>Ga0111539_10008776_pt1 | contig 12816 bp, 15 predicted proteins | sample RhiMethybrSRZTD1_FD_79667 | JGI IMG/M metagenome (GOLD analysis project Ga0111539, IMG submission 79667) | Populus rhizosphere microbial communities from Tennessee, USA - Rhizosphere MetaG P. TD hybrid SRZTD1 (version 2) (version 2) | ecosystem: Host-associated > Plants > Roots > Rhizosphere >...
GAGGTCAGATGAGGCTTCTTGTTTCTTTGTCGCTTGCCGCCGCGCTGCTTGCCTCGGGCGCGGCTCTTGCGCAGTCTGCGCCGGGCGCAAAATCCGAGGTCGAGCAACAGCAGCAGCGCGGCGTCGACCAGCCCGGTAACAACGCGCCGGTGATGCGCGAGATCAAGAGCGGCCAGCCGCAGTACACGAGCATTCCCGGGCGTGAGACAAACGTGCTGGTCCAGCCGCCGGCGCGCTTCCTCGGCCAGAGCGCGACGGTCACCGCCGGCGAAGCCTGGCGGCAGTTCCGCAACGGCCCGGTGACGTTCATCGGCGGCTGGCTCGTGGTGCTGGTCCTGCTCGCGATCCTCGCCTTCTACTTCGTCTTCGGACCGGTCAAGCTGCACGGCAAGCCGACCGGCCGCCTGGTGCGCCGCTTCAGCACGGTCGACCAGGTGGTGCACTGGTCGGTGGCGATCAGCTTCTGCATCCTCGGCCTCTCGGGGCTGATCATGTTCTTCGGCAAGCACGTGCTGCTGCCGATCATCGGCTACACGCTGTTCGCCTGGCTGACCTCGCTCGGCAAGAACCTGCACAACTTCGTCGCGCCGTTCTTCATCGTCTCGGTGATCGCGATGATCGTGCTCTACGCCCGGCACAACCTGCCGAAGCTCTACGACCTCAACTTCCTGCTCAACGCCTTCAACGTCATGGCGCGCGGCAAGCACGTGCCGTCGGGCAAGTTCAACGGCGGCGAGAAGGTCTGGTTCTGGGGCGGCGTGGTGGTGCTGAGCGTGGCCGTGAGCTGGAGCGGCGTGATCCTGCTGTTCCCGAACTTCGACCAGACGCGCGCCGTGATGCAGGACGCCTGGATCGTCCACGCCATCGCCGCGCTGCTCTACATCGCCATCTCGTTCGGCCACATGTACCTCGGCACGATCGGCCTGGAAGGCTCGTACCAGGCGATGCGCAGCGGCTACGTCGACGAGACGTGGGCGAAGGAGCACCACGAATACTGGTTCCATGAAGTGAAGCTGGCCGAGCGCTCCGCTCCCGGCGGAGCCGTTCCCGCCGGCGCGCCCCATATGAAGGAGAATTCATGAGAACGATCCTCGCCATGCTCGCCGCGGGCCTCGCGGCCGGATTCATCGCCGCCTCGCACGCGAAGCTGCCGGCGGCGCCGCCGAAGAGCGATGCCGAGAAGAAGTCCGAGGCCGACAAGGCCGCTGCCACCAAGGCGAAGGAAGCCGCCGACCTCGGCAAGGCGCAGGATCGCGCGGTTGCCAACTACAAGAAGAAGCACAAGGGCGCTGCGGCGATGGACGGCAAGGGAAGCAAGAAATGAAGAAGCCGCTGATCGCGCTGGCCGCGATTGCGCTCGCCGGCTGCGGCATGATGGGCATCGGCGGCGGGCCGAAAGCCACAGCGGACCTTCAGCCGACCAAGGGCAGCAAGACGGCGGGCAAAATTACCTTCACCCAGTCCGGCGACAAGGTGCGCGTCGCCGGCGAGGTCACCGGGCTGCGTCCCGGCCAGGAGCACGGCTTCCACATTCATGAAGCGGGCGACTGCAGCTCTGGCGACGGCATGAGCGCCAAGGGCCACTTCAACCCCATGAAGAAGCCGCATGGCCAGCCGGGCTCGTCCGACCGCCATGCCGGCGATATGCCTTCGCTCAAGGCCGACGCCAGCGGCAACGCCAAGGTCGACGCCACGCTCGACATCATTACCGTCTCGCCCGGCGCGGCCAGCGTCGTCGGCAAGGGCCTGATCGTCCACGCGCAGCCCGACGACTACAAGACGCAGCCCACGGGCAATGCCGGCGCGCGGCTCGCCTGCGCCGTGATCCAGGGCTAGAAAAGAATCCGCAGGAGGAGGGGGTCGGAAGGGCGCCTTGGGGCGCCCTTTCGTTTTCTAGACGCCCTCGGCGAGCACCAGCCGGCCGCGTGAAGCCTTCTGCCGCAGCGTGATGAGCGGCGCGTACTCGGGCGAGCGGTACCACTTCTGCGCCTGTTCATAGGAAGGGAACTCGAGCAAGACCATCCGCTTGGGCGATGCGCCCTCGAGCGCCTCGGACTTGCTGCCGCGCACCAGGAAGCGGCCGCCGTACTTCGTGATCGTCGCGAGGACCTGCTTGCGATAGTCGTCGTAGACGGCCGGATCCGTGATTTCGATTTCACCGATGACGTAAGCGTTCATGAGAGCAATCGTACAGCGATTCCCAGCGCCGCCATGACCAGCACCAGCTCGACCAGGCCGCGATGGAATCGGAAGGCGAGGATCGCCGCGATGACCGCCAGGATGCCGACCTTGAGGTCGATAGTCGTCGGGTCGAAGGCGAACCAGCGCAGCGGGCCGGCGCGCTGCTCGACGACTGTGGCGAACAGGACGTGCAGCACGAACCACACGGTGAGATTGAGCACGACCCCGACCACCGCGGCGGTGATCGCAGCGAGTGCGCCCGACAGGCGCTGATTGGCCCGCAATTGCTCGACGAACGGCGCGCCGGCGAAGATCAGCAGCATCGGCGGCACGAACGTCACCCAGGTGGTCAGCGCGGAGCCGAGAACGGCGGCCATGACCGGCGAGAACGGCTCGGGGTTGCGCCATGCACCGAGGAAGCCGACGAACTGGGTCACCTTGATGAGCGGCCCGGGAAGCGTTTCGGCGAAGCCCAGGCCGTCGACCATCTCCGGCGCGCTCATCCAGCGGTAGTTCTCGACCGCCTGCTGCGCCATGTAGGCGAGCAGCGCATAGGCGCCGCCGAAGCTGACCGTGGCGAGCTTCGAGAAGAACAGCCCGATATCGACCATCACGTGCTGCGTACCGAGCGTCAGCGCTGCAAGAGCCACCGGAGCCCACCACAGCACGACGCCGACGATCGTGGTGAGCGCGGCGCGGCGCCATTGCCCGGGCGCCGGGGCCGAGGCCACGCCGGTGCCGCGGGTGGTGAAGTAGCCGATGAGCGCCGCGATGACGACGATCAAGGGAAAGGGCAGATCGAGAAAAAAGATGCCGATGAAAGCGAACGCCGCCAGCGCATAGAGCAGCCGCGTCTTCAGCGCGCGGCGGCCGATGCGGAGCAGCGCTTCGACGACGATGACCAGGACCGCGGCCTTGATGCCGAACAGCGCGCCGTCCACCGCCGGGATGCCCTGGCCAAGGACGTACAGCAGGCTGATGGCGAGCATCACCAGCGCGCCGGGCAGCACGAACAGGATGCCGGCGGTGAGCCCGCCGCGGGTGCCGTGCAGCAGCCAGCCGACGTAGGTGGCGAGCTTCTGCGCCTCCGGGCCGGGCAGCAGCATGCAGAAGTTGAGCGCGTGCAGGAAACGCGGCTCGTCGATCCACTTCTTCTCGTCGACGAGGATACGGTGCATCAGCGCGATCTGACCTGCCGGGCCGCCGAAGCCCAGCAGGCCGATTTTCAGCCAGACGCGGAGCGCCTCCGCGAATGGAACGTCCAGGCTAGGCCTTGAGCTCGCGCGCGGTGATCGTGTACTTGAAGTTATCCGGGTCGAGGCTGTCGAGGCGCTCTTTGCCGTTCTCGGCCTGCGGGTACATCAGGAAGCCGACCGCCGGGCCGCTCGAGCCGGGAAGCTTGATATCGTGCGCTTCGTTGTAGGCGAGCCAGTTCATTTCCCAGGCGCCGAACAGCTTCTGCCGCACCGGCGGCACGATGGGATCGGCGAGCGTCGTCGGCTGCGGCTTCTCCTCCAGCACGACCTTGCGCACGTCCGCGGGATCGACCGGAACCCAGCCGTAGCCGACAAGGAACACCTCGGCGCGGCAGTGCTGCGCTCGGGTGACGTTGGGCGTGCCGGCGCCGAGGCTTCGGTAGTCGAACTCGCTTTTCGCGACGCGCAGTCCGTAGACGTCGCGGGCCGGGATGTTCACCGAGCGGGCCAGGCCGACGAAGAGGGCATTCAGGTCGGCGCACTTGCCCGAGAGGTCTCCGCTCTCAAGCATCGCCTTGATGTCGCCGACGCCGCAGCCGCGCGTCTTCGGGTTGCGCTGCGTGTTATCGACGATCCAGTCGTAGATGGCGCGAGCCTTGTCGATATCCTTGCTCTTGCCGCGGGTGATCTCATAGGCGGTCTTGCGCACGATGCCGTCGGTGGGAATCAGCTCGGTCGGCGCGGTGGTGAACTTGGCTGTCGCTGCGTCGATCTTGATCGAGGGGTCGTGGCGGGAGAAATCGACCGCCCGGTTGCGGGTCGCGAAGGCGCTCGTCACTTCGACCACCGGGGTCTTCTCGCCGGCACGCCACTCCGCGACGGCCATGCCGGCGCCGTACTTCGGGTCGCTCGACTTGCGCACGGAAGCATTGCCCGCCCAGCTGTTGCCGAGCACCTTCTGGTAGTCGCTCTCGACCGAGGGCAGGGGAATCCAGGCGCGCGACGCGCCCTCGGGCTTCAGAATCTCGACGCGCGTCGTGATCTCGAATCGCCGCCAGTCCCCCGGCTTGGGGTCGTACGGCTTCTGCTGCGCGAAGGAGATTCGCGGCAGGGCGGTGAGCGCGGTTGCAGCGGCTCCAGCTTGCAAAAACGAACGTCTACGCATGCATCCTCCTGGATTTTGGCGGCTCGAGCCAAGCGAGCGCTGCGGTGAGCGTCTCCCGCGTGCCGGCCATGGCGATATCGTAACCGGGAAGCGCCGCAACTGCGGCCGCGAATTCGCGGCTGCGTAACGTCGCCAGCAGGGTCTGGAACGGCGCCTCGCGCAGCGATCGGCGCGCTGACGCGAGGTAATAGCGCTCAGTTGCGAGTGGGACGAATTCCAGCGAATAGCGTGCCGCGGCGGCGCGCAGGCCGAACCCGGCGTCCGCCCGCCCCGCAGCGACCGCCGCGGCGACCGCGAGGTCCAGGTCCTCGTGCGTGCCGGAGGGGCGATTGAGGAAGCGCACGCCGGGGCGCGCCAAGTCGTGGATTCCGCGGACTCGAACGCCGGGACGGACGATGATGCCTTGCTCGCGGGCGACGAAATGGACCAACTGATGCTTGCGCGGATCGAGCCAGCGCCCAACCGCCGCAGCGGCCGCCGCCGCGCGCGGTAAGGCATTCGCAACGTGAAAGCCCGCGAGCTCGCATTCGCCGCGCGCCAGCCCGGCGAGACACTCATCCGCGCCGTGGAAGGACACCGCGAGGTCGAGACGCGGCGCGCTCAGGCGCGCGAGCAGCGGCAGCGCGAGGTCGTGGCTGGCGCGAACCCGAAGGCGCGGCCGATGCGCCGGAGCCTCGTCGGCAAGCATGGCCCGCACCTCGCGGCGCAGGTTTTCGAACTGCCCTTGCAGCGAGCCGCGGACGTGGGCGTCGGCCTCGACCAGCTTGCGGCCAAGGGGAGTGAGTTGCGCGCCGCGCCCGCGCTGCATGTCGACCAGCGGAGCGCCGAGCACTCTCGCGCCCACGCCGAGAAGTCCCCAGGCATGGCGATACGACTGCCCGGCGGCGTGCGCAGCTTCGCGCAGCGATGTGGCGCGCGACAGCGCTTCCAGCAGGCGCAGCAGCGCCTGACCGTGGCGCGCCGTCAGGCCATCGCCGGATAGCCAGCGCGCGTCGAGGTCTACCTCGGCTCCGATATGCACAGCCATGCCTATTTATCCTGCTGCAGAGCGTCGCATAAAGTGGATCTTGCTGGAACATATATGCAAACGCAAACATAATGGAGGGCTTGGCGCAGGCGGCGCGCAACGCGCTGGCGCTGATTGCCTCGGGCGATGCCACGCTGGCCGGCATTGTCGGCCTCAGCCTCGCGGTGAGCCTCTCGGCGGTGGTGCTGGCGACGCTGATCGGCTTGCCGCTCGGCGCGGCGATCGGCGTCGGGCGCTTCCCGGGCCGGCGAGCCGTGGTCGTGCTCCTGAACGCCCTGATGGGTCTGCCGCCGGTGGTGGTGGGCCTCTTTGTCTACCTGATGCTGTCGCGGGCCGGCCCGCTGGGAAGTCTCGGCATCCTGTTCACCCCGACGGCCATGGTGATCGCGCAGACGATCCTGATTCTGCCGATCGTCGCCGCGTTGTGCCGGCAGGCTGTCGAGGACGCGTGGGCGGAATACGAGGAGCAGTTGCGCTCGCTCGGCGCTACCGGCTTGAGCGCCGCGCTGACCCTGGTCTGGGAAATCCGCTTCTCCCTGCTTACCGCGGTTCTGGCGGGACTGGGACGCGCTTCCGCCGAGGTCGGCGCCGTGATGATCGTTGGCGGCAATATCGACGGGGTCACGCGCGTCATGACGACCACCATCGCGCTGGAGACTTCCAAGGGAGATCTGCCGCTGGCGCTGGCGCTGGGCCTCGTCCTCATCCTGCTGGTGATCGCGCTCAACGCGGCCGCCGCGTACGTCAAGGATGCCGCGCAGCGGCGCTACGGATGATCCTGCCGCTCAAGCTCGAGGACGTCTTCTTCGTCGCCGGGGGGCGCGTGATCATCGAGCGCATCTCCGCCGAGATCGGCGCAGGCCCATCGACCATCATCCTCGGCGCGAACGGCGCCGGAAAGAGCGTGCTGATGCGCCTGATGCACGGCCTGCTTGCGCCTGCCTCCGGGAAAATCGCCTGGAGCGGAGCTGAGACGGCGCGGCTGCAGGCCATGGTGTTCCAGCGCCCGGTTCTCCTGCGGCGAAGCGCTCTCGCCAACGTGACCTATGCGCTCAAGCTTGCGCGCGTGCCGCGCGCGGAGCGGGAGCGCCTTGCGCTCGAAGCGCTCGAGAGCGTCGGTCTCGCCGCTTTCGCGCGGCGGCCGGCGCGGGTTCTGTCTGGCGGCGAGCAGCAGCGGCTCGCGCTCGCTCGCGCGTGGGCCCTGCATCCAGAGGTGCTGTTTCTCGATGAGCCGACCGCGAGCCTCGACCCCACCGCGAGCCGGGAGATCGAGCGCGTCATCCAGGCCTTCGACGCCGCCGGGACGAAGATCATCATGGCCACGCACAACCTCGGCCAGGCGCGCCGTCTCGGCGATGAGGTCCTGTTCCTGCACCAGGGCAGGCTGGTCGAGCGTGCGCCGGTCGAGCAGTTCTTTTCGCGTCCCGCTTCTCCGGAAGCGGCCGCCTTCATCAAAGGAGAGCTTCCATGGGTTTGATCCTTCGACTGCTGCTCGTGTTCTGCCTCGTCGGCTCCGTGTCGGCGCAATCTCGTTTCATTACCGTTGCTTCGACGACGTCGACCGAGCAGTCCGGGCTGTTCAAGCACTTGCTGCCGGTGTTCGAGAAGAAGACTGGCGTGCAGGTGCGCGTCGTCGCACTTGGCACTGGGCAGGCGCTGGATATGGGTCGCCGCGGCGACGCTGATGTGGTGTTCGTGCACGCCCGGCCGCTGGAAGAGAAATTCCTCGCCGAAGGCTTTGGCGTGAAGCGGCAGGACGTCATGTACAACGACTTCGTCCTGATCGGCCCGAAATCGGACCCGGCGAAGATCGCCGGCGGAAAGGATGCGCTCGAAGCGTTCCGCAGGATCCGGTCGGCGCAGGCGCCGTTCGTTTCCCGCGGGGACCGCAGCGGCACGCACTTCGCCGAACTCGAGATCTGGAAGGCCGCGGGTATCGACATCGCCAAGGACAAGGGCCCGTGGTATCGCGATACCGGCCAGGGCATGGGTCCGGCGCTGAACACCGCCTCCGGGATGAACGCCTACATCCTCGCCGATCGCGGCACCTGGCTCTCTTTCAAGAACCGCGGCGATCTCGGGATCCTCGTCGAGGGCGACAAGCGACTCTTCAACCAGTACGGGATCATGCTGGTCAATCCGGCGAAGCATCCCAGCGTGAAAAAGGAGCTCGGCCAGGCCTTCATCGACTGGGTCGTCTCGCCCGAGGGCCAGAACACGATCGCGAGCTACAAGATCAACGGCGAGCAACTTTTTTTCCCGAACGCCGAATGAGGCTCTGGCTCGCCGCGCTGACGCTCGCCGTCGCGCTGCCCTCGCTGGCGCAGGTTTCGACGCGCGTGCGCGTCACGGGCGAGGTACAGCGCGAATTGACGCTTGGCGTGGAGGATCTGCGTCGCCGGCCGGCAGTGCAGGAACGAGGCTACGGCGGTGTGCGGCTCGTCGATCTCCTGGGCGAGGCTGACATCCGCCAGGATGCGCGCCATGCGTTGCGCCGTACCTACGTCGTGGTGACGGCGACGGATGGCTTCCAGGCAGTATTTTCGTGGGGAGAGCTTTTCAATACCCCGGTCGGCCGCGGCGTGCTCGTCGCCTTCGAACGCGACGGCGCGCCGCTGCGCGACGGCGAGGGCAGCATCACGCTCGTTTCGCTCGCCGACGAGCGGCCTGGAACGCGCCATGTGAAATGGCTGCAGCGCATAGAGGTGCGCCGCGTCCCGGACTAGGCGTAGCCGACGCTGTGGCGGTCGATCGCGACTGACTTCACCAGCGCGAACACGGGCTTGCCGGGTTCCAGGCCAAGCACTCCCGCGGATTTGCGCGTGATGCGGGCCACGACGACTGCGCTTCCGACCGCTATGGCAATGTCGACGCCCGAACCCTGGCTGCCGCCGATCTCCTTGACGGTACCTGAGAGGATGTTCAGGAAGCTCGCATCGCGCGGCGCTGAAAGCGCGAGCGATACGTCGCGAGCGCGGATGCGCACCCTCAGCTTTTCCCCGACGAGCGACTCCACGTCGGCAGCCTGCAGCTCGCCGCCATCGAAGCGAAGCGTGGCGAGGCCATGCTCGAGATCGTGTTCGGCCACGACGGCCTCGATGACCGTTCCGGCCTCGAACCGGCCGAGGTAAGGGCGCAGATCGAGCCGCGATGAGAGCGCCGTAACCCCGCCGCACGCGATCACTTTGCCTTGCGACATGACGGCCATGGTGTCCGCCAGGCGCACCACCTCGTCGATCGCGTGGCTGACGTAGACGATCGGGATGCGGAGCTGATCGCGCAGGCGCTCGATGTAATAAAGCACTTCGCCCTTGCGCGCGGAATCGAGCGACGCGATCGGCTCGTCCAGGAGGAGCAGCCGCGGGCTCGAGAGGACGGCGCGACCGATCGCAACGCGCTGGCGCTCGCCACCGGAAAGCCCTCGCGGAAGCCGGTCCAGCAGCGGCGTGAGGTCCAGCACCCGCACCGCGTCGTCAAAGGCGATGCTGCGGGAGGATTCCGGAACCCTGCGGTAGCCGTAGCGGAGGTTGTCTCGCACCGAGAGGTGCGAAAACAGGCTCGCTTCCTGGAAGACGTAGCCGCAGGCGCGTTCGTGCGGCGGAATGAAAATGCCCTTGGTCTCGTCCTGCCAGATTTCTCCAGCCACGGAGAAGAACCCCGCAGGAGCGCGCGAGAGACCCGCCATGCACCGTAGCAGCGTCGTTTTTCCGGAACCCGAAGCGCCAAAGACCGCGGTCACTCCCTGCGCCGGCACCGAAAGCTCCGCGTCGAGAGAAAACTCGCCCAACCGCATGCTGAAGCGAGACTGGAGGATGCTCATCGCTCCGCGCTCGGGAGGCGAGTGCGGCCGTAGACCGCCAACAGTACGACGAAGGAAAAGATCAACATACCAGCCGCGAGCACGTGTGCATTGGCGTAGTCCAATGCTTCGACATGATCATAGAGCGCCACGGAAAGCACACGGGTCGCGCCGGGGATGTTGCCGCCGATCATCAGCACCACGCCGAACTCTCCGATGGTGTGAGCGAATCCGAGGACGGTCGCACCGATAAAGCCCTGGCGCGCGAGCGGTACCGCGATGGTAAAGAAGCGGTCCCAGGGCCCGGCGCGCAGCGTTGCCGCAGCTTCCAGCGGCCGGTCGCCCACGGCCTCGAAGGCGGCTTGCAGCGGCTGGACGACGAATGGCAGCGAGTAAAACACCGAACCGATGACGAGGCCCGCAAAGCTGAACGGAAGCAGCCCCAGGCCCACGGCTTGCGTTGCCGTCCCGACCGGGCCCGATGGCCCCATTGCGATCAGGAGATAGAAACCGAGGACTGTCGGCGGCAGGACAAGCGGCAGCGCGACCACGGCGCCGACCGGTCCCTTGAGCCCCGACCGGGTGCGTGCCAGCCACCAGGCGAGCGGCGTGCCGAAAAGCAGCAGGAGAAAGGTGGTGACCGCGGCGAGCCGCAGCGTGAGCCAGACCGCGGCCAGATCGCTCATGGCAGCTCGTAGCCGTAGGCCTGGATCATCTCGCGGGCGGGTGCGCTGCGCAGGAAGTCCAGAAACTGCCGGGCGGCCTGGTTCCCCTGCGCGCGTGCCAGCAGCACTGCGTCCTGCCGGATCGGCGCATAGAGCGTTTGCGGTACCAGCCAGAACGAACCCGTGGTCGGCTTGCCCGGGTCGCGTATCTGCGAATACGCGACGAAACCAACCTCGACATTCCCCGTCGAGACGAACTGGTACGCCTGAGCGATGTTTTCGCCCATGACCAACCGCTCCTGGGAACTGCTCCAGATTCCGAGGTTTTCCATCACCTGCTGTGCGGCGGCCCCGTAGGGCGCGAGCCTCGGATTGGCGATCGACAGTCGCCGAAACGCCTGCTTGCGCAGGACATCGCCGCGCGCGTCGACCATGTCGCCCAGGCTCCATAGAACGAGCTTTCCCAAGGCATAGGTAAAGCGCTGCCCGCCGACCACCAGGCCTTCCTTTTCCAGACGAAGCGGAGTCTCGGCGTCCGCGGCAAGAAGGACATCGAAAGGCGCGCCCGTGGCGATCTGGGCGTAGAACTTCCCGGTCGAGCCGGTGCTGAGCAGTGCGCGATGCCCGCTCTGCTTCTCGAACGTGGTGGCGAGACTTTTCGCCGGCGTCGCGAAGTTGGCCGCCACTGCCACGCTGACATCCGCGGCCGAGGCATTGGCAGCCAGGAGCAGCGTAAGGAGAAGGGGGGCTTTCATTCCGATATACTTACTCAACTATATCGGGAATGGCAACGGCTCGACAATTCGGGAGAGACGTGCGACTGCGCATCGTGCTGCGCAAGGGGGTTGCGTTCGGACCCGGCAAGGCGGATCTGCTGCAGGCGATCCGCGAGAGCGGTTCGATCGCCGCCGCCGGCCGCAGCCTCGCCATGAGCTACTCGCGCGCCTGGCAGCTGGTCGGCGCCATGAATCGCGAGTTCCGCTCGCCGCTCGTGATCAGGGAAAAGGGCGGTGCCGGCCGTGGCGGAGCGTCGCTTACGCCTCTCGGTACCGAGGTGCTGAACCGTTACCGTTCTCTTGAGGCCGCGGCGCAGCGAAGCGTGGCAAGGGATGTCGCCGCGCTGAGGCGCAAGCTGGCATGAAGATCTTCGGCTTCGCCGGCTGGTCGGGCAGCGGCAAGACCACCCTGATCGAGAAACTCATCCCGCGCATCGCCGCGCGCGGGCTGCGCGTCTCGCTCATCAAGCACGCGCACCACACCTTCGATGTCGACCAGCCGGGCAAGGACTCCTACCGCCATCGCCACGCCGGCGCGAGCGAGATCCTGGTGACGTCGTCGCGGCGCTGGGTGCTGATGCACGAGCTGCGCGGCGTGGCCGAGCCGTCGTTCGACGAGCAGATCCGGCATCTCTCGCCCTGCGACGTGCTGTTCGTCGAGGGCTTCAAGTTCGCGCCGATCCCGAAGCTCGAGGTGTGGCGCGCCGAGACCGGCGAGCCGCTGCTGCATCCCAAGGATCCGCATATTGTCGCGGTCGCCAGCGACGCCAAGGTCGAGACGAAGCTGCCGCTGCTGAACCTGAACGACCACGGCGCGATCGAAGCTTTCATCGTCAAGCATCTCGAGCTCGCATGAACCAGGGACTTCTTTCCGTCGACGACGCTCTGGAGCGGCTCCTCGCGGGCGCCAAGCCGGTGTCGCAGATCGAGGAGGTGCCGACCCTGGAAGCGACGAAGCGCGTGCTCGCGCGCGCGCAGCGCTCGACCATGGACGTGCCGCCGATGGACAACAGCGCGATGGACGGCTATGCGGTTCGGCGCGACGAAGTTTCCCCGGGTAGGAAATTCAAGGTCGCGCAGAAGATCATGGCGGGCGCGGTGGGCAAGCCGCTCGAGCCGGGCACGGTGGCGCGGATCTTCACCGGTGCGCCGATTCCGCAAGGCGCGGACGCGATCGTCATGCAGGAATTGGCCACCGTCGAGGGCGACGCCGTGGCGTTCAAGAAGGTGCCGGAGAAACACGAGTGGGTCCGCTTCGTCGGCAGCGATGTGAAGAAGGGCGGAGAGATCCTGCCCGCCGGCAAGCGCCTGCTGCCGCAGGACACGGGACTCGCCGCGTCGGTCGGCATCAAGTCGCTGCCGGTCTACCGCAAGCTGCGCGTCGGCCTGTTCTTCACCGGCGACGAGTTGGCGATGCCCGGCGAGCCGCTTGCGCCGGGGCGCATCTACAACTCGAACCGTTTCACGCTGCGCGGCCTGGTCGAAGTTTTCGGCTGTGAGCTGCGCGACTACGGCATCGTTCCGGACACACTCGAGGCGACGCGCGAGGCGCTGCGGCGCACAGCCGCGGAGTGCGACCTGATCGTCACTTCGGGCGGCGTGTCCGTCGGCGAGGCGGATTACGTCAAGCCCGCGGTCGAGGCGGAGGGCTCGCTTCTCATGTGGCGCATCGCCATGAAGCCCGGGCGTCCGCTCGCCTTCGGCAAGGTGAAGGATTCGTTCTTTATCGGCCTGCCGGGCAATCCGGTGTCGAGCTTCGTCACTTTCCTCATCTTCGTCCGGCCGTTCATCCTCAAGGCGCAGGGCATGACCGATGTGGCGCCGAAGTCGATCCCGGTGCGCGCCGACTTCGACTGGCCACAGCCCGACTCGCGGCGCGAATTCCTGCGCGTAAAATGGAACATGCAGGGCGGCCTCGAGCTTTTTCCGACGCAGGATTCGGCGGTGCTGACGTCCACCGCCTGGGCCGACGGCCTGGTCGACAATCCCGCCGGCCGGGCGATCCGC
>Ga0111539_10008777_pt1 | contig 12816 bp, 10 predicted proteins | sample RhiMethybrSRZTD1_FD_79667 | JGI IMG/M metagenome (GOLD analysis project Ga0111539, IMG submission 79667) | Populus rhizosphere microbial communities from Tennessee, USA - Rhizosphere MetaG P. TD hybrid SRZTD1 (version 2) (version 2) | ecosystem: Host-associated > Plants > Roots > Rhizosphere >...
CGGCGATGCGGTCAGCCACCCTTTCAGCGAAGCCGACCGGCGCGTTGAGGCCGGTGCCGACGGCGGTGCCGCCCTGCGCGTGTTCCTGCAGGCCGGGCAACGTCAGCTCGATGCGCTTGATTGACGAGGCGACCTGCGCCGCGTAGCCCGAAAATTCCTGGCCGAGCGTCAGCGGGGTGGCGTCCTGCGTGTGCGTGCGGCCGATCTTGATGATGTCGGCCCACGCCTCAGCCTTGGCATCCAGGGCCTTGTGCAGGTGGCGGAGCGCGGGCAGCAACTTGTGGTGGATTTCCTCCGCGCACGCCACATGCATCGCCGTCGGGTAGGTGTCGTTCGACGACTGGCTCATGTTGACGTGGTCATTGGGGTGCACCGGCTTCTTGGACCCCAGCACGCCGCCCAGCACCTCGATCGCCCGGTTCGAGATGACCTCGTTGGCGTTCATGTTCGATTGCGTGCCGGACCCCGTCTGCCAGACGGCCAGTGGAAAGTGCTCGTCGAGCCTGCCGTCGATCACCTCTTGCGCGGCGTCGGCGACGGCCTTGCCGATCTTGGGATCGAGTCTGCCGAGCTCCACGTTCACATCCGCGGCAGCGCGCTTGACGATGCCGAGCGCCCGCACGATCGCCTTGGGCTGCTTCTCCCAGCCGATCTTGAAGTTGCCGAGCGAGCGCTGGGCCTGCGCGCCCCAATACTTGTCGCCCGCGACCTCGATCGCTCCGAATGTATCGGTCTCGGCACGAGCCTTGGCAGAGGCCGAAGGCTTGAGTCCCGTCGTCATGGATGCCCGTCCCCAGCCCCCGAAAACCTGAGAGCGTGCGCTCGCCCCAGCGTACCTGTCGCCGCGGCCCCGATGCCCTGTCGCTACTCGTGTCGCAACAATGGCCCCATCGCACAGTTTCCCGCAAAAGCCTAGCAAAGCTCGCCAGGATCACTGAATGAACTCTTGGTAAGGTCCACTTCCGGCCACACCTGCAGCACATGCACCCGGCGCCCGCGACGGACGGGCAGCTAGGCAACCAGCAGGAACACCGCGCCGATCAAGACGGCGGCCATCGCCAGCGTCAGAGGGATGATGAGGATCTGCAGCCACGCTTCCCCGCCCGCCAGTGGCCCTGTGGCAGTATCCACACGCGAGCCGAGGAAGGCGTCGAGCGATTCGGGCTTGTCGGTCGAACGCGCCGCCGCCGTTCGCCGCACGAGGATCGGCAAGGCGAACAGGACGACCGTCAGCACCGACGCGAATGCCAGCGTCAAATCGGCGTCACTCCCTCCGCCAAAGGTCAGCCAGGCCACCACCACGACCGCCGCAAACGCACCCACGACCGAACGATAGACGGCCTTGGGAAATTCTGCGCCAGGCACGTGAGCGTAGTCGGAACGCAGGTCTGTTTCGGGGACGTGGTGCGCGATGTTGCGGCCGCTGCTGTGCATGGCGGTGCCTCGCTGTGTTTCACAACCACCCACGACGTAAGCGGCAGCGTCCCAGCGGCCAAGCCACGCTCACATTAATTCCACGCGTCCGGAGCGCACGTCTGCGTGAGACCGGCAACGTCCAGGCTTGGCCCACCGGTCTCATACGGTCGGGCAACCAACAGTCGGCGTGGATGCCGTCTCCACGGCCATGACGACCCGCGAAAGATCAATCGTCCGGATTCGATATCACGCGTAGCGCTCTCCCCAGGCGTAGAGGGCCTTCAGCACCGGCGCGAGCGCCCTGCCCTTGTCGGTCAGGAAGTACTCGTAGCGCGGGGGATGCTGCTCGTAGAGCCGCGTGGCGACGACGCCGTGCGCCTCCAGCAGCTTGAGCCGCGCCGACAGGGTATTCGGCGCGACGCCTGGGAGGCCCTGCTCCAGTTGCTGGAAGCGCTGTGGACCCCTGCGGTTGAGGTCGCGAAGGATCAGCAGCGACCACCTCTCGCCGACCACGTCGAGCGCGCGCGCCACTGGACAGCGCTGACCGTATCCTACCGCCATCACGCGAATGTAACCGCTTCGCCTCTGCTCAGCAAGTCGCTATATATTGACAAGTCACTATTTCCGCGCTAGCTACCGAGCTGGCGATAGGACGGGGATTGAACGGCATGGACCAGACCACCGTGCGCGAGGCAGAAGCGAGCCTCCCCCCCAATCCGCTGCTCATCGCGCCGATCCTTCCGACGCTCCTGCGCCTCACGTTGCCGAATCTGGCGGCCATGCTGGTCACCGCGCTGGTAGCGATCGCCGAGACGATCTACGTCGGCATCCTCGGCACGACGCAGCTTGCCGCCATCGCCCTCGTCTTCCCGATGCTCATGCTGATGCAGATGTTGTCGGCGGGCGCCATGGGGGGCGGGGTGTCGTCGGCGATCAGCCGGGCTGTCGGCGCCGGGGATCACGCGCGCGCCGAGGCACTGGCGCTGCACGCGGTCGTCATCGGCACCGTGGCGGGACTGATCTTCTCGCTGGTGTTCGCCACCTTCGCGCCTGCGATCTTCTCAGCGCTGGGAGGGCGCGGCGTCGTGCTCGATCAGGCGGTCGCCTATGCCGGCGTCGCCCTGACGGCGGCGGTGCTGATCTGGCTGCTCAACACGCTTGCATCGGTGGTGCGGGGCACCGGCAACATGCGTGTGCCGTCGGCGACTCTGCTGCTGGCGGCGGCCCTGCAGATCCTGCTCGGCGGCACCCTGGGACTCGGCATCGGCCCGTTGCCGCGCCTCGGCCTCCCTGGCGTCGCCGCGGGTCAGGCGATCGGGTTCGGCCTCGGCACGGCGCTCCTGCTGTGGTTTCTTGTGAGCGGCCGCGCCCGCGTGCGTCTGAGGCTCGGAGGCATACCGCTGCGACGGGAAATGTTCTTCGACATCCTGAAGGTCGGCGCTGTCGCGTCGTTCTCGCCGCTGCAGACCGTGCTCACGGTGCTCATTCTGACCAGCCTCGTGGCCCGTTTCGGCACCGAGGTGCTTGCCGGCTACGGCATCGGCGCACGGCTGGAGTTTCTGCTGGTGCCGATCGTGTTCGCCGTGGGCGTTGCCAGCGTGCCCATGGTCGGCATGGCGATTGGGGCGGGCAACGTCGCGCGGGCGCGCCGGGTGGCATGGACGGCGGCCGCAACCGCAACTGCAACGCTGGGTTGCCTCGGGCTGGCCGTGGCGATATTCCCCGGCCTCTGGTCGGCGCTCTTCACCTCGGACGCGGGCGTTCATGCGTCCGCCGGCCTGTATCTGCGCTTCGCCGGCCCGGCATTCGCCTTCGTCGGGCTTGGGCTGGCGCTCTACTTCGCCTCGCAGGGCTCTGGCAAGGTGCTTGGGCCCGTCCTGGCGGCGACCGTGCGGCTGGCGGTGATCGCGGTCGGCGGCTGGCTACTGGTTGCGACCGCTGCGCCGGTGTGGACGCTCTTCGTCTTGGTCGCGCTCTCGATGGTAGCCTACGGCCTGGCTACCGCGGCCGCCGTCTATGTCACGTCGTGGGGCACGGACAAGCCGCGCTGAGCCGCCTGTGCGCCATTCGATCCTGACGCCCTCGTCATGCCTGCCAAGCGGAGCGCAGTGCGGCACCGACCCGCAACGACCGACCGGAGCTTCAGCGAATGGAGTCCGCTGCCGCGCTGCGCGCTCGCGGGAACGACGGGCAGCTCAATAGAACAGGCTGGAGACGCTTTCCTCGCGCGCGGTGCGGGCGATGGCTTCCGCCATCAGCGGCGCGATAGACAGCACGCGGACGTTGCCTGCGGACCTGACGCCATCCGTTGCCTGGATGGTATCGGTGATCACGAGCGTCTTGAGACGCGAGCCGGTGATCTTGGCGATGGCCCCGCCCGAAAGCACCCCGTGGGTGATGTAGGCCATCACCTCGGTGGCGCTCTGCTCGAGCAGCGCGTTGGCGGCATTCACCAGCGTGCCGCCGGAGTCGACAATGTCGTCGATCAGGATGCAGCGCTTGCCCTTGACGTCGCCGATGACGTTCATCACCTCGGATTCGCCCGCCCGCTCGCGGCGTTTGTCGCAGATGGCGATCGGCACGTTGATGCGCTTGGCGAGGCCGCGGGCACGCACCACGCCGCCCACGTCCGGCGACACCACAACGAGGTTGGAGGTGCCGTAGCGCTCCTGGATATCGCGCACCATCACGGGGGCGGCGAACAGGTTGTCGGTTGGAATGTCGAAGAAGCCCTGGATCTGCCCGGCATGCAGATCGACCGTCATCACCCGGTCGACGCCGGCGCGCTCTATCAGGTTGGCAACGAGCTTGGCCGAGATGGGCGTGCGCGGGCCCGGCCGGCGATCCTGACGGGCATAGCCGAAGTAGGGCATGACGGCGGTGATGCGCCGGGCCATCGAGCGCTTCAGCGCATCGACCAGGATCAACAGCTCCATCAGGTTGTCGTTGGCGGGGAACGAGGTCGACTGCAGGACATAGACGTCCTCGCCGCGCATGTTCTCCTGCACCTCGACGAACACCTCCATGTCGGCGAAGCGCCGCACCACACTCTTGGCCAGAGGAACCTTGAGAATACCGGCGATGGCTTCTGCGAGGGGGCGGTTGCTGTTGCCGGCGACAAGCCTCATTTCGAGCGGGGCGGCCCGTTTGCGGCTCGAATCTCGCGTATCGAAGGGCATCGACCGCACTCCGTTCACATCTGCCGGCCTTCTAGCAAGCGGCATCACGGCTTGTAAACGGGTGCAGCCAACTCCTGCACCGACAATAAAATCAAGCCGGCCCCCGGTAGGGCAGACCGGCTGACAGCGTCGGCCGTGGCTGGGCTAACCGCCGGCCTTGGCGCCCGGCAGCAGCTTGACGATGCCCTGGGCTGCGGCGCTCGCCGCCTGCTCCGCGGTCTGGTCCCAGGCACCGTTGAGCGAACCTTCGGGAATCTCGTTCTTCTGCGAAACGGTACCGAGCTTCTTGCCCTTGGGGTCCTTCACCAGCCACTCGATGCTGATCGGCTGCTTGCCGTCTTTTGCGGCGCCGAGGCTCACCGTGCCCTCGACCCGGTAGGCCGCCGGGCTCGACTTGTCGGTGACGGACACGCCCTTGCCAGCAAGCTCGCGCTGGATAGCGGCCGTCAGCGACGTGCTGCCGTCGCCCGGAGCTCCGGTCACGCGCGGCACGACCGCCGTCACAGAGCCGCTGCCAAGGCCGCCGGCGGCGGGTGCAGGCTGCGCGGCCGCCACCGGTTGCGGCAGCGACGCCGTGCGGGTGGTCTCCGGGGCTCGTGCAACCGACGGCTGCGCGCCGACGCTCGACGGCTGCCCCGGTGATGCCACCGCCGCCTGACCGCCGTGGCTTGGCAGCCAGGAGACGAAGGAGTTGGCGGCCTTGCCGGCAATCGCCTGGGCGACCTGCGGCGTCAGGGCCGACCAGGGGTCCTTGGCGTTGCCGCCGGAGAGAACCTCCTCGCCCGTGATGCGGTTGACGCGCTTGCCGCTCGGATCGGTGACATCCCAGATGTAGGAGATCTTGGTGCCAGATTTGTCCTTGGCGGCGACGACGTAGCCGCGCAGCGTGTAGTCGGCGCGCTCCTCCTTGCCCGACACCACATTGACGCGCTTGCTCTGCACGGAGCTCGTGAATTCCTGCTGGATCTGTTTGCCGACCGCATCTGGCGCGCCGATGATGGGCGATATGGCAATCTTGGCCAGCGGCGGCTGCGGCGCCGGCGGCGGAATAGCAGCCGTTTCCGGGGCCGGTGTGCTGCTGGAGCCCCCGAACAGCGAGCCGCCGAACAACGAGCCACCGCCACTGAACAGCGACGAGGAAGTCTCACAGCCGGCAAGGCCTGCGCTTGCCAGCAGGGTGAGGACGGCGAGCGCCACGCTCGGGTGACTGCGCCGCGCCGCCGCAGCATGCATGGTCGTCACGATGACGTCCCCCCTCTCATCTGCATTGCGCAAGTGCCCGGCTGCCGACGTACGAACCCTGCGGCGATCGATTCTACGCCTTGTACCCCAACCGACTCCCTACTTGCTGACACCCTCTGCGTCCAGTTTCAGACAGGGGAAAACTGGCCGCCGGCCCTGCCCCCGCGGGCCAGCGAATATCCAAACTTGTGGAAAACCTACGCTATGTCAAGACGATGGCAGAGATTAGGCGCCCATAATCAGGCTCTTTTCGGGCTGAAGAGCGACGATAGCTGAAGAATTCATTCGCCTGCACATACGTGCATGCATTTTGTGTGTGAACGCTGGACATGCCGGCTTGGTGCAAGCGCCGCTGGGCGTAGCCGGCGAGATCGAAATGCGGTCGCGACTCGGGCGATGCGCGTCTGAAAAAGCGGGCATTGCCGGCATCATGGCGCAGGAATTCCTGCTCGAACTCGGGCCCGACCTCGTAGGCGGCCTGACCGATGCAGGGGCCGACGGCTGCGACCGTACGCTCGCGCCTGGCACCCGCACGCTCCATCGCCGCAAGGGTCGCCTCCAGAACCCCGCCGATGGCGCCCCGCCAGCCGGCGTGGGCCGCCGCCACGACACCCGCCTCGGCGTCGGCGAAAAGCACAGGAGCGCAATCGGCGCTCAGGACGGCGACCGCGAGGCCGGGGGTGGATGTTACAATGGCGTCGGCGCGCGGCCGCTCGGCCATGCCCCAGGGAGCGTCGATCACCACGGCGGCGGCGCTGTGCACCTGATGCGCGGTGACGACATCCCGGGCGCGAAGGCAGGCCGCAACGCGCGCGCGGTTCTCCCTGACAGCGGCCGGATCGTCGCTGGAGCCGAGCCCGCAGTTGAGGCTCGCGAAGCCGCCTTGGGAGACGCCGCCGCGGCGCGTGAAGAAGCCGTGCGCGATGCGCGGGAGGTTTGCGATGTTAGGGGCAACGATCGGCTCGAGCATGACTCACTCCTAGCCGAACGGGGGCGGGGGCGGAAGGCTCGGCGAACGCACCGCCAGCGCCTTGAACAGTCCGCCCATGCCGGTCGGAGACAGCAGGCGCTGCACACCCGCTTCAATCGCCGCCGCGACTGCAGGGTTGGCCGACATCAGACGCGCGGCACGCTCCGCGATGCCCAGGCGGCCCAGGAACTCGACCTGCGGCATCGGCCCGTCCGTTCTTAGGCCAACAGCGTGCGCCGTGTGCGCCAGCGGCGCGAACTGCACGTGGGCCGTCAGGTCGACCCTGCCCGGATCGGTGAGTGGGTCGACCCAGGCATGGCGTCGAACCGCCTGCAACGTATCGCCGTAGCCGCCTTCCGACGGGCCGTAGTCGACGAACAGCGCGACCAGCGGCGCTGGGCGCTTTGCCAGCGTTGCGAGCAACGCATGCTCGGCTGGGCGCAGCTCGAGGATATCTCCCGGCTGCGGAGTGCTGCTGCACACGTGTTCCGCCACATCCCTGCGCTCGCCGGCGCCGAAGCGGAGCTGGTTGTGCGCGTCGATCTCGACGACCCGCTCGCGCCATCCGTGCCCGTTCCGGACGAACTGCCGGATTGGCAGTGCATCCAGGAACTCGTTGGCGATGATGATCGCCGGCCCGGGTGGCACCTCCTCGAGTGCCTCGTGCCACGCGATCGGGGCTGCTCCCCATCCTCGCACTCTTCCCCCCTCCACGGCAGGGGCTTCCCCTCCCTCTTGCGGGGAGGGGCTGGGGGGAACCCCGCCGTCAGGGAGAGCAAGCGTCTGCCGCTGCGCCTCGCGCAAGGGCCGGCTGACCTCGACGAGATGCACAGTTACGGCATCCAGGAATCCCGGCACCACCCTGGCAGCGCGCAAGGCATCGCGCATCAAGGTGCCGCGCCCAGGACCGAGCTCGATGAGGCGCACCGGCGAGGGCTGCCCCATGCCCTGCCAGGCGACAACGCTCCACAGGCCGATCAGCTCGCCGAAGATCTGACTGATCTCAGGCGCGGTGATGAAGTCGCCCTCCGCGCCGATGATGCCGCCCCGCTGCCAGTAGCCGTGGTCGGGATCGGCGAGGCAGAGACGCATGTAGTCGTCGACGGGCAGGGGGCCTCGCTCGGCGATGCGCGCGCGCAGGATAGCCAGCAGCGGAGCTTCCGTGCGGCTGTCCTCAGCGCTGGGCATCGGACGATGTCGCGACGCGCCGTCCGGCCCGCTGCATCATCCAGATACCGATCAGGATCATCGGCAGCGAGTAGAGGATGCCGGCGGTGAAGAGGCCGAACGTGAGGATGTGGCCGGGGTCGGGCTCGCGGAAGAGTTCGCAGAAGGATCGCGCGAGACCGTAGCCGGCGAGAAAGGCGCCGCCGACAATACCGGGTTTGCGCAGCGCCAGCCTGCTGTGTGTAAGCCACCAAAGCACGGCGAACAGCACCGCGCCCTCCAGCAGCGCTTCGTAGAGCTGGCTCGGGTGGCGCGGCAGCGAGCCCGCGCCGGGACCCGGAAACACCATCGCCCACGGCACGTCGCTCACTCGTCCCCAGAGCTCCGCGTTGATGAAGTTGGCGAGCCGCCCGAAGAACAGACCCATGGGCGTGGCCGCGGCGCACACGTCCAGCACGCTCCAGACGTCGGCGCCCATGCGGCGGGCGAACAGGATGATGGCCAGGATCGAGCCGATCAGCGCGCCATGGAAGGACATGCCGCCGTGCCACACCGCCAGCACTTCCAGGGGGTCGGTCACGTAGGTGAGTGGCTGATAGAACAGCACGTAGCCGAGCCGGCCCCCCAGCAGCACGCCCAGCGTCATGAACAGCAGCAGGTCGTCGGCCTGCTCCACCGTGAACGGGGGCTTCTCCCCGGGCCAGAGCCGGTTCCGCCTGAGCAGCGCGCGGACGTAGAAGCGGCCGAGCACCAGGCCCGCCACATAGGCCAGCCCGTACCATTTCACCGGCAGCGGTCCGAGCCAGATGGCGACGGGATCGATGGTGGGATAGGGAATTGCGAGCGCTTGCATGCCCCGCAGCTATCGGGGCCGCGCCGGCCTGTCAAGGAATCGGCCGTCGCCCCGATCGCGAAAGTCCGCTTCTGCGTTCTGAGGGCAATGGTGCGGACTTCTCGATCATCGTGCGAAGCCGGCTGCCGGAGCAGCTATTGCTTGTTTGCGGCGAGCAGGGTGGCAACGTTCTGCCTGTGTTTGGCAAGCAGAACAGTCGCGGTCTGTGCGCTGCGATAGGGGGAGTAGAGATAGTAATAGACGGGCTTCCCCTTGAGGTAGACTGCCGCGAACAGCCCGACAATGGTGACGTCCTTGCCGGTCTCCGACTTGAGGCGCTGCACGATGGCGCTGTAGCAGGCCGTCGGGTCCTCTGCCATTACGCCCAGGAACCTGCTCTGATTGACCTGGGCGTTCTTGATCGCCTCCTCCACGCGCGCCTTCATGTCGCTTGCCATGCCGACCATCATCCGCTCGCCCTCCGCGCGCAGGGTGGCGCAGAGCTGTTTGAGGGCGTTGGCGGGTGCGGGCTCCGGCGGCGCATCGATGAACTGGGAGGCAACCTGATACTGCGAGAAGTCCTCCAGCAACCCGCGCTTGCCCGCTCGCCAGTCCGTGTGCTGCTTGCAGTCGGCATGCATGGCGAGCAGCTTGTTGGTGCCGATCGCCTTGTCGACGGCTTGTAGAAGCCGCCCGTCGCCGGCATTGGCACGGTCGAGCTCGCACTGGCCCGGCGGCACCGTCAGCGTTACGGTCGTCCGGCCGAGCGTTGCGTCGCGGGCCAGGCAGGGGCTGCAGGCCAACGCGGCGAGCAGCACCAGGGAGAGGCGGTTCATCATGAATACGGGCTCCCGACCTGAAGCGTCAGCTTTCCCCGGACTGCCCCTATGATGGGGCCTGACGGCACAAGTGTGGCGCGGATGTCGGGCTTCCTGCAGCTCCGCTCGAGCTCGGCTTCGGTCTCGAATTGAGCGTTCTCGTGCACTAACCTAAGGCGTTGGGGAAAGTTGCAGGCGGAGGTGGAGAAAGCGCTGTGGCATCAGGAGCCCTCATGGGCACGAGCGACGCTCGCCTGCGCGACGCGCTCGATGCGATGCCCCACAAGGTCTGGATGGTGCGGCCGCATGGGCCGGCCATCTACTACAACCGCGCCATGCGCGAGTTCGCGGGCGAGGCGCTGGATCGGCCGGATCGGGCCAGCCGGGAGAGGGCGCTCATCCACAAGGACGACCTCGCTCGGGTCGCGGAAGCCCGCGACCGGGCGATCGTGGACAACAAGGACTGGGCCATCGAGGTCCGCCTCAAGGCCCCCGACGGCACCTGGCGCTGGCATCGCCTGAATTTCTCGATGCTCTGGGGCAAGGAGCAGGTCGATGCCTGGCTGGCGACGGCGACCGATATCCACGACCTGCACGAAGCACTGACAGTGGCCCAGGAAAGCAGCGACCAGCTGCGGTTGACCGCGGCGGCGGCCCAGCTCGGCACCTACAGCTTCGACCTGGACACCCGCTCGCACACGTGGTCGCCGGAGCTCAAGGCGATCTTTGGCCTGGCTCCGGACGCCCCCGAGCCGGCCGACCTGCTGCAAACCATCCATCCCGACGATCGCCAGCGCGTGGCCGTCATGCGTCGCGCCAGCTTCGACCCGCTGGGCTCCGGCTTCTTCGAGGACGAGCACAGGATCATCCGCCCGGACGGCTCGGTCCGCTGGGTATTCGTCAAGGGCCGCGTGTCGTTCACCGAGGAGGGATCGCGGCGGCGGCGACCTAGGCGCGGCAACGGTTTCGTGCTCGACATCACCGAGCGCAAGGCAGCCGAGCAGGCCTTGAGCGAGAGCGAGGAGCGCTACCGCGCGCTCATCGACAACGCCAGCGACATCGTCGCCACACTCGATCTGGGCTTCCGCTTCACGTCCGTGAACCCGGCCGTGGAGCGGGTGCTCGGCTACAAGCCCGAGGAGATCGTGGGAACGCTGCTCACGGACTACATCCCCGGGGACCAGCTCGATACACACAAGGAAATGCTGGAGCGCAAGCTGCAAGGCGAGACCGCGACACAATACGAGATGCAGCTGATGGCCAAAGGCGGTCAGCGCCGCTTCACCTTGGAGGTGAGCTCCAAGCTGCTGTTCGATGCCCACGGGCGGCCCATCGCCATCCACGCCATCGCCCGCGACGCCACCGACCGCAAGGATGCCGAGGCGCGCCAGACCGTTCTCATCCGCGAGCTGCAGCACCGCACCAAGAACCTGCTCGCCGTGGTGCAGTCGATTGCCACCCGCACCCTCCGCCGCAGCCCCGACCTGGAAAGCGCGCACGAGGCGCTGATCGGTCGCCTCCACGCCCTCGCGCACGCGCAGGAATTCGTGGCCTCGGGCGCCGGGGGCGGGGCGCGGCTGAGCGACCTGGTGGAAGCCGAGCTTGCCTCATTCGCGGCTCGCGCCCAGATCGCCGGTCCGCCGCTGGTGGCCGGAAGCGCATTTGCGCAGATGTTTGCGCTCATCATCCACGAACTCGCCACAAATGCGGCCAAGCATGGCGCTCTGGCATCCAACAGCGGACGCGTCTTCGTTCATTGGAAGGTCGACACGTCGGGCAGCGAGCCGATGCTGCAGCTTTCCTGGATGGAGCGTGGCGGTCAGCCCGCCGAGCCGCCGACCCAGGAGGGCTTCGGGACCGAGCTTATCGGGATGCTTGGCACGCCGCAGATTGCCTACGGCCCGCTGGGCCTGGAGTACACTCTTTCGGTCCCCCTCGCCGAGGTCGGCCGCTAGCCTTCACGTCAAACAAAACAAGCTGAACATCTCGTCGATGTCGCCGACCGGCTCACGCCGCCATTCGGCGCTGCACGGCAGGGTGACGGCCAAATCCACGTGCGCTCGGGAGGAGTTGCCAAATGTCCGCTCGCTTCATCTTTGCGCCGCGCTACTTGAGCCTGGCCTGGGCAGCAGGCCTGTTCCTAGGTATCAGCGCCATCACTCGCCTCGCCTTGCTTCTCCTCGAAGGCGACGTTTCGCTGCTCGCCCCCTGGCGCATCGTGCCGGTGTTTGCCGTCGGGGCGCTTTACGATCTCGCCGCCGCATCCTACCTCCTGGTTCCGTTCGCGTTCGCCGCGCTCGTGCTGCCGAACAGCCCGTGGGGCCGGAAAATCTATGCGGTCGTGGTTTGCGGGCTCATCGTGCTCGGGCTCTTCGGCCTGCTCTTCACGGCAACGGCGGAATGGCTGTTCTGGAACGAGTTCTCCTCGCGCTTCAATTTCATAGCGGTCGACTACCTTATCTATACCCGGGAGACGCTCGGCAACATCCGCCAGTCCTACCCTGTCGGGCCGTTGCTCGCGGTGGTTGCCGCGCTCTCGGCAGGGGCGTTCCTGGCGATCAGCCCACGCCTATGGAGAGCCGCCGTCGCGGATGGGGGCACCTTGCGGCGACGCCTGCTCGCGAGCCTGGCAACAATAGTGGCGCTGCCTGGGCTGTCGTTCTTCGGTCTCGGCGACGGCGTGCGCGAGACGCTGCCGACGGTCTCGATGCGCGAGCTCGGCGGCAACGGCTACTATGAGTTCGCGCGGGCCTTCCGCAATAACGATCTCGACTATCGGACCTTCTACCTCACCATGCCCGAGGACAACGCGCGCCGCGAGATGCGGAAGGAATTCGAGGAGGCGCGCTCGGTTGCCCAGTTCACGGGCGGCGACAATCCGCTCGAGCGCAGGGTGAGCGCCGCCGGCGCCGCCCGGCCCATGCACATCGTGCTCATAACGATGGAGAGCCTGGGCGCAGACTATCTGGAGTCCTACGGAGGCAGGAAGGGATTGACCCCCAACCTGGACCGACTCGCCGGCGAAGGCTTGAAGTTCACGCAGGTCTACGCCACCGGCACCCGCACCGTGCGAGGATTGGAGGCGCTGTCCCTCTCCGTGCCTCCCACCCCCGGGCATGCCGTGCTCGCGCGCAAGAACAACAAGGGGTTCCAGACGCTCGGGGGCGTGCTCAAGGAGCAGGGCTACGAGCC
>Ga0111539_10008779_pt1 | contig 12815 bp, 10 predicted proteins | sample RhiMethybrSRZTD1_FD_79667 | JGI IMG/M metagenome (GOLD analysis project Ga0111539, IMG submission 79667) | Populus rhizosphere microbial communities from Tennessee, USA - Rhizosphere MetaG P. TD hybrid SRZTD1 (version 2) (version 2) | ecosystem: Host-associated > Plants > Roots > Rhizosphere >...
AAATCGCTCACTCAGCCTAAGGAGCGTCAGGTATCGCGGAATCTGGTGATCGCCGCTGTGGTAGCAGCGAGAGCCACCCGTTGATGCTAGACGCTTGTTGTCTGCCACCCTTGGCCCAGAACGTCCTGAGGTAGCAGTCGGCGGGCTTCCAATGGAAGGCGGATCTGACGCCGTGACCCGATAGAGCGCCTCGCTGAACTCGCCGGCAAGATCTGGATCAGCATCGTCGTGGTCGGCTATCGAGCCGAGGCTCAACCAAGCTCCCTACGTTCTGGGAGAGTTGGCGCATGCCTACGATCAATCTCTCTCGGCTGAGCCAGCACCACTTCGAGGCCACCAATTCCCGCGGAGGCGCGCTGTCGTTCGGCAGGAAGTGGACTGGAGAATTCACACCTGTCGAGCTGCTGCTGGTTGCCATCGCCGGATGCACAGCGATGGACGTCGATGCCATCACTGTCAAGCGGTCTGAGCCCACCCGCTTTCGGCTGAGCTGCTACGGCCACACGACGAGAAGTACGCACGGCAACCACGTCACTGACATCCACGTCGACTTCGATGTGGAGTTTCCCGACACTGATGACGGCCATGCCGCCGAAGAGGTGCTGGAGAAAGCGATTCGCAAGTCCCATGATCGACTCTGTACGGTGACCCGCACGGTGGAGCTGGCGACACCGGTCGATGCCCGGCTACGGGGTGAATCGTTGGTGCAGGCAGGCTTCCCGGGCTGATGGCCGCGTCCAGCAACCGGCTCCCGACTGCACCGCACCTCGCTCACCGCGACCTGATGTATCTCACCCCAGAGCGAGTCGACGAATTCTTCGGAGTCGTCATGAGGGGCTTCCACAGCGATTACGTGGCCGATCAGTGGAAGCCGATGCACAAGGTGATCGAACCCGAGCGCAGCTTCGGATTCCAGGTCGACGGCCGGTGGATTTCGACGTGCGGGGCGTACACCCGAACGTTGACCGTCCCAGGTGGCTCGGTGCCCGTTGCGGCGGTGACGATAGTCACGGTTCAGCCGTCCTATCGGCGCCGCGGCCTGCTCACCGAGATGATGACGCACCAGCTGCACGACATATATGAGCGTGGCGACGAACCGATGGCCTTGCTGTGGGCGTCGGAGTCTGCGATTTACGGCAGGTTCGGATACGGGCAGGCAACGCCACAGGTCCGATTGACGGGGACGACCAAGACGGCTGGGTTCCGTCCAGAGGTTGATCTTGGTCCGGGATCGGTCGGCGAGGTGGCGGGTGATCAGGCGATTCCTGTGATCAAGCGGCTCCATGGGTCTTTGTTGCCAGACCGGGTCGGGGCGCTGAACCGCAACGACGACTGGTGGGACGTCAGGTGGCACGATCCGGAATCGGAGCGACACGGTGCATCGGCCTACCGATTCGCTTTGCATTACGACCATCGTGGCCGGCCTGACGGTTATGTGGCGTTTCGAGTCAAGACCAGTTGGGAGTCCGACTCCGGTAGCGAGGTGATCATCAGCGAACTCGACGCCGTGCCTGGTCCGGCGCGCGCCGCACTGTGGCGGTTCATTCTTGATCTTGATCTGGTGCGGAGATTCAGCACACATGGATCGCCAATGGATGAACCGCTGCGCTACTTGGTTCATGATCTTCGTTCAGTGAAGGCCGAGCTGGAGGACGGGACGTACGCGCGCCTGATCGATGTACCGCGAGCACTTGAGGCACGTCGTTACCTCACCGAGCTCGACGTGATCATCGGAGTCCAAGACCCACTGCTCCCCGACAACAATGGCTCGATCCGGTTGGAAGCCGGACCCGATGGTGCGGCGGTGACCAGGAGCCGTCGCCGACCTGATGTGACCATGAGCGTGCGCGAGCTAAGCGCCATTTACCTCGGCGGAACTCCGCTCGTCCCCCTTGCCCGAGCTGGTCTTGTTACCGAGCGAACGAAGGGAGCGGTGCAGGCGACGGCAGCTGCGTTCGCCTGGCCTCAGCCGCCGTTCTGCCCGGACTTCTTTTAGTTAGGACGTTCCTGCGCGGATGTCCACTCGTCAGGCGAAGGTGAACCGTGTGGCGTCGACATACAGCCGAGTCCAGGCGAGAACCTTGACCGGCTCGAGCCGCCACACCCCTTCTAGATAAGAAGTAGCCGACTGCGGATAGCCGTACTTTGTTTGGGCGGTCTTGGCGAGCCGCCCTGCAGTCGACTTCGATGGCGTCATCCACTCGGCGACACCCTCGACGATGACCGCCGATTCGCCGTCCTCTAGATGCAACGCCGCACGGCCATCGCGGCGCAAATTCCGGATGTGTACGGTCGCCGGGTCACCGCCGAAGTGACAGCCACCATCGAGCCACATACCGTCGACGGGCACCACATGTGGCGTGCCGTCGCGACGTACGGTGGCGAGCCAATAATGTGGCGAGTCGACTAGCCGTCGCTCCACAGATGCCCAATCGAGAAATTGATTGGGACTCCCATAGCTGCTGGGCAGCTTCAGCTGTTCGGCAGTCGGCGGCATGAAGACGGCTGCTTCAGTTAGAGGTATTCCTCGATGGCCCCGAGCAGCACCGACTTTGATTTCGCGCCCTTGAACGCCTTTACCAGCTCACCGCCGACGTAGACCTGGATCGTCGGTAGGCCCAGCACGTAGTTGTTGGCTGGAGTCACGGGATTGGTGTTGGTGTCCATCTTGACGAACCGCACCTTGTCGCCGTGAGCCTGAGCGAGCTCCTCAATGATCGGCGACACCTGCTTGCACGGCCCGCACCAGTCGGCCCAGAAATCCACCATGACTGGCTTGTCAGACTTCAGCACCACCTCACTGAAGGTGGCATCGGTCACATCACTTACTGCCCCCATTGAATATCCTCCATGTTGAATTTCGTGCATGGAATCTGCCGTCTGCGCTCAGTCTGCCGGCGCCCGCTGACACTACCGACGCGTGACGACATTGGCCACAGAAGCGACCATTAGCTGGCAGCACCGGTAAGGAGCGCTGCATCTACCGCGGCGTCCTCAGCGGCACCGGCCGAATGCTCCCCGTGATAGTGCGCTGTCAGATAACGCTCCGCATCGAGCGCGGCCGCGCATCCCGTACCAGCGGCGGTGACGGCCTGCCGGTAGATACGATCCACCAGATCCCCGGAGGCGAAGACGCCAGTCAGATTGGTTTTCGTGGTCCTGCCGTCGGTAATCACATAACCGTCGGGATCCAGATCCACCTGGCCTTTCACCAGTTCCGACCGGGGCTCGTGACCAATGGCAATGAACAGTCCGGAGACCGGAAGCTGACGCTCCTCGCCAGTAATAGTGTCTTGCAGGGTGATCGCTTCCAGCGTCTTGTCGCCATGGATCCCAGTTACCACTGAGTTCCACGCAAACTTGATCTTGGGGTTCTTGAAGGCCCGGACAGCCATGATCTTGCTGGCGCGCAGTTCGTCGCGTCGATGCACGATGGTCACTGACTTTGCGAAACGGGTCAAGAAGGTCGCCTCCTCAACGGCCGAGTCGCCGCCGCCAATAACCGCGATGTCCTTGCCACGGAAGAAGAAGCCATCACAGGTGGCACACCAGGACACCCCGTGCCCGGACAGCCGGTCCTCTCCCTCGACGCCGAGCTTGCGATAGCCAGAACCCATGGCCAAGATCACCGTATGCGCGGAGTAGGCATTGCCATAGCCGTCTTTGACCGTCTTGATGTCGCCAGTGAGGTCCATTTCGACGATGTCTTCGGTGATCATCTCGGCACCAAATCGTTCGGCCTGAGCACGCATGTTGTCCATCAGCTCCGGGCCCATGATGGCGTCGCGAAAACCGGGAAAGTTTTCCACGTCAGTCGTGGTCATCAAGGCGCCACCAGCGTCGATCTCGCCCTCGAAGACGAGCGGTTTGAGGTCGGCCCGGGCGGCGTAGATGGCGGCGGTGTAGCCGGCCGGCCCACTGCCGACGATAATGACATCCCATACGGATTCGCTGCTCATTGTTTCCTTCGTGACTTGCAGGTGGGGTGTAACCCTACCCCCGGGAAACGGCCTCGACAGGCAACCTATTCCGAAGCACGGTGCCGTACCGTAAGTCGGCGGAGCTTCATGAGATGAGCCCTCGGGTCTTCAGCTGAGCCACAGTTTTCTGAGAGCCCTTGTCAAGCGTTGCCTGAGGCGCACGAGTCAGGATCCATCTGAAGAGGGCCGAATGCCCCCCGCGCAGTAGCGCGACGGGTGCCACGACGCGACTCGTGCTCCCGTCGGAGCCGCGTACGGTGAGCTTGTAGCTCGGCCCGTTCGGGGTCAGGAACTCCTTGACCGCAACGAGGTCAGCAGCCTCGACGGCGTGGAACTTACGGACGTGCCGGACCATCAGCCGAGATCCGTCGATCAATAGAAACGCCCTGGTCCGCACGTAGATCAGCCCGACAATGATCGCCCAGAGTGTGACCACGACAACAAGCGCGGGCAGCCACCCCCTTGCCTGGCCGCGGAGCAGGGCCCCTACACAGATGACGGCCGCGATGCTGGCGAACAATGCAGGGGTTCGCCAGTTGTAGGACTGCTCGAGTGGATGCGGCACCTCAAGCCAGCACCTCGACCTCGTAAATGCCGCCGCGGTAGCCCGTCCCCTCCTTCGGCAGGGAGGTTAGGTACACCAGGACATAGCGGGTGGTGACATCCTGCTCCGCAGTCAGCGTTGCGGATCCGCCCGCTTGAGACTCGGCGGCCACCGTACGCCACCGTCGGTCCGAACTCATCGGCGGCTTGGCCGTCTGAGAGGGATCCGACTTCGGGACACGGAACTGGACCGTTGTGCCATTGCCGCTCAGTGTGAGGTGGATGGAGCGCACCGGCTGCGGCTTATCAAGATCAAGAACCAGGCCCACGCCACGCTTGATGTTGCCCAGCCTCGGATTGCCGAAATACTGCACCGTACGCCAGCGGGTGCTTTCATCACCGTCGTAGGCGAACTTCACCTCGTCCGGATTTTCTGTCTTGTCCCCACCCTGCGGGTCGAAGTCGCGGGCACCGGCGATGGTCAGCTTGCTCGGTTGCGCCGGTGCGCGCTCGGTGCTCGTGGTGTTCGTGCTTGGTTGCTCACTCGAAGGTGTCGGTTCTCCTCCAGCCGAGAGCCGCCGGTCCAAGATCAGCGCGGAGATAATCCCGGCCGCGATCAGCAGCACGGCCAGCACCAGCAGCAGACCAATCCAGCGGCGCCGCCGTTGTGGTGTTGCTGGCGCCCGATTTTGAGCGTCCGGACCGGCCGGTCGACCCTGCACCGGCCGATTCGGACTGGGCCGATTCGGACTGGGCCGATTTGGATTGGGGCGATTTGGACTGGTCGGGCCCGATGGCCATCCAGCAGGCCGTACCCGGGTCTGGATATCGCTGTTCGACACAGGCGGCTTCACGACACGGGTGGGTGGCGCGGCGCTCGCCGTGGAGCGCGGGGTCGTCGGGCTGGCCGCTGGAACCGTCCTGGTGGTAATGGCTCGTTGCCGCGCCGTCGTGGTGTCGAGCAGTGAGGAGACAGGCTGGGCGGTCGTTGCTGTATCTAGCGGTTCGGCGCGTCCCCTCACGGTCGGAATGGGCTGATGCAGCCGCTGCTCAAGATCAGGAGCCGCATCTGCGCTCCCAAGAACCTTGGTCAGCGCCGTTACGAGACCGCCGGCGGTAGTAATCGACGACGTATGGTGGCGAGGCGGATCGCCCAAGATTTGATCACAGACGTTGTCCAGTGCGGGCGATACACCGGCCCGCACCTGGCGGGGGCTCATCCACCGCCGCCCCACCATCGGCGCCTCGGGCAGGCCGAACGCTGGGCCGCCCGGCCAGCGACATACCAGCGATGCATAGAGCAATCGGCCAAGATCAGTTACATCGACCTGCTCTAAGCTCTTCACGCCAGGCACGGTGTCGCTAGACCGCGCGTCATTGGACTGGGGTCGCAGCGCTGCCTCGATCAGCAGTCCGACGATCTTGACATTGCCGGTCGGAGTGATGATCACAGTCTCTGGACTGAGCCGACGGTGATAGAGACCCAGACTGTGCACGCCGGCCAGAGCGTCGGCGACCTCACGGGTCACCCAGGCCGCTTCCAGGCCTGACAGCGGGCCGTGGTTCAGGATCATCTCGAGTGACTGGCCGGTGGCATATTCGCAGACGATGTAGGAGCCAACGGCTGGATCGGTGCTGTGCACTGCATCGAGAACGCGAAGGAAGCGAGAGTCGGTCGCGACGGAGGCTTTCCGAGCTGCAGTCAGCAGCTCCTCTTCCCGTGAGTCGCCAGGGGCCAGCAGGTGCACCAGTACGGACCGCGAGAGCACCTGATCGAATGCTCGCCAGGTAACACTCGGCTCAGATTCGGCGATCAGTTCTTCAAGGCGATAGCGAGAGGCCAGCACGGTCCCGGCGGGCAAAGTCGCCGCCAGTGAGCCTTCTGCGCTGTCCCCGACATTGGGGTCGACATTGGGCTGTTCGACTTTGGGGGGTTCGGCATCAGCGGCTTCGATATCGGCGTGGTCGATAGCGGGCCCACCATCGGGCTCAACATTGGGTTCGACACCCTGGGCGGCCGCCTGAGCCATGGATCCTGCATTCTCCTCAACTGCCTCTTCGATGCTAGGAGACGGCGGTCGGATCACGGTGGGCGAATCGCCGGACGACTTGAAGTCGCCAAATCGATCACCACTCGCCTCGATCACAGTCTCCTCTCGAACTTCCCGCGCCTCAGGCGACGAGTCGCCGTCACGCCGCAGCACCGTAGTAATGATCTCTCTGACCTCATGGATCCGGATCAACCGGGCCATCAACAGGAAGATGCCAACCGCCACCACACCCGCGACCGCGAGGCCCAGGGCGAGAACTACCTTGGACTCGAACTGGGTCATTACTACCCACGAAATCAGCCATGCTGCAATCGCCGCCGGAATTACTGCGAGCAGCAATCTGACGCAGTGCCGCACCAGCTCTTCAGAATCAAGACCAGGAAGTTTGCGCCGTAGTAATGAAAAGGAGACCGGCAGACCGATCAGGTAGGCAACCGAGTACGAGAAGGCCAGTCCAGTCGCCACCAACGCTGGGTCGTCAAGCAGGAGCACCGCGGCGATGCCGAGGACGACATTGGTCCCGGCGATCAAGCACTGCAGGAAGAACGTCGTCTTTGTGTCCTCCAGCGCATAGAACGCACGCAGGCAGATGTATTGCATTGTGAACGGCACCAGCCCGATTGCAAGAGCCATCAGCGCGCCGCCCACGTACGAGGCATCCTTGGCGCCCTGTCCAAAGCCGAAGATCAGGTGCGCCAGCGGTAGTCCCAACACCAAGAAGGCGACGGCCGCCGGCAGGAGTGCGGTCACCGACAGCCGAATGGCGCGCATGGTCTCCGACGCCACGGCCGGCATGTCACCAGCGGCAGCGAGCCGTGAGGCAGTCGGCAGCATGGCCGTGGCCAGTGAGACCGTGATCAAGGAGTGGGGCAAGATCCACATCGCGTACGCGTTGGAATAGGCGGTTAGTCCGGCGCCCTTGCCGCCGACGGTTGCGCTGGTTGCCAGCTTGCTCACCACCACGAGCGCGGCCTGGGTCACCAGCACGAAGCCCAGGGTCCACTTGGCCAGCCGGAAGGTCTTGCCCAACCCGGTGTGCTTGAAGTCGAAGCGCGGCCGAAAGCGGTAACCGCTGGCTTTCAGAAACGGGATCAATACCGCCGCCTGGGCGGCAATGCCGAGCGTTGATCCGAGGCCGAGCAGTAGCACCTGACCGGTAGTGAAGGGTGCTCCGGTGCTGCTGCGCTCGAAAACGATCAAGTACGACAACAGCACCATGATCGACACCACGTTGTTGGCGATCGGTGCCCACATCATCGGCCCAAAACGATCACGTGCGTTGAGCACCTGACCAGCCAGCACATGTACGCCGTAGAAGAAGACCTGTGGCATGCAGTAATAGCCGAGCATAATCATCGACTGGTACTGCGCCTCCAGCTTCGGCGTTCTCCAGCCAGCAGCGGAATAGAGCCCAATGATCCACGGCACGGCTAGCGTCAGCAGCAATGTGATCAACGCGAGCGCGATCAAGCCGGCGGTCATGATCCGGTTGGTGTAGGCGTCACCGCGGTCCGCATCACCTCGAATGGCGCGCACGATCTGCGGTACCAGGACGGTGTTGAGGACGCCACCGGCGAGCAGGATATACATGCTGTTCGGGACGTTCGTCGCGATCGTGAACATTTCGGCCTGCCGGGTGCCGTTGCCGAACAGGTACACCAACAGCATCAGCCGGAAGAAGCCCAGGACTCGGGACAACGCGGTTCCGGACGCCATGAGCACGCTTGCCGAAACCAGCCGCCTGGTATGCCTGCGCTCCTCCGTCGTCGGCCCGGGGTCTGTGCTGAGTCCGGGGGGAACGGCCCCGCCGGAGCCCCCCGGGCCGGTTCCCGAGGAGCTGATCTTGGGGGTTGATGTCTCAGACATCAAGTTTCTCGGCCGGCGCAGAGCTCAGCGCTGGCAGCTGATCTTGACCAGCGGTATCTCCGCCTGGCGCCTGACCGCTCCCCGGTCCACCGCCTGGCGTCTTGGTCCGTTCCTTGGCAACCTGGCGAATCCGCAGGAAGCTGCTGGCCACCAGGACGATGCCGGCAGCGATCGCGATCACCCAACCCGTGGTGCCGTTCTGGGTGACCTGGACCTCGATGTCGAATGGGCGTCCGACGGGCCGGCCGGATTCAGTCATCAACTGCGCGGTAACCGGCACGATGCCATTGGCCTTGGCGGTGACTTCGGCGTTCGCCGTTACCGTGTCTTGTGCTCTGATCTCAGTCGGCTTGATCGTTTTGATGGTGAGTCGCTGACTGTTCTGAGAGTTGAAGACCAGCTTGACCTTGACGGCCCCCGCATCTGGACCCGATCCGACGGCTTCCAGCGTGTTCTTGATCGTGATCGGAAATGCCACGCCCTGCTGTGCGACGGTCTGGACTCGAGCGCTGCTGCGGATTTGGATCTTGTTCAACAGGATTTCGTCGAGCGCCGCCTGCTGCGGACCGAGAAAAGCCCTGCGAGCTTTGTCGTGCTTACGCCACTTGGAGCTGGCAGCTCGGGCGACCGCAGCGTTCCCGTCGGCGCGGGCACGCGTGGAATCGACCAACACATCAGCGTAGGTGTCGTTGCTCCAGTCGAACTTTCTCAGACTGCTGAGCTGGGCTGCGTTCAGCTGGGCGTCGCGGGCCGCCGAAGTGTAGTTGTATTTCTCCGACCACGAGCCAGGCGCGGACTTGAGCAGGTCGCTCAGCGTACGCTGCGCCAGCCACGCAGCCTTGACGTCTTGATCACCTCGCGCCGCTTCGGCTAATGCCTGGGCTGCCGTACTGATCAGCCGGACGCGTCCGCGGACGTGATTGTCTCGCGCCGCACTTGCCTCAATCCATGTCTCAGCGAGTAGGCGTTGCCGAAGATGGACCGGAGTATCTCGGGGATCCGGTCCGGGTCCACCGCCCTGGGCTCCCTTTGAGAACGTTACGATCGGCACATCGTCTGGGCCGGCAAGCAGCGGCGTTGCGCCCTTTGCTGAGGTGTCGGCAAGCAAGATGGCATCGGGGTTCAGAGCGGCGGCTGCCTCGGCCGTTGCCGCGTCAGCGGTTCCTCCCGCCGGCAGCACCAGAAGCGGTAGCGATCTTGTGGACTCCACCAGCCTGTTGGCGTTGGCCGCTTTGTTGAGTACGCCTTCCTGGCCGTCGTGTACCAGGGCGGCGATGTCCGGTGACCCGTAGAGCAGCCGATAGCCATCGTGAGAGGACTGCAATGCATCGAACCCTTCGAGCCATCTGGTCGCATCGGCCTGACCGGTGCCTGCCGAGGTTGTGCCCTCTGAGTCGAGCACCTGATAGCCCGCCGACATGGTCTGCAGTTCCTCGACAAGCGCTGGGTCCACGGCGAAGCTCGTCTTCTCGGAATCTGCCGCCTTGAGCAGCGCCGTCAATCGGCCGTTCTCGCCGACTTCGGCGGCGAGATGATCATCGGAGAGGACACCCTTTCGCACCAGAGAAGGGCGGGAGTTAAGAATGACGATCGTCGTGATGCTGATCTTGTTCTTGGGCCGGTGAGCTACCACTGGTACAAATACCCGGGCACGGCCGATGGCGACGTTATTGCCACGCTGCAAGACGTGAACACCCATCAGATAAATGCCATCGGTGGGGGACAGTTCAAGATCGGAAACCTTGACTCTGAGCCTGAAGTCGACAGAGGCGTTGGGCGCCAGGAAGGGTTTCCCGGCTGCCAGGAGATCTTGGAAGGCGCCGGTGTATCGGGCACCGAGGGGATCGTTGGAGTCTGATGCCAGGGCCTGCTCCATGCCGTCTCGGCCGAGGATCGGCGCTTGATTGCGCCAGAACAGGGCCTCCAGCCTGTTAAGCCGTTCCTTGCTGATGTTGGTAACCCGGCCGGTGACGGTGATCTCGCCGTCCCGGGTGGGCAGTGCGGGTTCCATTGAGTTGATCGTGACCGAAACCAAGGCGGCCGGCTCGGCCGCCGCGGCACGCCAGGGCATGAGTACCAGGCTCAGCAGTAGGCCCAACATTAGGCCCAGCAGTAGACGCAGCACTGAGACCGCGACTGCTGGCAGTACGCGGGCCGTACGCACCGCGTACCACCTCCTCACCTAGTCATGGTAAATCGCTCTCCAATATCAAGTGCGATGCTCCAACGCCTGAGGGGTGGGAGAAACCCCAACGTTACAATCGCTCAGCGTGTCTACATTCCGGCTGAGCACAGTGCAGGCTGCTGCGGTGGCCGAACTGTTGAAGATTGCCCCGGTCGCGGACCGGTTGGGCGAGCTATTCAGCGATGCCGGACACGAGCTGTACTTGGTCGGCGGCAGTGTCCGGGATGCGCTGCTAGGCAAGCTTGGGCATGACCTGGACTTCGCGACGTCGGCGCGTCCGGACGCGGTCGAGAAGCTGCTGCGGAAGTTCTCTCCAGCGGTGTGGACCATTGGCAAGGAGTACGGCACGATCGGCTGCAAGGTCCAGGCCGAGCACGCTACGTGGGTGATCGAAGTCACCACATACCGCTCTGATGTGTACGCCAACCACAGCCGCAAGCCGGAGGTCGCCTTCGGCGACACGCTGGAGGCCGATCTATTACGCCGAGACTTCACGATCAACGCGATGGCGGTGTCGATTCCGGACAAGAAGTTCGTCGATCCGTACGGGGGATTGACCGACCTGGCACGCCGCGTCATCCGGACACCAGGGACACCTGAGAGCTCCTTTAGCGATGATCCGCTGCGCATGATGCGGGCGGCCCGTTTTGTTTCTCAGCTGGGATTTGCGCCGGCACCTGAAGTGGTCGCGGCAATGCGAGCAATGGCAGATCGGATTTCGATCATCTCGGCGGAGCGGGTACGCGATGAGCTGTCGAAACTTTTGCTGACCGACCGGCCCCGTCCTGGCCTGGACCTGCTGGTGTCGACTGGCTTGGCGGCTCGGGTGTTGCCTGAGCTACCGGCGTTGCGACTGGAACGCGACGAACATCACCGGCACAAGGACGTCTATCAGCACAGCCTTACGGTGCTGGAGCAGGCAATTGATCTTGAAGATCGGCTGCCGCAGCGGCCAGATCTGATCATCAGATTGGCGGCGCTGCTGCATGACATCGGCAAGCCGGCCACTAGGCGTTTCGAGCCCGGCGGAAAGGTCTCTTTTCACCACCACGACGTGGTGGGTGCCAAGCTCGTCCGGAAGCGGATGACGGCGCTGCGGTTCAGTGGCGAGGAGATCAAGGCTGTCTCTGATTTGGTCGCCCTGCATCTGCGTTTCCATGGGTACGCGGCCGGCCAAGAAAGCGGCGGAGCGTGGACCGACTCGGCGGTTCGTCGTTATGTCCGCGATGCCGGTGATCAGTTGGCACGACTGCACATTCTGACCAGAGCCGACGTAACCACCCGAGACGCCGCCAAGGCAGGGCGACTGTGGAGGGCGTACGACCATTTGGAGGATCGCATTGAGGAGCTCGCCGCTCGGGAGGAGTTGGACGCCATGCGTCCGGACCTGAATGGCACTCAGATTATGGAGATCTTGGGAATTCGGGAGGGCCGCGACGTCGGACGCGCGTACAAGTTCCTGCTGGAACGTCGCATAGAGGAAGGCCCGCTCGGCGAAGACCGTGCCCGTGAGGAGCTGCTGGCCTGGTGGGCCGACAAACAGTCCTGATTCTCCGCCCCTCTTAACTATTTAGGCGCTTATGATCGCAAAGACCCATACAGGGCTGTCAGATATGCGCTATAGCTGGGTATAAGAGTTGAAATCAGCTCATTTAGTAGACCGGGGAAGAAGGGATCACAATGGCGACCAAGGTCTTGACCACTCTTCAGGACGATATCGACGGCTCGAATGCGGTTGAGACCGTCCGGTTCGGACTGGACGGTGTTGAGTGGGAAATAGATCTCTCCGAGCGGAACGCCAACAGGCTCCGCAACAGCCTCAGTGACTTCACGTCTCATGGGCGCAAAGTAGGCGGTCATCGCCGGCGCAAGGCCGCCAATTCATCCACCGAGTTCGATCCCAAGGCCGTCCGGAAATGGGCTGAAGCTAATGGCATCGAGGTCAATTCCCGTGGCCGGATCCCAGCTGAGCTAGTCGACCGCTACAAGTCCGCTGGCAATTAAGTCCTGCAATTTGGATCGCAATTCCTGCCGTCGGCGTCGCAACCCAGCAGGCGGGTTCATCCGCGCCACCTTGAGTGAAGATCACCTTGATCGATCACCCTGATTGATCAACTGACAGACTTGCGGCCATGCCCGATCCGATCATCAACGTCGACAGCGCCGACGAACCACTGAACATCGTCCATC
>Ga0111539_10008780_pt1 | contig 12815 bp, 15 predicted proteins | sample RhiMethybrSRZTD1_FD_79667 | JGI IMG/M metagenome (GOLD analysis project Ga0111539, IMG submission 79667) | Populus rhizosphere microbial communities from Tennessee, USA - Rhizosphere MetaG P. TD hybrid SRZTD1 (version 2) (version 2) | ecosystem: Host-associated > Plants > Roots > Rhizosphere >...
CCACGAGGATCCCGACAGCGACGATCCCACCGAGTATGCTGCGGCGCATCACGCGGCTCCGGGGAAGAACACCCGTTGTACGAACCAGTAGGTCCCGGCGGCGATCACCACGACCGATCCAGCATAGGCGACGCGATAGCCAATCCGGTCGCTGCGCCGCCGTATCGCCGTGAGCACCGACGCGACGAGGACGACGATTCCGAGTTGCCCGATCTCGACGCCGACGTTGAAGGAAAACAGCGACCAGCCGAGCGCCTCTTTGGGCAGCCCGAATTCGCGAAGCACGTTGGCGAACCCGAAGCCGTGCACGAGGCCGAACACGGCCGCCGCCCACGCCCGCAGATCGCGACCGTTGCCGCGCACCAGATTGTCGGCGCCGACGAAGACGATGCTCAATGCGATCGTCGGCTCGATGATGGTGGCGGGCGGCGTCACGATGTCGAGCGCGGCGAGCGAGAGCGTGATGCTGTGTCCGATGGTGAACGCCGTCACGATTTTGAGCAGCGCTGTCCACGAGCCGCCGAGCAGGAGCAGACCAATCAGAAACAGGATGTGGTCCGGGCCAATCAGGATGTGGCGGATCCCGGACGGGATGAACGTCTTCATCACCGCGATCGCGCCCTGCGTCGTCCCCAGGTAATAGGTGTGCTCGAGACTGTTCGCGTTGAAGATCACCTGCTGGCGGAGCTGGTCCGCCTCGTAGATGTTGACGAATGTCTGATGCAGCGGGTCGTACGGAAACAGGTTCGCATCGATGCCCAGCGAACCTGTCTGTTCCGTCGGGATCGTGAATTTCAGTTTCAGGGCGGCGTCATTGGGGAGCGGCTCGAGACTCGTCCACTGCGGGATGAGCCGGTGATCGGTTTTCAGCTCGAGACGCGGCGCAAGAATGCCCGCCAGTCGCTGGCGCTCGCGTTCGGCCACCGCGTTATCGAGAATGCGCTCGGGAGGTGCGATTCCCAGCTCGTGCGCGGCGTCGATGATGTGGATGACGAGCGTCCCGTCGATGCGGCCATCTCGAAAGACGATGTCGAGATAACTGAACGGCGCGGGATGCGCCCATGCAGGCGTGGCGACAGCCAGCAGCAGGAGAACGACCGCCGCACGGATCTTCCCAGCCATGAGCTGTCTGATTTTACCCCTCGACTCGCTGACGTTCGCTCGGGGCAGGCCCTTCGCCTCGTGAGGTTCGTGTTACGCGGTCGTCGTGCGGTGCCGGCTATTGGCTGGGCGCGCGCGGCGCGGCGGGCGCCTGGCCGAGCACTCGACCGTCGGGCAGTGTGATTGTCACGAAAAGCCCGCCCGGGTCGCCGCTCCTGAGCGGACGCACGGTCACGGTCACCTTGTCGCCGGGCCTGACCGTGTTCGACTTCCAGCCAGCGCGTGCCAGGTACGTCGGCGAGGTCATCTCGACGGACCACACCTTCGTCTCGCCCTTCTCATCGGTCACGTCGATGTCCATCCACGAGTGCGGGTTGGCCCACTTGAACTCTTTGAGGATGCCGACGATCGTCACCGTGCGCGTCTGGTCGATACCCGCGGCCGAATGATGCGCCAACGCGGCGCTCGTGATCGAAAGCACGATCGCGCACGCCGATCCCACGAGCAGAGCCTTCATCGGACGTTCTCCTTCGACTGCGTGCTGGGCATGTGCTGATTGAGGTCGGGCAGACACGACACCTCCGCGATGTCCATATCCTCCACGCGATTCCACCGCTTCGTGACTTTCCAGTCCCCTTCCCACCCTTTGGGATCGGTCATCGTGTATTCGATCTCGAGCGTGTTGCCGCTGTTAATCAGCTTGATGCGCTCGACGACGTGCAGCTGATCGCTGGCGGGGATTCCCGAATCGATCCAGTGATGGTCGTTGACGAAATACTTCGTGTCGATGACGAGGGTGTCTCCCTCCCATCGGCCGATTGACTCGCCATTGAAGCTGGGGACGACGACGTCGGGATCGGAGTGCGGGCGACCATCGAGATAGACCGTGCGCAGGCTGTTCATGAAGCCGCTGATCATGTAGATGGCGGTCGGGACCTGCACCATCGCGATCGGCCAGACGCGCGTCATGATGATCGGCAGGCCCGCGGGCCAGCACTGGCCGATGTCATCGCGATAGACCTTGCCCTCCGCCTGCGCCTTCTTCGCCGCGTCGTAGTGGACCTGCGCCGCGGGCGTGAGCTTGAACGGGCCCGTCGGTCCGAAGCGCCAGGTGTTCTGCGAGTTGCGTTGATCGACGAACCACGTGCCGGTCAGATCGAACGGCGGCTTCGGGCGCGGCTTCGCGAGATTGGCTCGCGCGAGCGCGCCCAGCGGTTCAGGCTCGGGCGCGGGCGTTGCGGGGCGCTGGCCCTGTGCGAAAGCCTGCGACGCGGCAACGAGCGTCAACGCGCAGATAAACGCGACCGCAACGCGATGATGTCTCTTCATCTTCATTTCTCCGGCAGCTTCATCCGGATCACGCCCTTCTCGTCGACGTACTCGCGATTGTTGTCGCACACGAACTCCACCATCTCGTACTTCGGCAGGCGTCGATACGCCAGCGTGTAGGTGACCGGCTTCTGCAGCACGGCCGGATCATCCAGCGTGATCTGGTCGTGAAGAACGTCGGGCGCCAGCAGCCGCATGCGTTCCGTGATCCGCAGCTGATTGGTATGTGGCAGGCCCTGGTATCCGTTCACGTTGGTCGCGATGCCAACCGTCTCGATTGCCAGCGTGTCGCCTTCCCACTTCCCGACGGATCGTCCGTAGTATCCCGGCGGGACTTCCTCGATCTTCATCGGCGGGCGGTCGAGATAAATGCGGCGAACTTCGGTGAACGCCTCACCGATGATCGTCACCTGCCCTGGCGTCTGCAGCACCTCCATCGGGTATGTGGCGATCGACATCATCGTCGGCATCCCGTAGGGAATGCATTGAGAACCGCCCGTGGCGAGCGGCTCGCCCTTCCGCGTGGCCTCCTCCTGAGCCGCTTTGCGCGCCAGCCACGCATTTGCATATAGAGGCGTCAGCTCGATCGAGCTCGGCGGGGGCGGCGCAAGACGTTGATCGGCCCCGCGCCCCGTTCGCATCGGTTCCCAGACGCCCGTCAGGTTCCGGGGATCCGGAATCGCTGCGGTCTGCGCCTGTGCTCCACCCGCGACGACGAGAGCGCCGAGCGAGAAGATTATTGAGGCACGAAACATGATCAGTTCATCGGGACGCGGCCGGATCGGGCGGCGGCGGGCCACCATTGCCGAGCATTCGTCCGTCAGCGAGCGTGATTCTATAGAGCATGCCGCCAAGACGGCCATCCCGCAGCGGGTTGACGACGGTCGTGACTTTATCGCCAGGCTTCACGTCGGTGAATTTCCAGCCGCCGCGAAGCAGAATGCTGGGGCTGCCCAGTTCCACACTCCAGTGCCTGATCGCGCCGCTCTCGCCCGGCACGTCGATCTCGATGAACACGTGAGGATTGGTCCACTCGAACCGCGTCACCGTGCCCGTGATCGTCGCCTTGTTGACCGAGTCGAACATCGCGAACGAATGATGCGCGCGCAGCGTGCACGACAGGAGCAGAACGGCGACCGTCACCATCAATCCACGCGCGTCGCGTCGATTCGTGGGGCAGAATGGCATCACCGGCGAGATTCTAGGCGAAACGTGCAGCGGCCGGACCGAAGTCACACTCGATTAGCTCGAAATTTGATGGCTCTCCTCTGCACCCATCGCGCAGTCGCGATGTGCGTGGTCCTGCTGCTCGCCCTCCCATCTTCCGTCCGGGCGAATGCGGAATCGGCACGGCTGCGCGCGCGGGCGTACGAGCTTGTGTACAACCTCGATTACGACGGGGCCACACGTGAAATGCAGGCAGCGGCCGCCGCGGACCCCAAGGACACCGCAGCCGAGCGCGGTCTGGCGGTTCTTCCCTGGCTGCACATGACCTTCCAGCGCGGCGCGGTCACGGTCGACGATTATCTCGGCGGCGTGTCACGCCAGCAGGTGGCGCTGCGGAAACCGCCGGCGGATCTCGCGATCCAGTTCGCGCAGCACATCGGACGCGCGATGCAACTCGCTGAAGAGCGCGTGCAGGCGAATCCGCGCGACGCCGACGCGCTCTATGAGCTCGGCGCAACCGTTGCGCTGCAGGCGTCGTATGTCGCGACCGTCGAGGGGCGAGTGCTCGGCGCGTTTCGCGCGGCGAGGCGTGCGTACGATCTCCACGAGCAGGTCCTGGAGCTTCAGCCCAATCGCGCTGATGCGGCTCTGGTCGTCGGCACCTATCGCTACGTCGTCAGCATCATGTCGATGCCCGTGCGGCTCATGGCATATGTCGCGGGATTCGGGGGAGGCAAAGAGCGCGGCCTGGAGCTGGTCGAACAGGCAGCGGCGCGAGGCGGTGAGGCGCGCACCGATGCGAAGTTTGCGCTCGTGCTGCTCTACAACCGGGAGACGCGCTACGCGGACGCGCAGCGCGTCCTTTCAGATCTACAACGCGAGTTCCCGCGCAATCGGGCCCTGTGGCTCGAAGCGGGCGCGACGGCGCTGCGCGCACGCCGCGCGGAGGATGCCGAGCGGTATCTCGCGACGGGCCTTCGGATGTTCGCCGCCGACACGCGTTCGCGGATGTACGGCGAGGAAGCGCTGTGGCTCCAGAAGCGTGGCGCGGCGCTGGTCGCGCTCAATCGGCTGGACGAGGCCGAACGCGATCTGACCCGTGCGCTGATGGTGGAGTCGCGGCAATGGGTTGCCGGACGCGCGCAGGCGGAGCTCGGCCGAATCGCCGATCTTCGCGGCAACCGAGCCGCGGCACGCATGCGATTCACAACCGCTGTCCAGTTGTGCGAACAGGACAATGACCCAGTCGGGGCGGCGGCCGCCCGTCCCTGGATCAGTCAGGCATATCACCGGTAAATGGCTCATCCTTTGCACTTTCGGTCTCGCCAGGCCTTCGAGACGAAAGATGCGTGCACGGAACTGGACACGCTTGCTCGCCGCGTTTGTCGCGTGCGTGGCTTTTGCCGCTCCGGTGGTCGGCGAACCGTCCATGCCGGAGCAGCGGGGCTTGCGCCGGGATTTGCGTTCGGACGATCGTGCCGGCCGGCGTATTCCGCGTGGCTATCAGGAGCCGGCGTTCGCGCGCGGGTATGACGAGGGCTACGCGACCGGGCTTGCCGACGGTCGGGCCCGCGAACGCTACGATCCCGTGAGGCACAAGGACTATCGTCAGGCCGATCAGGGATACACGGGCGCGTACGGATCGAAGGACGCCTACCGTAACAACTACCGCACCGGATTCCGCCAGGGCTACGACGCCGGCTATCGCAACAGCACGCGATAGCCCTGCGCTCTCGCGCTTTACTCGACCTCCTCGCTCCTGTACCATTTGAAGGTTCCCGCCTGACGTGCCGGTATCGTCTAGGGGTTAGGACGGGTGGTTCTCAGCCATCAAACCGGGGTTCGAATCCCCGTACCGGTACCAAGAATCGACCTCGAGCAACTCCTGTTCAGAAAGGCACTGGTTGCCGGTTTCGTGTGCACTTGTGAACTGCTGATTGGAACATCGGCGAGATACGCTTGCTCGCAGGAGCATGATCATGAGTGCCAGCCATAACCCCACCGACACACATCTCCGTCAACATCGGTTGAAAAAGCGGAACAAACTGCGCGCGCGGATTGCTGCGGCACCGGCGGCCGGCCGGGCTGCGCTCGAAGCCAAAGTGCAGCGAACCTATTCACCATCCCATAGGATGGCGAAGGAGAAGCTGCCTCCAGCCCTCGGCTAGACCTCTAAAACGAGCGGTCGCCCGGGGCGACACTTCGCGATCCATGAGCTGTCCATCTCCCTCGTGTACGACGACGCCTAGCCGAAGATGTTGCCCACCTTTCCTGCTGCGTCTGAACCTCAGGGAGACGCAGCAGCGATTCCCACAAATTCCACGTTCTCGGTGTCGCCCTCTTTGGCATAACACCGTACCGGTACCAAAATACTTCCACCACAGCGCCGCGCTGCTAGTGCACGCGCCCTTCGTCGCGCGGCCGCTAACCTCGAGAGCGCGACTCCGACAAACTCAACGTTCTCGGGGGAACACTCTTTCCCACAACCGCGTCGGGCAGGGTGCCTTCTCTCCTCTCCGACGGGAGATTCTACGTCGTCGAATTTCCTCCGACCACCCGCGCCACGATCTGCTGAAACCGCGGCTCGGAACGGAGCGCATCGAACGCCGGATCAACCACGACAAACGGGAGTTCCCGTGCGTGCTCGAGGGAAGTCAGCGCACCCTCGACATCGTCGAGCGCGGCGTGGACGATGGCGACGTCGTACAGGGAAACGTACCTGTGCCGCGACAGGTCGAGGAGTTGTTGCAGGGCGGTACGCGCCTCGTGATGACGGCCGTGGAGAGCGTATGCGGCTGGTAGATCCGCGACGCTGCCGATGGTGACGTTCCTGCAGCGTTTGAACTGCTCGATTGCTTTCTGCGTCTCTCCAAGCCGTAGGTAGGTGCGGCCGAGATATGCCCGCGCATGATCGAAGCCGGGGTCGATCGCGAGCGTTCCCTGCAACTGTGCGACCGCCTCATCGTATCGACGCGCGTAGTAATAAATCATGCCGATGTTGGCGCTGAAAACGAGCGCGAGCGGTTCGAGTCCCTGCGCGCGCTGCACCGCCGACAGCGCATCAGCGATTTCGCCCTGCGCCAGGCTCACAAGACCCATGTAGTGATGCGCCAGCGCCAGGTGCGGATCGAGCTCCAGCGCGCGCTGAAACTCCCGCTCGGACGCTACCCAGTCAAGGCTGAAGAGTCCTTCGATGTGCGCGAACTGCGCGTGCGCCTCGGCGAGATCGGGTGCGAGTTCGAGCGCGCGCAGGACCGAGGCACGCGCTTTCGGGAGGGCCTCGTCGGGACCCTCCACACCAAAGACGGACAGCAGCGCGAAGCAATGCGCCAGACGCACATAGGCGAGTGCGAAGTTCGGATCTCGAACGATCGCCTCCTCGAACGCACGAAGAGCGCACTTGAGACTGTTGCCGCCGGGACGCGTGAGCGCGGAGAGCCCCGTCACGTACGCCCGATAAGCGCGCGCATCCGCCGAACGCTTCGACGGTGGTACTCGCGGCGCCACCGTCGCGACGAACCGATACCCACGGTTCGGCACCGTCGCGATGAAACGATCATCGCCCGGCCGTTCGCCGAGGACGCGGCGGAGGACGGAAATGCTTTGCGCGAGATTGTTTTCCTCGATATGCACGCCTGGCCACACGGCGTGCAACAGCGTCGACTTGTCAACGATGTCACCCGCGTGCTCAACGAGATACGCGAGCGTATCGAACGCCGCGGCCGGTAACGGGACTTCGCCGTATGTGGTCGAGAGCAAGGCTCTCCGACCGACGTCGAGCGCGAACGTCCCGAATTCGTGGACCACGGTCAAGGTACGGCGAAGTCTACAGCCTGGCTGCGCGCGTGGCCAGACTTTCAGACCTTTTCAGACACAACACGTGGGCGTGCAGGGTAACCTGTGGCGCCGTGGAGGCGACGACATGGACATGCACACGCTCATCAAAACGGCGGCTGTGATTGCGACGACCAGTGTCTTCCCGCTTCTCGCGGCTCGTGCCGCGACCGAGCAGACGGTCTACGACCCTTCGCCAACCGATCCGCGCATTGTCGGCGCACTCGAAAGCGAGCGCCGGATGGAACACGCGGGGGCCTCATCGGATTTTGATGCGATGGCGGCAGTGTTCGCGCCCGACTTGGTGGTTAATTCACCGATCAACATGGTTGTCACGCGCGACAACGTGCTCGCGCGCATGCGCGCCGGACAGATTGCGTACGAAACGACCTTTACGCGCACGATCGACTTCGTCGGCGTCCGGGGCGACGCTGTTGTTGTAATGGGCGAAGAGGTCGTCGTGCCTGTCGGCGATGCGCCGGCTGCCGGCAAGACGGTGCACCGGCGCTTCACCGATGTCTGGCGGACGTACGGCGGCGCCTGGAAACTGGCCATCCGGCAGGCGACTATCACCTCGGCGCAATAACCCGCCATACGTGAAAGCGAAGACCCGGTGCCGAAAAATGCGACGTTCTCGGCGTCGCCCTCTTTCGCATAACCGCGTACCGGTACCAAAAATCCTTTATGACACATTTCGTCGGGCTCATCGACTGGGCTGCGATTCCGCAGCCTTCGTCCGATTTGTATCAGGTCAACGGATCCTCCGCGCGCGCGTCGCTTGCGACGATTGCGAGGATCCAGTCATCCTTCGCGACGTCGTACGAGTAGCCGCGGCCGACGATGATGGCATGATGGCGCGCGGCGGCCCGAAGCGCAGCTCGCTCGTTCGCCGAGGAGTCTCGCGAACCTCACGCGATCAGATGCAGGAGGAATTCTCTATTGAGCGTTACCGACGATCCTGAGGAACTCGTCGTTTGATCCGACCCGCTGCCCGACGATGGAGACATGCTGTGCAACATCGAGCTTCAGCTTCTTCACATTGAGGTTGAGCGTTCGCATGCCGGACGTTGGAGCAGATGGTTTCGCACCCGGCTCTGGCGGCACATAGAGATCCGCGTTTATCAGGATTTTCTCTTTCGGAAGATAGACCATCAACATGTCGGCAGAGTGATTACCTCGGGCCAGCGATGGACCCGGGATCTTGAGATACGTCTCGCCCACCTCGTACGCCATGTCCTGCACGTGCCAGATCTGCATCTGGCGCTCGTCATCGCTGACGACCGTCCCCCCCATCATTGTCGTGCCGCCCACCGTCTGAATCGGCGGAGGGCGGCGACTGATCATGTACATCGGATTGAAAATCGTCATCCGATCGGGGTCCAACGTCCTCGGGAACGGACTGAACAGGATTCCAACGTAATACTCTCTGTTCAACTCGTGGGTGACGACCGTGGTGCCCTGCGAGAAGTACGTGCGGAGACCGCCGGCGTTGCCCATGTGGTGATTGGTATTGACCACATAGCGAATCATTTTGCCCGGGATGAGTTTATGAACTTCGTCGATGACCGCCAGCGACCGTGCTTCGTTCTGCGGCGCCTCGACGACGGCAACGAAGTCCTTGAATTCGACGAGCACGCTGTTCAGCGGCCCTCCGCCGAGCAGCCAGACGTGGTCCGCAAGCTTCTGTGTTTCCACCTTGACCGGGTCGAGTTTCGCCGTCCGCACCGCTTCGGGAACTGAAAGCTTGTTCACGACCAGATTGGGCTTCACGTCTTTCGTGTAGACCTGAAAGTAGTTTTCTCCAGGGTTGATCCTGGGATCGCCCTGATGGACGTGGATCAACCCGGGGAACTTCACGCCGTTGTAATCCTTGTATTGTGTGTAGCGCATTTCATAGGTCATGTCGCCGTAGACCGGGTTCGCGATCCACGAGCCGGTCAGCTCGATGAGATTCTGATCGTTGATCGTGCCGTTGACCCGGTACTTTCCGTAGCTGAAGGAGACGATCGTCACCCACTGGCCGAACATCGAGAGACCGAAGTCCGAAGGGCCGACAATTGGTTGCGTGATCGCCTTCAGGTCAGTGGCGGCCAACGCCGCCTTGATGAATCCGTGCGGGCTGAGCACGATCTCGAGTTGCCGCAGCTCGGCATAGGGAAGGCCATCGAGATACATCCGCGTGAGCGGCACGGGCGTATCACCCTTCATATCCCACGCGAAATTGCCGTTCATGACATTGACGACGTGCCTGCCGCCCTGCTTTTCGTCGTAGTCGACGCGCATGTACTTGGCGTCGTAATCGATCGTGCGCGTGTAGTCCGTCACCTGCACCTGCGGCCAGCCATCATTGAGGTTGTACTGCTCACCCACGTTGGCGACGTATCCGTCGCCGACGAATTGAATCGATTTCACGCTCATGGTGCCCATGGCCTTGGCGGCCGCCTCGATTGCTTTACGGGCGTCCACCGCCTGGGCGGATGCCGTCCTGGCTCCCAGCGCACCGAGGGCAAGAAAAATGGTAAGCAACCGAAGTGTTCGCGGCATGTGTTCCTCTTTATGGCGAGTGAAATCATTTACCTGCAAGCTGAATCTGGTGGCCAATTTGTATGCTGCGTGCCGAGCTAGGACGTTTTCCCGCTCACGGGCCTGAACTTGTGCACGCGTTTGCCGCGGTTCTCGGCAACGTAGACGTTGCCCTTCGAATCGACGGCAATGCCGTGCGGCTGGTTGAACTCACCCGCGAAACTCCCGGGACGGCCGAAGCTCGTCACCTTCTGCCCGCTCTGGCGATCGATCACTTCGATTTGCGAGTTGTTCTGATTGATGACGAACATCAGCCGTTGATCCGGCGAGAAGTCGATGGCGACGACCGAGCCGCCGCTCTGCGTGAGCTTGCCGTCGGCAGGCGGCGTCACGGGCGTCCACGGGACATCGATCGTCCGGTTCAGGTTCCCCATCTTGTCGTAGACCTGGATCTTCGAGCCGGTGCGGTTGCAAACGTACACGAGGCCGTCCTTCGCCATCGTCAGGCAGTGCACGACGTCCATGTCCGCCGGCTGCCACTGCCGCAGAAACTTGCCGGTCTTGTCCATCACCGCGATGCGGCGATTGCCGCCGGTCCCTTCGCCGTCGGAGACGTAGACGTCGCCATTGGTCCGGTCGACGAAGATGCTCGACGGCATATAGAAGGCGGTCGCATTCGAGTTGAGCGGCTTCCCCTTCGCGGTCCCGTCCGACGAATCGAGCGCGCCCTTCTTTCCGAGCGTGAGCAGCAGCCTGCTACCGTCGTGCGAGTACTTCTGCACCATCCCTGACGGCGAAGCCGCGATCCAGACGTTGCCATCCGCGTCGAAATGACATGAGTGAAGGCGCGGATCCATCACCTTCAGATCGCCCCACGAATTGACGACGTTGCCGGCGGCATCGAACTCGATCATTGGCGGCGCGAGCCGCGCGGCGTTGAGATCACCTTCGTTCACGTCCTGGCGATTCAGGACGAGCACGTGATCGTTGGCGTCCACGCACACGCCGCCGAGTCCGCCGAGCGCCCACCGATTGGGCAGCGGCTTCGGCCACGAGAGATCGGCCTCGTAGCGGAGGGCGGCGCTTTGCGCGCCGAGCGCACCCGCCACGAACGTCGTCGCGCAGGCGACGGCAAACAGTCGAAATTTCATGTTCATTGCAGTGTGCCTTTGAGCTCTTTGTAGATGCGCCGGAGCACAACCTCGCGCTGATTGCCGAAGGCGAACAGCTTCGAGTACTGGTCGAGTGTGATTGCCGCGACCGCCTGATCCTCGGTCGCACCCTGTGCAATCTCGCCTTGGCCGGCATCGCGCGCATCGACAAGGATCTGGCGCGCGCGGTCGAGCGCCGCGCGCGTCTGCGTCGGGTCGTCGGGAATCGGCCCGTGGCCGGGAATGAAGATGTCGGCATCGAGCGCCCGCACCGCATCCAGCACCTTCACCCACGAGACGCCGTAGCCGCCAGCCATGTTCGGGAACTCTTCGTTGAAGAACACCTCGCTCATGTAGACGATGCGATCCCGCGGGACGAAGAGAACCGTGTTGTTGTTCAAGGTATAGACGTAATGCCCCGGGATGATCTGACGCAAGTGTCCCAGATCCGAGGGCGGCTGCTGCGATGCGGCGGCGCCCGCGACCGCGAGGACGATCGCAAGCTTCGTCATGGGCGCTATGCTACCGCCAAAAGGAGATCGTTCTGGCCAACGGTCCGTGGCTGATGGGATCTGGAACGAGACGCTTCAACTCGTCGGTCCAGTTCTGGACCACGATGATGGGCGTCGGCGTCTCCACCGGCTGGATCATCACGAAGCGCTTCCCGTCGGGGGACACATCGTAGGTCTGGCGGCCCTGGTTGAACGCGCCGTAATTCCCCTCGAAGAGCTTCACCGGCCGTCCTGCGGCAAACGTCGGTCCTGGACTAATCGGTACGACCCACAGCGCTGCGGCTCGCTGATGGTCGGCCGGTGTGAAGTAGAAGAGCTCACGTCCATCGCGGCTCCAACGCGGCTCGCGCGCTTTGTACACTTCGCCCATGCCACCCGCGCCGATGGCGGCAACGATTTCGTACGGGCCAAGGCGGGAGCCGGAGGGGAGGGCCAAATGGCTGGATTATACGGGGGACAAAACCAGACGTGAAAATCACGCGGCAGTTCCCGCGAATGCCACGTTCCAACCTTTCGCGTAACCCCGTACCGGTACCATTTCCTGTTGGTTCGTCTCGTATCATGACGCCGTGCTGGCGGCGCGCGCAGCGATCGGTTCGGCGGCCTTGGCACTCCTGGCTCTGGCACTCGTCCATCTCCTGAAGCGCGACCTCGATCCATCTCGCACCATGATCAGCCGGTACGCGCTCGGACCGTACGGGTGGGTGATGGCACTCGGCTTCGCCTCGTGGGCAGCGGCGAGTGCGCTTCTGTTCCTCGCGCTCGCACCGCGCGCGTCGTCGAGTCTCGATCGCGCAGGCCAGATTCTTCTCCTCGCCGCAAGCGTCGGCCTTGCAGTGGCTGCGAGGTTCCCGATGGATCCAGTAGGAACGCCGCGCCGCGAGATGTCCTTCTCAGGAAGAATACACGGCATCGCGTTTCTCGTCGGCGTACCGGCGCTCGTCCTGGCGGCGTCGATCCTGTCACTCTCGCTCGCTTTACACGGCTCTCATGCTGCCGCGATACCGCTGCTGGTCCTCACCGCGGCGATCTGGCTCAGTCTCATCGCCATGATCGCGATCGGCGCGATGGTGGGCCCCGACCACGGACCCGATCCGCAAGTGCTGTGGCTCTTCGGCTGGGTCAACCGCCTGTTGATGGTGTTCTATAGCCTCTGGCTGATGGTCGTCGCGTGGCCGATGGCGCAGTGACACGTCAG
>Ga0111539_10008781_pt1 | contig 12815 bp, 9 predicted proteins | sample RhiMethybrSRZTD1_FD_79667 | JGI IMG/M metagenome (GOLD analysis project Ga0111539, IMG submission 79667) | Populus rhizosphere microbial communities from Tennessee, USA - Rhizosphere MetaG P. TD hybrid SRZTD1 (version 2) (version 2) | ecosystem: Host-associated > Plants > Roots > Rhizosphere >...
ACTCGGAGAACGGTGTGCCCCGGGGCTCGAAGAACGGCTCCGGTGCAATCATCAGGATGTGCATGCGGGGCGGCCCGCACGTGCCAGCGGACCCACGAGGCTACATGCTACACTACGCCGCTTTCTCCGGTTCCTTTTGCTGCGAATGACGCACTCTGTGTCACCGGCGCCCGCGCGCCACTCCGGCCGGACCGCGATCTTCTGGATCATCAAGATCGGCGTGAGCAGCGGGTTGCTCTACTGGCTCTTCCGGCAAGTCGACGTCCACCGTCTCTGGCAAGTGGCTCGCACGGCGTCCCTCCCCTGGCTCGCCCTCTCGCTCGTGCTTTTCCTCGTCATGATTCTCGTGAGCGCGTGGCGCTGGGGTCTGCTACTCGGCGCCCAGGACGTGCGCATGAGTTTTGGCGCGCTCACGGCGTCGTGGCTGGTGGCGACGTTTTTCAATAACTTCCTGCCGTCGAACATCGGCGGCGACGTGATTCGAATACGCGACACGGCGCGCGCGGCCGGATCGAAGACCCTCGCGGCCACCGTCGTGTTGCTCGATCGCGGCATCGGCTTGCTCGGGCTGATCTTCGTCGCGGCGACCGGCGCGACACTGGCCGCGCGGAACAGTGAAGCCATCGGACCCGTCGGCCCGGGACTGTTATGGGCGGCGCTGGCGGCGGGCATTGCATTGGCCGCGCCCGCGGTGATCGCGCCACAGGCCATCGGCCGGCTGCTGCGTCCGCTCCGCGCGCTGCATCAGGAGTGGGTGGACGAGCGTCTCGAGCGGCTGACGTCGGCGCTGGCCCGGTTTCGCGCGGCGCCGCGCGCGCTCGTGAACTGCTTCATCGGCGCCATCGCGGTCCAGGGCATCCTCGTGCTGTTTTATGCCGCGATTGCGCGGGCGCTGCACATCCCGATTCCTCTCGCGCACATGGCGATCCTCATCCCGCTCTCCTTCATCGTGCAGATGCTGCCGGTGTCGGTGAACGGGTGGGGCCTCCGCGAGTCCACATACGGCCTCTACTTCCAGCGCCTCCATCTGCCGCTGGAATCGGCCCTGGCACTGTCGTTCGTGAGCGCCGCGCTCATCATGCTGTTCTCCGTGTCCGGGGCGGTCGCCTACCTGACCAGGCGGTCGCACGCGGCGCCGGCTTCACGGCCCGCCAGCGCGACCTGAGCCTCCGACCGGGTCTGTTTCAGGTCAAGCGGCGATTCACCCGGTCCGGGATACCATCGTCTGATGGGTAGTCGGCTCCCTCCCGGGCCTTGCGCGGCATTCATCGCGTGGGCTGCCATTACGGCCGGGTGCGGCTCCAAACCGCCGACCACCCCCGACCCGCCCGCGCCAACACCACTGGCGCCGTCCATCTCATGCCCAGCCGGGGTCTCTGTGCCCGGCGTGACCGGCAACGGCTTGAACATCACGTTTCCGGCGCCGACCGTCACCGGCGGACAGCTGCCGGTCAACGTCACGTGTAACCCTGCGAACGGCTCGTCGTTTCCTGTCGGCGCGAATACGGTGACGTGCTCCGCAATCGACGCCTTGGCGCGTCAGGCATCGTGCGCCTTCGCGGTGACGCTCTCGCCGCTGGTGCTGACGCCGTCCACGTTTCTCGCGTTCGGCGACAGCACCACCGAGGGCGAGAACGGTCTCTTTGCGATGCGCGTCACGGCGTCCCCCTCGATTCTCGATCTCGAGCACGCGTACCCGACGCTCCTCCTCTCGCTGATGCAGAGGGACTTCCCCAATCAGCAGGTGTCGGTTTTCAACCAGGGACTTGGCGGCGAGTTCTCGACGGTCGGCACCGATCGGCTCAAGACGACGCTGGGGCAGCTCCATCCAGATGCGCTGCTGCTGCTCGACGGATTCAATGACCTGCTCAACTTCGGCACGAAGGGCGTCAACCAGGTCGTCGAGTCACTGCGCGACATGATCCAGAAGGCGCGCGGGGCGGGTGTGCGCTACATCTACGTGAGCACGTTCTGGCCGCCCGGACCTCCCGGCAGCCGCCGCCGCATCGATCCGCAGGCGATCATCGACGTGAACATCGGCATCCGGCAGATCGCCGCCGCCGAGGGTGTGACGCTCGTCGATCCGTACAACGATTTCCTCGGTCACGAAACGGAATACATCGCCGACGGTCTGCACCTGCTGCCCGCCGGCAACCAGGTCGTCGCGCAGAAGTTCTTCGACGCCATTCTGGCCACCGCCACAACCAGCGCGGCCGTCACACCAATTGCTGGCCTTGCACCCGGATCGCTTGGGCTGACCTCACCCGCTAGCGCAGGATCTCGTACAGCCACACGTCGTCCGCGTCGGTGATCTTGCGCAGATCGGACGTGTAGGGCGCGAGGCGCGTCATGATCTTGGCCCAGGCCTCGTCGTTGTATGTGCGCCGATGCCAGATGGCGTATCGCACGCCCAGGGATCGCAGGCGCGCGAGCGTCGGTGGATCCGGAAAGTCGTTGATGGTCGCCGCAAGCTCGCCGAAATCCGGTGGCGTCACGTCGCTATAGCCGTTCAACAGCGGCTGCCAGTGCGCGGTCGACCCGAACATGTAGTGCGTGTGCTGCAGGAAGTCCGTGCGTTTGTAATTGAACAGGAACTCGATCACCGGTCCGCGCGGCAGCGTCGCCAGACGGCGGTAGGCCTCGGGGAATGCCGGCACGCGCACGATTGGCCACGGCAGCGTGAAGAGTTCGAGCGCGAGCGCCGGTACGATCACCCACGCGCGCGACGGCCGTGACCGCGCGATGGCACGCACACCGAAGCCGGCAATCACCGCCACTGCAAAGGTCACGACGACACCGAGGCGGACCGGCGCGCGCAACATGTCAATGACCGGCACGGCGCGCTGAAGCACGCGATAAAGACCGGCGTCCGGCCCAAACGAGGCCCACCCGGTGACGATGGCGATCGCGAGATAGGCGGCCACCAGCCGTCGCTCGCCGGCTGTGCCCTGGCGCCACACCGAGACCGCGCCAATCGTGGCGAGACCGAGGAGGATGAATCCGGGGAACACCGACTCGAGCGAGGGTTTCAGGATTGGCGTGTGCTCGTGCACCCACGACGGCGAGCTGCGGTAGTTGTCCAGCGTAGCCGAGTAGTCGCGGACTTCCTGCGGATTCGCTGGCGATGCGGCCACCGCTGCGCGCGCGCGCATGTACGGCACGAACACCGGGAGCACGAGCAACCCGGCGACGACGGCGCTCGCGCCGAGTCCGGCAAAGTACTGCCACCTTCGGCTCGCCAGGACGAGCGCGGCCGGCACGATGGTGATGCCGACGAAGATGCCGTAGTACGCGCACGCCAGTCCGGCGATGGCGAGCGCTGCGCCCAGGCCAATCGCGCGCCTCACGTCCGGGCGCCGCACATATGCGTCGAGTGTCAGCAGCACGAGTGGGAACGCGAACACCATCAGCAGTTGAATGTGCGCCGTGTGCGCCTGGACGAACGGACAGAACGTGAATCCGGTGGCGGCGCAGACGCCGGCCGCCGATGAGCCGGTCAATCGCCGCACGAGCGCCCACATCAGCACGAACGCGAGGACGAGCGCGACGACAATGGCCGCGTTGGTCGCGGCCACTGAGTTCCCAGTGATCGCGAACACGGGCAAGCCGAACACACCGGCCACGAGGTTCAACTCCGAGTACGCGAGCGTGCCGGTGTGCGGATAGAAGATGTTGGCGTCGAGCAGGTGCGACGGATCCGTCAGGAGCGCGTGATCGATCCAGCCGACGTTCCAGATGCTGTAGCGCCCGTCGCCGGTGTCCACGCGTCCGTATGTACCGAGGCCAGGTACCGTCGGCCACGTGAGGATCGTCACCAGCACGAAACCGGCGAGCGCGACGAGCACGCGCTCGCGCCAGCTCGAAGGCTGGGTGGACGCGGATGCCGGTGCGGGCGCGAAGGACACGGGATCAGTCGATCAGTGTCGGACGCGCACGGACGCCGAGCGAGCGCGTGTCGTTGAGTTCGCCATAGTCGGATGGCCTGAACGCACCGGTGCTCGAAATCGAGACGACATAGACCCAGACAGCCTTGTCGCGATCCTTCTTGAACGGAAAACCAGGTGCGAGCGCCACCTGCACTTCCTGCTGCGAGAACGGCGCAAGCGTCACGGTTGTGCTCTTCGCGCCGCCATCCACAGTGACGGTGGTGGGCACGCGGCCCGCCGAGAGCAACACGTTCACTCGCCGCGCGGGGTTCACGACCTTGATCAGGAACTCGGTGCGTGACGCTCCGCGCACCCAGAAACTCTTGCGGTCGGCTTCCGGCAGCCACGCGCTGTCATCGAGGTGGTAAATCTGAAACGCCTGATCGGTCTCGCCCACATGACCGAACCACACGCCCGCTCGATTGGCTTCGGTGTTGATCGGCAGATCGAGCACCTGCGTCAGCTCGACCGGCAGTAATCGCAGAGGTCCGGACTTCGCGGCGTCGGCCGGGCGCACGGATGCGTGCACGGGATGGACGACGATCTTCGCGACGAAGAAACTGCCAGCGATCCAGGGAATCAGCGACGCGACCAGCGAGCGGATCGGCGGAAGGATGAACAGGCACGCCCCGTACGCGCCCATGAAGTACCGATCCCCCACCGCACCGCCACTGCCGAGGTACGTGTATGGCTGGGTGACGATGAACAACAGGATGTGCGCGAGCACGCCACCCAGGACGAACCACTGCCACGATTGTCGCGGGCGCGAGACCAGCATCGCGACCATCGCGAACACGGCCGGGAAGAAGTACGGCACGAGGCCACCGTATCGTCCAATGAAAAAATAGACGGCGTTCGCGCGCAGATTGGACCAGAACACGTCGCGATCGAACATGGCGTCGTTGCGTGATTCACTTCGTCCGCGGTCGGCGCCGCCTTCGAACGTGTGTCCCTGCGCGTCGAACGGATAGCCTTTGGCGTCGGGATAGAACGTGGCGCGGTCGCCGCCTTGATAGTTCCAGTCACCGGTGACGGCGACGTTCACCGCGAAGAGCGCCACGACCACGCTAGCCAGCACCACGGCAGCGCCAATCGTCCGCCGCCACTCCCCGCGCCAGGCCAGCCACGCGAGCATCGGCAGCGCGAGCACCACGTTCGTGATCTTCGAATAGGTCGCAATGCCAAACAGCACCGCCGCGAAGTAGTCCGATCCGGGGCCCTGCAGGAATCTCGGACGCGTCGTCGCGGCCGTCGATGGACGCGCGTGCTTGAACAACCAAAAGAAACACCCGAGGACGCCGAGCGTGAAATTGAACAGCTCCGGCATGATCCAGACTGCGTACACCGGCGCGGCCGACGCGAACAGGAACGCGCCCGCGAGCGCGAGGCTGACCAGCGGCCGGTCCGTGCGCTCCAGCAGGAAGCGATAGCCCGCCCAGAACGCGAGCGCGAGCAGGAGCGCATTGAAGATCAAGAAGCCTGGCGTGCCGGCGAGCCACACGAACGGCGCGGCAAACGCCGGATAGATGAAGGCCTTGCCGAAAAACAGCCGCGTCGTGTCCGGGTCGGGCGTCCCCGTGACGTCGATGAACGGCGCCGACGGCTTCAGGGCGAGGCCCGTGGGCTCCTGTCCGCGTTTCAGAAAGAGACCGCTCGGGCCTTGTGGGAACTCGCGGTAGACACGGCGCAGATCCTCCTGCCGGTACGCGAGGTCGCCGTCGTGCACGAGGCTTTGCCCCTGCATGTAGTACGTCGCCTCGTCGCTCCAGAAGAGTCCGTTGTTGGCGGTCGAGAGATCAACACGAAGCGCCAGCGCGGTGTAGATTGCGAAGATCACGAGCGCACCCAGCCAGCCGACGGCGCGCACCACCAGATCGCGCGCGATCCCGATCGGGCTCACGAGGCGGCGCCCTCGGTCAGGAACGCGAGGTCCGCCACGCGCTCCACGTGCCGACGCGTCGCGCGCGAGTGCAGATACAGCAGATCGTAGAGCCGCCCCATCTTCGCGACGAACGCGTCGATGTCGTACTGGCGCGCCGTCAGCCGCGCGGCGGCGCCAAGCCGCGCGCGTTCGTCCGGGCGATCGATGAGGGCGACGATCGCGTCCGCCAACGCCGATGCGTTGCGGCGCGGCACGATGACGGCGTCCCGGTCCGCCGTCAGGATGTCGGAGAGGCCGTCTGCATCGGTCGCGACGATCGCGCGGCCGGCGGCGAGTGCTTCGAACGCCGTGAGCGGCGTGCCTTCCCAGAGCGACGGAAATACGCTGACGTCGAACACGTTCAGCACGCGCGCGACGTCCTTCACGAAACCACCGAAGACGAATCGATCGCCGAGACCGAGCGCGGCGGCCTGCGCTTCGAGCGCGGGACGCAGCGGGCCCTCCCCAAACAGATAGAACCGGGCGTTCGGCCGCGCGTCGATCACGCGGCGGGCCGCTTCCACGAGGAATTCATTGCCCTTGGAGTCGTGCAAGCGCGTGACGGTACCGACGATGAAATCGCCCGGGGCGGCGCCGAGCTCGCGCCGCGCGTCGGTAATCTCCGCGCTGGTGCGTTCACGTCCGAACTCGCCGACCGGCGCACCCAGATAGACCACTTTCACGCGGTCGGGCCGCACGAGGCGGGCGCTGCGGACGAATTCAGCCGTGCTCCGCGACACGGCCAGGGCCAGATCGGTGTACGGCTCGAGCGCGCGATCGGCCAACTTCTGGAACCAGGGCGTCGACGTGAGGTTGGCGTGCTCGTGCAGAATCACGGGCAGGCCGCGCCGGGCGGCGGCGAGCCGGCCGAACGTCGTGGCGCCATAGCCGTGCAGGTGCAGAATCTGACTGCCCTTTTGATCGATCACCTTCCCCAGCGCGCCGATGGTGGACGGATCGAACTTACCCTTCGCGAGGTACGTGATGTCGATCCCCATCGACTCGAGCGTTTCCTCCGAGAGGTCGCGCTTGCGCAGGCTGACGAGCGAGACCTGATACAGGCGGGGATCGAAGCGCGGCAACATCCACGCGAACAGGCGCTTGACGCCGTGCATGCGCGAACCTTCCCAGCCAAGGTGATCGCAGACCTGCAAGACCTTGAGCGGTCGCGGAACCTCGGTCAGGCTGGGCATCGGCCGGTGCGAAAGAATCTCGCGGGGCGTGGGCAATAACGTCATTCCACCCCGCCGGAGGCGCGGCCATTGTAACTGTGGCCCTGGAGTGGGTCAAAAGCACGCGATGGCACGACGTTCGCTAGGACCAGCGCGAATATCTATCGACCACAGCCCCGATTTTCCCTGATCGCCGCACTACAGACGTCTGCAAGCCACTCCGATAACAGATTTCGGGTACGACCATGCACCACACACTTCGCCGCCTCTGCCTCCTTGCCTTGCCGCTCGCGTTTGCTGCGTGCGAACAGGTGAAATCCGCGAACCCGTTGAGCCCCCAGATCGCCGGTCCGATTGCCGGCGTCAACGTCGAGGCGCCTGCGCCCGTCTCGCCGGCCAACGGAGCGACCATCATCGACACCCAGCAGCCCGTCACGCTGGTCTTCCTGAACCCGCCGACGAACTCGCCGCGTCCGATGATGCTGGACATTCAGATTGCGGTGGACGCGGGTTTTACTCAGATTGCCTTCCGGCGCGACGCGCTGCCCGTCGGCGACAACAACCAGACAAGTTTCCGGCTGCCGGACCGGTTGGCCTCGGGCAATCGCTACTACTGGCGCGCGCGCGGTGAAGACGGCGCCAACGTCGGCACCTGGTCGTCCGCGGTGTTCTTCAACGTGGTCGCGCCCGTGATTCTTGGGGCGCCGATTCCGCGCTCGCCGATCGGAAACGAACGCATCTCGTCGCCGGCGCCTGAGTTGGTGGTCACGAACGGGTCGGCATCCGGGCCTTACGGTGCGTTGATTTATCAATTCCAGATCGCGTCCGAAGCCACGTTCAGCGCCATCCTCACCAACGCCGAGGTCCCCGCAGGCGGAGGCGAGACGCGATATGCCGCGCCGGCGGTGCCGTCCTTCGACAAGACCTTCTTCTGGCGTGCACGTCAGTTCGATCCGGCGAACCTCGGACCGTGGTCCAACATCGAGTCGTTCCGCGCGCCGTCGGCTCCCCCGCCGCCGCCTCCTCCGGGTGGTGGTGGCAGCAGTGGCGGTGGTGGCGGTCCGATCGACGGCAACTGGCAGAGCTGCTCGGCGTTCGCCGGCGACAAGGGCAAGCTCGTCGAGTGCGTGCACTCCGTGATTCGTCCAGGCGGCGATGAGTTCCGCGCCTTCGAAGTGACGAAGCGCGTGGCCTGGCTGCTGCGCGGTGAAGGCGCCGGCTTGCTCATCAAGAACGGCGGCGAGAACGTCATCGCCTGGAAGGGCTACAACTTCTCGCTCTCGCGCATCTGCTATCCCGACGGGCACATCTACAAGGTGCTGAGCGATGCGGGTCCGGGAGGCACGAATGGCCCGACGTGGTCGGACAACGACTTCGTCGATCGCAGCCTGTATGTGCCGGCCATCAACCCGGATTCCGAGCCGGACCCCGAGCCGCTGCCTTCGCTGCTGGTGGGTCTGTCGATGCCGAGGCTCGCCGGGCAGACGTCGCTCTACGCGGCAGTACCCCGCCGCGATTGGCTCTTCGCTTCGCTTGAGCGCTAAGACCTAGAAGCGCGCGCGCACGCCAAACCCGATCTGGAACCCACCAGGCTCGGGTTTGACGTCGCCGACCAGCGTGCCCGACGCGGTGGAACCGCGCAGGAACATCCCAGCCCCAATGTTCTTGGTGAACAGGTACCGGACGTCGACTCCGAACTGGGCGCCCCAGAACGATTTCTTGTGGTTCTCCACCCTGGGCGTCACAACCGGACCGGACGCGCCTTCGGCGTAGGTCGCGTCGACCAAGACGTCTTCCTTCACGGTGGCCACGGCCGGACCGCCCAGCAGGAACACGTCGACTTTGTCGGTGACGGGAATGGCGTACACCCCGAGGATCGCAAACCAATTCTCGCTGTATTTGAGGCCCGGTACCGTGCCGGTCACGGCGCGGGGCTGGTCGAAGATCGCCGGGTTCGGCACGCTCGATGTGAAGGTGGCGTCAGACTCCGTGGAACGGCCCGAGAAACTGACGGCCGCGCCGATGTTCTTGCGCACAAAGTACCCGCCGGTCAGGTCCCACATTCCCCCACCGTCGATCTTGTGTTCGAAATGAGTCGTCGCCGTTTCATCGTAGAGGGGCTTCGGCGGCGCATCGGTCTTCACGTCCTGCGACTTCGGCTGAAAACCGAGGCTGAAGTTCACAAACGCCTTGTCCGTCCACGTAATTCCCTGGGCTGACGCGTTGGTCGCTCCCACCAGCAGCATGCCGCACACAACTGTCGCAATCGTCTTGACCATTCGATCCTCTCTTGCCGGAGTTTTGCCGCGAGGCCGCTGCCGCCTGACAGGGGGCCGTTCACGGCGGAACCGACGAGGCTGAGCACTCGTCGCGCGCCGTATTATACGACGCGGATCGCGCGGGAAAACGGCGTAGTGTGAGAAAAGTGGCGGAAAAAATCACGGGCTCACGCGTCGAACGCGTGAGCCCGTGTCATGAACCGAACGGCGTGCTAGCGGATGCGGACGTGGAATGCGCCCGTGTTGTCCGCGAACGTGTCGTCGTTGATTCCCAGCAACAGCTCGCCCGTGGCGGGCATCGTCACCATCTGCGGGCTCGAACCGATCGGGAACGGCGCGCCATTGCCGACGCGAGCGACCAACCCACCGACGCCCATGTTCGGTACCGGCAGCGCTAGGCGTCGCGTTGGTGTAATGGCCGTCGTGCCGTCAGGCGTCGCTTCGACGTCGCGCGTGATTCGGATCGTCTCGGTCGTGGCGAAGCTCAGGCGCTGACCGCGCGTCACCGTCAGGCCCGTGGGCGTCCACGGCTCAGCCGCGCGAACGACGATGGTGCCTGGTGCGACGCCGCGCCCGCGGGCGCGGCCGCCGGGGACCGTCGCCGGGTCGGTGGGCGGAACCTCGTGGAAGACGCCCCGCGCGCCGGGCGCACTGATGTAGAGGCGTGCGATGTCGCCCATGTTGAACGTCCGCCGGTCTCCGGCCTTGACGTCCATGATCACGCGGTCCTCGACGAAGTCGTAGATCTTGCCGCGAATCATCGTCCCGTTGCGCAGCACCATGGTGTGTCGATCCAGTTCGGGCGGATCGTTCACGTTGGGCAGCTTGTCGATCTCGGCGGCGCTGGGATCGCCGGGCACGAACGCAATCATCGCGATGTCATCTGACGGGTAGCTGTTCTCTTTCCCGTTGATGATCAGGTTGTAGTGGTCGGTGTGGTGATACACGAACGTGCCGGACAAGCGCTGCCCGTTCTTCATCACGAACGTCACCTCGGTACGGGCGGCGAGGGTGATGACAGTCACGAACGCGGCCAGAACGACCGGGGCCAGTCGGCGGATCATGCGTACCTCCCTGAAGGTTACGGGGCTGAAACTGCAACACCCATACCACTCGAGTCGTTCGGGCGGCGACGTGGGGACGTCCCGGGATCGGCCATTGTTGGGGACGCTAGGGCCTCGCCGGGGACGGAACTCGGTAGAGCGCGACCTCGGGATACCGCATCACCAACTGCAGCCGCTCCAGAACCGCGGGGTGCACGCGGTCTTCCGGGGACCGGACCAGGACGTGCGTGACGTGGTAGCGCCGCAGGATCTCGAGCGCCGGCTCGGGGTCCGCACTATCGGCTGAGGCAAAGAACGCGTTCACGTCGCGCAGCCGCCCTTCCCCGCCGACCGCCGAGTACCGGACGTCCCAGCCGAGGACGATCCGTCGCTTGGCGACGATGGTCATGAGCGACGGCGCAAGCGGCCTATCGTGCAGGATGACGGTGGTTTCCGGATCGGTGGCCTGAAAGTAGCTGGCAATCTGCAGGTCGCCGCGCGTGAGGCTGGCCTTCGGCGGCCGTTCCGCGTCGTGCCACTTGCGCGCCCAGTAGTGGACCGACGACGGCAGCACGGCGGCCACCGCCAGCGCGACGAGCCAAGGCCCGACGCGGCGATGCGCCGCGGCGAAGCGCACCATGGCGACGGCCGTGAAGACCCACATGATGTAGAGGCCCGTGAGGTAGAACTGCAGCGTGTCCACGTACGGTTCGGTGGCCAGCACGCACGGGATCGCCAGGCCCGCGGTGCTGACCCATCCGAGCAGACGCCACGACGCTCCGTCCGGCCCTTCCGCGCGCCGCACGGCGCGCCAGATGCCGGGCGCGGCGATCCAGCGGATGCCGACGCCGACCGCGAGAAACAGGATCGTTGCAGCCAGGATCAGGATCGGCGTGGCCAGCGCCGGCGCCGGCGCGACGCGCGCCGCGAACGACGTGAACGCATCGGCGAGGTCGAGCTTGATCAACATGCGCTTCGGCAGCAGGAAGAACGTCAGATAGAGCTGCGATCGCCGATCGCTCGCATCGAGGCCCATGATGCGGACGACCGACGGGATCGTGCACGCGAGTCCGAGCACGATCGTCAGCGCGTACCGCCAGCGTGCGGCCCAGTCGCGGCCGGCGAACACGACCGAGGCTGCGAGGCCCGCCATCAGCACGATGTACGAGAACGGCTTGAATTCGAACAGCACGCCGATGACGAGCGCGCTCACGACGAGCCATCCCGTCGATCGCGTCTGGAAGCCGCGGACGATGGCGAAGAGCGCCGTAAAGAACACGGGCAGCGACGGCGTCCACGTCGCGAAGTGCAGCACGTGCATCGTTGGCGAGAGAAAGTTCGTCGGCCACAGGACGTAATCCCAGTCCACGTTCGTGTGCGGCAGAAGCCAGGCGGCCAGATACGAGAAATCGCTGCAGGTGATCGCGAGCGCGGCCGCGAGCAGTGCCACGCCCCGTGACGCCAGCGATCGCACGAGCGTGTACAGCGTCAGGGCGACCATCGTGAGAAAGGTCGGCCACGCCAGCAGGTAGTACATCGTGAGTACAGGAACGCCGGAAAACCGGTGGACCATGCCCAACACCAGGTGCGGGTAGTACGCGGCGTTGAGTTTGTGCCCCGAGTAGTAAGCCGCCATCGGCGGGACCGTGTGCGACGCCTCCGAGGCCTCTGACGCGTAGTAGCCAAGGTCTGCGGAGTCGTAGTCGCCGTACAGCGAAATGCCCGACGAGCTCACGTCGAGCCGGTGCCAGAACACGATCGCACCGAGCGTTCCCGCGAGCGCGATCAGCAACAGGCAGGCGACGGTCTCGGAGCGAACGAGATGTCGCATCACCCCAAACGTGGGACGCTCGCCCGGAGGAAGCAAAGCGTACTGAGCAATTGGCACGCGTCCCACCCGCCAGGCCGCGACGCCGATGCCCGCGCACGAGGTCGCGATGTACGGGAACAGAGGAATGGCGTGCAGATGACCGAGCGTATCGATCAGCAGCGGCGTCACGGCGCTGCCCAATCCCATCAGCACCACGAAGCGCCGCGCTGGATCCAGATCGCGGGTGAGCGCGATGCCGACGATGGCGCCCGGCCCGAAGGTGAAGACGCCCCAGCTGACCCAGAATGCGGCGGCTTGCGGCAGGTGCGCGAGCACGATTCCGAGCGCCGCCCAGGTGAGGAGCCCTGCAGCCGCGCCGGCGAGGAGCCGAAGCATCACTGGAGACGTGGATCGATCAGGCGGCAAAACGCCGCATTATACCGCGCGAAATCGGGGTTCCCGGCCGGTCAGCGTGTAGAATGGAGGGCAGCACATGTCCAAGGACAGCTTCACGCTGCGCTACCTCGCCAAGACAGCTGCCGGGGTGCCGCGTGACCTCGCCAATACCCTCGTCGTCTCGAAGCTGAAGGCCATCCGACCCACGGTGCTCATCTACAACTGCACCTGGGTGTGCGACGCCCGCTGCGAGATGTGCAACAACTGG
>Ga0111539_10008782_pt1 | contig 12813 bp, 8 predicted proteins | sample RhiMethybrSRZTD1_FD_79667 | JGI IMG/M metagenome (GOLD analysis project Ga0111539, IMG submission 79667) | Populus rhizosphere microbial communities from Tennessee, USA - Rhizosphere MetaG P. TD hybrid SRZTD1 (version 2) (version 2) | ecosystem: Host-associated > Plants > Roots > Rhizosphere >...
CGCCGGCTGTGGGGTAGTAACAGAGATTGTTTTGCGCCATCGCTCCGCCCACTGGCCGGCCCCGCAGGCGGACACCGAGGCAGATCACCGTGCCCGTTGCGAGCATGGATTGGCCCGGCTCAATCCCGGCGCCGAGGATGCCCGCCGGCTGGTCGTGCAGACCCGCGGCGAAGACGCAGCCTCGCGGTAGGCCGAACTGACTCGCCGCGGCCTCCGAGATCTGTCCCAGACCCTCGCCGGGAGGCGCTGCCGGCGGCAGGAGGTCCGGCGAGAGGCCGACCGCATCGAGGAGTCGGGTCGACCAGTCCAGGCGGTGGATGTCGAACGCGAGAGTCCGCGCCGCCATGGAGTAGTCCATTTTGGGAGGCACTCCCAGGCTGCTCGCCGTGAAGTCGCCAAAGCAGAGGAAGCGCCTCGTCGCCGAGAAGACGCGACGGTCGTGGTCGCGCCGCCAGGCCATTTTGAACAGCGTGTGGTAGGAGTTGATACCGTGCCCTGCGATGGCGAAGACCTCGTCGTTCGACATCTTCTCGCGAAGTCGGGCTGCCTCCTCCTCGCCGCGCGCGTCGAATCCGACGATCGCGTTGCCGACGGGCCGGTCGCTCGAGTCCACGGGCACGGCGGCCTCTCCCAAAGTCGACGTGGCCACGGAACGGATCGGATCGCGGCTTGTTTCACGTGCGACCACCCCCGTGACGTGACGGATCGCTGCCAGGACCTCGGCCGGGTCGAGCTCGAGCCAGCCCGGGCGCGGGCTCTTCAGGTGATACTCCCGGTAGCAGGATGCGAGGCAGGCGCCGTCGTCGCGGAAGGCGACGGCCTTCACTCCGGTCGTTCCAACGTCGAGGCCGAGAATGGACATAGTGGGATGGCGAGCTTCGGGCTCAACCTCTAATCAAGCCCGCCTCGGAGGTCAAGGGCGCTCCCCTCGACGTCGTGCTTCCTTCCCGGACCGGCGCGCCTTGCTGGCGCAGGGCGCTGGCTGCTACCATTCCCGCCGTCTCAAGCAAGAACCTCTGAGGAGAATCCTTCTGGCCAAGTCGATGAAGAGATCCGGCGCCGGACCCGGCGCCGCGCTCGAGCCTGCGGCGGCCCCGCCGGATGGCGGGGAGGCGGACCGAGCGCTCCTTCGAAGCCTGCTCGGCGAGCTGCCCGACCTTCAGGCATCCATCTCCTGCACGACGGTCAGCGTCGAAGAGAGGCCGTCGTACCGCCTCGAGCGGCTCGTGCTCGAGCTGAACGACACGGAGGCCGTGCCAGCTTACTTCGCGAAGCCTTTGACCGGGACCGCGCGGCGCCCGACCGTCATCTACAGCCACGCGCACGGAGACGACTACTGCCTTGGAAAAGATGAGCTGATTGCCGGGCGCAAAGAGCTCCAGCCCACGCCGTACGTCGAAGCGCTGACGGGCCTGGGGTACGGCGTGCTGGCGATCGACCACTGGAATTTCGGAGAGCGGCGCGGGCGCACGGAATCCGAGCTCTTCAAAGAGATGCTCTGGAAGGGCCGCGTCCTCTTCGGTCTCATGGTCCATGACAACTTGCGCGCGATCGACTACCTCCTCTCTCGCGTCGATGTCGACGCCCACCGGATCGCCGCCCTGGGGATGTCCATGGGGAGCACGCTGTCCTGGTGGACGGCCGCGCTCGACCCCAGAGTCCACACGGTGGTCGATCTCTGCTGCATGAGCGACTTCCACGCGCTGCTCGAGCGGCGCGCGCTCGACCGGCACGGAATCTATTACTACGTGCCGGGGCTGCTGCGGCACTTCACGACCGCGAAAATCCAGGCTTTGATCTGCCCGAGGCCCCACTTGAGCCTCGTGGGCAACTTCGACCCGCTGACGCCGAGCGAGGGGCTCGATCGTATCGACCGGCAGATGAAGCAGCTCTACGGGGAAGCCGGCGCAGCGGGAGCGTGGAGGCTCGCGCGCTACGATTGCGGCCACATCGAGACCGCAGCGATGCGGGCCGAAGTCCTGTCCTTCCTGCGCAAGCACCTGGGCAGCCCCGCCGCGCCCGAGGCGGTTTAGGGCCGCGCCGCGCGCGCCGGCGTCAAGTCAGCCGATCCTCTTGGGACGAGACGATCAGGAGGAGGCAGCCGCCGTCGGTCGACTGGACGCCGTGCTTGGATCCTTCGAGGGCGCACTGGTAGTCGCCCGGGTGAAGCACCTCTTCACCGACGCGCAGGTCGCCGTCGAGGACGAAACATTCCTCGAGACCCGCGTGAGCATGCCCAGGGTACGAGGATCCCGGCGCCATCTTCACGAGCATCGTGACGTACTTGCGCTCGGGATCCACGTGGAGCGGGCGAACTTCGACGCCGGCGGCCGCGGTCGACTGCCAGCCGCCGTCGTCTTTGCGGCGGAGCTCGAAGCCGCGTTGGCGCGCGCGCTCCGACGAAGTCTCACTGCTCGAGCGCCAGCTCTTCCAAACCTGGATGTCCCCTGGCGTCCCGGTCAGCTGGGTGCGGCTTCTTGGCTTTTTCTTCCCCTCCGAGACCCGCGCGAGGAGCTCGCCGCGGAGTCGGGCGGGAGGCCGCGGGCCACGAGCTCCTACGGCGGCGGCCAGATGCCCCACCACCTCGCCAAAATCCCGGTCCGCCGCGGACGGGATTCGTCCGCGCCGAGCCGGGCCGCGGGATCGCCGAGAGCTCGAAGCAGCCGACTCGAGGAGAAGGGCACGGAGCGCCGCGTGCTCGCCGCTTTTTGGGCTGCGCCGAGGCTTCTGCCGCCGAGTGCGGTTCGGCGTTTTCCTCATTTTCGATTCTCCAGCGATCTCAGGAGGCCTCTCAGCTTCGTCATGGCCAGTCGGATCCTCGTCTTGACCGTTCCCAACGGCTGCCCCAGGCGCTCCGCGATTTCGACGTGTGTGAGACCTCGGAAGAAAGCAAGCTCGATCGCGCGGCTCTGGTCACGAGGGAGGGCGGCGACGGCGCGCAGAATCCACAGCTCCTGCTCGCGCTCCATGCTCCAGCTATCCGGCGGGGCCTCCCGGGCGACCGCGTCGAAGCCCTCGACGATGGGCTCTTCGCGCCGCCGGCGGAGCGCCGCCGAACGGAGCCGGTCGATGGCGCGGTTGCGCGCGAGTGCAAGGATCCACGTCCTTGGGCTCGCCCGTGCGGGCTCGTAGGTCCCTGCTTTCAGCCATACTTGATGGAACGTGTCGAGTGTGACTTCCTCCGCGGTGTGCGCATCCCCCAGAATTCGAAACGCCAGGCCGTACACCGTGCGCGAGAGCCCGTCATAGACCCGGGCCAGAGCGGACCCATCGCCTCGGGCCACGGCAGCCAGCAGCTCCGACAGGTCTCGGCAGGAGTCGTTCTCGGCCGTCGGAGAGCGGTGCATGGGAGCTCGGCAAAGCATACCTGATGTACGCGCTCCGGGCGGTGGCGGATTCCCCGACAAATCGAGGCTCTTTTCCCAGCGAGCGCGCGTCGAAAAACTCCGTACGGTTTAGACTGCCTCCTGGGTTTCGAGCCGTTTCCGCAGCCTGCGGCAGCGCTCCCAGTAGAAAAGGACTGGGATCAGCACGTCGATGACTTCGTCAGCGACCAGGATTCCACCGAGGATGGGCACCGCCATGGGGCGCATGTACTCGGCGCCGACTCCGGTCGCCCAGAGCATGGGGATCAGCGCCAGGATCGTCGTGCCTTCTGTCAGCAGCTTGGGCCGGAGGCGGTGCACCGCCCCTTCGACGACGGCTTCACGGATCTCCTCGGGGCTCGAGATTCGGTCCATGCCCCCCCGCCGTTCGATGGCCTCCCGCAGGTACACCAGCATGACGATGCTCGTCTCGGTCGCCAGCCCGAAGCAGGCGATGTAGCCCACCCAGACCGCCACGCTGAAGTTGCCGCTGATGTCGAGGCCGAGCTTGGGGAGCAGAAACTGAAAAATAGCGCCCCCGGCGACCGCTCCCGGCACGGCCAGGAACATGAGCAGCGTGTCCGGGAAGTCGCGGTAGGTCGCGAACAGGATCAAAAAAATGATCAAGATCACCGCGGGCAGGACGATGCTGAGCGTTCGTTGCGCGCGGATCTGGTGCTCGAACTGCCCGCTCCACTCCACGTAGTAGCCTTGTTTCCCCTCGACGACGGGCTGAACCGCCCGCTCGGCCTCGCTGACAAAGCCCACGATATCGCGATCCTTCACGTTGAGCGAAACGAACGTCCGGAGGAGCCCATTCTCGCTCTTGATCATGCTTGGACCGGGGACGATGCGGACGTCCGCGACGAGCGAGAGTGGGACCTGGCGGAGGCGCGGCCGGGTGGATGGTCCCGCACCCGGCGAGCTGCCCGCGCTCGACGGCAGCCCCGCGGCGAGGACACCGCTCCCGGCCTCCGCTGAGCCTCCCTGGCTGGCCATGCCTCCCATGCCTCCGGCCCCGGCCCCGGTTTCGCCGGCCGTCGAGCTCATTTCCTGGCCTCGCGACGCGCCGGAAGAAACGTCCGGCGACGAGCCCCCCTCCGCGGCGGAGTAGACCGCCGTCGGCACGAGGAGCCGTCCGACCGACTCTTCATCCTCGCGCCAGTCCCTCGGGTAGCGGACCCGCACGGGAAACCGCTGCCGCCCTTCCACAGTCATCGTGATCTCGCGCCCGCCGAGGGCCACCTCGATCACGTCCTGAATGGCTTTCGCGCTCACGCCGTACCTCGCGGCCTGTTCGCGACGCACTGCAACCTCGAGATAATTCTCTCCGACGATCTGGTCCGCGTTCACGTCGACAGCGCCGCGCACGCCTTTCAAGACCGCGGCGATCTGGTTGGACACGGCTTGCAGCTCCTCGAGGTTCGAACCGAAGATTTTCACGCCGATTTGCGTGCGTACGCCGGTCGAGAGCATGTCGACGCGGTTGATGATGGGCTGCGTCCAGATGTTGCTCCAGCCTGGAACCTGGAGGTCCGAGTTCATCTCGTCTTTCACGCCGACTTTCGACTTCCGCTCAAGGAGCAAGGTGCCCTTCAGAATTTTCTCGCGAGCCGCGCTGGCTTGTGGGGCTTCGTCCGCGGCCGGCTCGCGCCCCAGGAGCTGGCGTCCTCTCACCTCGCGGAGGGCCTCCTCGACCACAACGCCGGCGAGGAGCGGCGGCGCGAGCTTCCGAAGCTCCGCGTCGAGCTGCCGCGCGAAGCCCGCGCGGAGCTTCCGGTCTTTCTGTAGGAGCGCGTTCCGCACGCGCTGGTAAGGCGTCGCCGTCTTCTTCCCCGCGGTAGCGAGGACAGTGTCGAGCGCTTTCGCGAAGAGGCCGGGGCGAGCGGCGAGAGCGTCAGCGCCCTCGACGAGCGCTCCGTTCTTTCGCAGGAAGGCCAGCGTTTCCTCCACGGCGCTCGTGACGTCCTCGAGCAAGATCTCCTCGTTGAATCGGGCCCCGTACATCTGGGCGATCTTGCGATCCTGGGCGTCCCAGGCGCTTTCGGGCAGGGCGGCTTTTTCCGCGCCGCTCGACGTGACGAGCGGCAGCAGCTGGCGGCGCATCTCGATGGCGAGCTCGCGCGTGCGGGGCTCGACGTTCTCTTGCTGCCGCTCCACGCAGATCCCCCGCAGGATGCGGTCGAACTGGACGAGCGAGGCCATCGCGACCGCTTCGGCAACGCTCCCGCCGTCGTCGGCCGGAACGGATTTGGCAACCCCGCGCTGCGTGAGATCGGAAAGCACCGCGCGAGCCTCGGACTGCACTGCTTCGAGCGCGACGCCCCGGTGCGGCCAGAGCTCCTTGGGCAGGAAGCTGATGACAGTCTCTACCATGTCGATCGGCGCAGGGTCGGTGGGGGTGTCCGCTCTTCCGATCTTGCCGACGACCTGCCGGACCTCCGGGAAGCCTCGCAGAACGGCGTCGCGTTCTTTCAGATCGTCGGTGGCCTGCGTCAGATTGACGTTCGGCCGCGTGATGGGCATGTCGAGGAGCGAGAGCTCGTCGAGCGCCGGCATGAACTCCTCGCCCAGCGGGTGGATGAGCTGGAAGCTCGCGACGGCCGCCGCGAGCAGGATCGCAAAGCAGACCATTTTGTGGCGCGCGACGAGCAGCGTGGTGAGGCCGATGATGAAAGGAGCCCCCACGGTGAAAAAGATCCACGGCACCTTCCGCGGGAAGACCGGAAGGCCCACGAGCAGGAAAGTCCCCGTGATCACGACGATCACGTCGGGGCAACGGATGAAAAACTCGAGCATCGGTTTGTAGATGTTGACGAACGACCGCACGATCCACACCTGCTGCTGCGAGCGAAGACGACCTCGGAGCAGCGTGGGCAGCAGCGCGGGCACGAGCGTGATCGCGAGCAGCGCGACGCCCCCGAGCGCGAAGCTCTTCGTGTATGCGAGCGGGTTGAACATGCGCCCCTCCATGCCTCCGAGCACAAAGACGGGGGCGAACGAGAGGAGCATGATCACGATCGAGAAGAAAAGCGGCCCCCCCACCACTTTGCAGGCGCTGGCGATCAAGTCCCGCGTGTCGCCTTCCACTTTCCGGTCGCCAAAATGCTCCTGAAGCCGGTTGTAGGCGTTCTCGGTCATCACAATGCCCGCGTCGACGAGCACGCCAATCGAGATCGCAATCCCCGACAGGCTCATGATGTTCGAGGGGACGTTCAGGTAATACATGAAGATGAACGAGATCAGCACGGCCAGCGGTAGCGTGATGCAGATCGCGAGCGCGCTCCGGATATGCCACAGCACGATGAAGACGACCAGGCTCGCGATGACCATCTCCTCGAGCAGCGTGCGCTCCAGCGTGCCGATCGAAGCCAGGATCAGCCCCGTCCGATCGTAAAAAGGAACGATGCGCGTCCCGGCGGGCAAGCCATCCTGCACGTTGCGCAGCTTTTCTTTCACCCGCTCGATCACGGCCAGCGGGTTCTCCCCCTGGCGAAGGATGACGATGCCTCCCACGGCCTCGCTGCCATTTTTCTCCAGCGCGCCGCGGCGGAAAGCGGGGCCCAACTGCACGGTGCCGAGCCGCTCGACCGTGATCGGCACACCGTTACGCTCTGTCACGACCGCGTTCCGGATGTCGTCAAGGTGCGTAATCCAGCCCAAGCCTCGCACCAGGTACTCCGCCCCTCCTTTCTGGATGACTTTTCCACCCACCGAGGAGTTCGACGCTTCGATCGCCCCGTACACCTGGCCGAGGCTGATGTCGAAAGCGCGCAGCTTGTCGGGATCGACGTCCACCTGGTACTCGCGAATGAAGCCCCCCACGCTCGCGACCTCCGCCACTCCGGGGACGTAGAGCTGGTAGCGCACGTACCAGTCCTGGATCGCCCGGAGCTCGTCGAGGCTCTTCCCTTCCCCTTCGACGGTGTACGAGAAGACCTGCCCGAGAGCGCTCGCGTCCGACGCGAGGTACGGCACGACGCCAGCCGGCAGGAAGTTCGCCGCGGTCGACAGCTTCTCGAGGACCCGCTGGCGCGCGAAGTAGTACTCGATGGAGTCGTCGAAAATGAGCGTGACCATCGAGAAGCCGAACTCGCTGGCGGCCCGGATCGTCTTCACGCCGGCCAGGCCCTGCAAGTTCACCGAGAGCGGGTAGGTGATTTGGTCCTCGACCTCTTTCGGGCTGCGGCCTGACCAGTCCGCCCAGACGATCACCTGGTTCTCGGAAAGGTCCGGGATCGCGTCGACGGGCGTGTGATAGAGGCAGTAGAGCCCCCACAGGCTCATGGCGGCGACGCAGGTAATGACGACGACGCGATTGCGGATGGAGAGCTCGATGATTTTCGTGATCATCGGTGCCCCTCGTGGCCCTGAGCGCCGAAATAGGCCGCACCGGCGGCCGGGTTGAGACGCGCCTCGGCGTCGAGCAGGAATGCGCCCGCCGAGACGACTCGATCGCCGGGCTGGAGACCCTGGAGCACCTGGTAATAGTCGCCGGCCCGCTGACCGAGCTGCACCGCGACGGCGTCGAAGACGCCGCTTGACCGCTCGACGAAGACGGCCTTGGTGTTGCCGGAGTCGATGACCGCCGCAAACGGCACCGCGAGGACGTTTTCTCGTTTCACCGCGACCATCTCCTGGCCGCAGCTCGGGCACTTCCCGCTTTCAGGAAAAGTCGCGTCGAGGTGGACCGGGCAGGCCCAGCCAGTCACCGTCCGGCTCGCCGCGGCGACGATTTTGTATTCGAGGTCCTTCCCATCCACGGGGCACTTGCCCGGCTTATCCTGCTCGTGCTCCGGGTGGTCCGGGCAGGAATAGACGAGCCTCGCCCCCGGAGGCAGGACTTTCTCCTCCAGGGCCATGGCCCCGCAGCGCTCGCAATTGCCCGGATGGTCGAGCACGAGGTCTTTGTGCATGGGGCACACGTAGACCTTGCGGGGCGCAACGTCCGGAGCCTCGTGCGCGTGCTCCCCTGCCGCGGCGGTCGCACCCGTCGGAGCGCCGTGAGCGTGTTCGCCTCCCGTGGCGGTCGCAGGGGTGGTGGCTTCGTGCGTGTGCTCCCCGCCCGCAGAGGCCGACTCCGCAGGCGGACCGGCACCTCCCATCTCGACTTTGCCGATGGGGATCCGCAGCGTGGCAGTGACGTACATGCCTGCCCGCAGGCGCAGGTCCCGATTGTCGACTTCGACGCGCGCGCGCACGGTTCGCGTGGCGGGGTCGACTTGCGGCCGGATGAAAGACACTTTGCCAAGGAACGGCGCTCCCGGGTACGCCTCGCAAAGAATCTCCACCGCTTGCCCCTCGGCGACCAGGCCGATGTCCCGCTCGAAGACTTCCGCCTGCATCCAGACTTCGGAGTCGTCCACGACGGTGAATGGAACATCGCCCGCTCTCAGATAATCTCCCGCGCGGATTCTCTTCCCGACGACGAGGCCGCTCGCAGGCGAGTGGATCGTGATGCGATCCTGCGATTTGCCGCTCTTCTCGAGCTCCGCGACCTGGGCGTCCGTGATCCCCCACAGGCGGAGGCGGGCGCGCGTGGCGTCCGTCACGCTTTGGGCGCGCGTCAGCGCCTCCTGGTCGTGCTGCGGCCTGGAAGAGACCTCCGCGAGCGCCTTGGCGGCGAGGAGGAATTCCTCCTGCGTTGTGACGAGGTCGGGGCTGTAGATCTCGTAGAGCGCATCTCCTTCGCGGACGCGGCTGCCCTCGAAGTCCACGAGCAGCTTGTCGACTCGCCCTGCGATGCGCGCGCTCAGCACCGTGACGTGGCGATCGTCGTACTCGATGAACCCCACGGTGCGGAGCTCGCGCACGAGCGGGCGGAACTGGATCTCCTCGGTCGTCACGCCACCCTGGCGAATCCTGTACGGCGAGAGCTGGATGCGTGAGAGGGCGCCGGATGGCGGCTCGGACGCCGTGCCTTTCCTGCGCCGCACGAGTGGCATCCCGCAGCTCGGACAGTTCGACGGAGCCGTGCGGATGATCGAGGGGTGCATCGGGCAGAACCACTCGAAGTCCCCCGCGGGCGCGGCGGCTTCGGGCGGCGGGAAGAGGCGGTCCGCGAGGCTCATCAGCCGATCCCAGTTGGCCACGAGGAGGCCGATCGCCACGAAAACGAAAAGGAACCGGAGACGCACGAGCAAGATCCGAACGATCGATGGCGACGATGGAGCGGACGATTTCATGGCTGCACCTCGAGGTTCGTGCCCGCAGCTCTCTCGAGCTCGGAAAAAGCCGCCTGCTGCGCCGCCAGCGCGCGGTAAAACGCGATCTCGACATCCCGGAGCGCTCGCTCGGCCGCGACCAACTCGAGAAACGTGCTGCGGCCGTTCTCGTAGCTCGAGCGGCTGACTTCCACGCTCTGCCGCGACTTCGGCAGGAGCTCCCCCTGCACGAGAGTCACCGACGTGCCCGCGGCCTCAAATCGGAGGAAGGCGTCGCGCAGCTCGAGGTACGCCCGCCGCGTGGCGCTCTGCTCTGCGAGCTCCTCGGCGCGGAGCTCGTGCGCCATCCGGCGCTTCTCCGCCAGCCGCTTGCCGGTCAACCAGGGCAAACTGATGGCGACGAAGCCGCCCCACGCGTCGTCGCCTTCATTCACCTGCCAGTAGTCCGCGCCGATCATGAAATTGGGGAGAAAAGCCTCGCGGGTCGCGAGGTCGAGCGCCGAGCGGGCGGAGCTCGCGCGCAGGTGCGCAGCCCTCAGCTCGGGCCGGCTCTCCGCGGCCTTTTCGAGGAACGCCTCGAAATCGACTCGGCCCGTGAGCGGCTGGATTTCCCGCGGCAGTGCTAGAGGTTGGTTCATCGGCCGGCCCACGAAAGAGTTGATAACCGCCTGGACGGACCGCAGTTGGCGCTCCAGCTCGATGACGTCGTTGTGGAGCATGACGAGCTCGACCTGGGCTTTGAGGACGTCCTGTTGGAGCCCGATGCCGCTGCGGAAGCGCGCCTCGGTGATCCGCACGAACTCTTCGAGGAGCCTAGCGTGATCGGTGTGGATGGTGAACTCCTTCACCAGGAGGAAATACTCGTAGTAGGCGGCCTTGACGCTCGCTATCAGCTGGCTCCGCGTGGCGCGGTGGAGCTCGCCCTGCGCCTGGGCGCTGTAGAGCGCGGCTTCGGCTCGCTTGGCGAGGTTCCCGGGGAAAGGGAAGCTCTGGGACAGGCCGAACATGTTGTCATCCGCTCGATCAAAGGCGAGCGGATGCTCGAGAGGCACTGCCTCGGTCTCGACTTTGAACGTCGGGTCGTCGAGAGCTCCCGCGCTGCGGACGTTCTCCGCGGCGGCCCGAGCTCTCGCCGCCGACTCGAGCACTTCGGGATGCGTGCGCAGAGCTTCGGCGATGAGTTGGTTGAGCTCGAGGTAATCCTCGTTCGCGGGCTGCGGCCCCGTGGGGGGCGTGGCAGGTGGCGATGCGGCCGGCGGGGCGCTGGCTGTCCGCTCAGCCTCCTGGCGAGGCGGTTCGGTCCCCTCCGCCGGGCGCTGTGCGGCATCCTGCCGGGGAGCCGCTGCCGGCGCCTCATCCACCTGCGCTTCGAGGTGGCTGAGGTCCTCGCGCACGCCCGAGCCAAGACAACCGCTCAGGATGAGCGGCCACAAGAATAATCGGTGAGGCATATGCCCTCCTGTTGACGAACGAAACGGAGCGCCGCGCCATTGCGCCGTGCGCTCGGAGATCGCGAGCCGAGGCAGGCTCGGATCAGATCAGGAGGGTGCAGTGGATGATGAAGAGCGGCTCATCCGGCGCCGCATGCGCAGGGTGGATGGGGACGCTCGACCGCGCCAGCAGGACAGTGGGCGTCAAGGCCGGCACGAGAGGCGATGCGACGGGCAAGTGGCGCGCGTCGTCGAGAGTTTGCTTCCAGGCTCCGTCCGTCGCGGGACGCTGGGCCGCCGTGGCGCGCGCCGTTTCCCGCGTCACGCGGCAGCAAGACGATCGAATCTCCGCGCGGGCAGCCTCGGCAGCTCGCACCGCGTGGCTTGCGTCCTGGTGCTCCGCGCCCGCCGCCGAGCAGCAGCAGGCGGCCTCGCTTCTTTTTCCGCTCATCGCGCAGTCGTAGAGGTGCTTCGCTCCCGCGGTGGGCCCGAGCAGGATGGAGGCTGCGAGGAGGCAGTGAAGGGTTCGCTCGAGCATGGAAGTCTCATGCATTCTTTTGCCGAAACGCGGTAATGTCAAGCGGCGCAAGCTCTCCCAGGCGGTCCGGGCCGGCGGAAATGCCGCTCCGGCGCGACGTTGAAATCCCTGGAAGGCCCGCGCCTCCCGATCGACGAGATGGAGGCTCCCACGGCCGCGGAGCGTTCCGATAGAATCCGCACGCCGCGGATCCACCCCCTTCGCCGAGGTTCGTAGGATGGAACCGAATTTCGACCCCAGGACCATTGAGCGGCCGGTGCCGGACCTCCTCAAGTACTACTTTGCCGTCTCGGCGCTCACACTTCTGGGCTTTCCGGCGGTCTTCCTGCCGCTCTACTTCAAGTACCACACGCTGCGCTTCAAGTTCGATGACGAGGGGATTTCCGTCGCATGGGGCATCCTTTTCCACCGGGAGACGTACCTCACCTACCGGCGGATCCAGGACATCCACGTCACGCGAAACCTTTTCCATCGGTGGCTCGGACTCGCGGCGGTGTCGATCCAGACGGCGTCGGGATCGTCCAGCGCGGAGATGGTGATCGAAGGCTTCCCCGCGCCGGAAAAGCTGCGCGACTACCTCTACGAGAAGATGCGTGGAGCCCGCAAGGAGCACGATGCTCCGCACGAAGCTGGGAGCGCGCCTCCAGCCGCCCGTTCCGGAACCGAGGCGACTCGTGACGAGGCGCTCGTGCTCCTGGAAGAGATCCGCGATGAGATTCGCAGGATCGCCGCGGCAGGGGGCCGGTCGTGAAGCAAGGAATCGAAAAGACCGCCGCGAGCCTGTATGGCCAGCTCTGGAGCTTCCTCGTGACGTGGTTCCGCGTGCCCGCGGAGCCCCCCACGCTGCCGGCGCCGCCCGGGGAGGAGCCCAGGTCGTTCCGGCCGTCCCCGAAGTTCCTCGAGTATCTCAAATTCTGGTTCTGGATCGGCCTGACCGCGATGGACGGCCTTCTCGTCGTTTTGTGGATCATGCTCTGCGTCGCGGTCTGGTGGCTCGGCTTGCTGACGCTTCTGCCCATGCTCGCGCTCGCCGTGCTGCCCGACATCGTCGCCTACGTGGCGATCCATCTGCGGTACGACTCGACGTGGTACGTGCTCACGAGCCGGAGCTTGAGAATTCGCCGAGGCATCTGGATCCTCCACGAGGTGACCATCACCTTCGAGAACGTGCAGAACGTGAAAGTCCTCCAAGGCCCCATGCAGCGATATTTCGGGATCGCCAACGTCGTCGTCGAGACGGCCGGCGGAGGCGCCGTGGAGAAGCCGGGCGCCGGCATGGGGCACCGCGGCGTCATTGAGGGCGTTGCGAACGCTCC
>Ga0111539_10008783_pt1 | contig 12813 bp, 5 predicted proteins | sample RhiMethybrSRZTD1_FD_79667 | JGI IMG/M metagenome (GOLD analysis project Ga0111539, IMG submission 79667) | Populus rhizosphere microbial communities from Tennessee, USA - Rhizosphere MetaG P. TD hybrid SRZTD1 (version 2) (version 2) | ecosystem: Host-associated > Plants > Roots > Rhizosphere >...
CTCTTCTGCGCCGCCAGGTGTTCCGCCAATCCGGCGCGCCGAACCAGTTGGCGCAGCGTCGAATCCCCCGCAATCAGGTCCGAGAAGCGGATGTGAAGAGCGGAAAGCCCGAGCGCATTGGTCACGTCCTCGTTCTCGACTCCGTCCAGGCTCAGTTGTCCGAGCGTCTCCTGCGCCTGTTCGAACTCGCCTTTGCCGATCAGTAGAACGCCTTCGTGGTAAAGCGTCACCTGCTTGAATTGCGGGTCGGCGCTCGCGCCAAGCTTGCGCCCTTGCCGGATGTGCGTAAGGGAGTCGTTGAAGCGGCCGAGCTTGAACTCGCACAGCCCCAGCATTACCCAGGTCGTTCCGACTTTCGGACTGAGGGCTGACGCCTTCGACAAGGCGACAGCCGCGTCCGCGAAAGCCTCCCGATCGTATAAAAGCGCGCCCAGGTACCACCATCCTTCCGCCCATCTGGGACGCAAAGACAACGCTTTCCGATAAAGCTCCATAGCTTCCTCAATCCGGTTCGCGCTCCTGGCCTGTTCGGCTCGGGCCGCCACCTGGTCAAAATCCCCAGGAGATGTGGGGCGCTGTTGCGCCCACGACGGCGGAGCCGACAAGGCCAGGAGGGCTACCATCACCGAATTGAGGACTGCCTTACGCATATCAGAAGCTGAATCGAACCTGAACTTCAGCCACCCTTCCCGACAGCGCGCCTATCGCCCGCCCGAAGTCCGGGTGCTGAATCTGGGTATTGTCCTCGTTGGCCTTGAAAGGCGTGAGGTTCAGTCTGTTGAACAGGTTATAAGCGTTAGCTCGTATTTCGACGCCGCCATTCTCTCCCAGGAACGATTTCGATGGAAGACGGAAGCTTTTGATGGCGGTCATATCTATACTGAAATAGCCGGGGCCGCGAAGGCTGTTGCGGCCGACGCCGGGTCGCGGCGGAGACGTGAACGATCCCGGAGGAGGGGGAGTGAAGAAGGTCACTCCGCCGCCCGGGAACTGGCCGGCTCCGAGGAATGTATCGTTGCCGATGTCGTTCGTTGCGGCGGGCCGTATTTGGGCAATGGGGCGCAGCGGGCATATGCCGCCGCCAGCCACAACCACGCCGCAGGCCGAGCCCCCGACCACCGGAGTCCACGGGAACCCGGAACTGGCTGTGAGAATTCCGCTCAACTCCCAGCCTCCGGCCAGCTTACCGGCCACGCCTTTGCCGTCGCGGAAAATAGGCAGAGTCCATACGCCTGAAGCCTTGAACGCATGCCGAACGTCGAAGTCTGACGGACCATATTCCGTAGATTGATCGAACGGAAAGGTTTGCCGGCAGTCATGATCGTTGGAGCAGGTGTCAAGGCTCTTGGCCCAGCGGTACTCGGCGTTGAACAAAAAGCCTTTTGAAAACCGGCGCGTCGCCCCGGCAAGCAGCGCGTTGAAGTTGCTGTTGACGTCGGTCAGCATCAAGTTCACGTTACCCAGCCTCGGATTGGGGGTGACGAAAAGTTGTTGGGAGACACGACGCGGAAGCTTGTGGGCCGCGCCGCCCTGGTAAGCGAGTGAAGCGATCCAGCCGGCGCCGGCATCGAACTCCGCCGCCATGGAATAGCGATACGCGTATGAGTTTGGCACATCCTGGAGAACCGCGTTGACGCCGACCGGCGGCCCGGTCAGGGGGAGGCCCGTGGTGGGATCGAAGGTCAGCCTGGCCGCGGGGTTCGCCGGGTAATTGAACGAATTGAGGTCGCTGGCCGTCGCATAACGAATATTTCCGCTGGCCTCGTCGAAGTTGAAGTTGGCGAAGAACGGCGGATTGAATCGCGATTCGAGCAACCTCGATCCCGGAAGCCGGTTGAATCCAACCCCGAAGCCGCCGCGCAGAACGATCTTCTCAAGAGGCTTGGGATTCCAGGCGAAGCCCAATTGCGGCCCGAAGTTGTTTCGGTCAGGGTTGAACAGGTCGCCTCCGGTCTTGATTCTGGCGCCCTGTAGAGAGCCGTTCGGCCCAAGAACAAGATTCGAGATTCTGCCACTGGCGCTGCGAAGTGGCGTGAAATATTCCCACCGCAGACCGAGATTCAGGGTCAGGTTGGGCCGGGCCTTCCAGTCGTCCTGAACGAACAAGGCATAGTATTTGGAGCGAGCATAAGCCGTCAGTTCAGTGAAAGCGCCGGTCGCCGGGTCGAAGAACGCATTTTGATTGATTGGCGCGTCGTTGGCGAAATTCCAGAGATTGCCAAAATCAAAGGTCGGTCGCCCCGCCCACGGGGCCCGATCATTATTCTGCTCGCTAATGACGTCTACGCCGAATTTCAACGCGTGAGCGTTGACGACCTTGCTCACCGTGTCGCGGAAGTTGTATGTCGTCTGGTAGAAGACCCCAGGTCCGACGTGGGCTCCGAAATTGACGCATTGTCCGAAACAAACATTGTCCACGGGAATCCCGTACCCGATGTTGGGATTCGATTGTACCTCGTTGAAATACCAGCGGGTGACGTTGAAGCGCGCCTCATTGACCGTGGTCGGAGAGATCGTCCGCGTCCATAGCAATGTGCCGACGGTGTTTCGCCGGGCGGATGTGAAATCCAGCCCCGGCCGCCCTTTGTTCCCCCCGGCGTCATTGAAGTCCCTGTTGTTTGGGACAAAATACATGCTGAACGCCACGAGATCTTTCGCGGTCGCCTGAAAGTCGATGCGCGGGTTGAATTGTCGCGCCGTTGTATTGTCTGGAATTGTGAGGCTGGCGAACCGGACGTCCGGAATGCCGTCCAGGCCAGCGCCGGCAATGCCGACCCTCTGCCCGATCACGCCGGTGGGCGAGCCGATGTCCAACCCGCCGGACACAACCTGGCAGGGGCCATTGATATTCAGGGAAGCGCAATCTCTATTCTGAACGCTGGCCACACGTGGCGGAGTCATGCCGGGGAAGGTGAGTATCCTGTTAGCAATGCTGTTTGGCCGCACTGCGTTGATACGACTTACAAACTCCGGGGTCTCGATCCACTGCGATTCCAGCCTGCTGCTCGATCGTCCAATAGTCTCATACGAGAAAAAGAAGAAGAGTTTGTCTTTGCCTTTCCAGAATTGCTTGCCGCCAAGGCCGAAGAGCGGTAAGTAGACCGGGCCGCCAATGCTGCCGCCCCACTGGCTCAGAAATTGGTTGACCCGCTGCGGATCCTCCCGAATCGCCGTGCCGGCGCGCACGAAATCCTGTTCGGAGTTCAGGCCAGGCGTGTTGCGCTTGAAGAAGAAACTACCGTGAATGTCGTTTGTGCCGTTCTCCGACACAAGCAACACTTGCGCCCCGGTGTTGCGGCCGAATTCCGCAGAGTAATTGTTCGCCAGGACGCGAACCTCCTTGACCGACTCCTGGTTCGGAGTCACAACCGACGCCCCGCCCCAGGCCTGGCTCATCGCGGTCACCCCGTCGATCTGGATGTTATTGGCTTCGACCCGCTGCCCGGCTGCGCTGACGGCGGGACGGTTTTCAGTAGCGAAAATCTGGTCGTTGGACCCGCCTGGACCGACCGAGTTCGGCAAGCCCTCCGAGCCTCCCGTAGCATTGCGAGCGCCCAGGCCGAAGACGCCCGGGGCGAGCCGCACCAACTCCAATGGGTCGCGCCCAAGTTGGGGTAGGCGCCGAATCTCCCGTGTGGAGATCGATCCGTCTATGTTCGGGTTCTCAGTGTGGCGCTGTTCCGTCGCCTCGGCCGAGATCGTGATCGTCTCATCCGCGGAGCCGACGTCGAGCTGGATGTTGAGGCCCTGCGACTGCTCAGCTTCGACCTGCACGTTTTCAAGCAGCTTCTTCTTGAAGCCCTTCATCTCGGCGGTCATCGAATAGCCGCCAGGCGCGAGGTGGTCGAAGCGGTAGAAGCCTTCGTCGCCACTCTTGATCTCTTGCGTCCGATTGGTCTCTTTACTGGTCAGCTTAACGGTAGCGCCGACGACCGCCGCCCCCTGCGCGTCGGTCACAACGCCCTGGACGCTTGCCCGAAATTGCGCCCAGGCCGCCGTCGAACATAACCCGCTGAGCAGCAGCGCGAATAGCAGACGCCGGGCGCCGCGAGAAATAATGGAATGTCCTTGCTGCATGGCTAATCCCTCCCTAGCTGGTGTTGAGCAAAAATACCCCCATCAGAGTAAAAACTCTTCAGAGGGAGAGCGATTTCATAATTGGAATCCCAGCAAAGCCAGTTCGGAGGTCGAAAGGAATAGCAGTCTCGCCCGTCTCGATCTTATAGTCCTTGAGAATTTAATCCTCCCACTCGAAAAAGCCACGGCCTTGAGCCCTGGTATCTCACGTCTGTAATGCCACTCCCTCCTTATCCCAGATATCAAAGGGAAGGCCTGTGGCGTCTCATTCACTGTGGCTGGATTTAATTCTCAATGATCTCGAGGCCGTCCATGAATCGTTTTAGTATAACGTTTTAGTAAAACGATACAGTAAATATCATTGGTCTTAAACCCGAGTCAAGAGTGAATTTATAAACTGACACTCTCAAGCTTGATTTGGCGCAATTGGCGTGCGACTATTGCCGCCGATGTCTCGACGCGATGGAAAAAGCGCTAAGCGCGAATCGAAAGTTAAGAAGGCGGATGGTCCCGTCAGCTTAAAAGGGCTGGCGGCGCATCTCGGGCTCTCACCGACAACGCTCTCGTTGGTGCTCAACGACTCACCTCTGGCGAACACTATCCCGCAGGAAACGAAAGATCGCATTCTCGTGGCCGCGCGCGAGTTCAACTATCGTCCGAACTTCATCGCGCGATCGCTGCGCTCGGCGCGCACCTACACGCTCGGCGTGCTGGCGCCCGAGATCAGCAGCGGCTATGCGTCCGAGGTCCTAGGCGGGATCGAAGAGCACCTGCTCAAGGAGGGTTACTTTTACTTCGTCGCCAGCCATCACCACCGCCCGGAGTTGCTGAAGCGGTATACGCAATTATTGATGGAACGCTGTGTCGAAGGGTTGATCGCGGTAGACACGCCGCACCTCGCCCGTCCGGCGTCGCCGACGGTGTGCGTCTCCGGGCATGATAATGCGACGGGCGGCGCCAATATCACGCTCGATCATGAGCGCGCCGCAGTCCTGGGCCTCGGTCATCTCATTGAACTCGGTCATCGCCGCATCGCCGCGATCAAGGGCCAGGATTTCAGCTCCGACACGGAGGTGAGATGGACTGCGATTTGTGAAGTGGCGAAGCGGCTGGAAGTTCCAATCAAGCCTGAATTGATGTCCCAACTGGAAGGCGACTCCCCGTCGCCTGAAACCGGCTACCTTGCGGCGAAGAGGTTGTTGGAGAGACGGGAGCCGTTCACGGCGCTTTTTACGTTCAATGACGTTTCGGCCATCGGCGCGATCAGGGCTCTGCGCGAGGCGGGGCTGGACGTGCCGGAGGATGTTTCGGTGATCGGCTTCGACGACATTCCCGCCGCAGCCTATAACTATCCGGCGCTCACGACCATCAAACAACCTCTGCGCGAGATGGGCAGGCTGGCCGCTGAATACCTGCTCAGGCGCATCTCGAACGGCGCTCAATCGGAGTTCCCCGAAGAGGTCATGGTCGAACCGGAACTGATTGTCCGCCAGTCGACCGCCAGGGCGCAGCCACTATAGATTTATAGCCACAGAGGGCACAGAGGGCACAGAGGGGATAAATGCTCCCTCTGTGCCCTCTGTGATCTCTGTGGCTAACTGTCTTCATAAAACGGCGCTCAATCGAATTTGTACGCTCGCTTCGCCAATCTGTAAGCCAAGTCGTGGATCATCTCCTCGGCGTCGTCCATGTCCACAATGCCACGCACGACCAATCCGGCGATCCAGTTCGCGTCGACGCGGCGCGCCAGGTCGTGTCGCGCCGGAATTGACGGGAAGGCGCGCGTGTCGTCGTTGAAGCCGGCGGTGTTGTAGAGGCCGGCGGTCTCCATCGCCTGATCGCGGAAGCGGCGCATTCCGTTCAGGCTGTCGTTGAACCACCAGGGCGGGCCGAGTTTCACCGCGGGGTAATGCCCGGCGATCGGCGCAAGCTCGCGCGAATAGGTCGTCTCGTCGAGCGTGAAGAGGATCAGCGTCAATCGCTCGTCATTGCCGTATTTGTCCAGCAGCGGCTTCAAGCCCTGCGTGTAATCGACCTGAACGGGGATGTCGCAGCCTTTGTCGAATCCGAACCGCTCGAAGACCAGCGGGTTGTGATTGCGGTAAGAGCCGGGATGGAATTGCATGACTAATCCGTCTTCCACGCTCATCCGCGCCATCTGCAACAGCATGTGGCCGGTGAAGAATTCAGGATCGTGGCCTTTGGCTTCGCCCTTAAGCGCGCGTTGGAAGACAGTGTCGGCCTCCGCGTCGGAAAGCTCGGAGGTCAGCGGCGTCAAGGCGGCGTGGTCGGTGGCCGTCGCTCCCATCGATTTGAAAAACGCGCGGCGGTTTTCCAAGGCTTCGATCAGACGTTTGTAGCTCGTGACCTCAAAACCGCAGATTTCGCCGAGCGCCGCGAGGTTCTCCCGCCAATCGGGCCGGTCAATGTTCACAACGCCGTCGGGCCTGAATGTCGGAACGACCCTGCATTTCCAGCCCGACTCTCTGATCGCCTTGTGATGAACGAGCGGGTCGTGCGCGGGGTCGGTCGTCGCCAGGATTTCGATGTTGAACCGCTCAAACATGCGGCGCGGGCGGAATTCCGGCTTCGTCAGACAATCGGCGATCTGATCGTAGATTCGATCGGCCGATTCGCCGCCGAGTTTTTCGTCCACTCCGAAAACGTCGCTCAGTTCATGCGCCAGCCACATGCCCGTAGGCGTCCCGCGAAACAGATGGGAATTTTCGGCGAAGGTCCGCCAGATTTTGCGGTGGTCAGTTTCCACCGCGCCTCCGTCAACTCGCGGGACGCCTAGAGATTCCATCGGGATGCCCTGAGAGTAGAGCATCCTGAAAATGTAGTGGTCGGGAATGAGCAGCAGGTCGGCGGGCGTGCCGAATTGATAGTCGGGATCGGCGAACATCCGTGGGTCGACGTGGCCGTGCGGGCAGATCAATGGCTTGTCGGCGACCTCTCGGTAGAGGCGCAGCGCGATCTCTTTCTGTCCCGGGTCTGGATCGAAATAACGATCCGCAGGTAAAGCGACTTTCTCTGTCACAGCTATCTCCTATTTGAATTAGAGGGGACGGTACACGGATTTTACGGATGCTGACTGATCAGGACGGATGATCCGTATCAATCCGTATCAATCCGTCAAATCCATGTACCGTCATGCGTAATGAATTGCTAAAGCTTGATCAGGTCAGCGATCTTCACCGGCTTGCGCTGTTCGATGCTCCTCATCGCCGCGACGCCGGTCAGCAGAGACATCGCCCCGGCGCGCGAACCAGCCCGCTGCTTCAACGGGTCTGGGACGTCGGGTTTGAAGATCATTTCCTTCAATTTCGGGTCGGCGCCGAAATGTCCCCCGAGGCCGATCTTCATTTCGTTCAATTCCGACTTGCCGAAGTTTTTTGTCACCCGAACCTCGGCGGTCGCGGGAGGCGTCCACGGCTGGCGCTCGTATGCCCTGACGTCCAATCGGCCGTCCATTCCGTTGAAGGCCAGGTGGTAACCTTCGTATGGCATGAACGTGTTGAGCGAATAGCTCATCAACGCGCCGTTGGAATATTTCACGTTGGCCGTCATCGTGTCCCAGATGTTGATGTCCTCGCGGTAGACGCAGGCGTCGCGCAGATAGCCGTCCTCCGACTCGCAATCGGCGTAGAGCTTCATCAACTGCGCGTCCCTGGTCATGTCCCAATAGAACTTGCAATCTGTCTTGTGTGAGCAGGTCCGGCAGTTCTTTCCGCGGAGCTTGCCGTTGCGCCCGTAATTCTTCAATTCGCCGAAAGCCGTGACCTCGACCGGGTCGGCTTCTAACGCCCAGTTAATGAGGTCAAAATGGTGCGTCGCCTTGTGAACCCAGAGCGAGCCGGAATTCTCCTTGTAGGCATGCCAGCGGCGGAAATAGTCCGCGCCATGACGCACGTCCAGATACCAGTGAAAATCCACCCCGGTCACCGGGCCGATGACGCCCGACAGTAGAATCTCCTTGGCCTTTTCGGCGATGGCCGAGTAGCGGTAGTTGAATGTGACGATGATCTTCTTGCCGTATTTCTTTTCGGCGTCCAGGATCGCCTGGCACTTCTTCTCGTCCGTCGTCATCGGCTTTTCAGTGATCACGTCGCAGCCCAACTCCATGGCGCGGATGATGAATCGGTCGTGCGTCGCGTCTTTGGTCGTGACGATGACGGTTTCGGGCTTCGTCTCCTTAATCATCCGGTCGAAGTCGGTGAAAGTCTGGCAATCGACGCCGATCATCTGTTTGCCGACCTCGACGCGTTTGGGGTTGATGTCGCACAGCCCCACGAATTCGACCAATTCTCCGTATGGCCGCGCAACGCCGCTGCCCCACATCGTCGTTCCGCGGACACCTGTGCCGACCAGCGCGATTCGTTTCTTGGCGGCGGCGCTTACGACGTTGGCCGTTCCTGCGGCGATTGCCGTTACGCCGGCGCCCGCCTTTGCGGCGTGGTCAATAAATTCCCTGCGAGTCATCTGCTCCGGGTCTTTATGCATTTTGCCTCCTTGTAATTTCGTTGCATTTTGGGGGCTAGATCATAGTTTCGGCCACCGGACAGAAACTGCGCAGCCTTGAGAAGATTCTTCGCGAACTTTGCGCCTTTACGAGAAACCGGACCGCGTGGACGAGTTTCTCGCAAAGGCGCAAAGGCGCAAAGGCGCAAAGTTCGCAAAAGCTCTTGCGGGAATCTCAGCTCCTTCGCCATGACCGATGCGTTGATCAATTCCTGCTGTGCGAAGCTGGTCGCTACCGCTCCCGGCGGCGTGCCGGGGTCAATAAGGCTCGAATCCATCTAACGATTCAACTCTCGTGTGGCATATAACTACTGTTTACATGGAAAAACCACTGCTTAGTATCATAAATGCCCATTGATCAGCCATCTTTACCAATCTGAGCGTCGAATTTGACCGCCGGATGACGCTTAAGGCAACAATATTTCGCTCGACTGTGGCGCCCGCATAGCGCTTCAACGCAGTTGTTATTTAGTTGATTGTGAACGAGTTATCAATTATAGACACGCCAGGTTCAAACAACCAAACGCCAAGTCAGCCTTCGAAGCGCAGGCGTCAATTAAAAGGTGGCATTTAGATTGCCGTTTCTAACTCGAACCTAATCATTCACACAAGTCAGTTACAAACCACGCGAGGTGATAAAAGATGCCTATGGATTCCAGTCTGTCAGGAGAGACGACCGCGACGAGCGGCTTGGTCAATATCATGTCAAAGGAAGAGTTGATCAAGCAAAAGCTCGAAGAGGAGCGCAGCCGACTGGCGCGCGAGATGGGGGTCGAGTCTCAGCCCCGTCAACACTTCAAACGACCGGTCGAAAACCCATTTACAAAAAGCCAGCGCAAAAATACCACACTGCTTTTCGGCGGCCTCACATGGAAGCATGAACAGTTGGTTCATGGGGCGCTCGAAGGCCTGGGGTATAAATGCGAGGCCCTACCGGTTCCAAACGTGGCGGCTTTTCAGACCGGCAAGGAGTACGGAAATAACGGCCAATGTAATCCCACTTACTTCACGGTCGGGAATCTGGTGCAGTTCCTGCAGGGATTGGAGCAGGAAGGCCAATCGCGCCAGGAGATCATTGACAATCACGTCTTCTTCACGGCCGGCGCCTGCGGGCCGTGCCGCTTCGGGATGTATGAGGCGGAGTACCGGCTGGCGCTGCGCAATTCTGGCTTCGACGGATTCCGCGTCATGCTCTTCCAGCAATCGGGGGGCCTGAACCAGTCGGAGGCCGAAGCCGGGCTTGAGATGAACGTCGATTTCTTCCTGGCCATCCTCAACGCGCTGAACATGGGCGACCTGATCAACGACGTCGGCTATCAAATCCGCCCATTCGAAGTCAGCGCCGGCGAGACAGACGCCGTGATGAAAGAGCGCATGGATTACCTGCAGGACGTCTTCAAGAACCACCGCCAGTTCACGCTCGAAGGCAAGACGGGCGGCTTCCTGAAGAACCTGCCGATCGGCGACACCGCCGAGTACATAGGCAAATTCCTCGATCAGCTCTTCGGCAGAGAATACGCCGACGCCTTCAAGAGCGCCGGCGAGCGCTTCGCCAAGATCAAGGTCGACCGCCTGCGGGTGAAGCCCATCGTCAAAGTGACGGGCGAGTTCTTCGCGCAGACGACCGAAGGAGACGGCAATTTCAACATGTTCCGCTTCCTCGAAGGCGAGGGCGCGCAGGTCATGGTCGAGCCCATCGGGACCTGGATCATGTACCTGATGCATCAGGCCAAGCAGCAGAAGAAAGACCGCAAGGGCGTGAACGGCGAAGAGGCGATGCCCGCCGCCTGGCGCGTCGACAAGCGCGTCAGGAACGAATTGCGGATGAGAAAATCTCTGGCCCAGTTGACGCTCGCCGAGGCCATCTTCAAACGCGAATGGAACCGGCTCCGCGAGGCGTTCAATTACCTGCCGCACGACCTGACCGACCAATACGAACTACAGCGAATGGCGCATCCCTTTTACAACTCGCGCGCCGCCGGCGGCGAAGGTCACTTGGAAGTCGCCAAGAACATCTACTACTCCAATAAAGACCTCGCCCACATGGTGCTCTCGCTCAAACCATTCGGCTGCATGCCCTCCACACAATCGGACGGCGCGCAATCGGCGGTGGTCAATCTCTACAAGGACATGATCTACCTGCCGATCGAAACCTCGGGCGAGGGTGAGATCAACGCCCACAGCCGCGTTCAGATGGCGCTCGGCGAGGCGAAAGTGAAAGCCAAACAGGAGTTCGCGCGCGTCCTGGAAGAGACGGGACTGACCGTCGAACAGGTCCGCGATTACGTCGCCGACCATCCGGAGATGGAGAGCGGACTCTATCGCGTCCCGCACCACAAGGGCGTGATCGGCACGGCGGCGAATTTCGTCAAGCACGTGGCCGAACTGATGAAGTCGGAGAGCCGACCACGCGCCGCATTTGCGACTGGGGATTGAGCGAGCTAAAACCAAGACCTGTGGCGGTTTACGAATCAGTGTAGGGGCAGACCTGTGTGTCTGCCCCGGATTGAGTTTACAGGCTTCACCGGGGCAGACACACAGGTCTGCCCCTACCATACAATCAGATGAATCAAAATTACGAAAAGCTCTATATCGGTCTCGACGTTGGATCAACGACCGTGAAGGCGGTCGTGGTCGACCCGGCTAAAGACGAAATCCTCTGGCAGGATTATCAACGCCACGAGACCAAACAGCCCGAGAAGGTCCTGGAATTCCTCAAACGCATCGAGGAGGAATTCCCAATTCCCAATTCCGCGTTCCGCATCTTCATCACCGGTTCGGGCGGCGGCGGCATCGCGCGACTCGTCGGCGCGAAGTTCGTGCAGGAGGTCAACGCCGTTTCCCTGGCGGTCGAGAAGCTCTACCCGGAGGCAGGCTCGGTCATCGAACTCGGCGGCCAGGACGCGAAGATCATCATCTTCAAAGAAGACCCGGAAACCGGCAAGAAAAAGAAAATCCCCTCAATGAACGACAAGTGCGCGGGAGGCACCGGCGCGGTCATAGACAAGATCAACGCCAAGCTGCGCATCCCCGCCGACAAGCTCTGCGACATGGGCTATTACGACTTGAAGTTGCACCCGGTCGCGGGCAAGTGCGGCGTCTTCGCCGAGACCGACATCAACTCGCTTCAGAAAATGGGCGTGGCGCCGCCCGAGTTGATGGCCTCGCTCTTCGAAGCCATCATCGGCCAGAACCTGTCGGTGCTGACGCGCGGCAACACTTTGCGGCCCCACGTTCTGCTGCTCGGCGGCCCCAACACCTATATTCGCGGGATGGTCGAGGCATGGAAATACAACATTCCGAAGATCTGGGAGGAGCGCAACACGGAGTTGCCGCAGGGGGTTGATCCCAAAGACCTGATCAAAGTCCCCCAGAACGCGCAGTATTTCGCCGCCATCGGCGCGGTGGAGTTCGGCAAATCCGAAGATGAGAACATCGGCGTCTACCGCGGCTTCGCCGACCTCGATCACTACATCAACTTCGGGCGCCTGGAAGAGAAGAAGAAGGCCGGCGGCAAAGGCTTGTCGAGCGGCCCGGATGAACTGACCGCGTTCAAGGAGCGATACAAGGGCAAGAAGTTCGTTCCCGCCACTTTCTCTCCCGGCCAGGTGGTGGAAGGCTTCATCGGCCTCGACGGCGGTTCGACCTCGACTAAGGCGGTGCTGCTCGACAAGAACCGCAACGTGCTGGTCAAGACCTATCAGCTCTCCAAAGGCAATCCCATCGAAGACACTAAAGAGGTCTTCGCCAAATTGGAGAAGCAGATCACCGATCATGGCGCCACGCTCAATGTAATGGGCGTCGGCACGACGGGCTACGCCAAAGACATTTTGAAGGACACGCTCGGGGCCGACGTCGCGCTGGTAGAAACCGTCGCGCACACCGAATCGGCGCTGCAGTTTTACAAAGACGTGGACGTGATCGTCGACGTCGGCGGGCAGGACATCAAGCTGATCATTTTGAAGAACCGCCAGGTCAAGGACTTCAAGCTGAACACTCAATGCTCGGCGGGCAACGGCTACTTCCTGCAATCCACCGCCGAAGGCTTCGGGATGAAGGTCGAAGATTACGCCGACATCGCTTTCGGCGCGAATGCCATGCCCACCTTCGGTTACGGCTGCGCGGTCTTCATGCAATCGGACATCGTCGACTTCCAGCGGCAGGGGTGGAAGCCGGAAGAGATCATGGCGGGCCTCGCCGCTGTGTTGCCGAAAA
>Ga0111539_10008784_pt1 | contig 12812 bp, 8 predicted proteins | sample RhiMethybrSRZTD1_FD_79667 | JGI IMG/M metagenome (GOLD analysis project Ga0111539, IMG submission 79667) | Populus rhizosphere microbial communities from Tennessee, USA - Rhizosphere MetaG P. TD hybrid SRZTD1 (version 2) (version 2) | ecosystem: Host-associated > Plants > Roots > Rhizosphere >...
GTGTTCGCGGCTCCTGGGTCCCGGCTCTCGGCGCTTCGCGCCTCGGCCGGGATGACAAGCGCCGGTCCCGCGCCCGCAGACATGCCACCGGACGCGCCTCAGCGCGAAGACACGCGTTCCTCTAAGGCGCCAGCGACTGGTTGACGACGCGCGCCGAGATATCCTCGCCGCCCTCGAAGGCGCCCTCATCGCGATTGTAGAGGTCGTTGCGGAAGTGCACGGCGCCGTCCTGCAGCCAGGCCGTCAGATAGATGAAGTGCACGGGGATTACCCTCGGCAGTTTGATGGTGATGCCGCGCGCACCCGCCGCCGCATCCTCTAGTCTCGTCCGCGTCCAGCCCTGGTGTCCGGCCAGCGCCCATTCCGCGAGGTCATAGAAGTCCTGCACGCGCACGCAGCCGGCGCTATAGGCGCGTTCGAAGAACCCGAAGAGGTTCTTCATCGGCGTGTCGTGCATGTAGACGATGTGCTTGTTGGGCATGTCGAAGCGCAGCAGCCCGAGTGCGTTCTGCGGTCCGGGGTCCTGGCGGAAGGCGTAGCGCTCGGCACCGGGCTCCCACCAGTTGATGGTGGCGGGATCGATCTCCTCGCCGCCGAAGGTGGAGAACACGCGGATGCGCTCCTTGGCGAGATACGAGGGGTCCTTGCGCATCTTCGGGATGATGGCGGCCTTGGCGATCGAGCCCGGCACGTGCCAGTAGGGCAGGATGTTGATCGCCTGCAGGCTGGCGCTGACCACGGGCGTCGGCGTCTGCCGCTTGCCGGCGATGGTACGGCTGGCGATCTCGACGCGACCGTCGGCGATGGCCTGCAACTCGAAGCTCGCCGCGTTCATGAGGATGTAGCGCTGCGCCGTAACCAGCTTCGGGGTGAGCTGCTGCACCCTCGATAGATTGAGGTGCAGCTGCGCCAGGCGCACCTCGGCCGGCACATTAAGCGAGCGCAGCGTGATGCCGTAGACGATGCCGTTGGGCTCCAGCCCGTGCCGGCTCTGGTAGCGCTTGACCGCAGCTTCGAGCGCTTCGCCATACGTGTAGTCGTTGCCGCCTCCGCGCAGGTCTCCGCTGACCTGCAGGCGCTGACTGAGGATGGCGACGCTGGCATCGCTCTCGCCCGGCCGCAGCACCGTGCGCGGCGGCAATGCCGGCCAGCCGCCGGCGGCGACGATGCGCTCGTAGGCCGCAATTGCAGCGAGGAGATCACGCTCCGTCTGCGGCCCGATCCAGGGGATCTGGCTGGGCTCGGGTGGCGGCACGCGCTCTCGCGCCGCGCCTTCCCCAACCCCTGCGCCCAGCGCCAGCGTGAGCGCGAGGCAGAGGGCGACGAGCGATCGGCTGATCCGAAGGAGCACAGGGCATCGGGCAGGCATTGTCAGGTCACTACACTCATGATCGTTGCCGGAATCGCTGGCGGCGGCTGGCCCGAACCGGTCACCACATTGGCGGGGCGAAGAGAATGCCGCCCTTCTTCCACAGCGCGTTGATGCCGCGGTTCATGCCGAGCGGGCTGGTCGTGCCGACGTTGGTCTCGAACATCTCGCCGTAGTTGCCGACGGCGGCCACGACGCGCCGCAGCCAGGCCTTGTCGAGCCCAAGCACCTCGCCGCTGGCCCCGGCACCCTCGACGAGGCGCAGGGCGTCGCCCTCCAGCGGCGTTTGCGCGGCCGCGGTCGCGCGCTCGAGCCCCACCTCCTCGGCGTTGATGAGGCCCGCGAGCGTCCAGCGCACGATCTTGGTCCACTGCGCATCGCCCTGCAGGACGGCCGGCCCCAGGGGTTCCTTGGAAATCACCTCCGGCAAAATGGCGTGCTTGGCCGGGTCCTCGAACGTCGCCCGGTCCGCGAACAGGGAGGAGCGATCGGCCGAGTAGGCATCGCAGTCCCCGTTCCGGTAGGCCTTCAGCAGTTCGTCGCGCGAGCCGAAGGTCTGCGTCTCGGCCGCGATGCGGTGCGCGCCGAAGTAGTAGGCCATGTTCTTTTCCGTCGTGGTCGCGGACTGGACGCACACCTTGGCGCCTGACAGCTGCTGGGCCGAGACCAGGCCGCGCTCCTCGCTGGTGATGAAGCTCTGGCCGTCGAAATAGAGGACGCCGCCGAACTCCAGTCCCATGTCGACGTCGCGGCCCATGGTCCACGTCGTGTTGCGCGACAGTAGGTCGATGGCGCCCCTCTTGAGTGCGTCGAACCGCGCCGCTGCGTCGAGCGGGACGAACTCGACCTTGCCGGCGTCTCCCAGCACGGCCGCCGCCACGGCGCGGCAGAAGTCGGCATCGAGCCCTGCCCATTCGCCGGAGCTGGTCCGGTAGGAGAAGCCGAGAAGCCCCGGATTGACCCCGCACAGCAGCTTGCCGCGCGCCTTCACCGCCTCGAGCTTGCGCTGTGCCGGCAGCGAGCCCGTGATCGGTGCCAGCCGCGGCGCGGGCGGCGGGGCATCGACCTGCGCCTGGGCGGGCGGAGCAACCGCCGGGGGCGTTTCCGGCTTCCGCGCTGCGGGCACGCTGGGGCCCGTCCGTACCTCGACAGGTGGCAGAGGGGGCGGCGCCGGTGCGGCGTCCTTGGCCTGGCTGGCGGGCTGATGTACTGCGGTGTCTGCCTTCGGCTGCACGGGGACTGGAGCGGGAGCGGCTGCGGCTGCGGGCGCCGCCTTCTCTTTCCTCTTTTGCGTTGCCGGCTGGCGCCGCTCGCATATTGAGCGTGCGACCGTGCTGAATTGACCGGGCCCGTCGCCATCGGTCTTGCAGGTGCAGGGCCCTTTGGGCCCCGAGCGGAAAGCGCACATGCGATTGGCGGCGTCGGCAGGCTCCGGATGCGCTGCCAGGGCTCCCAAGATACCGGCCAGCGCGCTGAGCCAGCGCGCTCCCTTCAAGCTCATCATACCCGCACCTTTCCCCACTCCAGGCCGGCCCGTCCGGCGCTCCTGCGCCCGGCTCCTCGTCGGCTCCTCACCTCGTTGCCGCGATTGAGCCACCCGTTTGCGCCGAATTTGCGCCACGCTTGCTGCGGCGCAAGGCTGTGCGGCGGTATCAGAACTCCTCGAGCAGACGGCCGAAGCCCGACATCGACTCGCGGATGCCGTTTGCCCGCAGGGCATGCCAATAGGTCGCGGTGTTGATGGCGATGACGGGCTTGCCGAGCCACAGCTCCGCCGCGGCCGCAAGCCGCACCATCGACAGGTTGGTGCCGACCTGGACGATGGCATCGACGTCGTCGCCGTCGAGCTGGCGGATGGCGTCGCGGCATTGCGCCGGCGTCACGGCCGCAATCCCGGTCCAGGAGCGGCACTGCAGGGCGATGTCGCGCACCACCGTCAGCCCCGCGTCCCCGAAGTAGCGTTTGACCTCGGTGTTCATGACAGGCCAGTAGGGCGTCAGCACGGAGATGCGCTTGATGCCGCCGAGCGCCGCGATTGCCGCCGCCGTTGCGTGGCTGCCGACCGTGACATCGAGCCCCGTGTCGTCCTTGATGCGCTTGACGAAGGCGTCCGCGCCTTTCACCCCGCCAAAGAACGACAGCGCCGAAATGCCCATCACGAGGTAGTCGGGTTCGCACGTCATGACGCTCCTGATGGCGTCCATGACGTTGCTGCCGATGGTGTCGATGCCGGCGCGGAAGGTTTCGTTGCTCAGCGCGTTGGTGTTGGGCGTGAAGATGCGGCTGTAGTGGTTGGTGACGCCCGCCGGCCGCATGTCGTCGAAGTCAGGCTGCACGATGGTGTTGGTCGACGGCGCCATGACGCCGAACTTGCGCCGCCAGCCCAGCGCGTCCCGGTCTTTCGATTGCTGCTGCATGTCAGGCTCCTTCCGGCACCAGCCCGGTGAGTGTGATGATCGAGAAGTCCGCAACATGGCGTTCTGCGGGTGGTGAAGCGGACTTCGATCTCAATCACACCAGACTCATTGGTTTCGCTAGCGTCCTTCAGATCGCGAAAATTCGTCCTTGTTTGCCGCACACTGAGACGAATTTGGCGATCAGGCCACTAGCATGCGGGCCCAGCTGCACATGTGCCGATCGGTGCCCGGCCGAGAGGACAGGATGCAGCCGACCGGCAGACCGTTGCCGGCAAAGCCCGCCGGCACCGTGACGATCGGTCCCCCGAGCGCCGTCCATGGGGAGATGTACTTGGGGTCGCCGGTCCAGCCCAGGCCCTCGGGTGCCGTGCCGGGCGCGGCCGGCCAGAGGAACACGTCCGCCTTCACCGCGCCGAACAGTGTGGAGCGCATGGCGTCGATCTCGGCGCGCTCGTCGAGGTATTCGCGCTCGGTGATGGTGAGCCCGTCGCGGATGTGCTGGGTGAGCTTCTCCCCGATCGTCCCGGCCGGCTCGGCAAGCAGGTGCCTGAGCGCCCGCCCCGCCTCGTAGGCCACGGTGTGGCGCTGGATCAGGAACAGCCGCTCGAAGGAGATCGGCGGCTTCACGCGCTCCACGGCGTAACCGCCCTTGGCGAACGCGTCAGCGAGCCGCGTCACGGCCGCCTTCATTTCCGGGATGGCATCGTCAAGGTGCGGATCCTCGGGAATGCATATGCCTGGTTTGGTTCCGGCGGCGCTCCCGGAAGGCGGCGGCAGGAAGTTCGGCGCCACCGCCTCGTACATATACGCCGCGTCGTCGACGCTCCAGCCGTAGAAGCCCGGCGTGTCGTAGGATGTCCCGAGCGGCGTGATGCCGAACACGGACAGGCTGCGCGTGCTCGGCTTGAAGGCGGCAATCCCGCAGTAGGAAGCGGGGCGGTTGACCGAGGCGACCGTCTGCGTCCCGACCGAGGCGGGAACCATGCCTGCCGCAACGGCAGCCGCCGATCCCGAGCTCGATCCGCCAGGCGTGTGCGCGAGGTTGTGCGGGTTGCGCGCCGGCGAGGGGTCGAAGTAGGCGAACTCGGTGGTGTGCACCTTGCCGAGGATGACGGCGCCCCGGGCTTTCAACGCGAGCACGATCTCCGCGTCGTTTGCCGCGGGTGCGATCGAAGCGCGCGATTTGCTGTTGGCGTGCGTCGGCAGGCCCTCGACGTCGATGATGTCCTTGATGGCGACCGGGATGCCGTGCAACGGTCCGCGCAGGCGCCCCTGCGCCGCTTCGCGTTCGCGCTCCGCGGCGACGGCCAGCGCGCGCTCGCCATCCACCTCGCGCCAGCACTGCACGTCAGGGTCCGCCTCGGCGATGCGATCGAGATAGCGGCGCACCAGTGCCACCGGCGACAGCTCCTTCCTGGCCATGGCCCCCGCCAGGTCGCGCACCCGCCCGGGATCGGCGACAAAATTCCCGTGTCTTGCTGACATACGCATCTCCCCTTGTGCTGGCTCAGCTGATCAGCGAGCTCTTGGGGTCGGCGGCCAGAATGTCGGCCTCAGGCAACCCCAACTCCCGACGCACGATGTTGGTCCCGCGCACGAGCGACACGATCTTGTAGAACGCGTGCAGGCGGCTCATGCCCTGGCGGCCGAAGCCGCAGTCGGTCGACACGATCAGGCGCTCGGGCGGCATTACCTTCAGCGCCTTGCGGATCAGGGCTGCGACCTCCTCCGGGCGCTCGACCTGCAGTGTACGGTGGCTGATGACGCCGATGGCGATCTTCTTGTCTTCGCCGATGCCCTTGGCGAAGCTCTCGATCTCGTCGCCGCCGTTGTCGGCGGCCTCGAAGGTGATCACGTCCACGTCGAGCTTGTCGAAGTAGGGCAGCGCCTGCGTATAGAAGCGCCGCTTGGTCTCCGTGCGCTGCGCCGCCGGATTGCCCCAGCAGGTGTGGCACCACACCTCGGCCTTGCCGCGCAACCCCTTCACCTCGGCGTTGAAGGCCTCGACGAGGAAATCGCCCGACACCTCCTTGTCGTCGACGCCGACCATGCCGTGGATCGCCGGCTCCTCGACCTGGATCACCTGGCAGCCGGCGTCCGCGAGCTCGATCAGCTCCTCGTTCATGGCCAGCGACAGCGACATGATGAGGTCGCGCCGATTCTTGAAGTGCTGGTTGTTGACGCCGGTTGCCACCATCTGGCCGGAGATGGCGCCGAACTTCACGGGCAGGCGCGTCTGGCGCTGTGCCACCTTCCACACGCGTCCGTACTCGAGCGGGCCGCGCTTGACCGGGCCGGTCACATTCGGCAGCACGCGTGTTTCCAGCACCTCGAACATGATGTCACCGGCTGCCTTGTCGCGGCTCGAGGCCGTCCGCCCGCGCCCGACATGATAGCCCTCGAGCCCTCCGAGCCGCTCCGTGGCATAGCTGAACCACGACCGTCCGCCGACGTCGCAATCGCAGCGCGCATCGCCGTCGGTGAGAAGGTCGAGGCCCGCGCGCGCCTGATCGGAGAGGTAGGACGTCACCGCGTCCGTGTACTGCTCGCGGAAGGCGATGTCCGTCATCGCCACCGAGAACGGCCGTCCCTGCAGGTTGGCCGTGAACCAGTGCGGCCGCGGCAGCGAGCCGGTGATGGTGGTGAGCAGCGGGCGATCCTTCGAAACCGTGAGCATCGGAAGCTCCATGCAGGGGCGGCGAAAGCTTGCATATCGCTGTGTAGCTTTGCCGGCTGCTGCCAGCAACCCGCGCCCGCTCCACGCTGTCATGCGTGGAACGAGGCCGGCTGCGGATCGTAGGGCGCAAAGGCGAAGCCGCATTGCGCCGATGGGACCGGTGTTATCGGTGCAATGCGCTTCGCTTTTGCACCCTACGCCGCCGTGTACTGTCCACTCCGGCCGGCAGCAACTGGGAGCCGCCCGATGCTCGATGCGGTCATGCATGGAACGGCGCCGCCACGCCGCGTGGGCGCCATCCCATCAGCCGTCAAGCGCAGGCCCGTAGTGCCGCCGCGCGTAGGCCTCGCTGGTCTTGCCGTCGGCGACATCCTCGCGCACAAGCTCGGGGTCGCGCGCCTTGGGATCGCCGAAGCCGCCGGCCCCGGCCTGCTCGTGGATGATCAGCGCATCGTGCGGCACGGTCATCGTCACCTTGCCCGGCAGCGCCTCGCGCCGGTTGCCGGTTTCGAGAAAGTTCTGCGACCGGCCGCCCGGCTCGCCGCCGGCAAGCCCGTAAGGCGCAAACGCCACGCGATCGGTGCGCATCTGCAGCAGCGCCTCGCGCGCTAGGATACGGTAGGAGCGGCGGAGCCCCACGCCGCCCCGCCATTTGCCGGCGCCGCAGCTGTCGGGCACGAAGGCATATTCCTCCACGCGCACGGGGTGCTCGGCCTCCATCACTTCCACGGGCATGTTGGAGAGGTTTTGCGAGGCGTTGGTGACGGCTTCCAGCCCGTCCTTGTCGGGACGCCCGCCCCAGGCGCCGCAGATCATGTCGACGATGATGAAGGGCTTGCGGTTGGACCTCAGCCCGCTGATGCAGATGACGCTGTTGCCGCCCTCGCCGGCCGCCGGAACTCGCTCCGGCACGATCTGCGCCAGTGCCCCCAGCATCGTGTCGAACACGCGGTAGCCCGTGAGCGCCCGTGCGGCGCACGGGCCCGGCATGACCGGATTGAGCACCGACGTCTCGGGAACCTTCACCTCGATGCACCGGAACACGCCGACGTTGTTGGGCACATCCTTGGGCAGCACGCAACGCACGCTGAGGTACGTGAGCGAATGCGTGAAGCTCAGCGTCGAGTTGAGCGCCCCCTTCACCTGCGCGCTGGAGCCCGTGTAGTCGACGAAGAGCGTGCCGTCCTCCCGCACCGTGATGGCGGCCTTGATGGGGATCGGGGTATCGGAGAAGCCGTCGCTGTCGATGTGGTCCGTGAATTCGTAGCGCCCCCTGGGCCAGGTTTTGATCTCCTCGCGCGTCAGGCGCTCGGCATAGTCGAGCAGCTCGCCCATGTACGCCTCGACCTCATCGGCGCCGTAGCGGGCGAACAGCTTCTCGAGCCCGCGCTTTCCCACCTGCGCCGCCGCGTACTGCGCGGAGAGATCGCCCCACACTCTGTCCGGCACGCGCACGTTGATCCGGATCAGCGTCGCCAGCGTCTCGTCGAGCTTGCCCCGGTCGTAGAGCTTGAGCGGCGGAATGCGCAGGCCTTCCTGGTAGATTTCCGTGGAGTCGGACGCATTGGAGCCGGGTACCCGGCCGCCGACGTCCGTGTGATGGCAAATGACGACCGCGAACGCCCGCCGCTTGCCCTGGAAGAACAGCGGCATGAACATGAAGATGTCCGGCAGGTGCATGCCGCCGTGATAGGGATCGTTCATGATCACGGCGTCGCCGTCGTTGAGATCGGCGCCAAACTTTTCCAGCACCGCCGCCATCGCCTCGGGGATGGCGCCGAGATGCTGGGCGATGGTCTTGGCTTGCGCCACCATCTGCCCGTCGCCGGCGCACAGCGCCGCCGAGAAATCCATCACATCCTTGACGATCTCGGAGCGGGCGATGCGCACCACCGTGTACGCCATGTCGTCGGCAATGGAATCGAGCCCACTCTTGATGACGGCAAACGTGATCGGATCGACTTTCATGTGGTTTCCCGTTGCTGTCGGGTGCTCGGAATTTTCGAGCAGGTGCCGCAATGGCTCATCTCCCCTTGGGGAGAAGGTGCCCCGAAGGGACGGATGAGGGGGCTTTCGGTCGCGCCGCTCGCGGGAAATCGGTTCACGCCAGCTCCAGAACGATGTTGCCCATGGCGTCTTGGCGCACGCCGGCGTCCGGCGGCACGATGGTGGTGGCGTCGAACTCCTCGATCACCAGCGGTCCGCGGCGCGGCGAGCTGCCGAGGGCCGCGCGCGGGATCACCTCCGTGTCGACCGGCGCGCTGCCGCGCGCAAAGTGGATGGCGCGCAAGCGGGCTGCCGGGGCCCCTGCGCGCGGCTCGATCGCGAGCTGCGCGAAGTCCAGCCTCCGGTCGCGCAGGCCCCGCCCGACCACGCGCAGCTTGACGAGCTCGATCGGCGTCTCGTCCTTGTAGCCGTACGTCTTCATGTACTCAGCGACGAAGCGGCGCGCGAGCTCGGCGAGGTCGTCGCCGTCGTAGTGGACCGTGAGTTCGGTCGCCTGCCCCTCGTGGCGCAGGTCTGCCTCCCACGCAAGCGCGGCACGCCGCCCCGTGAAGCCGTCCGCCGCAAGGCGGCGTCGCACTTCCTCGGCCAGCCTCTCCTTCAACTGGCGAAACTCCGCCGCGTTCAGCGCGTCGAGCATGCGCGTGACGGTATCGAGCGCGATGTGCTCGATGTCGGAGGCCAGCATCCCGACCGCGCTGAACACGCCGGCCAGCGGCGGCACTACAACGCGGCGGATGCCCAGATCACGGGCCACATCCAGCGCGTGGATGCCGCCATTGCCGCCGCAGGCGACGAGGGTGAGGTCGCGTGGGTCTCGGCCGCGCTCGACCGTCACCGCCCGGATCGCGCGCGACATGGCGGCATTGGCAACCGCCCGGATCCCGTGCGCCGCGTCCACCACCGTCAGATCCAGCGGCTTGGCGACGTGCTCGCCGATTGCCTTCTCGCTGAGGCCGCGATCGATCACGAGCCGGCCGCCCGCCAGCGACCGCGGGTTGATCAGCCCGAGGACGACATTGGCATCCGTCACCGTCGGCCGCGCATTGCCGAGCCCGTAGCAGGCAGGCCCCGGCACGGCACCGGCCGACTCCGGGCCGACCTTCAGCAACCCGCCCTTGTCGATGCCCGCCAGCGAGCCGCCGCCCGCGCCGACCTCGGCGATGTCGATCGCCGGCACCTTGAGCATGTAGCCGCCGGCCTTCACGAAGCGGCTCGAGGTCGAAAGTCCGTCGCGGAACTCGTACTCCGAGGTCATGCTGGGGCGGCCGCCCTCGACGATCACCGCCTTGGCGGTCGTGCCGCCCATGTCGAACACGATGAGGTCGTTTTCGGCGCGTGCTGCGCCCAGCCGCGCCGCACCGATGACGCCGCCCGCAGGCCCCGACGCGACGATGAAAACGGGCTTCTCGCGCGCCGTCTCCGCGCTCAGCATGCCGCCGTTGGAGGTGATGACCCGCACCGGCGCGGCGATCCCGATCGAGCGCAGCCCGTCCTCGAGATTGCGCAGGTAGGCGCGCATGGCCACCAGCAGGTAGGCATTGACCACGGTCGTGCTGGTGCGCTCGTACTCCTTGCGCTCCGGCAGCACCGCATACGATGTCGTGACCAGAAGCCCGGGAAAGCGCTCGCGCAGGATCGCCTCTGTGCGCTGCTCGTGAGCGGGGTTGCGGTAGCTGTTGATGAGGCAGACGGCGATCGCCTCGATGCCGGCCGCAGCGAGCTGCGCGCCCGCCGCCTCCACGCTCGCCTCGCTCAGGGGCTCGACAATGCTGCCGTCGGCGGCGATGCGCTCGCCGATCTCGAGGCGATGGCGACGCGGCACCAGCGGCTTGGGCTTGTCCCAGGTCAGGTCGAACATGTCGGGCATGCGGATGCGCCCGATCTCCAGCACGTCGCGGAAGCCGCGCGTGGTGATAAGCCCAGTCCTCGCCCCGGACCGCTGCAGGATCGTGTTGGAGCCGACCGTGGTTCCGTGCAGCACCTCCTCGACGTTTGCGGGAGGCAGCGAAAGCTCCTTCAGCAACCCGTCGAGGCCCGCGACCACAGCGCGGCTCGGATCATCGGGCGTCGTCGATACCTTGCTCTCGTGCAGGACGCCGTCCCCTGACATGACGACGATGTCGGTAAAGGTGCCTCCGATGTCGACCGCAACCCGAACCCCCGTTTGCATCACCCGCAACCAGCCTTCCCGATCTTGCGCCCGGAGCATCGAGTGAGCTTCGGGCCTCGGGCGTTGTCAACTCCGGATCACGCCGCCGGGCGCCTGTTCCTCGAAAGGGAGTTATGGGCAGGACGCAGCGCGAGCGAGGACAACACGCCCTTACACCGCGCCGGAGGCGCGCAGGTCGGCGATCTCGGCCGCGCTGTAGCCCGCTTCCTCCAGGACGGTGTCAGTATCCGCACCCAGCGCCGGGCCTGCCGCGCAGGGCGTCTCTTCGCCCGCGCACGTGATTGGCGAGCCGAGCAGGCGGATCGGCCCCGAAGGATGCTCGGCCGTTCGCAGGCGTCCCCCCTGCGTCACGAAGGTGCTCTCCAATGCGCCCTGCACGTCATACACCGGCGCGGCGGGCACGCGGCCCGCGAACAGCTCGATCCACTCCGCCGTGGTGCGCTCCGACAACGCCGTGTCGAGCTCCTCGGTGAGTCTTGCCCGGTTGGCGAGGCGCGCCTTGAAGTCCTTGTATTCGGGCCGCGTGCTCCATTGCGGCCGCCCGATCGCCTCGCACAGCGCCGGCCAGAACTTCTCCTTGTTGCACATGAGGAAGATGAAGCCGTCCCTGGTGCGGTAGAGCTGGCTCGGCGTCAGCGAGGGGTGGCTCGAGCGCGGCTCGCGGCCCTGATTCACGCCGGCGTTGAGGTTCCACACCGCGAGGTAGCACAGGTTCTGCAGCGCGGTGTCGAACAGGTTGACGTCGATGTCGCGTCCCTTGCCCGTGGTGCGGGCCGAGAGCACGGCGGACACGAGCGCAAGCCCCGCCGTGACGCCCGTCATCAGGTCGACGACCGAGAGCCCCATGCGGCTCGGCGGCCCGTCGGGCTCGCCGGTGAGCGAGAGATAGCCGGCTTCCGCCTGCATCAGGTAGTCGTATCCCGGCCAGCTCTTGCGTGGCCCCGTCCGGCCGTAGGCGGAAAGATGTGCGCACACGAGGCGCGGGTTGATCTCGCGCAGGGTCGCGTAGGTTAGTCCGAGCTTCTCCGGCTGATCGCCGCGCAGGTTGTCGTAGGTGGCGTCTGCCGTGCGCGCCAGCCTGTGCAGGACGGCCGTTGCGCGCGGGTTCTTCAGGTTGAGCGTGAGGCTCTTCTTGTTACGATTGAACGCCTGGAAGAAGTGGCTGTCGCCATCGCTGAAGAAGTGTGGGCCCACGCTCCGGCTGACGTCGCCGCCCTCGGCGGGGTTCTCGACCTTGATCACCTCGGCGCCGAGGTCGGCCAGCAGCATGCTGCCGAAGGGGCCGGCGCCGTACTGCTCCACGGCGATGATACGCAGGCCCGAGAGGGGAAGCATGTCGCGGCCGCCCTCAATTCTGATGCGGCAGAGCCTGGCAGATGTGGTCGATGGCGGGCCGCACGTCCGCCGCCTGCTCGAGGCCCAGCACCGCCTCGCGCACCTCGTCGGCTTGCCGGGCGGAGAGGCGCATGCGTGCGTTGCCGGTGAATTTCTCGACGATGTCCGCATTGGAGAGCGGACGGTCGGCGCAGCCGCGGTTCAGGGCTTCCCGGTGCACCAGCCTGCGCCCGTCCCTCAGTGCGATCTGCACCTCGCCGGTGTAGTGGCGCGGGAAGGTGGAGCGCGGGTCGGTCTCGTAATCGACGCGGTCGCAGAGCGCGAGAACGCGCTCGTCGGAAAGCACCTCCGGCTCGAGCTCCGCCAGTGTGAAGCGGCCGCGCACGAGGCTTGCCGCCACCAGGTAGGGGATCGAGAACTGCGCATCGTAGGCGTTGGCGGGGCGGCGCTTGTTCGCGACCGGCTCACACACGGTCTTCACCACCTCGGCCGGCACCAGCGCCTTGATGTGCTCGATGTCGCCGATGCCGAACTTGTGCTGCTTCATGAGCGCGATCGCCGCATCCGAGCAGGCGTGCGTGAAATGGCAGGCCGGCAGCGGCTTCACGGCCACCGCCATCGTCTCCCATACGTCCCCGAGCGCCGCCGTGGCGCGACCCCAGCGCTCCGCTTCGATGCCCGCCTGCAGGTAGGCGCGGAACAGTCCGAACCGGCCCTCGTAGGCACGCGACGGGCCAACGAATCCCTGCTGCGCCAGTGCCGCCGCAGTGATGGCCGATTGCGCCGCCCAGCCTGGATGCATGCGCTTGGTCCAGGCGCCGTCCTCCAGGAACTCCA
>Ga0111539_10008787_pt1 | contig 12812 bp, 10 predicted proteins | sample RhiMethybrSRZTD1_FD_79667 | JGI IMG/M metagenome (GOLD analysis project Ga0111539, IMG submission 79667) | Populus rhizosphere microbial communities from Tennessee, USA - Rhizosphere MetaG P. TD hybrid SRZTD1 (version 2) (version 2) | ecosystem: Host-associated > Plants > Roots > Rhizosphere >...
CCGATAGACGAGACTCAGGGAGCCGAGGAAGCGGTAACGCCGAGGACCGAGGGTCAGAACGGAAGCGTTCCGCCCACATCCGTCACCGCGCCGGCAACCGTCGCCGACGTCGAGACACCGGGACAACCGCCGGCGGGCTATGAGCCGTCGCCGACGGCGGAAGTGTCGGCGGCGGTCAGCGACCAGCCGCCGGTGAGCACAACCGCCGCTGAGTCGGAGACGAGCGAGCCCGCGCCCGCGACGACGCCAGGCACGTCTTCGTCAGACCCACGCGGTGGTACAGCCGGCGCGGATGAATCGTCTCGCTCCGACTCGGACCCGGTGCGCAGCGCCGCCATCGCAACGGATACCAGCGCCGGCCCGGTCGTCGCACTTCTGATTCCGCTGCTGGCGATCGGATTCTTCGTGCTGCGCGCACTGAAGTGACCCGAGCCCCGTCGTCCGACGAGACGGTGGCCGTGTTTCGCCTAACGCCGAAGGACTCTGGCCGCCTCCTCGAGCGCGGACGACGCTGCGTCGAAGCGGCGCGCGAGGTCGTCGATCTCGCGCTGTGCCAACGCCGAATCCCCTGTTCGAATCGCCTCGTTGACCGACGGAAACACGATGTTTGCATAGCCGTTGTTCTCATCCGCCGCGTAGATGAGGTTGCGGAACCACGGGCGCGTTCGGAGGCCTTCCGGACGCGTGAGCGACCGCTCGACCCGAAGCAACGCGGCGTTCGCAGCCGCACGTGTCTGGCGTGTGAGCGTTCGCGTGAGTGCGGAATCGCGCGTCGCGGCATACGCCGTTGCGCTGCGCGCCATGCGGTCAATCGCCGTCGAGAGGCTCGAGGACGATGTCTGCCATTTTCTCGCCCCGACCGCCTGGTCGACCGCTGGGAGGTAGCGGCGCATCGTTCGCGCAAATTCCACGTAGTCGTACGGTAGGATATCGGCGTTCGCGAGGCGCAGCACCATCGCGGCGCCGATGCGCGCGGCCGCAGCGTGATACCGATAGCCCGGATCGCCGAACGTTTCCATCCAATGGCGGCTGTCGTACGCCGAGTGGTACACACCGCCGGCGCCACCAAAGCCCCACTCGGCCTGCGGACTTCCGAGGTGATTGTAGAAGCCCGCGAAGTCCGAGCCGCCACCCGGGGCGCCCATCGGTGGCTCCGCCGTATCCGCCACGGCGGACGCTCGGCGCCACACCTCGTACACGCTCCCCTTCCCGCTGGGATCATCGACCGACCGTGCGAGCGACCGAAGCGTAGCACGCAGCGACGGCGACCCGCCTCCGCCGAAGCTTGGCCCCTGCGCGGCAACGTCCTGGTTCAGGTAGGCAACTCCACCCCGGAGTAACCGCAGCGTGTCGTCTTCCACGTACTCCGTAGATCCTACGAGCCCCCACTCCTCGGCATCCCATGTTGCGAACACGATGGTGCGTTTCGGCCGCATGCCGCGCTTCGCCAGCTCCGCGACCGTACGCGCCGCCTCGAGCACGCTGACCGTTCCACTCACATTGTCGGCCGCACCGGGGCCCCACGCATCGCGGTGGCCACCAATGATGATCAGCTCGTCGGGGAATTCCGTCCCGCGGATCATTCCGAACGTGTCCCAGATCGTCTTGAACGGCGCGGTGGCCGTATCGGTCACCACCGCGACTCGCGCTGTGACTGGTCCAGGACCGACGTGATATCGGAACGGGAGACCACCCTGCCACGGCTGAGGAATCGCCGTTCCGCGCACGTCGCGGAGTAACTCTGTCGCGTTCCCGTAGGAGATCGGGACGACGGGGATGCGAGAGACGCCTGCCTGCGCCGGCGTGATTCGCGCGGCGCCCGTTCGGCTCGGCGTGCCCGGCGTCGTGGGGTCGCCCGCCCCGTTGAACACACTGCCCCGCTGAATCCCCTGCGCGGGCCGCATGGGCCCTGCGGGATAGACGTCACCCCGAACGAAGCCGTCGTCCTGTGGATCGCTGTAGATGAGCAACGCTGCGGCGCCGTGACGTTCTGCCTCACGCGCCTTGATGCCGCGGAACGAGCGGCCGTAGCGCGCCACCACGACCTTGCCTCGGACCGACACGCCTAACGAATCGAGGGTTGCGTAGTCCTCGATCAGACCGTAGTTGACGTAGACCACCTCACCGGTGACATCGCCGCTGCCGCCATATCCGTTGATCGGCGGCACCTCCGGCAGTACGGAGGTCGAGTCGACCGAAATCGGTCCCTCGGCGAGCGAGAGCTCGCGTGCATCCGGCGCCATACGCCAAACTCGAACGCTTGTCGGGTGAGGCATCCACACGTGGTACGCGCGCACACTGGTCTCCAGTCCCCACGAGCGCATTCGCTCGATCACGTAGTCCCGAGTTCGCGCTTGCGCCGGCGTACCCGAGATGTGCGGTTCTCGAGACAGCGCTCGGGCATACACCCCCGCGCTCTCGGCCGACGGCAGTGCGATCGCCGCCGCCTCGACCCGGCGCTGGGCTTCGGCGCCTGTCGCCGAGAACCCGGGCATTCCGCTTGGCAATTGATTGCGCGCCGCCGCTGCGCCCAAGACGCATGCTCCGGCCAGGAGGACGCGGGATACATGCATCAGGAATCCCGAATTGATGGTCATGAAGATTCGACCGATTTGTGTTGTGAGGTATCGCAATGCGACGTGCGGCGGCGCTGGGCGAGGACGTCTCGATAGCAAGTCAGCGCCGATCGTCGTCGAGGCGCTCGATCGCGCGCGCGATAGCCAACTGGAGAGAGGCTTCGCGTTCTTCCGCCGTCGCGGCTGGCGGAAGCGTTGCCGCGAGTTGCACGCACTGTCGCTCCATCTCGTCCTGAACGAACCGAAAGGAGGGATCCCGGATACCTAACGCCTGCAGCGTTCCGGACGCGAGCACGCGCAACTGATCGCGCGTGGCCGGCGACAGCCCGTCGAGTGTTGGGGGGCTCGCGATCGGCACCGCCATGGAGGCGGCCGGGGCCTCACGACCCTTCAGCGTCGCCGTCATCGGCAACAACCGCACGGCGAACGAGCCGGGCGAATGCTCGCTGTGGTGCTCCACGACGCCCCGAGTTGAGAGATAAGCGAGCAAACGCTGCACGGCCTCGCGCACAATCGGTCTGCGCGCGAAGCTGTTATTTCCGCGCCCTGTTACGATGAGGACCTCGCGAGCACCCTCCGCCTGTTTCAGGCGCAGCCAGCTTTCCGCTCGCTTCACCGCCTCGGCCGCCGTTGGCAGTGAGGCGCGAAGGTTGAGAGTCCCGCTCCTGCCGAAACGGAGCTCATCGAGCGCGTGCTGGAGCGGGCGTCGAATCACGCAGCCTCAGCGCAGCGCTGACCGCAGGACGTGACCGTCCACCCGCTCGAGCGGTTGCGTCTTCAGTACGGCGGCAAGCGTCGGGGCCATGTCGACTACTCGTGCGAACTCGTCGTACTTGCCCGGCTTGAATGGAGCACCGTAGAAGACGATCGGCACGTGAGCGTCGTAGTCATGCGGCGTGCCATGGGTCGCAATCCCCGGCACCCAGTAGTCGTAAGGACGCAGTGTGACGACCGCTTCGACTGGCAAGTCCGGCGGCGCCATGTGCAGCCACCGTCGCGCGATTGCGTCCTTCGTGGTATCGGCACGTGCCAGATCGCGCATCAGATCGACCCTGAGGACGCCGGGAACTTTTCGTTCGGCCGCCACGAACGCCGCAACGACGGAATCGGCCGACAGGCCCTTGGCCTTGAGCGCCGCACGGTTCACCAGCAGGAATGGCGTATCCCAGACGAATTGTGTCGAGTCCTTCAACGCCGCAGCAACACGGGCTTCCGCGGCCCAGGCGGTATCGAGCGCGGCACGAACGAAGCCAGCACCCTCGTTAGGGTCGCTCGACTTCACACCCGGATAGGGCGCCATGCCATGATCCGAGGTCAACGCGACGATGACGCGCGTCGAGTCTCGCAGCTTGTACAACGAATCGAAGAACGTGCCGAGGTAGCGATCCAGCCGAACGATCTGATCGTGAAGCTCGCGTGAATCCGGGCCGAACGCGTGCCCCACGGCATCTGTTGTCGACAGCGAGACGGCGAGGATGTCCGTTTGCGGGCCCTGCCCCAGCTTCATCGACTCGAGGCCGTCCAACGCGAACTGCAGCGTTAGGTCATCCATCCAAGGGAATGCCGGAAAAACGGCCGCGGCGTTCGCTGAATCGGCCGGTGCAGCGTGCGGAAAGGTCACCCCGCCTCGGCCCGCATTCTCCTGGTGGACGTCATCGGGTTCGCGATACTGGTCCTCAGGCAGCAGGAGTGTCCAGGACTTGCCGGCCGATTGGGCCGGGATTCGCCGAGCGTTGAACTGCCGAACCCAGGTAGGCAGCGTGTCGGCGTAATAGCGGCTCGTCGAGAAGTTACCGGTGCCCGCATACCAGAACACCGACTGCTTGTTGCGGGCGACGGGCAGAATCGCGCCTCGGTCCTTCCGGGAGACTGATAGCGCGCGCGAGCGCGGATCGGTCTTCTGCAGCCAGTCGATCAGCGTCGTCCCGCGAAACCGCCTAGGCGATGCGCCGGGCGCACCGCCGTCGATCACCGGCGCAGTGGGGTCCTCGACGCCCAAGGAGTTCTGGACGATTCCAGTGCTCCGCGGGAACCGACCGGACATTGTCGCCGCATGACCCGGTGCTGTCTCCGTGATCCCATGATCCTGGAAGGCGTTCGTAAAGAACGCTCCGCCCCGGTAGAGCCTGGCCAGACCGCCGGTCAGCTGCGACTCGAACCGAGTGAAGTAGTCAGGCCGCATCTGGTCCACCGTGATGAAGACCAGCAGCGACGGCGTCGCTGCCGTTGGCTGCGCTGGCGCCTGCGCGGCGACCACGGCGGGCAATAGTCCGGCGACGAGTTCGACGATGAGCGTGCGAAGCATTCGAAGGGGTGGATGAGGCTCGGTGAATCTATCCGCCAACACTGGCACCGCCATTCCATGAGAGCCCCTCAACGGCTGGCGCGTACCAACGCGCTTGCCCGAGTTACGCATGAGAGAATAGACGTTGTGGCCGCGTTTTCTTTGTTGAGTGTGGCTTTCGGCCTTGTTGACGCGTCGCTTTTCAAAACGGCCGTCCGGCCATGAATTGCTCTGTGACCTTTGCTGAGGATGGATCTCAATGCGAAGCATGACGCTCTTTGCCCTCACGGCATTCGCCGCGGCGGCTTCTTCTCCGGCGGGCGCGCAGGTGCTTATGACCCAGCAGGGTTCTAGCCGCCCGGTCTCGTTCGCGTTCGGTGGCGGGGCCAGTGTGCCCGTCGGGAGCTACAAGGACGCCTTGAAGGCGGGATGGAACGGCCAGGGCTCGGTGATCTTTCATTTCGCCGGCCTCCCGCTCTCCCTCCGCGCTGATCTCAACTACAACCACTTTACGTTCAAGAATGATCTTCCGTTCTCCTCTGGCGGGACGGGTGGAACCGTGACGTCGACGGAGGACATCACACAACAAATCCTGGGCGGGCTGGCGAACGTCTCGATCCCGTTTCACATGGGCCTGGTCTCTCCTTATATCACCGCCGGCCTCGCGGGGTTCAACATCAAGACCAACCTGGGCGACGTCGTTCCGGGGGAGCAGGACGAGAGTGCTACGAAGTTCGCGCTGAACGGCGGCGTCGGCCTGTCGATGAAACTCTTTGGCGCTTCTGCCTTCGTCGAAGCGAAGCTGAACAACATTTACACGGACGGGAAGGTCATCGGCAGCAAGGAGCTGAAGGACCTTCAGTTCGTTCCAGTCACGTTCGGGTTCGTGTTCTAGCGACGGCACGGCACGAACGCGGTCAAACGAACGCAACGCCCGGCATGGAGTTGCTCCATGCCGGGCGTTGCCTAACGAGACAGATTTGTCTCGAACTAGAGCACCTGTTCGAGGATCGCGACCCCACGTGCCAGATCGTCGTGTGACGCGATCAGCGGCGGCAGGATCCTGACCGTGTGGTCGCCTGCCGTCAGCACGAGCAATCCCGCCTCACGGGCACGGGCAACGACGTCGCCGGCAGGCTCGCCGACATCGATGCCCCACATGAACCCGGCGCCACGAATGGCGCGCACGCGGTCGGTCCGATCGCTGATCGCACGAAGCTGCGAGCCCACCCAGCTTCCTTCGGATTTCACGTGCGCCAGCAACGACGCGTCGGCGATCCGCTCGAGGACATGCAATGCGACGGATGCGACGAACGGACCGCCGCCGAACGTCGTACCGTGATCCCCGGCGTTCATCGTTGCCGCGATGCGATCGTTCATGAGCACCGCGCCCATGGGCAGGCCACCCGCGATTGGCTTTGCCAACGTCAACATGTCGGGCTCGATGCCGATCTGTTCGTAGGCGAAGAGCGAACCCGTTCGCCCCATGCCGCACTGAATTTCGTCGAAGATGAGCGCGACCCTTCGCTCACGGGTCAACGCGCGCACTTCACGAACAAAGCCGTGATCGAGCACACGCACACCGCCTTCGCCCTGCACCGGTTCGAGAATGAGTGCCGCGACGGTGTCGGCGTCGAGCACGATCGCGAGGTCCTCGATGTCACGCTCGACGATCGACACGCCGCCGGCGAGCGGGCGGAATGGTGCGCGGTAGTTCGGGCGATCGGTGGCCGCGAGCGATGCGAACAACCGCCCGTGGAATGCGCCACGGAGCGCGATGATGTCGGTCTTCGCAGCGCCCTCGGTCGTTCGGGCCCATTTCCGCGCGAACTTGAAGGCTCCCTCGTTCGCCTCGGCGCCCGAGTTACAGAAGAACACCTTGCTTGCGAACGACAGCTCGACGAGGCGCGCGGCGAGCTGTTCGGCCGGCGACGTCCGAAACAAGTTCGAAACGTGGATGAGTCCGTCGGCGGCAGCACGCATGGCGTCGCGCAACCCCGGATCCCCGTAGCCTAACGCGTTGACCGCGATGCCACTCGTGAAATCGAGGTACGCGCGACCGTCGGCGTCGAACAGCTCCACGCCTTCACCGCGCACGAGCTCGACGGGAACACGCTTGTATACGCCGAGGAGCGCATCGGCTCCCGCTGGTGCCGTCGTGATCGTGGCCATCGTCAGACCGCCATTGGAGAAAGAGTGATTGCCGTGCCAGCCGTCACCGACCGAATCGCCTCGATGTTGCCAATGCGCACCCGAGCAACGCCAAGCTCCACCGCGCGCCGTGCCGCATGCAGCTTCGCTGCCATGCCGTCGCGGGCAGTCCCATTGTCGATGAGCGCCACGGCCTGCTCCACGTCGAGATCCGGAAGGACGACGCCGTCGGCGATGACCCCCGGAACATCCGCGACGAGCACGAGCTCGTCGGCGCCAATGGCAATCGCGATCGCAGCGGCCGCGTCGTCCCCGTTCACGTTCAATGGCATGCCCGTGTCCTCGTCACGCGCGAGCGGCGAGATGACCGGCACGACGCCGTTCCCGATCAGGAGCTCGAGCAGACGCGCATCGACGCGCGTCGGTGCACCGACCTCGCCTAACGTCTCTCGGGATGTGGCCCGAGCGCGGAGAAGGCCGTCATCCTCCCCCGAGATGCCAACGGCACGAACACGCTCGCCAACGAGCGCCGCCACGAGCCGCTTGTTGGCGCTGCCCGACAGGACCATCTGCACGAGCTCGAGATCGTCACGCGTGGTGACGCGCCGGCCAGCGCTGAACTTGGGCGTCAGGCCGAGCCGCCGCTGAAGCGCGGACACCTCGTCACCGCCGCCGTGAACGACGACCACGTGGTCATTCGTCGTCGCCGTGCGGATGGCACTTGCGAGCCCCGGGTCGACTTGCGCCCGGCCACCGATCTTGAGGACGCGCGTCATGTCGGTAACCCCATCGGCTCATCGAGGCCCAACACCACGTTGGCGTTCTGCACGGCCTGACCCGCGGCACCTTTTACCAGGTTGTCGATCGCCGACAGGATGAGCAGCGTCGGTTGACGAACCCCGGCGACGTAGCGCGCGGAGATCCTCACCACGTTTCGGCGCACCACATCGCGAAGCGACGGCGGCTCGGTAGTGACCTCGACGAACGGCTCTCCGGCGAACTCGTCGCGCCACGGCGAAAGCGGGTCGGGGATCGTCTCCGTCACCGGGACCGTGATCGTCGCGAGAATTCCTCGCGCGACCGGAAGCAGGTGCGGCGTGAATATCAGATCGACGTCGGCCCCGGTTCCCTCGAGAACCGTCCGCATCTCCGCCAGGTGGCGGTGTGTGTTGGCAATCCCGTATGCCCGGAAGTCCTCGGTTACCTCACCGAACAACAGGTCGGTGCGGGCAGTCAGTCCCGCCCCGGTCACGCCGCTTGCTGCCGTGGCGTTCACCGTACCGCCCGATAGGATCAGTCCCCGCTTCGCAAGCGGGACCAGCGCCATGAGGATGGCAGTCGGGTAGCAGCCCGGGTTTGCCACGACGGTGGCATCCCGCAGCTGGCGCCGGGCAAACTCGGTGAGCCCATACGGTACATCGCCCGTCCCGTTCCCAGGACGGAGATCGGACGAGAGATCGACCGCCCTCGCTCCGGCGCCGCGGGCGCGAGCGACCCAGGTCGCCGACGCCCCGTGCGGAAGTGCCGAGAACACGAGCTCGGCGCTCGAGAGCGGCGCGTCATCGTGCGCGACAAAGCGCACGTCTGCGCCGCCGAGCCGCGCCTGCTCGCCGCGCCGCTCGTTCGCGGTCGCGAACGCGAGCGCCATCCGCGGGTGTCGCGCGATGAGCGCGCACAGCTCGCGTCCGGCGTAGCCACTGGCGCCGAGGACTCCAACAGGGATTCTATGCACGACGAATGCATATTATTGCATCACCTGGATGTCAACGGCAGTGGTCCCGGCAGCGTTCGGGCGGAGCGTCGTGCTTACATCCTGCCGCTTGGCCACGCGTTATGCTATCGTCTCGTCGATCGAACGGAGGAGGGTGGGTGGATAAGCGCAAACGTCACGCGGCAATTCTCGAGTTGGTCGGCGGCCAGCCGGTTGGGAGTCAGGAAGAGCTCCGGGTTTTGCTGCATCGGCGTGGTTGGGACGTCACGCAGTCCACGCTCTCCCGTGATCTGCGCGAGTTGCGGTTGGCGCGCGTCCCGACGGCCGAGGGCGTTCGATACGCGGTTGCCGACGGCGCCATCAGCAGCGCGGCGCGCCCAGCCCTCGATGCCCTGCTCCCTCAGTTGTTGACGCGAGTCGACGGCGTCGGCGAGCTGATCGTCGTGCGCACGGTCCCTGGCGGCGCTCAACCCGTGGCGTCGGCGCTCGACGGCGAGTCGTGGCCCGACGTGCTGGGAACCGTCGGCGGCGACGATACGATTCTCGTCGTCTGTCGGTCCGCCGCCGCCCGCGAACGCCTCGAGCGGCGCCTGCGGAAGCTGGCGGAAATCTGACCCGATCCTCGCACGGCCTCCGCATTGACGGTGACGATGCACTGGTGTTTATTTATGCAAATCACCTGAATAGTTATCTCCTCCTGGAGCGCTCATGAAGACGATTGTGCTCGCCTACTCGGGCGGGTTGGATACTTCGATCATCGTGCCGTGGCTGCGCGAGAAGTACGACGCGCGCGTCATCTGCGTCGCGGCGGACATCGGTCAGGGGCCCGACGAGTTGGCTGGCGTCCGCGCGAAGGCCTTGGCGTCCGGCGCCGAGGAGTGCTACGTCGAGGATCTTCGCGACGAGTTCGTGCGCGACTTCATCTTCCCGACCCTGCGAGCTGGCGCGATCTACAATCGGAAGTACCTGCTGGGCACGTCGATGGCGCGCCCGCTGATCGCCAAGCGCCAGGTGGAGGTCGCACGCGCCGTCGGTGCCGACGCGCTCGCGCACGGATGCACCGGCAAGGGCAACGACCAGGTTCGCTTCGAGCTGACCTACATGGCGTTCGCTCCGGACCTGCCGGTCATCGCGCCGTGGCGTGAGTGGGACATCCGCAGTCGCGAGGACGCGATCGCCTACGCGGCCGCCCGCAACATTCCGGTGGCCGCCACCAAGGAGAAGATCTACTCGCGCGACAGAAACCTCTGGCACATCTCGCACGAGGGCGGGATCCTCGAAGACCCCGCCCAGGGACCGCCGAAGGACGTCTTCATGCTCAGCACTGACCCCGAAGACGCGCCTAACGAACCGGAGGAGGTCCGCATCGGCTTTGACGCCGGCACACCCGTGTCGGTCAACGACAGGGAGCTCGGACCGGTCGACCTCATCGCCGAGTTGAATGCCATCGGCGGGCGTCACGGCGTCGGCCGCACTGACCTCGTCGAGGATCGCATGGTCGGCATGAAGTCGCGTGGCGTCTACGAGACGCCGGGCGGTACCCTGCTCTACTCCGCGCACAGTGAGCTCGAGCAGCTCGTGCTCGACCGGCGTACGCTCGCGGCGAAGGACCTCATCGCTCCACGGTACGCGGACATCGTGTACGAGGGCCGCTGGTGGACGACCGAACGTGAGGCCTACGATGCCTTCGTTGACGTCACGCAGCAGCGCGTCACCGGCTCGGTTGCCCTACGCCTCTACAAGGGCTCCGCGGCAGTGATCGGCCGACAGAGCGAGCATGCGCTCTACGACGAGCGATTCGTGACTTTCGGCGAGGACGACGTCTACGAGCAGAGCGACGCCGCCGGCTTCATTCGGCTGTATGGGCTTTCGATGCGTGTGCGCGCCATCAAGGATCAGGAGATGGCGGCCGCCCGCGCCGCGTCTGCGGCCGAGGGAGCGCCGGAGCCGGCGCTCGTCGGCGCGTGAATGAGGTCGCGGCCGCCGGAACCGAAGCCGTGACGGGAGAGATGCCGCGTGCGGGCGAACCCGGCGACGTGCGCCGCGGCGATGCCGCCGGCGCCCCGGGCACATCCCCCTCGTTAGGTTCGACGAGCCACAAGCTATGGGGCGGGCGTTTCGCCCGAGGCCCTGCCCCGGCGCTCGAAGCCGTCAACAGGTCCATCGCCACCGACTTCCGGCTATGGCCCTTCGACATTCGGCTGTCGAAGGCCTGGGCCGTGGCGCTGTGGAATGCAGGCGTGCTTTCAATCGATGAGAGTCGCCGGATCGAGGCCGGCCTCGAGGCGGTTGCGGAGCACTTCGCCGCTGGCGCACCGCCGGTCGCGACCGACGAGGACGTGCACACCATGATCGACCGGCTCCTGCACGCCGAGATCGGCGAAGTCGCGTCGAAGCTCCACACCGGCCGGAGCCGAAACGACCAGGTGTCGACCGCCACACGGCTCTGGTGCATCGATGCCTGCGACAAGCTCGACGCCGCCGTGCGTGGCCTGCAGCATGTGATGATTCGGCAGGCGAGCCAGCATCAGCAGTCGCTCATGCCGTCGTATACGCACATGCAGCGCGCGCAGCCTGTGTCGATCGCGCACTGGATGCTATCGCACTTCTGGCCACTCGACCGGGACCGCGCGCGGCTCGCGGCGGCCGCCCGGTCGGCTGGCGTATTGCCGTTAGGCTCCGGCGCCGTCGCCGGCTGCGCTTTCCCGATCTCCCGTGTTCTGCTCAAGGGAAGCCTCGGCTTCTCGTCAGTCTCGAAGAACAGTATCGACGCGGTCGCGGATCGAGATTTCATCGCAGAGCTGCTGTTCTCGCTGTCACTCCTTGGCGTGCATTTGTCACGGCTCGCCGAAGATCTCATCCTGTACGGCTCGAGCGAGTTCGGGTTCGTTCGTTTCGGCGATGCCTACACGACCGGCTCGAGCATGATGCCGCAGAAGCGGAACCCCGACGCTTTGGAGCTCGCGCGTGCATCGGGCGCTCGCATGCTCGGTGACCTGACCTCGCTTCTCGCCACCATCAAGGGCCTGCCAAGCGGCTATAACAAGGATCTACAGGAAGACAAGCGAGCGTTGTTCGACGCAGTCGACGGGATCCTCCTCGTGCTTCCAGCAGTCGCCGGCACGCTCGACGAGCTGACGTTCGATACCACTCGAACGGCGGCGGCAATTTCGAGCACGATGATGGCCACGGATCTCGCGGACTATCTGGTGGGCAAGGGCATCACGTTTCGTGAGGCACACGCAGCGGTGGGCGCCCTGGTGCGAAAGGCCGAAGAACTGGGTGTCGAGCTGCACGCATTGCCGATAGGCACCTTCGAGGCCGCACACACCGCGTTCGGCAGCGATGTACGCGACGCGCTCGGCGCGCGCGCGTCAGTCGATCGTCGGGAAGTGGAGGGCGGGACCGGTCCCCGCGCTGTTCGTGCGCAGCTCGAAGCCGCGGTATCGACGCTGGCGCAGGGCGGGGAAGTGCCGCGCGGGAACGAGCTCGATCTTCGAGCCGACTGACCTGACTGCCTAACGCATCGCGGGCCGAATGCCGAAGCCCCATCGCGATTCGTCGCGATGGGGCTTCGGGTCATCGGTTGCGTCAGACTCCGATCAGAAGAGGATTCCGAACGTGAGCGGAATCATCTGCGCCGAGTTGGGATCCGAGAAGATGTTGTGGTATCGTATCTCGGCGAACGTGGTGAACCCGCTCAGCGCGAAGCGCGCACCAACCCCGACGTTGATGCCAATGTCATTGCTGGACTCCGCGCCCGATTCATCGGCTTTGGTGTTGTACCAGCCAGCTCCACCGATGATGTAGGGCGTCACCGTTGTGCCGCCCGGAAATGCGTACACGAGGTTCCCGTTCACCGTCCAAACATTGACGTCCGGGCCGGAGCTTTTCCCAGACAGGTTGTTGTACATCCCATCGAGCCGGAACCCGACCGGCACGCTTGCGGAGCCCGAGACGGCGAGGGTTCCAAGAATATGGAATCCGGTTGACGTCGCGTCGCCGAGATCTCCAACAGGAAAGGTGGCTCCTGCCGCGAACCCAACGGACGTGCGCCGCTGCGCCTGCGCGCTGCCGGACAACGTGCCGA
>Ga0111539_10008788_pt1 | contig 12810 bp, 6 predicted proteins | sample RhiMethybrSRZTD1_FD_79667 | JGI IMG/M metagenome (GOLD analysis project Ga0111539, IMG submission 79667) | Populus rhizosphere microbial communities from Tennessee, USA - Rhizosphere MetaG P. TD hybrid SRZTD1 (version 2) (version 2) | ecosystem: Host-associated > Plants > Roots > Rhizosphere >...
CTCGTAAATCTCGATCCGGTCGTCAGTACAAGCAAATTGAGTGAAGAGATCATGTCAGCGGATCGCGACAATATCGACAGTGTTGAGTGGGAGCAGAAGGACAGCAAGACTTACATCTACAAGTAAAGCCATCCACAGATTACGCAGAGGTGGATTCTTTGATAGACTGCGATTTAGTTGCAAAACGCGTCGGAGGGGCTGATGGCTGGTCGCAGAATTGTAGTCGGAGATCTTCACGGTTGTTATGACGAACTGATCGCTTTGCTTGAAAAGATCGGTATCGGCGATGACGACCGTGTGATTTGCGTTGGAGACTTGATCACCAAAGGTCCGAAGAGCAAAGAAGTGCTCGAGCTGTTTATGACTGACGCGCGCTTCAGCACCGTCATCGGCAATCACGATCTCGCGCTGCGCCGCAAGTGGAACGGCGAGGACATCGAACTAAAAGCAGCTCAAAAAGAGGCGCACAAGGAACTACGCGGCGAAAAAGACGCTTATGCCAGCTTTTTCAACCGCATGCCGTTCACTATCGATCTCGAAACGCATCTTGTTGTTCATGCCGGTTTACGCCCCAACGTCGAACTCTATTCTCAAACAACCGGCGACCTGACGCGCCTGCGAACTCTCGGAGCTGATCGTGAAAGTGAAGACGGAACTCCGTGGTATCACGTCTATCACGGAGAAAAGATCGTACTCTTCGGACACTGGCCGTCTCCCGAACCTCGTCGTGGTCGCAAAGCCATCGGGCTCGACACTGGCTGCGTCTACGGCTACAACCTCACGGCCTACATCATCGAGAGCGACGAGTTCGTAACCGTCAAAGCCAAACGCGCCTACGACGAGTCGTGACTACCTCGAATTAAGTCCGGACAAACATCTGAAAATTTTTATGGTGCACAGCGCACTATAGGTGTATAGTGTCCGCGCCTTCCAAAAAACCAATCGATTGACCCCTCGCGGGGATCCCAGAAATTTGCGTTAAGCCCACATCTCGCTATTGCCGCGAGGAAGTGTCGATCGATCCCATCCCTGGAGAAAAAATCATGTCTATATCTCTGCAAACACTCATGCCCTCAGTAGTAACTCCCAACACCCAAATACTCGTAACTGATATTGATGGAGACGGGATCAATGAAGTGATCATGCTTGACGGCAACCTCGAGCAACTCTCGATTTGCCATCAATTCAACTTCAGCCAAATTAGTCTTAGCAGTATCAGCAGCATCTGGAGTTCGACCACACCCATCTGGCCCAACAACACTTCGCTTCACTGGATAACCGACTGGGGAGTATCGGCGGGTGCGATTCCAACGCCTCAAGGGGCAACATTCGGCGCATGGCAACTTGGGTTTGATGACGTGATCATGGCCGCTGATCTTGATGGTGACGGAATCGACGAGTTGTTTATTTACAGCCTGAGCAGTCTTACCTGGGGTGTGCTGAAGTGGCAGTCGAACCAGTTGCAAACTATCGCCAGACTATCCGTGGCACCCGGAGCAGGAGCCTCGTCGGTTAATCCTCCCCTAATTCCAGTGACATGGCACGGCTCCGATGCCGATCAATTCTTCGTTGTACCTAACTTGAGCAGCATCATGCCGTCCGTAACCCAGCATGCAGCAGGAATTCTCGTCTACAACTCCGAGACATACGCCCTGGCAATGATCGCGTATGCATCGGGCAGTTTTTCTGAGCCCTGGAACACTACGCAGACTACGCTGCCCGGCGGTTGGAAACTAAACGGAAATTCTCCACAGCCAACAATTAACGAGTTCATGCCAGGCTTCTTCGCAGCGGCAGGAGTACCTTCGATTGCCGTTTATAGCCCTTCCACTGCGTACATCGCTTTATTGCAGTGGGATCCGCAGCAAAAGCAATTCGTTTCCTCGCCCGGTCAGGGTCATCAGGCGGGAAACTGGTCCTTTGGTTCTGAGGACAAACATCATGTTGCAGATTTGGATGGAGACGGCATGTCGGAGATGTTCGTCTATGCCCCCAATGATGGATATATTGGCGTCTTGAAATGGGTAAGTGGGAGTTTCCAGTCCTACGCGATAACTAATTCGCAAATTGGCAGTGGTCAGAACCAGTGGAACCCGGGCACAGAAAGTGGCTCAGGAAAAGACAAACAAGAAAACCACTACTTTTGCCTGAATGGGTCGCAAAACACACCCGGTCAGATTTATGCTTTTTCGCCGAACGGCGGCCCCTCAAATGCCCCACAGGTCGCCCTACTTTATTACTCCAACCAAAATTTCAACTGTGCGTGGGCCGGCTCATCGCTGTCTTCGAATAACGGATGGCCGGTGACTGCCGAGGATACTTTCTACGCCGGGCCCTCGTGGGATGCTGCTTCGCCAAAGTTGATCACACTATCGAATCAGGGCCCATCGGCGTCGCCTGTCCTCACATTGGGAGCAGCCAGTTGGAATGGAACAAACCTTACGAGTGGACAAGTTCAACTCGTTTCCAGCCAAACGGTACCGATCCCGTCGTGGTCGCCCGCAGGTTTGGCCAATGCGCCGCACACTGCCTTCCCGCAATGGCCCAGTGTGTCACAACAGCAAATCTACGCGTACATCAGTCAACTGTTTCCAATACCGGGAGCGACGAACCCCAGCGCTACCAATGATGTCCGCTCGCTTTATACAAGTGCGGGCGATAGCAATAAGTGGGAAACTTATGCCGATGCCCTTGAGAAAGTCACCATGCCGTCTCAGATCCCGGCCTATTGGCCGCAGCCACCCGCAAACAACAACTGGTCTAACTCCGACTGGACGGCAGTGGTGGGCACGATCGCGAATGAGTGTAACGAGGTCGATACTGCTTATAGCATGTATGGTGATATGGGAAGTCTGACCGCCGATTTTTCTGTCTATCAGCAACAAGACCTGACGACAGTTAAGCTAAACATTAAACAAGCGGGTGCGGTCAACCCCGAGTCCGAGATCGCCTATTGGATTGGACATATCGCTGTAGATTTCCTATGGATTCTGGCGGCTGCGATGGCCGTCTTCGCCGTAGCAAGTGTGGCGCTTGCAGCGGCCGCCGCAACGCTTACGTCCACAATTGCTGCCGCTCTGGGTGAGTTCGTCAACTACAATCCCAAGCGGGTGGAGTCGTTTGCGGAAGCAGAAGCGGAGCAGCAAATTTTAACCACGACCAGCAACTCCATCGTTAGCAATAGCCTGGATCTCACCGCCATTTTAACCGACCCGGTTAAGATGATGATTCTCGATGGACTGCACGATAATGTGTGGCAGATGACCACCTCGCTTCCCAGCACGGTGAAGCAGCCGTTCCAATTGATGGACCGTCTGTGGATGTATCAACAACTGTTACCGTTTTACTTCAGCATCGACGTGTACAAGCCGGGCGCGAACCCGGACTCTTCCAACTCACCAACCTATTCTGCGAATAATGTTAACTATTTTCTTAAGGACCAGAATGGTTACATTTCAGCATCGCAGTTTAGCGGGACAACTCTGTACTCGGATTTGTTCACGACTATTGGTGTGACTGAAGTGGATTTTTTCGCCGGACACGGAGGGTGGTCGTCGATCCCGAGACAGGTATTCAAGCAACCTGAACAGACTGCGCTAAGTGCCAGTGGTGACTAGAAAGTGAAAAGACGTCACTACATCCACAGATTACACGGATCCGTCTGCGTAATCTGTGGATGCTCCTTTTGGTAAGCGTCGGCGCGTTTGCTATATTGAATCGCAATGAAGTCTGTGTTGATGGCGGTAATACTTTGCTCGTTGTGCTTCTCAGTCGGAGAAGGACTACGACTCACGCCTTTTCCCGTCTCAAATCTGCTTCAGGTTGAAGATTCAAATGGTTTAGCCGTTGCGAAAAACGCCGGCGGTGTAACACGGACGTATGGTCCGCTGGATGTGCCTTCAAAGGTTCAGAAGCGGACCAAACGTCAAACAACTGATTTCGGATCTCAGCCGCGGGTCGAAATTTTTCGGGACATTAGTCTTGTCTCGCCTCGTGTTGAAGAGCTATCGGTCCAGTTAGGATCTTCTCGGTTTATTAAGCGCCCTTCCGGTCGCGCTCCACCTGTCCTCTCTTAACCAATCTCGCAGATCCAAATTACACCGCCGCCATCTCAACGAGATGTTGGGGCGTATTGTATCGATTCCGTTTGTCAATTGACGGAACCAGGAAAGGATAGTCATCACATGTCGACGATTAGAGAAACATCGCTTCCGGGTATTGGGCGCAAGTTTCAGATTGAAACGACGAACGGCGATCGGTTGGTGATCGTGATTCACGACGACGGCACTCGCGAGCTCTATCACTTCACGCGCAAAAATCCGGATCGCGTTGCTTCCGTCGTGACCCTTGCCGACAGCGAAGCGAGGCAAATCGCGGGAATTATCGGCGGACTGACTTACGTTCCAAAGGCACTGCCTTCGGCGGAGATCGTCTTAGACGATCTCGTGCTCGAGTGGTACACAATCGAACCGAGTTCAGTCTGCATCGGTAAAAGCATTCGCGATCTGCAAGTGCGCACAGCTACCGGTGCTTCGATCGTTTCGATCATCGAACCTGATCGGATCAAACGTATCAATCCTGAAGCCGGCACGATTTTGAACGAGGGCGCCACGCTCATCCTGGCCGGTGATCGCCGCACCATCACAAATCTGAAACGACTGCTGGTCACGGGCAAGGTGGATTAACGATGGACCAGCACCTTGTCCTCGAATTCGGTTTGGCCTTAGCGCTGATTGCCCTCGCAGTCTCGCTGGCCGCAAAGCTTCGCTTATCCAATGTGCCGTTTCTGATCTTGATCGGAATGGCCGTAGGACCACATGCGCCGCAGATTGGAGTGTTCGACTTTCGTTTTATCGAGAGTGCCGCCTTGATTGATTTCATGGGACGTGTCGGCGTTCTCTTCTTGCTGTTCTATCTGGGCCTCGAATCGAATGTTAGTCGTTTGATTCAGGCTGGGCGTTCAATCTTCATCGGCGGGTCGATCTACATCGCCCTCAACTTTGCTTTTGGAGTTGGGTATGCATACCTCACCGGATTTTCCGTCAAGGAAACGTTGGTGATAGCGGGTATCACAACCATCTCATCGAGTGCGATCGTTGCCAAGATCCTTTTCGACTACCGTCGCACTGCGAATCCGGAAACCGAACTCATTCTCGGAGTCACGATGTACGAGGACGTGTTCCTCGCCGTTTATTTATCGTTACTTTCAGGGATTGTTTTGAGTGGGGCGACTTCGATTGGAGGAATTTTGAAGTCAGCAGGACTCGCGCTTGGCTTCATCGTCGGGTTGCTCGTCATTGGTCGCTGGATTACGCCGCTGCTCAACTGGTTGTTGCGGATTTCATCGAACGAAGTATTTGTAATCGTTGTTTTCGCGTCACTGTTTATCTTTGCGGGCCTCGGCGAAACCATCCACGTCGCCGAAGCGATCGGCGCCTTGCTGCTGGGACTAATTCTCGGCGAGACCGAACACAGCGGACGTCTGGAACGACTGGTTGTGCCGTTTCGTGATTTCTTTGGAGGTATTTTCTTTTTCGGTTTTGGATTGACGGTGGATCCGTTTGGCCTCGGTGGTGCGGTTTGGTTGTCGATTGGCGCCGCAGTTTTGTCGCTAATCGGTGTGATCGTCGCGGGACAGTTAGCGGGAAGAATTGCCGGGCACTCAGGCGCGACCTCGCTCAATGTTGGTCTAACCCTTCTCGGTCGTGGCGAATTCTCAATCATCGTCGCCAAACTCGCCCAAGCCGGCGGCCTGGCAGCTCTGATCCAACCCTTCGCCGCCCTCTACGTCCTAATCCTCGCCACCTTCGCACCGCTCCTGGCGAAGGAATCAGAACGTCTTTATGCGCTGGTGGAGAGATTATTCAGAAGACGCCGCATCAGTAGCGAAGACGAGATGGCGACTGCGGCCAACAAGGAGTAGCAGATCAGCCCTTCCATTGATTAATTAATCACAATGACAAACGAAAATCTACGGGCTAGGGTATTGTCTTCGGCTACGGAGAAAACATTGCCCAGAAATTTCTTCCACGTGGTGGTTTTCCTGAGCAGTTCCCGCGTAACTAGATAGCACAAGCAGCTTATCCGAAAGCGCAAAAGAAATTAGCCTATGGCTGGGCCATAAGTGAGCTGATATTTTTTTAGCTTTTTGCGCTTGAACTGATCGGAAATACGGAAGGTTTTAATTCTATGGAGAATTTCTATTGACAGAACGCCACACTCAGAATAAATTCTGCGTCGCAATCGTAGTCGCAATCACAAATTATCCTGGCTTGCTGTCTCCCTGGAAGCGAGCTGTCGCAGCCTTCTGAGCTTCATTTCTTCCTGGTACGCCAATAGACTAATCAACCCCTACCACAGCGGAGGTCCACATATGTCTTACCCCCTATCGCCCGGTTTACGCACAACCATTGTCCGATTAGTGAAAACTCATCGACTCTTATTCATTACGTTTGGATTCGTCCTCTGTCTGGGCGCAGTTGGTCTTTCAAAATCACCGGCCCTCAGAGAGATGCTTAGATTTTCGCGAGCGCCTGAACCTGCAGTCAGGCAACAATCTCCTGCAGCGGCGACCGCACACAAGCGGAGTGATACCCTGAAGAGTTTGGGCGTTAATCTCGCTCTGAGAGAAGCGCCAACTGTGGTCAACCTACTGGCGCCGACCGTTTCGGCGACTAAAACTGATGCCCTGTTCACAGACGTCGATGGCGATCTTCAGGCTGATCCGGGCGACACTCTCAAATACACAGTCAATATCAACGCGGCTGGTGAAGACGCAACAGGCGTAACTTTCACCGACACAGTGGATCCAAACACTGCGTTCGTGCCGGGCACTCTCAGGGCCACTCCGGTGGCTGTTAACGATAGTTATGCTGCTACCGGTAACGTGCGGATTTCAGTGGCTGCACCCGGTGTACTCGGAAACGATTTTGGTGGTCTACCCGGCGCCACAATTACGGCGCCTCCAAGTACGAGCGCCAACGGCGGCAATGTGACGCTCAATGCAGACGGTAGTTTTACTTACAACCCACCCGCTGGGTTCGAGGGCGCCGATACTTTCAGCTATACATTGACAAACTCCGAGGGTAGCAACTCAGCTACGGTGACAGTCAATGTTAGCGGAATGATCTGGTTCATCGACAACAACGCGCCTGCTTGCACCACACTGGCGGCAGGTTGTGGACGCCTCACCAATCCATTTAGCAGCTTGCTTGCTTTCGCGGCCCTCAACAATGGCAGCGGCAATAATCCGGCAGCCAATGACAACATTTTTGTTTACGAAAGTGCTAGTGACTATGCCGGTCCCGTAACGCTGCTTAATGGTCAAAAGTTTATCGGACAGGACGCCACGGCGAGTCTTTCGTCAATTACCGGTCTGACACCGCCGGCAGGCAGCGATCCTTTACCTGCGACAAACAGTGCAAATGGCGTGATTGTTAACATCACAACTGGAAATGCGATCACGGTCGCATCAGGCAACACGTTACGTGGATTTACCGGAGGAAACTCCACTACAGATATCACCGGCAGCGGCTTCGGTACGCTAACCATCTCCGACGTTACGCTGAACGGTACAGGTCGAGCCCTCGACCTGACTAACGGCACCCTCGCCGCGACCTTCGGCGGCATTTCGTCAAACACCAGCGCGACTACCGGCGTCAGCCTGAGCAGCGTCGCAGGAAGTCTCACAACGCCCACGACCACAGTCACCGATCCGACGGGAATCGGCGTCAGTGTTGGTTCATCCAGTGCCACGCTTAATTTTGGCAACACGACGTCGAGCGCTTCAGGCAACACGGGCGTAAGTCTCTTGAACAACAGCGGCGCCATTACCTTTGGCGCTCTGAATATCTCTCCCGATGCAAGTCAGCGCGGCTTGCTGGCAACCGACAACAGCAACACGATCACCGCCACTAGCGGCACAATCACCAACACCGGTGCGATTGCTGTGGAAATCACGCGAGCTAGCGGCGTTACTCCGCTTGTAGTTTCGCTGACTAGTGTTTCATCCGATGGTGGAGTGAACGGCATAAAACTGAATAGCGTCAACGGCTCGTTTACTGTCATCGGCACAGGCACGACCGCCGGTAGTGGCGGTACGATTCAGAATAAAACCGGCAACGGTGTCGACGCTCGCAGCGCGTCAAACATCACGCTCACGAACATGAATCTGCCGAACAACGCCCAAACGCAGACGGTCGCAGGCGTTTCGAATCAGTGCGGCGGCGATCTGCGTGCTGGGAACAATCTCAGTTGCGTTGCCGGCATATACCTGCAAGGTGTTGTCGGTGTCACTCTTACGAACGTAAGCGTGACGGGCAGCAAGCAGATGGGCATCAACGGTAATAACGTGACTACGTTTACGATGTCGAATTCCACGATCACCGGCAACGGCGATGAGGTATTCGAGGATGGTTTGACGTTCCAAAACCTCAAGGGCACGTCCTCGATCAGCAATTCAATGATCAAAGACAACGCCGCACGTCAAATTGTGGTAACGAACATCGAGAACAGTTCCAACCTGACTTTGGGAATTACAGGCACACGGACAAACAACGTATATCCCACGGTGGATACAAGCACGACAGAAATCGGTAAGACAGTACAAACCAATACGTTCACAGATAACTCGATATTGGTGGACACCGTCTCGACCGCCACCAATGTAAGTATGACCATTAACATAACGGGCGTGGTCTTTAAGAACAATGCTCCTGGCAATTCAGTAGCCATTAACGCTATTGCCAGCACGGGCACGTTAGCTGGTGGCACGACCGATTCATCGTTTTTCAACACGGCAGGTGGCGTCATCGTTTCGGCTCAGAACGGAATGGGTGGAGACTATGACGTAACGAACTCCGAGTTTAATAACGTTGCCCTGCAAAGCATCCTACAGGGAACGGCAACCCCCTATAACGGATCACTCACCGGCCGGGTCACGGGCAACCACGTCGGCGAAGACTCGACCGGCACGGCTGGGTCCGCCTGCGAGCCCGTTGGAGGTAATTGCATTGGTATTGATGTAAACCTAAACACAGGAGTAGGCGCTGGTTCGATCACGACGCGAATTGAAAACAACGTCGTTCAGCAGTTTGGCGGAACCGGAATTCGTATCCGGGCAAATGGAACCGGCGGCCCCGGGTTTAACGGGAACATCGCAAACAACACGATTAAGAATCCCATTGGTTTGGTCGCGCGCGGTCTTACAACATCTGCCGGTAATACGAATACGAACAATGTCAATGGCTGCTTCGGCATCACCGGCAACACAGTTACCGGCACATACGAAGACCCAGGTGTGGGAACGGAATTCGGTATCTTCACAAGCGTGCGTGGTACCAACTCCCACCACAGATTACCGGGTTATCTCGGATCGACTACGGCTGTCGGTGGACCAGGAAATGCCGTCACCGACTTCATCATTGGCAACAACAGCGCCGGAAGCAAAGTATTCACGCAAAGAGTGAGTAGCACTGGTGACTATCCCGGCGGTGCGGCTTGCACTGACCCGCCGGCAATGATGATCTCGCAATCCTCGAGCTTGAAATCGGCTGGGTATAGTGCCGAACTAAACATCAACTCAGAACTCCAAGCGAAGAAAGATGTTCTCTATGTCGCCGATAGCCAGAGGGTTGATAATCCGAATGCCACTAGCTTGCAGACGGAATGGCTTAATTCGACGGTCCTGCCGGCGGCGATAGAAAGATGGAGACAATTCGGTATCAGCGCCGAAGACCTGGCCCGCCTCCAGTCAGTCACCTTCCAGGTTGCTGATTTGCCGGACGGCCAGCTCGCAACCACGACTTCAACATCCGTCAAGGTTGATTCAAATGGCGCCGGATACGGTTGGTATTTCGATCTGACACCGGTGGACGATGAAGAATTTAATCTGCCAGTCCCCGGCAGAGAACTTCAAACCACCCAGTACAGCGTGGCACACGGTCATGGGGTGGATATATTGACCGTGGTGATGCGCCAGCTTGGATCTGTGTATCTGCAAAGCAAGGGTAGTGTTCCAAAACAACTGGAATCGCTGATGCAGAACACTCTGGCACCAGGTGTCAGGCGCTTGCCGAATGCTCAGAGCATACTCGTAAGTAAGAACCGTTCGGCTACCAACACGAGCCTCGCTTCTCAGATCCGCAAGCCGTCCGCGTTGCAGCCGAAGATAGCGTCGGTTTCGACGAGGAACGCTCGATTCAAACCAGCAACTCAAAGTGCTTCTCAACAAACCAGCAGAGTGATGCACCATGCGCCAAGGAAGGCGGCGGCTAGCTTCAACAGTATGTTTGCCGACGTGTTGCTCAGTATTGGCACTCTGCCCGCAGGTGAGAGCGTAACGATCACCTTCAACGCGACAGTCAACAATCCGTTCACCGGAGCCATGGCTCAAGTTTCTAATCAGGGTACGGTATCCGGCACTAATTTCGCGGATGTGTTGACAGACGATCCGTCCGTTGGCGGCGCTGCCGATCCGACAGTTACGCCAATCGATCTACCGGATGTAACGGTGGCGGTGTCACCAAGTTCGGTTCTGGAAGATGGTCCAACAAGTCTGGTCTACACGTTTACGCGTGATGGATCCACAGCCAACGCGATGACGGTAAACTTCAGCGTCGGCGGGACGGCCTCCTTCACTGAACCAGATTACACGCAGACTGGCGCTGCAACCTTCACCGCTACCAGTGGGACGGTTGTGATACCCAGCGGCAGTTCTACGGCAACGGTCACGATAGATCCTTCGGCGGATCTCACTGTCGAACCTGACGAAACAGTAGTTCTGACTGTGACCTCAGGCATAGGCTACAGTGTCGGCTCGCCGAGCGTTGCCAGCGGGACAATCACCAACGACGATACCAGCGTCAGTGTTGCGGTGTCGCCGTCGTCAGTCGCTGAAGATGGGGCCACAAACCTCGTCTATACGTTCACCCGCGTGGGCGTGACCAGTTCAGCGCTGGCAGTGAACTTCTCGGTGGGTGGAACAGCTACGTTTGGACCATCACCCGATGATTACACCCAGACAGGCGCGACCAGCTTTACTCCGCCAACAGGTGTAGTGACGTTCGCTCCTGGCAGCTCGACGGCGCAGGTAACTGTCAATCCGGAAGCTGACAGCACGGTCGAACCCGATGAGACAGTAGATCTGACTGTAACGGCGGGTACCGGCTATACCGTAGGCGCACCGGCGTCAGCGAGTGGCACGATCAGTAACGACGATACGGACGTCAGCGTTGCGGTATCGCCGGCGTCAGTGGCGGAAGATGGTGCGACCAACCTGGTCTACACCTTCACCCGCAACGGCGTTACCGGCAGTGCACTGGTTGTAAACTTCACGGTTGGTGGTACGGCGACTTTTGGCGCATCGCCAAACGATTACACCCAGACTGGGGCGACGACGTTCACTACAACGACCGGCACGGTAACGTTCGCACCTGGCAGCTCGACGGCTCAGGTGACGGTCGATCCGGAGGCCGACGCTGTGGCTGAAGCTGATGAAACTGTCACCATCACTCTCGCGGCTGGGGTGGGCTATAACGTAGTAAGTCCAAGCTCAGCGACTGGGACCATTCTCAACGATGACACGCTCGTCAGCGTTGCAGTGTCGCCCACAGTAACGTCAGAGGGTGGACCGAATCTCGTCTACACTTTCACACGCACCGGGCCGACAACCAGTGCGGTAACAGTCAACTTCTCAGTGGGCGGCACAGCCAGCTTCCCATCTGATTACTCGCAGAGCGGTGCAGCAACGTTCACTCCGCCGACAGCTACGGTGACGATTCCGTCCGGTAGCTCCACGGCAGCGGTGACAGTTACGCCGCTGAGCGACTGTACGGTGGAAGGCGCTGAGACGGTTGACTTCACCGTCCAGCCCGGAACAGGTTATGGAGTGGGCTCACCGAGTCTGGCTAGCGGAACCATCAACAATACGGCGGATTCGACGCCACCGACGATTACGCTCATTCCCGGCGTGAACATGACGTTGTGGCCACCGGATCACACTTATCGTTCGATATCGGTTACTGACTTCGTGGCTAGCGCCAGTGATAACTGCGACGCCAGTGTGGACATTAACGATGTCTATATCACGAAGATCACGAGCGATGAGGCTGAAGACGGAGCCGGTGACGGAAACACATTGAACGACATAGTCATCGCACCCGATTGCAAGACAGCTCAGTTGCGGTCCGAACGTTCAGTGCTCGGCGATGGTCGTGTCTACACGATCACGTTCAAGGTCGTAGATTCAGCGGGCAACTTTACGACAGCAACAGTCCAGGTAACTGTGCGCACCTCGCCAGGTAGTCCAGCGGTCGATAGTGGCGTGGTCTACACGGTTAACGGTTGTCCGTAACGAGCCGGAGGATGGATGCGGCCAGTTCGCATCCATCCTTCTCTTGCGCACGCGTTTCAACTTGGAAGTTGAATCTTGACCTTTATAACCCCCAAAGGAGTTTGATATGAAAAACATACGCATTCTATTCGTGGTGCTGGTAGCGTTCATTTGCACAGCGAGTTCGCTTGCATCTGCACCGACTCTGACGATCACCGTGAACAACAATTCGAGTCGGGAAATTCGCCATTTCTATTTATCGCCGGCGAATAATGACAGTTGGGGACCTGATCAACTCGACAACTCGCCGATCGGCGCGGGAGTTAGCCGACAGCTTAACGTCTCCTGGGAGCAATCCACCGTCAAGTTGGTTGCCGAAGATCAGGATGGGTGTTTCCTACAGACAACGGTTGAAGCTTCCGGCAATCCTGAATGGACCATCGACAATAATACGAGCCGTAACTGCGGGCACTAACCAG
>Ga0111539_10008790_pt1 | contig 12809 bp, 8 predicted proteins | sample RhiMethybrSRZTD1_FD_79667 | JGI IMG/M metagenome (GOLD analysis project Ga0111539, IMG submission 79667) | Populus rhizosphere microbial communities from Tennessee, USA - Rhizosphere MetaG P. TD hybrid SRZTD1 (version 2) (version 2) | ecosystem: Host-associated > Plants > Roots > Rhizosphere >...
GAACGGAAGCCTGACGATTCCTCATCAGGTGCGCCGAGTACGTCTGACGCCAAGCCGGCGTCAGGCTTGGTAGCCGTTTCAGTGTCCATCGCGGCTGTCGACGCGACCTGCTCCTGGATGTCGGCGGAGTCGATCAGCCGGTCAAACTCTTCCACGTGCTGGATGAATGTGTCCACGACTCTCGGATCGAACGACGAGCCGATCATCCCGCGCAGTAGATTCAGCGAATCCTCGCGTTTCATGCCCTTGCGGTACGGTCGATCGCAGCGTGTGGCATCGTAGAAATCCACCACCGAGATGATGCGCGCGACGAGTGGAATCCCTTCCGCTTTCAAACCTTTTGGATACCCGCTACCGTCCCACTTCTCGTGGTGATAACGGACGATGTCTTCAACCGGGTAAGGGAAGTTGACGCGTTTGAGAATGTCGCCGCCGACCGTCGGATGGATCTTCATCTTCGCGAATTCGGCTTCAGTCAGCTTGCCCGGCTTGTTGAGGATGTATTCGGGCACGGCGAGTTTGCCGATGTCGTGCAGCAACGCGCCGGCGTGAAGCGCCTGGAGTTCTTTCGGCGAGACGTTGAAGAGTTTCCCCATCTGCGTCGCGTAGATCTGCGTGCGCCGAACGTGACCGTGCGTGGTCTGGTCCTTCGCGTCGATCGCAATCGCCAGCGACTCGATGGTGTTCATGTGGATCTCGGCCATCTCCTCCACGTGGCGGCGTTGCTCCGCTTCCGCGCGCCGCACGTCTTGCAGACGGCTTTCGTTGAAGCGGTACAGGAAGTGGACCAGTGCCGAGAGCAGCAGGCCGAGCGCCGCGTAGGAAATACCTTTGCCCATGATCGCGGCGTAGAAGAGAACGGCGGAAGCAGCGCCGGCGAGCTTTGTCGTCAACGTCCAGACGATCGTTTCCTGAGACGGAATTACCAGCAGATCGCCACCGGCTTCGAAACTCAGGAACCAACTCGTGACGACCGTGCTCAATGCGTACTGGAGCGCGGCCAGTACGAGCACCGGGATCAGAAACGTATCGAGCGGCACACTGCCATCGGCCACAGTCGCGCCTTCGCCGTCGAGGAAGTCGACCAGTACGCCATAAAAGGAAGCCGCGATCGTGGTGGAGATGACGGCCATGCCCATCTTGAGCACGACCTGGCGGTTCGTGGTCACGCCGTAGGTGGAAACGAAACCGACGAGCGCGGCGAGCAGCACGGCGGGCCCGGCGGCGCTCGCTGGCGGAGCGGCGTAAATCATGACCGCCACGAAGACAAAAGCGTCGGCGATGGATTCGCGGGTGCGCCGGGTTCCGTCGGCGCTGGATACGAGGACGGTCAGGCGGCTGGCTGCCAGTGTTAGCAGAACGAGTAGGAGCCAGGAGCCGATGCCGCGTTGGCTAAAGAATGCGAGATTGACGACGTTGATGGCGGCGGAAAGGAGCAAAACAGCACTGGGCACTGATATTCCCGCCAGGAGAGCCGTGCTCTTCCAGTTAGTTTCCGGCATGTTGGTGAAGATCGATCCTTCCTAAAATCGGAGGGTTTCCGGCTCAGGGTTGATGAAAGGCCGCTCGCTTACGGTGCCAAACAGTGTTGGGCACCGTGTAACTATAGTGGCTAGTTACGATTGGCGTCAAGGATCAGTGAGTGAAATCCGTGTTATTCCCCTGCCAATTGCGCCGCCAGAGCCTCAACCTGGGTGACAGGCTGTTTACAGGTGTAGTGCTCGCAGACGTAGGCTGTGGCTTTATCCTCGACCATCGGCCGATCTTGAAGCAGAGGGAACGCGGTGTCGGCGGATTCGGCTTCGAGAGGCGCGACCACTTTGTTCGGAAGGTATCGACGCCAGACTTCGCGCAACAGCGGTTCGATGTGCCCCGCATCGCGTCCGATGATCGCTACCTCTTTCGGAGTCGATAACAGGAAATCGACGTCTGAGAGCAGGTAGCCGAAACCTGACGGAAAGCGACGCGCGGAATCGTCAGCTTCGCGAAAGACCGCGATTGCAAGGTTGCGATAGTGATCCTTGCCGGTAAGGACGGCGAGCCGCAGCAGAACGCCTGCCGCAACCGAGTTTCCCGACGGGGTCGCATTATCGAAGTAGTCTTTCGACCGGACGATCAGATCTTCGTGACTCTTGCCAGTGAAGAAGAACCCGCCATTCTCCTCATCCCAAAACTCTTCGATCATCCGGTCTGTCAACGCGAGTGCTTCATTCAACCAACGCAACTCTCCGGTCGTTTCATACAACGTGACAAGCCCTTCGACGAAGAACGCATAGTCTTCAAGATAAGCATTGAACTTCGCGACGCCCTCCTTGTATGTCCGCAACAGCAACCCGTCTCGCCGCAATTGCGCTAGTACAAAATCGGCGTTCCGTCGTGCAACGGCAGTGTAATCGGGGCGGTCGAGGATCACGCCCGCTTCCGCAAAACTCGCGAGCATCAAACCATTCCACGCGGTGAGAATCTTTTCATCGCGATCGGGTTTCACACGCTTTTCACGCAACTCAAACAAAGTGCGGCTGCTTTGTGCCAGCGATGCCTCGAGCTGCCCGACCGTGACGTTGTTTGCGACAGCGACATCTTCAAGGGTGCGGGTAATGTTGAGAATGTTCTTGCCTTCGAAGTTTCCTTTTTCCGTGACGTTGTAATAGTCGCAGAACAGCGTTGCGGCGGTGTCGCCGAGCGCGCTGCGGATCTCGTCGATGTCCCAAACGAAGAACTTTCCTTCGTGACCTTCCGAGTCGGCGTCCTGTGTTGAATAAAAACCGCCATTCGCGTCGGTCATCTCACGCAAGACGTAGTCGAGCACGCCTTCGACCGTCGCACGCGACAACGCCGACTGCGTAGCTTGAAAGTGATGCAGGTACAGACGCGAGAGCAGGGCATTGTCATAGAGCATCTTTTCAAAGTGAGGCACGAGCCAACGCGCATCGGTCGAGTAGCGATGAAAGCCGCCGGCAAGCTGATCGTAGATCCCGCCTTCGGCCATCTTTCGGCACGTGTGATTGACCATCCGGAGCGCATCCTCGTTTCCGGTGCGCGCGTAGGTGCGCAACAGGAATTCGAGCGTCATCGCGGGCGGGAACTTCGGCGCGCCGCCAAAACCGCCGTTTGTGGAATCGTAATTCCTGGCGATGCCGGTGTACGCCGCATCGAGCATTTCTTTTTCGATCGGCAAATCAGAACCGGTGCTTTGACTCATGCGCCGCAGCTCGTTGAGCAGCGACGTGCCCGTCTCGGCAATGTCCTGAGGGCGCTCTTTGTACGCTTCCGCCACGCCGATCAGCACACGCGGAAATCCGGGCATGTTGTAACGGTCCTGCGGCGGAAAGTAAGTGCCTCCATAAAAAGGCACGCCTTCGGGCGTGAGGAAGACGGTCATGGGCCAACCGCCATGGTGCGTCATCATCTGCACGGCGTTCATGTAGATCTGGTCCAGGTCAGGACGCTCTTCGCGATCCACTTTGATGTTGACGAAATTGTCGTTCATCAGACGCGCGATCTCTTCGTCCTCGAACGACTCGTGGGCCATGACGTGACACCAGTGACACGCCGAATAACCGATGCTGAGCAGCACCGGCTTGTTCTCGGCGCGCGCTTTCGCAAACGCTTCCTGACCCCAGGGGTACCAATCGACCGGGTTGTGTGCGTGCTGGAGTAAGTACGGACTGCTTTCGTGAATCAGGTGGTTCGTGTAGTCGTGTTGTTCCATTTGTCCCTGCTTGATCTGTGGTTACTCTTTGAACCAGTACTTGGTCTTCCTGGCCCAGGTGGTGTTCGGATATTTCCGGTGCAGCAGATCGAACGCGGCCTTGGACCAGCGGCCCGTGTTCTTGTCAGTGCAGCCGTAACGAGTGGTTGTTACCGCGAGATGCAACGCTTCGGGTACGCGCGGATCCGTAGGATTTGTGTTGGCCCATTTAATCACTTGTTCGGCGATGTGGTTCGGCCCCGCGCCCAGCGCGTGCAGCGCGCTCGACTCGCGTTCCGCAGTGGCCCGTTGGGGTGCGGAGAGAAACAGAAGAGGTTGCGCGCTGGCGGGCGTGAAGGCGAGCACTTCCCGGTTTTCTTCTTCGTCGACCGGTTGAAACGCCGCGCCGCACCACCAGTTGTCACGATACTCGTCTTGTTGGTTTAGTGGCGTACGTCTCCCGACGCCTTCGTCGACCACAGGCTCGAGACCGGGGAGCTTCAACCACGCGTAGATAGCTGCGAATTTCTTCGCCTGCGGAGTCGTGGCAGAAACGTACTCATCGAGCAGCGTCGACAATTCAGGAACAAGCGCTTTCAGCGCCGGCACCACTTCATCCGCGGTTTTTGTATCGCCAAGCATGACTGCGCGCAGCCACACAGCCTGCGCGATGTCACGGCGCAGGGGCGCAACCAGTTGCTTGTTGATGGCGGCCTCTTTCAGCATGGCGAGTGGGATTTTCTGGTTTATTGCTTCGGCCGCGGCGTGGTCGAAACGTGGCTCACCCTTCAGGTTTTTCATCTCGGGCGAAACAGTTTCATCGTCGGCCGGAATTTCACGGCCGTCATCGTTCCAACTCAGCGCCGCCGGAATACGTGCCGCATAGTTCAAAAATTCCTGAAACGACGTTGCCAGCATCATGCGATGGTTCGAAAGAAGATTGAATGCCGACTCGTCTAACTTGGGGCGATGGTTTTTCAAAAGCTCGTCGAGAAGCGCTCGCGCCTCGTTGGTTTTGCCGGACTCCGCCATCAGACGCGCGGCATGAAATCGCGCTGAGACGAATGCCGGTGCGTTCGCTTGTACCTTCATCGCCTGGGAGATCAACTCGGCTGCCGTCGCATGCGTGCCTTCGGCATGGCTGAGGGCCGCGATCAGCCAGGGATCGGAGTGGGCTGATCGCCAGCGCTCCACCGCGCGAGCGGAGACGTTTTCGTCTCCTTCCTCCATGTTTGCGAGCCATTCGGAGAGGTCGTCGCCTTTGACGGCGGCGGGTGTCGGTGCCGTTTCGTCAAGGTCGAGAAACTGGTCCAACAGAGTGGTGTAGTCCCAAAGGTCTTGTTTGAGGTTGTCGTTCTGCTTCTTCGTAGTGAGCACGCGGGCGAGTTCGTGCAATCGCTGTTCGGGATGGAGACGCAAGCTAACCAGATTCGCGAGTCTCGTCGCCGATGCATGATGAGGCGCAAAACGCTTGTCGGTGAGAATCTTCGTTAGCTGGTTTTCTGCTGCACTTAGCGATTCTTGTTTTTGTTCCGGCGCGCCCAGGCTTGCTTTGCGAATCAATGTTCGCGCAACCATGTAAGAGGCAATGAAATGCCACGGCGACTTATCGTCGGCGGCAATCTCTTCAAAGCGTTTCCTGGCTTCGTCGAAGTTTGCGGAGTAGAAGTGCGCCGCTGCGATCTGATACGCGCGATCCTGTCGCGCAAGAAGACGCGCGTCTGACGGCAGTGGCTCGGGAATCGAACTGCCTGACGAGCAGTTCGTGAAGACCTGATCCTGCGCGTTCACCCAATCCAACAGCGGCGAGGTATCACTTTTGTATTCCAATGTACGGTCGGCGAGTACCTTCAGCGCAGTCTCAAACGAATCTTTGTTGCAGTTGACGTAAGACTCATACTCGTTTGGCTTGTCCCGCATGCGATAGACGTCGATCTCGCCACGATCCTGCACGCCCGGAACTTTTTTCCGCGCTTCCAGCCACGCTTTGCTCCAGTCCGTGGGATTTTCGTCTGAACTAAAGTCGAGCCGCTGCTTCCATAGATCGACCAAAGCTTTCTGTTCCGAGGCGGTGAAATTCGAACCCGACAGATAGCGATACGCAACATAAAGATATGAACGCGCGTAACTCGGTTGGACCACGCCAATCCTTCCGGCCGCGAACTGCGCCAGGGGATAAGTCGGATGCGCGATGTGGACGAAGATGGCTTCGAGCGTGAATGGCCCACACGCGAGCGCGGTCGTGCCGTTCAAGAGAATTATTGCGAGAAACATCGCCATGAGACGGCGGCTTAGAGTCATTTCTTGTATGTCTCCAGTGCGCGGTCCAGTGCATCCCGAGACCACGGATCGGGGCTAAAAATGTACAGACGATCGACATTGGGTCGCGTGATGGGTTCGTCCGTCGAGACACCAGCGGAATTCGCACAGATCGGCGGTTCGAATCGTGGTGCTGATTGAAATCGTTTTCGGTCCGCGCCCATGCGAAACAACATCGGCACTGCCTCGTCGATCGGAAGATCGGCGAGCCATTGATCTCCGGCGCACCACGAAGCGAGGGCAGTGATCGAGAGTGCAGTCGAGGATGGTAATTGTCGTCGCAGTTCATTCAACAGATCCGTGTAAAAAGGTCTTTCAGAAACTGCGGCATCGAAGTCAATTTGGACCACGGATATGTTTGATAATACGGATAAATTCGCGATCTCGGTGACCGCTTTCTGGCGTTGCGCATATGAGAGGGTCGGCGCGTTCCTGCGATCTGATTCGATTCGTACAACGGCGATCAGCCTGGTGTCAGGAGCGAGTTGCAACGGCTGAAGCCGTGGTCGACTGATAACCGCATCGCCATCGAGCCGCAGCGTCTTTGCTAGATAAGCGACACCGACTCGATCGGTATCGATGAAGTCGAGTTTCTCTGGCCGCTCCCAGGCCCAAACGATTACCGGCGGCAGCGTAGACAGCGACGGCTCAGGCTGCGGGCGAAGCGCGAGGATCGAGACGGGCACGAGTACGAATACGAGCAACAGCCAGGGGTTTTTGCTCTCCATGAATCGCATGTCGAATTGGGGCAGTGTACCACCACCATCCGCTGCTTTGATATACTCGCGACCAAATGACAGAACGAGAGACTTTAGAATTTGACGTCGTATTTGTGGGCGCTGGTCCAGCTAATTTAAGCGGCGCGTTTCACCTCGCACGCCTCGTCAAACAGCACAACGAAACTGCCGACGCAGAAAAAATCGGCGACATCGAAATCGCCGTCATCGAGAAGGGCGCCACCGTCGGCGCGCACATTCTTTCCGGCGCCGTCATGGATCCGAAGGCGTTACGCGAGCTGATTCCCGATTTCGAGTCGCAAGGCGCGCCACTCGAGTCGCCCGTGAATGAAGACTTCTTTCTTTACCTCACACCCAAGCTCGCGATTCGTTCGCCGATAACTCCGCCGCCACTCAAAAATCACGGCTACTACATAGTCTCGCTGAATCGTCTGACTGCATGGCTCGGCGAGAAGTGTGAAGAAGCGGGCGTCAACATCTTTCCCGAGTTTCCGGGCGCGGACCTTCTTTACGACGAAGAAGACCGCGTGCTCGGCGTTCGCACCGGCGACAAAGGAATCGACAAGGAAGGGAAGCGGAAAGCGAATTACGAACCCGGCGTCGATCTGCTCGCGAAGATCACAGTGCTCGGCGAAGGCCCACGCGGATCGCTGACAAAGAAACTTGTCGAGCGTTTGGGTCTCGATGAAGGACGAGAGCCGCAGCTTTACAGCGTCGGCGTGAAGGAGTTGTGGGAACTGCCTGACGATCGTTATCCAACCGGCCGCGTCACGCACACGCTCGGTTTTCCGTCAGACGCGCACACGTACGGTGGCGGCTGGATCTACGGCTTGCAGAACCGCGTGCTGAGCCTTGGCTACGTCACCGGACTCGACTACAAAGATCCGCTGATCGATCCGCACGCCGAGTTTCAACTGTTCAAGACGCATCCGTACATCGCTAAGCTGCTCGAAGGCGGGAAGATGATCCGCTACGGCGCGAAGACGATCGCTGCCGGCGGCTACTTCGCGATGCCTCGCACGTACGCCGACGGCGTGTTGCTCACCGGCGACTGCGCCGGTTTTCTCAACTCGCAACGACTCAAAGGAATTCACTCCGCAATCAAGAGCGGCATGCTTGCCGCCGAGACGATCTTCGAGGCGCTCGTCGCGCGAGATTTCTCGGCGAAGCAGTTACAAAGCTACGAAAAGCGTGTCAACGAGAGTTGGATCATCCCCGAACTCCGCAAGGTGCGAAATTTCCACACCGGATTTCGACACGGACGTTGGCTCGGATTGGTCAATACCGGATTGCAGTTTTTTACTGGCGGTCGCGCGTGGGGAATCTTCGAACGCGACAACGCGCACGCGGGTCATTCAGAGATGAAGAAGCTTTCCGCCTACGGTTATCACGGCGACAAGCTCGAACAGCGTTATACAAACCTGCGCTTCGACGGGAAGCTGACGTTCAATAAAGTCACCGACGTCTATCACGCCGCCGTCGGACACGACGAAGATCAGCCCGCGCACCTGCACGTGCTCGACACGAATATCTGCTCCACTCGCTGTGCGGAGGAGTATGGCAATCCGTGTCAGCGGTTCTGTCCGGCTGCGGTTTATGAAATGGTCGAGGACGGCGGAAACGGGAACCGCCGCTTGCAGATCAACTTCTCAAACTGCGTCCACTGCAAGACGTGCGACATCATGGATCCTTACCAGATCATCAACTGGGTGACGCCTGAAGGAGGCGGAGGTCCCGACTACAAAGGTCTCTAAGATCTCAGATCGCAAATCTGAGATCTTACTCTTCTTCTTCTTTGATATTAAAGTGCACGCGACCGCGGATCACTTCTTCCAACGCGATCCGGGTCGGTTTGTGTTTCTGCGGATCGATCTCGATCCGCGGTGACGCGCCGCGCTGCAACTGCTTGCTGCGCTTCGCCGCCAGAATTATTAATCGATATTTCGAATCGACTTCGGGTCCACTGCTGCTATCGACTTCATTATCAACCAACTCTGCTGTAGCCACTCGATTCTCCTCACGTTAACTAGTTGCCAGGTCATCCACTGACCTGAATTCCGAAATCACCCTACGCACCAGGCCCTCTTGTCTAACGCAGCGCGCTCGTTCTGCGTAAATGATCGAAGCAAGCTGGGTGACGGCCCGCTCGATCTCGTCGTTGATGATTACGTAATCAAACGAGGAATACTGTCTCAGCTCATCTGGCGCATTGCGCAACCGCAGCTCAAGCGATTCCGGCGTGTCGGTTCCGCGCGCGCACAAACGTTCCTTCAACACTGCAAACGAAGGCGGCAGGATAAACACGCTTACCGAATCCATCAGTAGCTGCCGCACGCTCGCGGCGCCCTGCACGTCCACTTCCAGTATCATGTCGACACCGGCAGCCGTCTTCTCCGCGATTTGCCGCTTTGAAGTGCCGTAGAAGTTTCCGTGCACGCATGCCCATTCGAGAAACTCGCCACCGGCAACCATCTCCTCGAACGCCGGCACGTCTACAAAGAAATACTCGCGGCCATTTACTTCGTTCGCGCGTGGGCCGCGAGTAGTGTAGGACACAGAGTAACTGAGATTATCGACAACCTCCAGCACGCCCCGGACCAGTGTGCCTTTGCCGCCACCGGAAGGAGAACTAACGACAAAGAGCGTGCCCCGCGTGGGGGAGTGGTTTTCCTGGGTCGCCGTTTGCAGTTCCGTCACTTTACTCGACATTCTGAACCTGTTCGCGCAGTTTCTCCACTTCAGCTTTAATCGCCAGCCCCGCCTCTTTAATCGTCAGATCCGTTGATTTCGATAGCGTCGTGTTGGCTTCGCGGTTCAACTCCTGCAAGAGAAAATCGAGCATCTTTCCCGCCTCGCCTGGCGCATCGAGTGCTTCCTGAAACTGCGTCAGGTGGCTGCGCAAACGTACCATCTCTTCGCTCACGTCACTGCGATCGGCAAGATACGCAACTTCCTGGGCCAGTCTCGCCGGATCCAGTTCGACCACCTGCCCGCCGCGATTCAACAACTCTCCGATCCGTTTTTGCAGCCGCACGCGATATGCATCGGCGAGACCCTCGGCGTTAGCTTCGATCGTCGGCACGAGCGCTTCGATCTTTTGCACGCGGTCGCGCAACTCGTGCTTCAACGCGTCGCCTTCCTGTTCGCGCATCTTTTCGAGTTCATCTAGCGCCTGGTCCAACGCGGCGTGCAACGATTGAACGACTCGTTCGTCGATCCCGTTACGCGCGGGTTGCAACGCGCCGGGTATGCGAGCGAGCAGGTTGATGTCGAGCTCGCCGCCGATGTTGAAGTCCTGTTGCAGTTGCTTCAGTGCGTTGATGTAGCCCGCGATTAGCGGGCGGTTGAGTTCGTAGGCGAGCTGCGCCGTGCGTTCGAGACTGATGGTGACGTCAACCCGACCGCGCGATAAGCGCGAGCTGATTCGTTTCTTGATCGCGGGTTCGAGAGCGGCAAGTTCCGAACCGGCGCGAAGGTGAATGTCGAGGAAGCGATTGTTGACGGTCTTGAGGTCAACAGACACGGAGAAGTCGTCACCCGTGATCGTCCCCTTGCCATATCCGGTCATCGATTTCATCGCGTCATTTGTGGGAGCTGTGGTTCAAGTTCTTCTTCGTCAGCAAACTGTAGTTCGTAGAGTTTTCGATACTGTCCACCCCGGGCCAGTAATTCCGTGTGGGTCCCGGTTTCTATGATCCGGCCCGCTTCCATCACCACGATCACGTCAGCACGACGGACTGTCGACAAACGATGGGCGATGACGATTGTCGTCCGATTGCGGACCAGATTAGCGATCGCGCGCTGCACTAAACGTTCCGACTCTGCGTCGAGGGCCGAAGTCGCCTCGTCGAGAATGAGCACGGGCGCGTTGACCAGGATGGCGCGGGCGATAGCCAGCCGTTGTCGTTGACCGCCTGAGAGAAAGATCCCGCGCTCGCCGACAATCGTATCGTACCCGTCAGGCATTTCGCGAATGAAGTCGTGCGCTAAAGCGATCGTCGCGGCCTCGTGAATCTCGGCGTCGGTTGCTTCGGGTTTGCCGTAAGCGATGTTGTGACGGACAGTGTCGTTGAACAGAACTGTTTCCTGCGTGACGAGGGCGATCTGGTGTCGCAAACTCTCGAGTTTCACGTCGCGCAGATCGACGCCGTCCCACAGCACGGAACCGGAGCTCGGATCGTGAAAACGCGGCAGCAACTTGGTCAACGTCGACTTTCCACCACCCGATTCGCCAACCAGCGCCACCATTGTTCCGGCTTCAATCTTCAGGTTGATGTCGCGCAGCACCGATCGGGACTCGTTGTCATAACCAAACGAGACGTTGCGCAACGCGATCTCCTGCTTCAACACCGGCAGGTCGCGTGCGTTCTCCTTTTCCTTGATCGTCGCGTGCTCGTCCATCACTTCCCAAACATGCTGCGCGGCGGCGAGCGCTTGTTCCATGCTGTTTTGCAGTCGCGACAATTTGCGCATCGGATCGTAACTGCGAAACAGAAAGAAGAGGAATGCGAGAAACTGCGCGGTCCTCATTCGTCCGGCCATGATCTCCTGTTGGCCGAAGAACAGCAGCAGCACGACGAATAGCATTCCGATCATCTCGATGATCGGCGGTGATGCGCCCGCAATGCTGGCGCTGCGAAGGTTCGCTTTGACGATTCGTTTGGCTACCTCTGTAAAACGTTCCGACTCACGCTTCTCCGCGCGATAGGCTTTAACGATGCCCTGGTTGGCGAGTGCTTCCTGCGCGGTGTCTGTCAGTTCCTTGCTGCCTTCAAAACTCTCGCGCGCTACGTTTCGCAACGCTTTGCCAAACCGGACAGTAAGCAGCGCTATGATCGGAGCGATAATCAACGAGCCGAGGGTCAGTCGCCAACTGTAATAAAAGGACGCCGACAGAAACCCGATCAGCGTAAAGCTCTCGCGCAACATATCGCGGAGCGTGCTGGTAACCGCGGTTTCAATCGCCGCCGCACTCGACACCAACCGCGAGACGAGGTAGTTCGTGCGATGCCGCTCGAAAAAAGTCGCGGACTGCGCGAGTAGATGGTTGTAGAGATCCTGCCGCAGCTTCAGCACGGCCGACTGGCCGATGCGCGCCATCAGGTACGTCGAAAGGTATTCCGCGACGCCTTTGCCGAACGTGAAAACGATTAGCAGGATCGAGATCGTCTTCCAGGCGCCGATTGGATCCTGCGGAATTAGATGTTGAAGACCGAAGAGGGTGGAAGTGCGTGTACCGCCGTTTTGCGAGAATGCCTGTTCGAAAATCGGGACGATGAGCGCGCCGGTAGCGCTCTCCAAAACTCCTACCAGCAGCATCGCGAAAGTAGCTACTGTGAAGATCGGCCAGTGAGGTTTCAGGTACTTTAACAAGCGGCGAAGATCACGCATCTGGGTTGCTAAAGTCTCCGATCAGTTGCTATAAGGAGGGTGGAAGCGGTCCAAAGTTAAAAACGAACTATACTTACCCCCACTTATTTGCGTCAAGGCTGACTGATTTGCTCGATTCTACGAGGTTCGTGTGTGAACTCACACGATCTTTACAGGATTCGTCTGTGTAACTTGGGGTATAATTTTTCCGCGAGTTCAAAGGCTTAGACGGATCCCTACCGACAGGATCGGAGAGACTTGGCACAGCAAGCACCAACAAACAGCAAATACGCAGGAAAACGCCTTCTAATCGCAGACGACGATACCGACATGCGTCTGCTGCTCGCCGAATATTTTCGGCGCCTCGGTTTCACAGTCGACGAACGTGAAAACGGGATGGCCGCCCTCGAAGCGGCACTGGCAGGAAGGTTTGACTGTTTCATTTTCGACGTCTCGATGCCCGGCATTTCCGGACTCGATCTGCTTAAACGCGTACGCGATCGAGGCATCCAGACCCCGGCGCTTTTCCTGACGGCCCATGACGCGCTCGCCGATAAGGTCGCCGGATTCGAAGCGGGCGCTGACGATTATCTGGCGAAGCCATTTAGTCCGCGCGAGCTCGAATATCGCGTCGAGGCGTTGCTGCGACGCGGCGGCAGCATGGCGCCTGAGCCCGACGGCGAACGAATTGA
>Ga0111539_10008792_pt1 | contig 12808 bp, 12 predicted proteins | sample RhiMethybrSRZTD1_FD_79667 | JGI IMG/M metagenome (GOLD analysis project Ga0111539, IMG submission 79667) | Populus rhizosphere microbial communities from Tennessee, USA - Rhizosphere MetaG P. TD hybrid SRZTD1 (version 2) (version 2) | ecosystem: Host-associated > Plants > Roots > Rhizosphere >...
GGTGGCGCCCCAGGAACGGCAAGCAGCCAAGCATCACCAACGACGGACCGAACCTGCCCTACACGCCCTACGAGATTGCGCGCAGCGACGACTTCTCGTCGACGACGCTGGGCCCGCAATGGTTCTTCCACACCACGCCGGACTGGACGGGAGGCAGCTGGTCACTTTCGGACAACCCGGGCTTCCTGCGGATCAAGACCCGCGACTACGACGTCAATGTCTTTCCGGCCTACAAGGGCTCGCCGCTCCAGCGCGTCGACCTGAAGCGTTTCACCGCGGAGACCGCGGTCACGTTCGATGCCCAGAGCGGCAACGAAGCAGCGGGGCTCATCCTCCACTCGACGGTGGCGGTCAACTTGATGTGGGCGTTGACCCGCACGGACAGCGGCAAGGTCATCGAGCTGGCGTCGTTCACCAACACGGCGAACCGCCTCGATGGCGCACGGGCGACCCGCACCACGATCGCAACCGTCCCCTTCGACGCAACGTCAGCGCACCTCAAGGTCAGCTTCGACGGAATGGAGAACGCCACCTTCTCCTTCAGCACCGACGGTTGCACCTGGCAGACCGTGGGCGCACCGGTCAGCGTGGGCCTCGACGGCCAGGTCGATCTCAGCTGGCGCCTGCAAGCCTGGACCGGCGCGACGATCGGTCTCTTCGCCGTCAAGAACGGCGCGACGACCGAGAACTACGCTGACTTCGACTCGTTCACGGTCACGAACCAGGACTGATACCGCGGTGCGGTAGCGGCGCTTCTTCCTCCCCCGCGTTACGGACTCACGACGACCGCCTGCTCGCTCCGCGTGCGCACGACGAAGCTGACGCAGCCCTGGGCGATCTGCGTGGAGCTGACCGTCAGCCGCTCCAGCTGGAGGAGCGGCCCTGTGCCGACGCCGTGGTCGATCAGCGGGTCGAGCAGCAACGCCGGGATGGTGCCCGCCCCGTTGTCCGGCAAGTTGCAGGTGATGAAGTCGGCGCTGGGGCCTTCCAGGAGGCCCTCGTCACGGGCGAGGACAAGGTGGACGAGCAGCCGCGTCGTGACCGGCTCGCTCGGCGGCTCCCAGGCGAGCGCGAGCGGCTGACCGGGTGTCACGGTGAGCGGCGCGCCCGTCTGCGACAGTGGCGCGAAGCCCCGGTCGTCCAGCGTGAACGGTGCGGAGCTGCCGCCCGCGGCGCGCAGGGAGATCACGGCGCCGGGCGCGGCAGGCGGGGAGGGGAGATCGCCCGGGTTGCTTTCGTAAGCCTTGTAGTCGCCGAGGTACGCCTCGAACGAGCGCGAGCCGCTCGTGAGACCGGAGATCTCCACGATCCCAACGTCCAGCGTGATCCGGTCGGGGGCGCAGGTCCCGTCGGGGTAGCAGCCGTCCGCGCCGGTGCAAGGCGGGTCGCAAGCGATCGCCGGGTCGGGCGTGATCAGCTCGCACACGCCCTCGGAGGCAAGCGTGCGCCAGTAGTCGGACCCGAGCGAACGGTTTGCGACGGTGCCGTAGAAAACCGACCCGCCGGCGCTCGGGCCCGAGAAATCGATGCTGAAGCCGCCGACGTCCGTCTCCTCCGCGCACGGGCTGTAGAGCACGCCGCCGTTGAGGGTCGTCGTCAGGTTGCCGCCCGAGCAGCCTGCCAAAAACACCAGCGCCACCACGCGCAACCGCATACCTCCATTGTCACGCCCGGCGCGGCGAAGGAGGTCATAAAAACGCGAGGCGGGCTACCGCTGGGTGATCAGCCCGAGACGCCAGGGGATCTTGTTGTAGTCGCCTCCGGTCTCCGCCGTCGGGTCGGCGCCCTGATAAAGGTAGCGAAGATTGCACGGCTCGATCGCCAGCGTCTCGTCGTAGCCGGCGCGGATCGCCTCGCCGTGGCTGATGTCGTGCGTCCAGGCCGTCCCTTCGAAGGTCACGTTTCGTTCGCCCGCGAAAGGGAACGAGCCGCTGGCTTGCCAGGGCAGCCAGGGCCCCTCGAGGCTGTCCGCGATCCAGGAGCGGAAGTAGCGGTGGTTGTTCGACGTCTGATCGAACGCCTCGATGATGGCGAGGTACTGATTCGTCCCGTTCATCTTGTAGACGTTCGTGGCCTCGAAGATGCGGCCGGGGTTGGCGTCCTGCATGACGACGACGGGCTCGCCGAAACCGCTCGGGAACTGGTCGATCGACGTCTTGCTCTTGTACCAGTGGCCCTGGTTGTTGGTGAAGAACAGGTGACACGACGCCGTATCGCAAATCACCCAGTAGTCCAGCCAGCCGCCGCCATTTTGCGTGACGATCGCGGGCGTGCCGGCGAAGAACGGCGCGGGCGGCGTCCATGAGGTGGGATCGCCGAGATCGTTCGCGGTCGAATACATCGGGGGCCCCGACTGGTACACGAGGTACCACTTGTTCTGGGGGCGGAAGAAGAACACCTGCGGCGCGGCGGTGTAGCCGCCGAAGCCGCTGGTCTGGTTCATGTAGTACATCGGGGCGGTCGGGGCATCGGTCCAATCCGAGAAGCTCAGGTAGACCGTGCTGTAAGCGCCGGCCGTGCTCACGGAGCTCGCGTAGACGTGCCACTTGTCATTGAAGCGGACGACCGACGGATCTTTGACCGCGAGGAGGTTGTGCGTGGCGTCCGAGATCGGTGAGATCAGCGGCCCGGCCCCGTTCCACTGGAGGGTCGTGGCGAGCTGACAGTCTCCACCGCCGCCACCGCCCGCGCCGTCGGAGCCGCAGCCCGACGAGCAGGCGACGGCGAGCGGGAGCAAGAGCGCCCACAGCCGTACGCGCCGCACTAGTAGAACCTCACGTTGTCGACCGCGATCGCGTAGGGACCGGGCGCGAGCGTGTAGTTGGGCGGCGGATAGCTCATGAACGGCTGGATCACGAGGCGCGTGATGTTCTGTCCCGTGACCGGCACGCACGCGAGCGCACGGCCGACGCCAGGTGTGAGCGAGCTCCACGGCACCTGCACCTGCAGCCAGGTGGCCGCGTCCGCGGGCAGCTTCCATTCGACGCTAGCGGATTTGCAGTCGCTCGCGGTTGGACTGTCGCAGAGCCCGCTGTCCGCGACCGGGGTGGTGTCGAGCATGCCGATGCTGACGCCGAACCGTCCGGAGGGCGACGCGCCCCGGATGGAAAACTCCACGCCGTGCTGGTCCGGCGCGTTCAAGCAGGCGGCGCCCGTACCGCCGGAGATGAAATAGAACATCAGCAGCCCGCCCCAGTTCGTCGCGTTGGTGTTCGAGATCTGCAGCGCGTAGCCCGCGCCGCCCGCGCCCGCCACCATCTCGGTGGCGATGACGGCGGTCCCGCCGTTCATGTCCGACCCGTCTCCGACGTGCTGGATCGCGCCCAGCACCGCGTCCGCCGCGGGCGGCTTCGCGTTGACGTAATAGGTGTAGCTGCCCGCGATCGTGCCGCTGTAGTCGTCGAAATCCGCGATCAGCGGCGCGTGCACCGCCGTGCACTGTCCCGTGTCCGCCGGCAGCGGCGCGGCGACACCGCACTGGTTGAAGGCGCTGCCGCCCAGCCCCTGTCCGGCCGTCCCCGACGCGCCGCCGCTGCCGCCGTTGTTGGCCCCGCCGGGATCATCGCCGTCGCAGGCCGGGAGGGTGCCGGCAACCAGTGTGCAGAGCAGAAGCCAAGTCTTCACACCATTGAAGAGTGAGCTGGCGGTTGATTCGGGTCTCGAACCCCTGTCGTTTGTTGTCAGGCGAGCGCTTCGAGGCGCGGCAACAGCGAGCGAAACTCCAGCTCCTCGAAGAGAGCCCGCGCGCGCCCGCGTGCCGCCGCATCAAACGTCCCGAACCGCGCGCCGACCGGGAGGGGCACGTCGTCGCGCAGCCGAGCGAGATCCCGCCACAACGGGAGCTCGCCAGCACGCGCGACGATGGCGTCTCGTAGCGCTGGGGGCGAGATCTCTGTCGTTCGAGCGATCAGGCCGGCGACGCCGCCAAACCGGCGCACGAGCTGCGCGGCGCGCTGGCTTCCCACCCCGGGAACGCCCGGGATCTCGTCGGTCACGTCGCCAGCCAGAGCCTTCCAGTCGGGAAGCTCTCTCGGCGCGACGCCGAAGCGCGCCCAGATCGCCGCCTCGTCATAGAGGCGCCCCGCGGTCGCGCCGCGCCCCACCACAAACACGCGTGTCCGACCCCCGGCGCTCTGGAGGGCGTCGAGATCACCGGTGACGACGAGGGGCGCCTCGCCCGCGCCAGCCAGCTCGCGGGCGAGCGTGGCGAGCACGTCGTCCGCTTCGAACCCGGGCGCGGTGAACGTCGACGCGCCGAACGCGTCGAGCAGCGCCGGCAGTCGCCGCAGCTGCAAGGCCAGTGGCGTCGGCGCGCGCGGGCGGCTGGCCTTGTAGCCCGCGAAGGCCGCGTGGCGAAACGTGGCGACGGGGGCATCGAGCGCCGCGGCCATCCCCTTCGGCCGTCGCTCGCGCAGAAGCTTGAGCAGCAGCACGGAGAACCCATAGAGCGCACCGGTGGGCTCGCCGCGCGTGGTGGCCATGGCCGGCAGGGCGAAGAACGCCCGGTAGACCAGGGAGAACGCGTCCAGCAGGAGGACCTCGCCTTCGCCGGGACCAATAGTGGCGGACTCGGTGCTGATGGGCATCACCTTACCCGGCGCGGCGACGGACGCGTCCCGGCTGAATCAGAAGCCTCTGGCCCAGCTGTCTTGACAGCCTCTATTTCAGTCCCACGAGTACGGGATCGACCCTGAGTGAGCAGCGAAGTCGGATGGTGCAACAAGTCACGAAGGCAACCGACGGTGGCTGCGGGGGCCGATCCAAATGGAGCAATTCCAGCCCCTGGTCCTGGTGGTCGACGATGACGAGCTGATCGTCGAAGCCCTCGCCGAGATACTCGCCGACGAAGGGCTGCAGACCGCTCGTGCCCGTAATGGGGTGGACGCGCTGCTTTTCATCGCCGACTCCGTCCGGATCCCGGACCTCATCGTGCTCGACATGATGATGCCGCGGATGGACGGCTGGACGTTCTGTAGGATCCGCCAGCGGCTCGAGCTCCTGAAGGCGATCCCTGTCATCGCGATCAGCGCGGATTCGAACATCGGAGGTCGCCCGCCGCTGGGCGTCGAGGCGATTCTGCCGAAGCCCTTCCATCCTGACGACATCACGCGAATGGTCAGGCGCGTCGTGGGCTCACTCGCCTGACGACCTCCGCAGGCGCGCCCTGGGCTACTGCACGTATTCGATCTGGTCGATCTTGAAGCCGAAGGCGCCGCCCGCGGCGTCGGAGTTGAACGTGACGTTGACGCTCGGACCCTCGAACCACTGCGTCCAGAAGCCGCCCGGGACCACGGCGGTAAATTCGGGGCTCAGGTAGAGGGGCCCGAAGTTCAGGCTGAGGGCGTCGAAGTCCGCGATGGCGACCCTGGTGAAGTGCAGGCGAATCAACCGGCTCCCGGGCTTGCCGACCTCGAAGAGCAAGTCCAGGTCGGGCAGGTACTGGCCGTTCGCACCGCGGGGCGGCTCGACGGCGGGCTGCAGGGTTTGCACCACGGGCTCGTTGCTCGCGGCCTTCAACACCCGGTAGGTCCACTTGCCGTACGCGCCGTCGACCTGCGCGCGCACGCGATAGATGTGCAGCGAGTCGGCCACCAGGTTGCCGTGAACGAACGTCCGATTGAGCTGGTTGTCGACCTGCGTTCCGTCGCGCTCCACCTGATAGCGCATGGCGCCGGGGACGGCGTTCCAGGTCAACGTGATCCGGCCCGGCACCGACGTGGCGGTCAGATTGACGTTCAGCGTGTTCGACAGCGCCGCCTCCGCGTCGACGATGGCCGGCGCCTGCATCAACCTGGCGAACAGCGGGACGCGCATCCCGGTCGCCTTGAGGCGCGCGATGACCTGCGTGGGCGTCAGGCCGGGCTCACTGCTCAGCAGCAGGGCGGCCACGCCGCTGACGTTGGCGGCCGCTTGCGATGTCCCGTTCTTCCAGTCGTAGCCGTTGCCGGGGAGCGTGCTGAAGATGCCGACGCCGGGCGCCGCGATGTCCACGTGCTGCTCGCCGAAGTTGCTGCTCCTCCCCAGGTTGCCCAGGTTGTCGGCGCTGGCCAGCGCCAGGATGTTCGCGGCCGGGTACGACGACGGAAAGTTGAAGCTGCTGACCGCGCTGTTGCCGGCGGAGCAGACGAACAGCAGGCTCGACGTCGCGGCGATCTTGTCCCGCACCGCCGCGATGTTGTAGAGGGGCCCGCCGCCCTGACTGAGGTTGACGACGCGCGCGCCATTGTTCTTCGCGTAGTCGATCGCGGCGTTGATCGCCGGCGGGTTGTTCGCGGCGGCGCGCAGGTGCATGACCCGCACGCCCGGGGCGACGCCCGAGATTCCCAGCGCGTTCCCTTTTCGCGCCCCGACGATCCCCGAGATGTGCGTCGCGTGCCCCGACTCGTCGAGGTCGTCCGACACATCACCCTCGTCGTCGGTGAAGTCGTAGCCGAAGACGTCGTCGCGGTAGCCGTTGTGGTCGTCGTCGACGCCGTTGCCCGGGATCTCGCCGGTGTTGATCCACCGCGTGCTCACCAGGTCCGGGTGGCTGAGATCCGCATCGAACTGTTCGATGATCGCCACGATGACGTTGCTCGATCCCTGCGTCGTGTCCCACGCCCTCAGCAAGCGCATGTCCACGTTCTTGCGACCGACCTGCACGTCCCCGTCCTCGGCGTCGATGACGATCGACTGACCGCTGTTGTTGAGCGCCCACTGCTTCTTGAACTCCGGGTCGTTTGGGCTGCTCACCGCCGACTGAATGGTCGTGGAGGCGTCGTCTTCTTCCTCGGCCGTCAGCTCACCGCATCCGGTCAACGCGGCGGACGCCAACGCTGCAGCAATTCCCACCGTTACGAATTCTCCACGCATGGTTCCTCTCCTTGTGCGCTTCGATCTGTGGCGAAGCGCCGAGGAGGTGTCCGATCCACCAGGGCGTGGCTCAATGCGCGGCGGCAGCTCGTCGTGCGAAAAATTGGCCGCGTCGCCGCGAAGATTTCGCGTTCATTTGCCTCTAATAGGCGGGGTGGTGGACGCGTTCGGCCTGCGCGTGAACAGATTATTTCCTTGGGGAGACCCGAGGAGGTTGGCCATGAACACATCCGTTCCGCAGACCATGAAGGCAGCGGCCATCGGCCGGTTCGGTGGTCCCGAGGTGCTCGAGCTCATGTCGCTGCCTGTGCCGCGGCCCAGGGCCGGGCAAGTGCTCATCCGCCTCGACGCGGCCGGGATCGGCGTCTGGGATCCCGAAGTGCGCGCGGGGGAGGTGGAGCTTGGACCGAAGCGGGGGTTCCCGCAGGTCATCGGCAACGACGGCGCCGGCACCGTCGTCGCGCTTGGCAGCGCCGTCAAGCGATTCAAGGTCGGGGATCGGGTCTACGCCTTCGCGTACGAGGGAGGCTTTTACGCCGAATACGTCGCGGTCTCCGCGGATGACGTCGCCCGGGTCCCGCCCGGCCTCAGCTCCAGGGAAGCGGGCGCCCTCGGCGCGGATGGCATCACGGCGCTTCTTGGCCTCGACGACACGCTTCACCTCAAGAAAGGTGAGACGGTGATGATCTTCGGCGCGAGCGGCGGCATCGGCCACATCGCCGTCCAGCTCGCCAAGCGGATGGGCGCGAAGGTCCTCGCTGTCGCGTCCAAGCCGGACGGGGTGGCCCTCGTCCGCCGCCTCGGCGCCGACGCCGCGATCGACGGCCACAAGAACGATGTCGCGAAGGCCGTCCGCGCGTTCGCGCCCGAAGGTCTCGATGCCGCGCTGGTGCTGGCAGGCGGCCGTGGGCTCGCCGCTGCGCTGAAGGCGATGAAGAAGGGGGCCCGTGTGGCACATCCGAACGGCGTCGAGCCCGAGCCGCGGGCCCCGAAGGGCGTTCGCGTGCGGGGCTACGATGGCCTACCGGCCCGCGAAGCGTTCGAGCGCCTCAATCGACTGATTGGCCGCAAGCGCTTCCACGTCGAGCTCGGACGGGTGTATCGCCTCGGACAAGCCGCGTCCGCGCACCGACAGGTCGGAAAGCACCACCTCGGTAAGCTGGCCTTCGAGATCCGGCCTTCCTGAGCGCGAGGCGGAATCCCAACCGTCCACCGCCGGCATCATCAGATCGAAGGATGATCGCGGAAGGAGGAGGGTCCAGATGGTCACGAATCTCGACCGCGCAGGCATCGATGCCTACGTCGCCCAGCCCGGTGTCGCGCTGCTCAACTGGCATAGCGATCGCGAGGCAATGTCCGTCGTATTCGACGCGGGGTTCGAGAACGTCTCCGCGCGCCATCCCGACGTTCATTTCGCTGGCGTCGAGGTGACCGAAGACCCCGGGCTGGCTGCTTCTTGGGGTGTTCCTGGCGCGCCCGAGCTGATGGCGTATCGCGATGGAACACTCGTGTTCGTGTGCGCCGGAGCGCTGCCCGAAGCGGTCCTGGAGGTGCTGATCGACGCCATCTGGGCGCTCGACATGGAGCAGGTCCGCAGAGGTATCGACGGTCAAGGCACGCGCCTGGTCCTGTCGATGCAGCCGACCCGCGCGTTGCCCTTCGAGCTCGAGGGGGGCGGCGGCGGCGAGGGACCGGGCGGGGCGCGGGGCGGCGGCAAGCCCGTCACGAACTGAGTGCGCCGGCAGGGGGAACCATGTCTCGTGATCTCGACGTCGGCATCCCGGTCGATGGTGGTCGCATCAGCGGCACGCTCTCCGTTCCGAACGAGGCCGAGGCGATCGTGCTGTTTGCGCATGGAAGCGGCAGCAGCCGGCTCAGCCCACGCGACCAGTTCGTGGCCGCGATCTTGCGGCGTGGCGGCTTCGGGACGCTGTTGCTCGACCTGTCGACACCCGACGAACGACAGAGGCTTGATATCGCGCTGCTCGCGGGCAGGGTCGTCGCCGCGACGGACTGGCTGCTCGCTGAGCGGCTGCTGCCGTCGTCGCACGTCGGATATTTTGGCGCGAGCACCGGGGCCGCAGCCGCGCTCGTCGCGGCTGCCAAGCGGCCCGCGACCGTCGGCGCGATCGTGTCCCGAGGTGGGCGGCCTGATCTCGCCGAGGGCCTGCTCACCGACGTGACGGCACCGACGCTGTTCATCGTCGGGGAACACGATGAGGACGTCATCGCGACGAACCAGGCGGCGTCGAGATCGCTCGCTTCACGGCACAAGGATCTTCGGATCGTCGCTGGCGCGTCACATCTCTTCGAGGAGCCCGGAGCGCTGGACGAGGTGGCCGACCTGGCGCGCGAATGGTTCGAGCAGTTTCTTGGAACCCACCCCGGGATGCCCGCCGGCGCGGACGCACATTGAGCCGCCCCCGGTCCCGAGCGAGCGTCCGCACACTGCCGTCAATCGCTGTCGGGGCTGCGGCCGGGCACGACGAGGACGGGGCAGTACGCTCGGCGTACGACTTGCTCGGCGACGCTGCCGAGCAGCGCCCGGCGAATCCCCGTTCTGCCGTGTGTTCCCACGACGATGAGATCGGCCACGACCCGGCGTGCGTGGGTGTTGATCTCGTCCGGGGGATCACCCACGAGAGTGGTGGGCAGGTACTGAACGCCTGCCTCTCGAACCTTGGCGCCGAGCACGGCGAGTCGCTGCTCGATCGTCTGCAGCTCGTCTGGTCCAGGTAGCGGCGCCGGAACAACCCCGGGCATGGGCGAGACGATCCCGGTCGTCGGCAGCGGATACACGTGGACGAGGTCGAGCGCCGCGCCCATCAGCTTCGCGAAACGGATGCCGACACCCAGCGCGCGCTCGGCTGTGTCCGAGAAATCCGTCGCGACGACCAATCTCTTGACTGGTTCTGCTGTCACGAGCCACCTCCGCGGCAAGCCCTTCACTTGAACCTGCAAACGCCGCGATCAAAGGCAAGATTGGAGGTGAGGGTCGACATGCGCTTGCTGAGCCTCATCGGCAAGGCCAGGGCCAAGGCCAAGGCAAGGAGGGCGCGGTCGTCGCGCGCTGTCGTTCACTGGCTCTTCCTCCGAGCCCTGGGCGCCGTGTACCTGATCGCGTTCACGTCGTTGCGCGTTCAGGTGCTCGGCCTCTACGGCAGCCGCGGCATTCAACCCATTCGCGAGCTGCTCGCCGCGCTTCGCGCACAGGAGGGACCCCGCGCGTATCGGCTCGCGCCGTCGCTGTTGTGGCTCGGCTCGTCCGACCGCGACCTGGTCAGGCTGTGCCGGGCGGGCCAGGTCTGTGCGCTCGCGCTGCTGGTCGGCGTGGCTCCTGGTCTGATGAGCGCCGCCAGCTGGGCCCTGTATCTGTCGTTCGTCAGCGTCGGGCGGGATTTCCTTTCATTCCAGTGGGACGCGCTGCTGCTCGAATCGGGACTGCACGCGACGCTGCTCACCCCCACGCGGTCGACGCGCGGCGCGCGCGCCGGTCAGCCGCCCTGGCTCGGCGGCGTCCTCATGCGCTGGCTCGCCTTTCGCCTCAATTTCCAGTCAGGCTTCGCCAAGCTTCAATCGCAGGATGCGACCTGGAGGCGCTTCACAGCCTGCGCCTATCACTACGAGACGCAGCCGCTGCCGACGCGTCTCGGCTGGTATGCCCACCACCTGCCGCGGCCGATTCAACGGGCTTCGACCGCGGCGGCGCTGGCCATCGAGCTCGGCGCGCCGTTCCTCATGTTCGCGCCGCGGAAAGCGCGCAAGCTGGGATTCTCGGCGCTGGCCGGCCTGCAGGCGCTGATCGCCGCCACCGGCAACTATGCCTTCTTCAACATCCTGACCGTCGCGCTGGCCGCCTGGACGCTGGACGACGGCAGCTTTCCCGGCCTGCATCGGTTGGCCCGCCCCGGCCGCCGCCCGCCGGGCCGGCGGCGCGGCGCGCTGGCTCGCGTCTGCGGGCGGATCGCCTACGGCGCGCTCTCCACGCTGCTCGCCACTGCGTCGGCGGTGACGTTCGCCGCTCACCTGCGACGCCGCCCGCTCCGGACGCGCCTCACCGCCCTGGACCGGCTCATCGATCCGTTTCGCTCGGTGAACGCGTACGGCCTCTTCGCCGTCATGACGACCGCGCGGCCGGAGATCGTGGTCGAAGGATCGAACGACGGCGCCACGTGGCGCGAATATCGGTTCCGCTACAAGCCATCGCGGCCCGAGGACGCGCCACGCACGGTTGCGCCCCACCAGCCGCGCCTGGACTGGCAGATGTGGTTCGCAGCCTTCAGCAGGCGACCGCCGTCCTGGTTCGTGGCGTTCCTGGCCCGCGTGCTCGAAGGGTCGCCGGAGGTCCTGAAGCTCCTCGCAGCCAATCCATTTCCCGATCGCCCGCCGCGCTACGTTCGCGCGTTGCTCTACGACTATCGAATGACCGACCTCGAGACACAGCGGCGAACCGGGGCCTGGTGGCGGCGAGACCTCATCGGGACGTACTTTCCCGCGGCGACGATCCGCCCTGAACCTCGCGGCGCGCACGTTCGCCACTAGCTTCGGTGTTGAAGCGAGGAAGGAGAGGATGAGATGACGCGTTTCAACGCACGACTGGCGATCGTGGCTCTTGCATTTTCGATCTCGGCCGCGGCCGGGACGGCCCAGGCCGCGACCGATTCCAAGCTGGTGGCCGACGCGCAGGCGACGTTGGCGACCTTCCAGAAGACCGACCCAGGCTTGAGGTCGTTCATCGAACGCTCGGCCGCGTATGTGGTCTTCCCATCCGTGATCAAGGGCGGCGTCGGGATCGGCGGCGCGCACGGATCGGGCGTGCTGTTCGAGAACGGCCGACCGACCGGCAGGGCCAGCCTTTCGCAGGTATCGGTGGGGGCACAGCTGGGGGGTCAGGAGTACGCCGAGGTGATCTTCTTCGAGACGCCGCAGGCGCTGGCCGGGTTCAAGAGGAGCGAGTTCACCTTCTCCGCCCAGGCCACCGCGGTCGCGCTGAAGTCGGGCGCCGCGGCCAACGCCAAGTTCAAGGACGGCGTCGCGGTGTTCACCAGCGCCAAAGGTGGCCTGATGTTCGAGGCCAGCCTGGGCGGGCAGAAGTTCAAGTTCGAGCCCTTCTAGCCGCCTCACCCGATGGCGAGGCGGGCCGGTTCCTTGCCCTCCGCGCCCACGGGCACGGGCACCGGTTGCGAAGGAGACGCGGGCATCGTGACCACGAAAATCGTCCCCTCTTCTGCGTTCGAGCGCACCGCAATGGTGCCGCCGTGCGCGGCGACGATTCGCTCCGCGATGAACAGCCCCAGCCCAAGCCCGTCGCCTTGCGCGGCCAGGTCCCCAGCCGGCCGCTGAAACGCTTCGAAGAGGCGCGGGACGACGTCGGGACTTATGGGTGCGCCGCCGTTCTGCACCTCGAGGATCGCATCCCGGCCGTTCCCTCTGACGCTGACCTCCACGCGTCCGGTGCCATGAACGATGGCGTTCCCGATCAAGTTGGATGCAACCTGGGCCAGGCGGTCGGGATCCCAGGCGCCTGATATCGACTCGTCGGCCTTCAGGACGATTTCCGCGCGAGGTTGCGCGGCGGTCAACTCGTCCACGGCGGCCCGGACGATGTCCCGCAGATCCGTGCCCGGCTGGCGATTGACGGGTATGCCCCCGGCCTGGCGGGCGCGAGCGAGATCGAGAAGGTCATCGATCAACCGCGCCATCCGTCTCGCGCCCGATACCACGTAGTCGATCGATCTGGCCCAGCGCTCCGACACGTTCGCCTGCCTCAGGCGCCGGGCGGCCATCAATACGGCGTTCAACGGGTTGCGCAGATCGTGACCAAGAATGGCCATGAACCGCTCCTGTACGGCCGCCTGGTCACGAAGCGCCTTCTCGAGCGCCTGCCTGCGTCCGATGTCCCGGTTCATCGCGAACAGCATCGATCCCAGGATCAGCAGCCCGGCGAGCGCCGCGA
>Ga0111539_10008796_pt1 | contig 12805 bp, 9 predicted proteins | sample RhiMethybrSRZTD1_FD_79667 | JGI IMG/M metagenome (GOLD analysis project Ga0111539, IMG submission 79667) | Populus rhizosphere microbial communities from Tennessee, USA - Rhizosphere MetaG P. TD hybrid SRZTD1 (version 2) (version 2) | ecosystem: Host-associated > Plants > Roots > Rhizosphere >...
CCTCTTCCAACACATCGGGACCCACATGATCGGCGACGGTGAGATGCGGAATGAGGTCCGGGAACCGGCCACCGTACGGTTGGTATTCGGGCCACTGCGCGACAATGGCTTCTGTCAGGTGCACGAAGGGCGCGGATTCCCGTGGAATCAGGAACGCAACCGCCGGGAATCGACCGACGTCCACGAGCGAGAACTCGAACCGGCTGAATCGATCGAACAGCCGCGCCAGATCGTCACCGAGGCCGAGCGCGACCTCGGGTGGAGCAAATGGAAAGAGAAGCGTGATGTGAGCAGGCACGCCGAGCCGGGCGGACGGATCGTGGTCCAGGCGTAGCGCCTGCACGATCGGCTCTGCTTCAGGCACCGGCACGATGATTCCGGACTCAGGCCATTCGCTTGGTTCAATAGCGTCGAGCGCACCTCGGCCAGGATGATTCATGGCGCAACTGGTCGGTCGCATCGTCAGCGAAGACGAAGGTTTCCGAACATTATAATTGCGCACGTTGACGATAGGAAGCGTTAGAGGCCTCCGGTCAACGGGGTCCGTGCCGCCGGTAATCACGACCCCGAAGGGGAAACGGACGGGACCCGCGTCACGATCCGAAGGTGACGGCTAGAGGGACACCATGCGTAATCGAATTGCGCTTGCGTGCACCGTCATCATCAGCGTCTCTCGACGATAGGAGGCATTCGAGCACTTTTCGCATCGGTGTAGTGGCGTGAGGTGAGGATCCGTCGTCCTTGATCCTTCGTTCTTGGTCCTTTGTCGGTCCCTTGGGCCTGTGTCCGCGCTTGGTCCCTTGTCCTTGGCCAAGCATGAAGGACTAGGTACCCGGCGCTCCCATTCCCCCCAAGCACAACGGTGTGACGCGGAACCAGACGGCGACTACTGGAACTCCGCGTGTCAATACTGCGGCCGAAACGAGCGACGAATCCGGAGGCTCCCGTGACAAACGCGGTCGCCTTCGCGACGACTGGCATGCGTCCAGTGTGGAGCGCGCGCGGCCCAGTGAACACAGACAGGCCTCGTACGGCACTGGTACGCCCTCTTGCGTACGAGCCGCGACGGTAGAATGAAGGGCTCATGAAGCCCGGCGCTCCAGGGTCGTTTGGCGCGCAACTCAAGGCGCTCCGCGAGGCTGCAGGCTTCACGCAGGAGGAGCTCGCGACGATTGCCGGCTTGTCGGTCCATGCCGTCAGCGCACTGGAGCGCGGACAACGGCGGCGGCCCCATGTCGAGACCGTGCGCGCACTGTCCGCGGCACTTGATCTGACGGGTGCGAAGCGCGATGCGCTGCTCGCGAGCGTGCGGGCGGTTGATCACAACGCCGCGGTCGATGAACTGGTCGCCGTCTCATTGCCGCTCGCGCCCACCGCCCTGCTCGGACGCGATGCCGACGTGCAGACGCTGCGGCGTTGGCTCGCGGATCCCGCCGCGCGCCTGATCACGCTCACCGGGCCGGGAGGAGCCGGGAAGACCCGTCTCGGTCTGGAACTGGCACGGGCGATCGCGGCGGATGGCGCCACGCGTGTAGTGTTCACCCCGTTGGCCGCCATTCGGAGTGCCGAGTTTGTCGCGCCGGCGATTGCCGAGGCTTTTGGACTCTCGGACGTGACGGCGCGCGACTTGTCGAAGCGCGCACGGGTCACCTGCGGCGACCGGCCCACGTTGCTGGTGCTCGACAATTTCGAGCAGATTCTCGACGCGGCGCCAGTGGTCATGGATCTTCTGTCATCGGTCGCGCCGCTCCGCGTGCTGGTCACCAGCCGGGCTCCTCTTCGCTTGCGCGGAGAGCGTGAGTACGCCGTGGGTCCGCTCGCGTTGGGACCAAACGTCGACGTCATGTCGCCCGCCGATCTCGCGCGCGCTCCAGCGGTTCGGCTGTTCGTCGAACGGGTGCGCGATGCGCAGCCAGACTTTCGACTCACGCAGGCGAACGGACCCACCGTGACGGCGATTTGTCGACGCCTCGACGCGCTGCCGCTTGCGCTCGAACTCGCGGCCCCGTGGATCAAAGTGCTGACCGCCGAGGCTCTGCTGCACCGATTGACGCACGACGTTCTGCTCTCGACCGCCGGCCCGCGCGATCTACCCGAACGTCAGCGGACGATCAATGCGACGGTCGCCTGGAGTTATCAACTCCTGGCCCCGGAGGAGCAGCGACTCTTCCGTCGTCTCGGCGCGCTGCCAGGTCGTTTTTCAATCGGCGCAGCCGCGGCAGTCCTCAACGGTGCTGAAGGGTCTCCGGCAGGCAGCGACGAAGCGCTTCGCGTGGTGGCCGGCTTGATCGATAAGAGCCTGGTGCTGCGCGCCGAAACGTCGACGGCGCGGCCGCTGTTCCAGATGCTCGAAACCGTGCGCGCCTACGCCGGCCTGGAGCTCACTGCGGCGGGCGAACGTGACGACGCGCGAGAGGGGCTGGCTCGCTATTGCATCGCTGAAGCGTCGCTCGCCGCCGAGGGACTGGTAGGACCTGCCCAAGCGGAGTGGTTGGATCGCGTGCGTGATGATGTCGAGAACTACCGAAGTTCGTTGGCGTGGCTCATGGAGCGCGGCCGGCCCGCGGAAGCGTCTGACATCGTGTCAGGATTGCTGTTCTTTTGGATGATTCGGGGACACGCGGCCGAAGGGCTCCGGTGGTACGATCAGATTCTGAGTCGGCCCCTCACGCCTGGAGCCGAGTCGAACGCGCTGTTCGGCGCGGCGGCGATGCGGTTTACACAAGGAGACCTCGACGGCGCACGCACCGCGGTCGAATGCGCCCTGGCGATCGCCCAACGCGTCGGTCGGAGCGATTTGGTCGCGAAGGCCGAGAATCTCTGTGGCTATGTAGAACACGCCGCTGGGAACATGGACTCAGCTCGGGATCGGTTTACCCGAAGTATTGAAGGGTTCCGTGCGCTGGCGATTCCTTGGGGCACTGGGAATGCGCTGAACGGACTGGCGCGGGTCCACCTGGCCGGAGGCGATGCCGGTCTTGCGGAGCGCCTGCTCGAGGAGGCCACCTCGATCCTTCGACAGGCCGGTCCCTGGTTCTTGTCGCTGACGTTGTCCGTTCGTGCCAACCTGGCGGTTCGGCGCGGGAGCGCCCATGACGCGATCGTCTTGCTGCGCGAAAGCCTGACGCATATCCGAGATCTCCACGACAAGTACGCGTTCGCGTACACGCTGGTGTCCCTGGCCGCCGCCGCCGTGCTGAGAGGCGACGACATCTGGGCGGCGCGGATCTTGGGCGCGCGGGACGCCGTCACTGAACGTGCGGGTGCGACCGTTGTCGACAAGACGGTCCAGGACGTGAGAGACCGAGTCGAACGCGAGGTTCGTGCTCGTCTTGGCCCGGATCGGTGGGACCAAGCGTATTCGGCGGGCCGTATGATTTCGATCGATTCCCTGGTGAAGGACATCGACTCCGCGCTCCGCTAAAGAGCACGAGCGCCTGGCGGTAGACGAAGCGCCGCGCCGGACAATAGGCAGCATTAGCGGGGCGGCGGTTAACTGAAAACCCTTATATGACCCATCGGGCCCGCTGAATTCCTGAGTTCCCCCAGTGACACAGCGAACGCCTCACGTCGCTGCTGAAGACGATGGCTCGATTCCATCGTTACAGCCTGCACAACGTCTGCCTCATAGTCGCGCAGCGGCCGACCGAGACCCGCGTCGCGGGATTCCACACGTGGCGCACACTGCGGCGATTCGTTCGCAAGGGCGAAAAGGGCATCGCGATTCTGGCGCCGATCGTCGCACACCGCCGCGAAGACTCAACTGACGACGACTCGAAGATGATCGTCGGCTTCCGGGCGGCTTATGTGTTGGATGTCCGTGCGAACCACTTCGCAATCTGGTGCCCCCCGAACGAGCGCGCCAACAAGTGGCATCCGCTTCTCCAACCGTCGTCCTAGCCATCGCTCATTTCAGTTGCCGTCGCGTACGGTGCTGTGGAGAACCGTCCCGGATTTCGCCCCGTTCATCCCTGATAAAGGCAGCAAGCTGGCAGCGCGAATGGCGTAATCGCACTGGCAAGCAACCTTAGACACGCGAGTAACGTCCAAGAAATCATCGAGACAGCTAGGGGCGGACGCCGGCGCGCGGCAACGCGCCGACGTCCCTGATCACAATCCGCAGATAAGGCTGCGGGCTGGACTCCGCTCAGTATAAAGAGAGCGCCAGTCTGCCACCAGAAGGCTGGCGATGTTGAGTGCTGGAGCGGTGTTGGCGTGCGCGCTCAGCCTCGTCGGTCGCTCGCAAAGTCACATGCCCCCGATCGAGCTCCTCGAGGTCGTGCCGGCGCATGTTTCTCCGCGGGCCGAGGCGTTCACGCAGCACGACACGCAAACGATCTATCTGATTACGTCCTCGGATGTCTTCCGCGAGGCCCTCGCCGCACCCGGCTGTCGGCACACCGACGCCTTGCGGAAGCTTGCCAGCATCCTCGTCCACGAGGAGTGGCACATCCGAAACGGAATGGACGAGCGCGGCGCCTACTATTCGCAACTGACCGTGCTTCAGAGCCTTGGTCTCGGGCCGGACTCAAACGTGTATCACGGGGTGCTGAAATCGATGCAGCACGTGCTGGGCGAGCAGGAGCGCTCGCGCGAGCGGACCGTGCTGGCGCGCAAACGGCGAGCGGCTCGTGACCGGCGTTCCGGTTGACCGGAAGCCTCATCGCTCCTTGCGATCGCGTGCTGCTGCTCGGGGCTGGCCGGCAAATCGATGATTCCGGACTCCAGCATGGCTACCGCTGGCGCGCGTATCCGTCACACGCCAACACTGGAAGCGGCGGGTATTTCGGAAACCTCGGATCGGATGCAGACAGGCGACAGAGAGAGAACGTCGACCCGCGGACAGATGTCACCGTTTCCGAGTGCTGGCAGCTGGCACAGAGTCCGGTCCGCTCGTTCGGCACCTCGCGCGCCGTTTCGGGCGGCTCGCCGGCTCCCGTCAATCGTTTACTCTTCAGGCGCTTTCCCTTCAGGCGCTTACCCTTCGGGCTTGGACTTCAGATCGGCGTCGTGCTCCTTGATGAACGCGCGAATCTCATCGGCCATCGCCAGCAGCCTGGTCCACTGCTCCTTGTAGAGCGTGACGGGAAACCGGCCAAGCCCGTACACGGACACGCCGCCCTTCTCACTGACTTTAAGACTGGCGCTGCGGCCACGCTGACTCTTGAGGCGCTCGTTCTCCGCCTTGAGACGCTCGAGCTCGACCTTCAAATCTTCATCGGGCATGGAGTTGATCCTATCAGCTGTCGGCTTTCAGCCTTCGGCTCTCAGCACGTGTCATGTCAACTCCGGCGCTCGGCCGTAGCTCTCCGAACCATGTCGTTCCGCAGGCGGCTACGAGGATGATGTCTGCCGCCCGATCTGAAGCTCGGGCCGACGAGCACCCGCCTGCCCCTGCCTGGCCCACCTGGCCTACCCGCCTGACCTGGCCTACCCGCCCTACCTGCCCTACCTGCCCTACCCGCCCCTATCTCGCCACCAGCCTGACCGTCCCCGCCGCCTCGCGGGCCCGAAGAATCGCCATCAGATCGGCGAGCGGCACCGGCGTGAATTCCCCAGACAGAAAATCGCGAATCTCCAGCGCAGTCTTGTGTTGACCGAGCAGAATGTTGAACTCCGCATTCATTTCCTGCGGCAGCGTCGGCGCGGCAACGGTGACCGCACTCGCAGCGCCGCGACCGGCCGGAGCCGCACCAGCCGACGGGGCGCCGCGCCCACCTGCTGCGCCAGCCCCGGGCGCAGCACCTCGCCCGCGTCCACCGCCTGGCACCGGTTCAACAACGAGCGCCGCAGCCTCCCGCTCGGCAGCCGTCTGCGTCGGTTCGGCAGCCGGAACGCCGCGCTGCGTGGCCTGAATTTGATAGGCCGCCTTGACCTCGTCGAGGAGCGCGGCGGCGCGCCTGTCGATCAGCGGCTCGAACGCCGCGACCTTCTTCTTGCCGTCATCGACGTTCGTCCACAGGATGCTGGCCGATCGCGCCACACCCTTCTCCACCGCTGCCTGATGCTTGATGGCGACGAGGGCTTCCTTGTAGGCCGGCACCAGTGTGGCCGCGCTGGCTGCGTCGGCCATGTAGCCCAGGCCCTTGGTGTGCGACTCCCCCATTCGCGCCAGGCCGCGCCCGACGTTCTCGTTGAGAATCCGGGCCGCCATCTCGTCGGTGCCCGATGCCAGCGCCGCCAGTGCACCCGTGCCCACGACAGCGGCGCGTTTGTACTGCGTCGGATCCTGCTTGTCCGGCGTGTCCTGCGAGGAGTGGTACCACATGTCGGGCCAGGTGATGAACATCACCGCCGGAATCCCGTGCTGCATATAGGTCACGTGGTCGCTCGATCCGTAGTGCTTGTCGATCTTGATGTAGAACGCGTCTGAGCTGCCGTTGGGCGAGACGATCGGTTGGACCGGTGCGTAGCCGCCGGCGCGGAAACGCACGCGCTCGCGCGACACGTCGGCGACGTACTCCATCATGCTCTGGGCGATGTCATTGATGTACGACGGGAAGGTATCCGGCGTGCGCTGCAGAATCCAGTAGCTGCGGCTCTCGGTCAGGCGGATGCCTTCCATGTCGAAGTTGAGATCGCCGATGATGTTCTTGGCTTTGTCAGGGTGGGCGTTCAACCAGGCATTGGTGCCGCTGATCTCCGCCAGCCACTGGAAGTTGATCGTGCGTTTCGGGCGCGGCAGCTTGCCTTCGTTGATGAGTTTCAGATACGCGCGGCCGATCTCGAGCGTCAGAGCGCAGCCGGAATTGTCGTCGTTCGCACCCTGTTTGATCACGCCTTCGTACAGGTGCCCGCCAATCGCGACTTCCTGCCTGGTACTGCCGTCGCCGGGAATCTCGGCGTGGACAATCTCGGATCGGGTGGGGACCTGCACGCTCTTGGTGATCGAACGAATCGTCACCTTCTGGCCCGCATTCAACAGCCGCTGCAGCTCTCGATGGCTGTTCGGCGACACCGCCCAGGCGGCGGTTCCGGCTTCCGCGGTCACAGTCGTCGATACGATCTGATCGGGATAGTCGAATGTCCGCTGCGTGCCAATCGCGCTCACCGCGATCACACCGAGCGCTCCCCGCTGCACGGCCTGGGTGTAAGCGGCGGCCAGACCGGTGGACGCGAGCGCGAACTTGCCTTTCACATCCTTGCCGTCGAAGTCCGGCGTCCGACCCAGCCCGACGTCCACGAGCTCGCCGGAGATATCGGCGTTCGAGTTCAGGGACGCGAGCGACAGCGCGATGTCGTGGACGTCATAGAGCTTCGCCGATCGCGGGGTCGTCATCCACAGCTCGCCGACGGTCGGCTGCCAGGCCTGCCCTTCAGCAAAGCTTTCAATGGTGACGTTGCTGAAGCCGTACTCCTTGGCGAGCCGCGCCATCACCTGGCTTTCCTGAAAGTGCTCCTTGTATTCCTCTGGGGACCGCACGCGCTGATACGGGACGAGCTCGAGCAGGGTGTGCATCGCGCGCTCGCCCGAGGCTTCGTTGATGATCGCGGTCATCTGTGACTGCGACAGCAGCGTCCGATCTTCCCGCTCCTGGGCCACCAGCACGCCGGCCCCCGCAAGGCAAAGCCCGCACAGAACAAGCCCTTTCGCGCGCATCGGAGTCCCTCCCGCGTCATTCTACAGTCCCGACAATGAGAATGCAGATGGCAGAGTGCAGACTTCAGATTCAATCGGTGATCCAATCTGCAATCTGCACTCTGACATCTGCACTCTCAACCGGTCAGGAAAGTGTCGATCTCGTCCGCTCGTGCCTTCGCGTCGGCTTCCCCGAGTTCGATCAGCCGCCCGATGTAGTCCGGCTGGAACATCAGCAGGCTCAGCATGTCGTTCGATCGGGTTTCACGGCTGCCGAGGCCACGGACAAGGAACCGGAAGCCGCGCGGCAGGGCGGGCTCGAATTCGTTGGCCAGGCGTCCGAGGTCCTGCGACGGCCGCAGCACCAGCAGATCGATCTGACGCAGCCCGCCACGCGACTCCGGCGGAAGGCGGGCGATCAAGGAATTGATCTGCTGCAGACGCAGCGCGTCGGTGTCCAATAGATCGAGGAAGATCGCGTTGAAGAGTACGCCGGCCACCTGTGCCGGCGGCGGATAGCCGCTCACCGCCGGCTGTGCCGCTTCGACCCGCGAACGGGCAAATCGCGTGGAGACTGCCATGATCTTCCGCGCGCCAAGGCTGACGGCAGGCGACAGCGGCGCGGCCAGTCGAATGCCGCCGTCTCCGTACCAGGCACCATCCACTTCAACCGCGGGAAAGAAAAACGGCAGTGCAGACGAGGCGAGCGCGTGGTCGAGGCGAAGGCAGCCGCTGATGGTCTTGCGCTGGGCGCTCTCCCAGGTGAGCACGCCGAAGCCATCGCGGCTCTGAATCCAGGTCACCGACTGGCCGGTCGTATAGCTCGTCGCGGTCAAGGCGACGGCATTGAGCCCTCGGTGCTCGAGATTACGCTGAATGCCGGGAAAGGTCTCGTCCTGGTCACACGCGAATGTCTGAACCAGCAGGCTTCGCAACGGCGCCGTATCGACAAGGCTCCGCGTTCGCGGTGAATCCGGGGAGCCGCCAGACACGAGACGGAGCCCTCCCCGCATCACGCGCGATGCCAGATCTCGCGGATCGACCCTGAACACATCGTCGATGCGGAGGCTGCTCCACAACTCGGAGAGGCTGTTGACGGAGTCACGAAAACTGCCGGGTCGCGCCGCGAGATGCACGGCGATCAGGCCGCCAGCCGACACGCCTGTCAGGATGCCCGGGTCGAGATCGGGATGCCGCGAGGCAACGTGTCGCAGGAAACCGACTTGGTAGGCCGCGCGAGCGCCGCCGCCGCTCAGCATCAGCGCGAGCGTCGAATCGCTCACGGAGCCAGACCAGCCAGAGATATCGAGTCCTGGATGCAACGTGGGAAGATACATCACTTATGACCCGAGGCCAGCTGCATTCGGCGCTCCAGCGACACAAAGACGCGCTGAATCGCCACGACATCGCGGCGCTCACGCCGATGTACGCGGAGCAGGCGGTCGTGACCAGTCCCATGTTCCAGACGGTGCGCGGCCGCGCCGGCATTGCGGACGCCTTCCGGAAGCTGTTCACCCTGTGGCCCGACTATCGAATGCAGTTGAACGATGACCTCTTCATCGTCGACGGCAATCGCGCAGCCGAATTCGGGTCGGTGATGGCAACCCACAGCGCCGAATTTTTTGGCCTGCCGCCGACCGGCGAACGCATCGAGTATGAGTTCGTGCGTCTCTACACCTTCGCGGAGGATCAGATTGTCGAGGAGCGCCGGATTTACGATCTTGCAGGGATTCTCGAGCGACTTGGTAGGTCGCAGCTGGAGCGCGAGCTCAACGTCGCGGCCACCATCCAGCGCCTGCTGCTCCCGCGCACGCGCCACTCGGGCGCATTCTTCGAGGCGGTTGGCGCCTCGATCCCGTCTCGGACGATCGGCGGCGATTTCTTCGAGTACCTGGATCTGCCGTCTGGAGACTTCGGCCTGGCGCTCGGCGACGCGTCCGGGAAAGGCGCGGCCGCGGCCCTCGTCGCCGCCATGGTCCAGGGCATTTTCTCGGTGGAAGCCGAAAACGAGCGGGGCCCGTCGGCGACACTTTCTCGTGTCAATCGGGCCTTGCGACGGCGCGGGATGGAGCCGCACTTCGTCACCCTGATGTACGGTGTGATCGGTCCGGACGGCAAGTTCCGCTACTCGAATGCCGGGCAGAACCCGCCGATCCTGCTGACCGCGGGCGGCATCCAGCACCTCACGACCGGAGGGCCGATGCTCGGGTTGTTCGATGATCCGGTGTTCCCCGAAGAGACGCTTTGGCTGAAACCAGGTGATCGCGTCCTGATCTTCAGCGACGGCGTGACCGAAGCGCTCAACCAGGCCGCCGAAGAATTCTCTGAAGCTCGATTGGTCGAGGTCCTGCAACAGCACGTCACAGAACAGCCGGATGCGCTGCTCGAGAGCGTCCTGGACAGCGTTCGCCACTTCTGCGGTCATGCTCCGCAGAGAGACGACGTCACGGCTGTGGTGATGCAGTTTCGGTGAAGGAACGGCCGCGATCTAGTGCGAAGGGACCAGGTTGAAGCTGATGCCGCCGCCACCTGACACGGCGAACGGTTCGACGGCGAATCGGGTGTGAGACGTCCCGATCGTGACGGTTCGACCAGCGAGAATACCCAAGGCCGCGCCAAAGGCGACGTCACTCAGATAGTGCTTCTGCACCTGGACGCGCGAAGCGCCGACATAGGCAGCGATCGCGTAGGCTGGAATGCCTACCTTCCATCCGAAGTTCCGCTGAAGCACCGTCGCCGACGCAAAGGTGGCGGAGGTGTGGCCGGAGGGGAAAGACAGCGTATCACTGCCGTCCGGACGAGAGCGACCGACCGAGAACTTCATCGCCGACGTCAACGTGTGCGCGACAATCTGAGCTCGAAGGAGCTCCGATCCCACTTGCGCCGTGCGTGACGATCCACTCAACTTGCCGACGGCGTAGGTCGCCACGGCGCCGCCGAACTGAAGCGCGCTGCCGCCGAGCATCTGCCCGCTCTCGAAGGGCTCTTCGAGCCTCCGCACACTCATCGCACGGGTCGCCTGATGGTCGCCGACGTGACCGACGAGCGCGACGCTCGCGCCAATCGCCAGCCAGCGGGCGGAGTCTTTCGACGCCAGATTTTTGAAGTCGCCAATGAGGTCGGCGAAAATGTTCGAGGAGTGGTCAGAAACGGGCGGAACAGCAACGCGGGGAAGGGTCTGCGGAACCGGGGCCGCCGCCTCGGTGGTGACGGCGGCCGGTGACACCGCGATCGCCCCGCTCTGGGCAAACGCTGGCGTCTGACAAACCAGGAGACTGGCGCACCCGAAGGCACAAGCCAGAACGCGGGGGCGGTTGATCGTCATACTGCTAGTCCTAGTCCTGGGGCATCCGTTCGAATCCGACCAGACGCCAATCGCGCTCCAACCGCCGGAAATACGCGTGCACGGGTTCCTGCCACGGCGAGGGACCGCCCGTGGCCGACAGATCTACTGTAATAAAGACGCCTGAACGCGTGGGAAGTTCCCGAGGACTCAGTAGTTTGTTGGTCGACGACGAGGTCTCCCCCAGCAGTTGCTTCTCAAATGACGTGTTATCAAAGAGATACCAGCGCGCCCGATATCCCAACGGCTCCTTGGCCACACCAGCCTCCACCGCGGCGTTACGCAACGTCAGGCTCCCGCTAGCGTCGAGCACGGGGCTAACAACGGGATTCACAGCCGTCAAATAGGCCCGCAGAATGGCGTCCCGGCGCTCGGTGATCGCCTTGACCAGAAAGTCCTCGGATTTGGGGTCACCGAATTGCCCAACCCCGACCGCCGCACGGACCATTTCTGGCGTCAACGCGGCGAGTTTCTGCGCCGCCCAGAACCGGTCATCGGCGCGCGACTGGAGAAACGCTGAGTTAGGCACGCGTGGTTTCCAGCGGTCGGGTTCGAACCGGCTATTGTCGAGCGGCATCCGACCAATCGACCTCGACTCGTAGAGGTCGATGGTGCGGAACTCCGACGCGCGAAAGCCGAACGACACCATCTGCTTGCCCACCCGACTGGGCTCAACCAGGTACTCGTGTCCCTCCCAGTACTGCCTGGGCTGAGCGCCGCCGCTTCCAAGCGTGGACCCGAAGTCGATCAGGTAGTGACGCACGAACGCCCGGCCATCCTGGGTCACCAGCGTATCGAGCGAGTTGATCGAGTTGGCGTCGAACTGATTCAGCCACGCCGCGAAGACGCCGTATCCGCGCAGCTCCCGTCGATGCTCGTGAGCCACGATGTCGTTGGGATCGTCCGGGCGCGTCGCAAAGAACCGAAAGCCGCCAAGCGGTGTTCCCTCGAGCGCCTTGCTCGCGACCACCCGATAAGAGCCGTCGGGTTCGCGGTTGGCGCGCTTGAGCAGCGCATCGATGTCGGTGGCGTGCATCGGACGAGCGATGCCCCCGGGCGGTGAGAACTGCGCGCCGTCGCCAATGGCGAGCTGCTCCCGACGGAACCCGGCAATGTGATTTTCGGAGACGTTGTAGCCGAGCGCCCACATCAGTTTGGTGACCGCGACTTCCGTTCCGGTCGCCATCCCGCGATAGCCGGGTGGATCGAATTTCAGGAACCAGATCTGCCCGGTCTGATCTCTGATCGTAAATCCCGGCGTGACGCCGTCGCTCTTCGACGCGGTCACGGTCCAGGTGCCTGCCGCTGGGCCCGTGGTCACGTCCGGCCCCTTCGTGATCTCGTCGACGGATACCGTCCGATGTCCGAGCCGGTTGGTGAACCAGCTCGAATCGGGCACCTCGTCGACGGTGTTCAGGTTCTTCGCCCGTACGTTGACTGCCGGATCCCCGAGTTTGCCGAACAGGTTGAACAGGACGTTGGCGATGAGATCAATCCGCCATGGACGCACGGTCGAGGCGTTCTGATGATCGCGCTCCAGCCAGACGGGATCGTCGTCGTAGAACCTTGGCGGCGCGCCCGATACGGCGAGAGTGAGCGACAGGAGGCTGGCCAGACACGCGCACGTCCAACGCACGAATGAGCCTCTCAAAATGACGGCCCGAAACTGAAGATGAGACCCATGCCGTCGTCGCGAGTGCGAGCCAGTTCGATCCGAAGGAACGTCGCGGCGGGTGCGTGAAAGCGCACGCCGATGCCATAGGAGGTATTCAGATCCGTCAGATCGAGATCCCGGCGCAGGGCCACGACTTTTCCCGCGTCGAAGAAGAGTGCCATGTCGACGAACTGCCCCGCCGTCCACCGATATTCGCCTGACACGAGAA
>Ga0111539_10008798_pt1 | contig 12803 bp, 7 predicted proteins | sample RhiMethybrSRZTD1_FD_79667 | JGI IMG/M metagenome (GOLD analysis project Ga0111539, IMG submission 79667) | Populus rhizosphere microbial communities from Tennessee, USA - Rhizosphere MetaG P. TD hybrid SRZTD1 (version 2) (version 2) | ecosystem: Host-associated > Plants > Roots > Rhizosphere >...
CTGCGGCTCCGGGATGTACTTGCGAAGCAGCGGCAGCATCGGGCCGTAGCTCAGCAGGCCCTGCTGAATCACGAGCTGCAGGAACGCAGGTGGGGTGGTCGCGCTCCGCAGCGGGGTGAGGTTGATGACCGGGTTGGGCCACAAGGCGTTGGCCATCACGCTCGCGGTGCCGGCGTATTCGGCGATGAACGCGTTGCCGCCCGCCTCGTTCGCCGCCGCGGTCACCATCGCGGCGTAGTTCTGACCGCCGCCGAACCAGTCGATCTTCGCCTGGTTGAGCGTGATCTCGAAGTAGTTGGACGGCACCGCGCGGCTCGCGCCCAGCACGTAGAGGTTGACCGGCATGTCGGCCAGCGCGGCGATGGCGGTCAGCTTGAGCGGCACGCAGGGCACCTCGCCCGCGAACTTCAGCACCACCGGCTGGATGGCGCCGGTCTCCTGGCCGCTCAGCAGCTTCACGGCGACGAAGTATTTGTTGAGCGCGACGTATTCGTCGATGATCGACTTGGCGGTGTCGCTGACGACGAAGCCGTTGTCGGCCAGCCACTTCAGCAGATCCGCGCTGGTCGTCGAATGCAACACGGCCGCGTCGTAGGGGCCGACGTCGCCGCGGAAGATGACGTTGACGCCCGGGGCCCCAGCGTCGATGCCGCCGGCGGAGCTGCCACCGGTGCCGGTGCCGCCGGCGCCAATGTCCGTCGGGGAAAGCCGCCCGTCTGGCTTGCACTCGCCTTCGATGACGGTCGTGGCCCCGTACGTCGGCCGCGTCAGCTGCGCCACCTGCGTGAACACCCGGTCGGTCCCGACCGAGATCGCGGGGACGGCGTCGATCGGGAGCACCCATGAGAAGTCGCTGGCCGTGCCCGAATACAGAATCTGGATGTAGGCGGTCACCGTGGTCTCGCCGGTCCCGGGCTTGTCGAGGGCGAACACGATGTTCTCACCCGACTGCGCGACGGGCAGCGGCGCGAACGGGTCGGGCGGCGGGCCGCCGCAGAACAGACCGCCGCACGCTTGCGCGGTGCGCGCGCCGATGCCGGGTGCCGCGACGGCGGCGACCAGCGTCGTGCCCGCGAGGGCGAACACTCTCAGAGTCCTGTGTCGGGTCATGGTGGCTCCCTCCCGTTTCGGTTCAGCGGTAGACGACGCGGATGCGGTGGTTGTGCGTGTCCGCGATGTACAGGTTTCCAGCCGTGTCGAGCGTGATGCCGCCCGGCCGGTCGAGCTTTGCGCTTGTCGCCGGGCCGTCGTCGCCGGCGAAGCCTGGCGACCCGCAGGTGCCGGCGGCGGTCGCGATGACGCCGTCGTCGTGGACCACACGTACGCAGCCGTTGCCGGTGTCGGCGATGTAGAGGCCGTCCGGTCCGACGGCGACGTCGGCGAGGCCGCTCAGCGTCGCCTCCGTCGCGGGACCGCCGTCGCCGGTCGCGCCGATCTGCCCGTTGCCGGCGACGGTGGTGATCACGCCCGCCGTGTCGATCTTGCGGACGCGGCTGTTGAGCGTGTCGGCGATGTAGACGTTGCCCGCGGCGTCGACGTCAATCCGCCCGGCCGGCCGCGCCGACTGTCCTTGCGGCAGCGAGATGAACGCGCCGGTCGCGGGGCCGTCGTCGCCGAGCGCGGGGCACGCGGCGGGGTCCAGGCACTTGCCGACGCCGGCGAAGGTGCTGATCGTCTGCGTGGCCGCGTCGACCTTGCGGATTCGATTGTTCGCCTGGTCGGCGATCAGCATGTTGCCCGCGGGATCGAACACCACCGCCACGGGCAGGTCCAGCACCGCGGTGGCGGCCGGGCCTCCGTCCCCCGCGAAGCCGCGTTTGCCCGTGCCGCACACGTCGATCAGCTCGCCGGTGGCGGCGTCCATCGTCTTGATCCGGCTGTTGTGCCAGGCGGCGATGACCAGATGCCCGGCGCCGTCGAACGTCACCTGGGTCGGGTGGTTGAGCCGCCCGGTGGACGGATCGTCCGACGCCGGTCCCAGCTCGCCGATGCCGGCGACGATCTTCAAGGTGTCGTCCTCCTGCCGGACGCGAATGCGATGGTTGTTCCAGTCGACGATGTAGAGCCGCCCGTCGGGTCCGACCGTGACGTCCTGCGGGAGGTAGAGGCGCGTGGTGAGCGCCGCCAGACCGTCGGCGCCGTCGCCCGCGATGCCGGTTCCCGCGACGGTGCAGATGACCCCGGGCGCCGGATTGCAGACGACCGGCGCCTGCGGCATCGGCTCGTCGTCACCGCACCCGACGGCCGCGGCGGCGCCCGTCAGCGCCGCGGCCACGAGCCACGCGCGCGACCGCCGCCCCGCACCTGTCACGGCGTCACCATCCGGATCCGGTTGTTGAGCGTGTCGGCGATGTAAAGGTTACCGGCGCCGTCGAAGGTGATCCCCCACGGCCGCTGCAGCGACGCGGCGGTCGGCATGCCGCCGTCGCCCGCGAAGCGCGCGACGCCGTCGCCCGCGAAGGTGCTGATGATGCCGGTCGCGAGGTCGACGACGCGCACCACGTGGTTGTCGGTGTCGGCGATGTACAGCCTGCCATCCGGGCCGATCGCCGCGTCGCGCGGCCAGGCGAGCGACGCCTCCGTCGCGGGGCCGCCGTCCCCCGAGAACCCCGGCGTGCCGTTGCCGGCGACGGTCTCGATGGTGTCGGTGGCGAAGTCGACCCGCCGGATGCGCTGGTTCTCGGTGTCGACGATGTACAGGCGATCCTGATCGTCGATCGCCAGGCCGCCTCCCGGTTCCGGGTTGTCGTTGGCCATCTGGAAGTTCAGCAGCGCCGCGGCCGGCGGGCCACCGTCGCCCGCGAAGCCGAACATGGCGCCACCGACCACGGTGGTGATCACGCCGTCGGTGTCGATGCGCCGGATACGGAAGTTGCGGGTGTCGGCGACGTAGATCGCGCCCGTCGTGCGGCTGACGACGACCGCCTTGGGCTGGTTGAGCAGCGCGCCCATCGCCGGCATGCCGTCGCCGATGAATCCGGGACCCGCGCCGCTGACCACCTCCTCCAGCCCGGTCTCGGGATTCAGCCGCCGGATCTTGTGGTTGTGCCAGGCGGCGACGATGGCGACACCGTTGCCGTCGAACGCCACGTCGGTGGGATGGTTCAAGGTGCAGTCGGTGCCGGGAACGCCGGGGGCCATGCGTTCATTGCCGACCTCCGGTCCGTCACCCACGTCGCCGGTGCCGAGCACGGTCTCGAACCTGTCGTCCAGGTTCACGCGCCGGACGCGGTGGTTCTGCCAGTCGAGCACGTAGCCGCGCCCGTCGGGCGCGAACGCCAGGTCGGTCGGCCAGTAGAGCATCGCCTCGCGCCGGTCCAGGCCGTCCCCGTAGAACGCGGGCTCGCCGTTGCCCGCCCACGTGCAGATCGTGCCGGCGCGGCAGCTCGGCGGCGGGTCGGAGTCACACGCGGCCCCGGAGGCTGCGAGCAGCACGAGCAGCGTAAGTGAAGCGGCGCGGTTAAGTCCCATCGTCATGCCCGGTCGGCCACGCAATCCCCGGACCAGCGCCCATCGGCTGAAATTCCGCGGGGTTCGCGGTCCGCGCGCGAGATGGTCGCCGGAAAACCATGACATCGATGTCCGGATCTTACAGATCTCCGGGGCGAACCGATCGCTTATCGTCGCGAAGTTGCTGGATTTACCGGCGGTGGCCGGCTGCTTGCTTGTAGGGCCGCGCGGGAGGGAAGCCGTGTCGCGAGCTCGATGGATGTTGCGCCTGGTCCAGGTGATGGCGGTGCTGGGGACGGCGGCGATCGGCGTCCGCGGGGCGCACGCGTGCGGGGGGTTCTTCTGCAGCCAGCCGCTGCCCAACGGGGGGCTCCCGATCGCGCAGGCGGCCGAGAACGTCCTGTTCGTGATGGACACCGACCCGGCGACCGGCGCGAAGCGCGTCGAGGCGCACATCCAGATCCTGTACACCGGCCCCGCGACCGAGTTTTCGTGGATCGTCCCGGTGACCGCCGTGCCGACCGTGGACGTCGGCTGGGACATCCTGTTCGATCGCCTCGAGCCGCCGACGCGCCCGTCGTTTCAGCTCACGTATCAGGTCGAGGGGACCTGCGAGGGTGGGGGCGGTGGCGGCATCGGTTGTGGCGCCGTAGCCGACAGTGCCACCGGCGGCGGCGGCGGCGGGAGCGGCGGTCTCCCGCCCCCAACCGTCGACGTCCTCTCGCGGGGCAGCGTCGGTCCCTTCGATTACGTGGTGGTGCGGTCGGAAGACGGGGCGACGCTGCGGACCTGGCTGGGCACCAACGGCTACTACGTTTCGGAGGAGGCGGCGCGCATCGTCGACGAATACGTGGCCGGCTTCCATTCGTTCGTCGCGGTCAAGCTGCAGGTCGGGCAGGACACGTCCGCGATCCGCCCGATCATCCTGCGTCTCGCGTCCGCCGAGGCCTGCCTGCCGCTCAAGCTGACCGCGATCGCGGCCACGCCCGATCTGCGCATCAACGTCTGGGTGCTGGCGGACGCGCGCGCGATCCCGATCAACTACGTCGAGATCGGCGTGAACCTGGCCAAGATCGACTGGATCAACGGCGGCTTCAACTACGATCAGCTGCTGAAGGAGGCGGCCAACGAAGCGGACGGCAACGCCTTCGCGGTCGAATACGCGCAGAAGTCGGCGACGGCCACGACCTGGTTCACGCTCATGAACTCCAGCGCGCGCGCGACGCTGTCGACGGCGCCCGATCCGGCCACCTACCTGAACACGCTGGCGACGCTGGGCGTGACGCCGACCAGCGCGGTGGTGCAGGTGCTGCGGAGATACATCCCGCTGCCGGCGTCGCTGGCGTCGCAGGGGGTGACCGAGACGATGTTCTACCAGGGCATGTCGTATTACTGGAGCGCGTTCCGCAGCTCGTTCGCGCCGTTCGATCCGGTGGCGCTGACGGCGGCGATGGAAGCCGAGGTGCTCGCGCCGATCGACACACTCCGGCCGCTGTTCGTGCGCAACGCCTACCTGACCCGTCTCGCGACGTTCATATCGCCCGAAGAGATGACGAAGGACCCGCTGTTCGTGACCAACCGGCTGCTGCCCGACGTGGCGCCCAACCGCACCGCGATCGGACACATCTTGTGCGGCGACGAGGAGTACAACAGCTGTTCGGCGCCGCTCTGGATCGAGCTCGAGGACGGCCGCCGGATCGGCTGGCTTCCCCGTTCATGTGGCGGCTTCGGCCTCGACCGCAGCGACATCGACGCGATGCCGTCGGGGGAGGTCGCCTGGAACCGCGACCCCGACAGCGAGGGGCAGATGGTGATCGACAACCGTTCCGCCATCGCGCAGAGGCTGGCCGCGCACAACGCCCAGGTCCCGAAGCTCGATTCGGGCTGCGGCTGCTCGCTGCGCGCGCGCCCGCGCAGCGTCGCGATGCTGGCCGCCGCGGCCACCAGCGTCATGCTGTTGGTCGCGCGCCGGCGCCGCCGCCGGCGGTAGCCCGATGATCGGTTGGTTTGGACCTCGGGCCTCGGACTTCAGGCCTCGGGATCCGGAGCCGGCGCCCGTTTGGCTTCTGTTCGGATCCCGAGGTCCGAGGCCTGATGCCCGAGGTCTGTCCCGTTCAACCGGTCACGGGATCGCCGGCGTCCCGGTCGCCAGGTACGACTTCAAGAATGCCGCCCAGTCGGAGATGGCGGTCGGGTTCTGGGTCGCGACGAAGTGTCCGTCGTAGCCGGTCGGCTGGTACTGGAAGAAGGCCGCGGTGCGCTTGACGCCGTCGCCGCCGGTCTTGTTGGCGGTGACGGGACGGCTGATCTTGTTGTCGTCCCGGATGTTGCCCTCGACCTGCGCGCCCGCCAGCGGGATCCCGAGCGACTGCGCGTTCGCGTCCAGCGTCGACAGCGGCGTGTACGTGTCGCCCTTCCCCCACGACATGTAGACGTGCTTCGACGGAATCGTCGCGGGCGGCTGGCTGATGATGAGCGGGTTGTAGACGAGCGGATCGGAACGGTCGAAGAAGCTCTGGAAGATGGTCATGACCGGGTGCTCGGCGGTCAGCGACTCGCCGATCAGGAACGCCATCCCGGCTGAGATGTCGACCGGCATCGTCTTGTCGAGCAGGGACGACGTCAGGTGCGCGCCCGCGCCCGAAAAGACGGCCGCCGGCGCGGCGCCGCTCCAGGCCAGCGCGATCTCGCCCGAGGTGCTGCCCTGCGAGTGCCCGAAGAACGCGAGCGCGCCGGGATCGAACAGGATGGCCGCCCCGGTCGGCGATGACGCCGCCGTCAGCGCGACGGCGGAGACGCGCAGCGCCTGCAGGATGTCGACGGCGCCCTGCAGGAAGTTGTCGCGCGCGGCGCGCGGGTTGAGCGGGTTGAACACCAGGTCGTCGGACTTCTTCGTCGAGCCGCCCTTGCGCGCGCCGTGTTCGACCGCGTCGAAACCCAGCACGGCGGCGGGCGTCGCCCCCGACGCCAGCTTGGCGGCGACCCCGTCGGAGATGAACGAGCGCATCGAGCCACCCGTCCCGTGGTGATAGACGACCAGCGGCCACCCCGGCGCCGGCATGGAGCCGCCCTTCGGGATCGTCAGCGCGAAGCAGACCTGTTCGGTGCGCACCGGCGCCGGCATGCCGCCGGTCTCCGCGATGCCGCCGCCCTGCGCGGGGGTGTCGTAGGGCGCCGTCCCCGCCTGATAGATCGGCACCGAGAACTTGCCGTGGATCTCGCTGAACGCGGCGTCGGCGGCCGGGCAGGCGCGTGCCGGCGTCCCGTCGTCGCAGGGCGACGCGACGCCCGCGCCGCACAGCGTGAGCGACGTCAGCATCGGCGCGGGCTGCGACGCGACGCTGGTGGCCAGCCGGCCCATGTGCCCGGGCGCGTCCTGCACCGTGAACACCGCGGCCGCCGCGAGCACGGGCGCGTCGGCGCCCCGGCTCGTCATCCAGTTGCGGAGCGGCTGGTAGGTGTCCCACGCGCGTCCCAGCGCGGCGTCCGACGGCCGCGTCGCGCCCATGACGGCGGTGAAGTCAGCGTCGGCCGCCGCCGGCGCGCCCGCATCCGACTTGAGGCCCGTCGTCACGAACGCCGCATACGTGTGACCGGGCTCGAACGGCGTATCGGGCGTGTTGCGCACGACCAGCGTGTAGTTGCACGAATACTTCGTCTTGCCGTTGTTGGTGACCCAGCTGCGCCCGTATTCGGTGCCGAAGGTGGGCCCGGCCGTCACGTCGAACAATCTGACGACGTCGGGCGTGGCGGTGTTGTAGTCGATGTTGCCCGAGAACCGAAACGCGATGCCGGCCGCCGCCGAGAACCCGTCGAAGTCGGCGGTCCAGGTGTCGACATACAGCTTCACGAGGTCGACGCCCAGCGGGGTCGGGCCGGGCTTGGGGAAGTCGGAGATGTCGAGCGCGCCGCCGCTGACCCGGATGTCGTTCGGGAACGGCAGGCGATAGAAGTCCGCCGGCGGTTTGCCGGGGCGGGGCACCTCGAAGTACGCGCGGAACGCGCCTTCGTCGGTGCACGTCACGCCCGCGAACGGTGGGTACGCCTGCTTCAGCTCGGCGCACTGGCCGTTGGCGCCGCACCACAGGCCCGAAAGACAGTCGGCGGTCGCCGTGCAGGCGCCGCCCTGATCGACGCTGCCCCCTTCGGCGCACGTGCCGTAGAACCCGTTCAGGCTGCAGCGCAGCGGAGGCCGGCACTGGCGGTCGGACGCGCAGGCCGCGCCCGTGTCGAGGCCGCCCGCCATGGTGCAGACCCCGGTGAGGCCGTCGCAGAAGTTTCCTCCCGCGCAGTCGCGAGTCGCCGAGCAGGGGCTGCCCGGACGCCCGTTTCCGGGATCCGCGCACATGCCGCCCGCGCATACCTTGCCGCCCGAGCAGTCCCGCGGTCCCTCGCACGGCGTGCCGATGCCCGACAGGCCCTTGCTGGAACAGCCCGCGACTCCCGCCGCGGCGATCATCACCCCCATCACCCCCAAGAAACTTCGAGCTGACACGCTGAGCATCGTCCGCATCGTAACCCAACCGCCGCACCCCGCGGACGTGACAAAAGCAGCCTATTCGGCCGCTTCGCGCTGCTTGCGGGCGACCGGCTCGATGCCGGCCAGGCGACCGAGCTCGCGATGGATGCGGGCGACGCGTTCGACCTGGCCCTTCGCCGGGAAGCGTTCGTAGAAACCTTCGTTGCGGAACGTCTTCAGCTCCTGCGTCCAGACGGCGAGCTGGCGCTCCCAGCGCTTCTGCCGCCCGTCGACCGGTTCGGCGTCGACGTGCGCCAGGTCGGCGCAGACGCGCAGCATCCCTTTTATCGTGACCGGCTTGGTCACCATGTAGTTGCCGTTGCCCCACGCCTCGCCCCACACCTTCTCGGCCGCCTTGAGGAAGTCGCGCACCACCTGGTAGAGGCGGTTGACCAACGTCCGGGAGGTCGCCTGCTTCTGGAGCTTCTTCCAGTCCGCCAGCACCCAGCGGTGGATTTCGTTGAACAGCTCGGCCTGCAGGATCCACTTCTCGCGCTGGCTGCGGCCGCCCAGGCGGTTGATCCGGTAGCGCAGCGGGCTGTCCGATTCGACATACAACATGGCGACCACCTGCGCGGCGACGCGCTTGTCCGGCGCCGACCAGGACACCTTTTCGTACAGGTCGACGAGGTGGCTCTTGTTGATGCGCGTCGGGGTCGAATTGATGATGACGAACATCTCGGTCGCGAAGTCCTCGCTCTTGCCGTCGAAGATGATGCACGGCACGTGCAGCGTGCGCGCGTCGGCGGCGCGCTCTTTGCGGAAGAAGTGCAGCGCAGCCAGCCGGTGCTGACCGTCGATGATCAGGTACTTGGACCGCGGCTCTTCCAGGTTGCCGACGTTGTCGAAGCCCTTGAGCGGGTCGAAGTGCAGCCGCTCGGCCGTGAACAACAGCACCGTGCCCGGGATCGGCGGTTGGCTCTGCGCCGTTTCATAGAAGTTCTTGATCGCGGCGACCTTGGCGCGCGACAGGTCGCGCTGGAACGCGCTGTCCTTTCGCTCGATCTTCGAGATGAACTGCGCGACGTCGTCCTCCTCCTCGACCTTGGCCGGCGCGATCTGCCCTTCCTCGGCGTAGAACCGGCTGATGAACTGGACCTTGTCCAGCAGGTGGTCCGTCGGGTACGAGACGAAGTAGAAGACGCTGTCTTTCTGCCGTACCTGGGTCGCGAGCATGGCCGGGATATTAGCCCAGCCATGCCCGGGTGGTTACCTACCTACCTACCTACAGACGGCGTCGATGCAGGACTGCGTGCCGCCGCAGTCGATAGCCAGCGCGCAGACCGGCGCGGCCTCGCCCGGCGTCACGCAGAAGCCTCCCGCGCAGACGATGGCGTCGCCGCACAGGCAGCAGTCGGAGCTGGTCGCGCAGCTCGTCCGGCAGGCGCCGTTCACGCACATGCGGCCGCCACCGCCACAGTCGCTGTTCGCGCTGCACGAAGGGCGGGGGCGGTCGTCGGCGCGGCACAGTCCGCTCACGCAGCGATCGAGGGGGCCGCAGTTGGCGTCGGTGGTGCAGGCGGCGCGGCAGTAACCGTTGACGCAGGTGCCGCCCATGCAGTCGGCGTTGAGCACGCAGTGCCCGCCGCCTTCGGGATCGGGCTGGCAGAAGCCGCCCAGGCAGGCGTTGCCGGTGCCGCATTCCAGCGAGGTCGCGCAGGGACGCTCGCACGAGCCGTTGCGGCAGCGGGCACCGACCCCGCATTCGCTGTTGAAGCGGCAGCCCGGGGTCGTCGGCGGCAGGGGCTGACAGACGCCCGAGGTGCAGCACTCGGTCGGCTTGCAGTCCGTGTTCACGCGGCACGCGGGCGTGCCGCCGGTTCCGGCGGCGCCGGTCGTGCCCGCAGCGCCGGTCGTGCCCGCGGTGCCGGTCGTGCCCGCCGTGCCGCTCGCGCTGGAGCCCCCGCTCCCCGCGCTGGTCGTGCCGCCTGTGCCGCTCGTCCCACCCTTGCCGGTCGCCGCGGATCCACCCGCGCCCGTGCCGGTCGTACCGCCCCGGCCGGTCGCCGCGGATCCGCCCGCGCCGGCGGCCGTTCCGCCGTCCGTGCCGCCGCGGCCCGCCGGGCCAGCCGTACCCGCGCATCCGCCCCGCCCCGAATTGGTACCGCCGCCAGATTCACCGGCCTTGCCGCTTTGCGGGCGGTAGTCATCCGTCACGTAAGAGCAGTCGGGATCCTCGGGATGCCGGTGGCATCGCTCGTTCGGATCGATGATGCAGCCCGTGAGGGCGGAGAGTCCGACAAGTGCGCAGCACACGGCGGCGAACGACGGCGAAAACGAGGCGATGCGGTCCAGCTTCATGGTGGGCGTGTCCTTTCGGCCGTCGCGCTCTCGCAATCCGCGCGCCATTTTGTCAGCCCCGTGATCAGCGCGACGCGCGCGATAGAGATGCGCACGAATCGTGGGATCCACCGTTGATGCGATCCCTGATTTTGGTGCGTCGGCGCACGCGGACGCGCCCACGGTGTCCGGCATTCACACGCGATCGTGTGCCGCGATCACCTCAGGCCAGGCACTGACGCAGGTCGCGGCTGCAGCTTCGGACGCGATCGTTGGCGCGAGCCTACGCCTCGCCGCTCCAGCGCAGGAACGCCAGATACTCGCGCCGCGTGCGCGGGCCGTGCGGGCGCGGGCGGCGCGGGAACGCGGCGGGTTCGGCGCGGCGCGCGAGCGTGATCATCGCGATGTCGTCCTGCGTGATCTTGCGGCGCATCGTCTGGACGTCGACGCCGTAGACGGCGGCCGCGTTGAGGCCGAAGATCTTCCGCTTCACCTCAGCCGTGAGCGCCGGGTAACCGTACAGCGCCTGCATCGAATCCGGGATCTGGAACGAGCGGAACGCCTGGATCTGCGGCTGTGGGCCGCCGTTGTTGTAGGAGTCCGTTCCCCACAGGATCCGGTCGGGCCCGAGGTACTTGAGCAGCTTGCCGAGCACGTGCGCCGCCTCGTTCATGCTGCTCATCAGGCTGAACCAGGTGGTGCCGAGCTCGGCGTACACGTTGCCGTTCGGCCCCAGGCCGTTGTCGACCACCGTCTTGATCAGGCGATCGACGCCCAGCGGCGCGGCGTCGGCCATGTTGAACGGGTGGTCCTCGGCCACGCCGCCCTGCCAGCCCGAGTGATAGACGAGGAACTTCACATCCGGGTTGGCGGCGGCCGCCGGCCCGACGTCGCGCGGCGAGTTGATGCCGGTCCACGTGCCGTTGTCGCTGCCGATGCCGCGGTGGGTGGCGACGATACGGACGCCGAGCTGGCGGGCGCGCTCGATGAACGGCTGCCCGAAGCCCGCGCTGTCCAGGCCACGTCCCGCCGTCGCCGGTGGATAGGTCTTCCACGCGGCGATCGGGAAGCTGCCGGCGTCCTGGGTCATCGCGTCGAGCTCGACCTGGCCTTCGTCGGGGCGGACGTTGGCGTGTATCAGCAGGCGGGGCGAACCGTTGATGCGATCGACGATTTCCTTGATCTTGGCGCGCGCCTGGATCGACGGCCGATCGCTGGCGCGAGGGGCCGGGTACCCGGACAGGCAGGCGACCTGCGTATCGCTGTCGACGAAGATCCCGGACAGGTACGCGGTCGGGCACATGTTCGGCGTGTTCTGGTCGCAGGTGGACGCCGTCCACGGGGGCGACGGCACCGTGGTGTGCGTCTGCACGTCGAAGATGAATTCCTGGGCCACCGTCGCGGCATCGGCCGCGTCGGGGTTGTCGATCGCGTCCTGGGAGACGTCGTAGCCCGCGTCCATCGCCGCCTGGGTGGCGTCGGTCGCGCTGACGTCGGCCCCCACGTCGTAGCCCGCGTCGCGCGTGAATCCTGGGCTGCTGCTGTTGCAGCCGTAGGCCTGGTTCATCACGTAGAGCGCGCCGAGCATGCCGGTGGCGCCCTCGGTGAACTGGCGGCGGGTCATGCCGAGGCGCGGCGCCTTGTCGTCGACCAGACGCCGGTACAGCTTGGCCGCCAGGCGGTCGCGGTCGTCGACCGGCCGGGGCTCGAACTCGCCGTTCGACATCGGGTGAAACGAGATCGGCGAGCGTGGTTCCGCTTCGCTGTCCGACTTCTTCATCGCAACCTCCGTGAAGACGCCTCGTGCGACGCCAGTATAGGTCCGGGAGGTAAACTGGCAATCGTGTTTGCCCTGAGCCTGCTGTTTGCGCTCGCGTGCCTGTCGGCGGACGGCAAGCGGCCGGCGGGGTTCGTCGACATCGCGGAGGTCGCACCGGACGTCGTCGTCGATCTGAAGTACGCCCGCGCCGACAACTTCATGCGCCGCGCCGTGCGCGGTTACGGCGCCGCGCGCTGCTTGTTGACGAAGCCTGCGGCGCGCGCGCTGGCCGAAGCCCAGCGCGAGGTGGCGGCGTCCGGGCTCGCGCTGATGGTCTACGACTGCTACCGGCCACAGCGGGCGGTCGACGACTTCGTCGCCTGGGCGCGCGCCGCGCCCGCCACCGCGGTCGACCCGATGCACAACCCGGTCGTGCCCAGGAGCGAGCTCCTCGCACGCGGTTACATCGCCGCCCGCTCCGGTCACAGCCGCGGCAGCACCGTCGACCTGACGCTGATCGCCTCGGGCCCGCGCCGGCGCCCGCCCGCTGGGCCGCCCGACTGCCGATCGATCGAGGGGGCGCTGGCGCCGGATGGAAGCTTGAACATGGGGACGACGTTCGACTGCTTCGACGAACGCGCGCACGCCGCCGACGTCAAGGTGACGCCGGCGGCGCGGCGCAACCGCCGGTTGCTGCGGGAGGTGATGGAGAAGCACGGTTTCGTCCCCTACGCGCAGGAGTGGTGGCACTTCACGCTCGCCAACGAGCCGTTTCCGAAGACGTCGTTCGACTTC
>Ga0111539_10008799_pt1 | contig 12803 bp, 10 predicted proteins | sample RhiMethybrSRZTD1_FD_79667 | JGI IMG/M metagenome (GOLD analysis project Ga0111539, IMG submission 79667) | Populus rhizosphere microbial communities from Tennessee, USA - Rhizosphere MetaG P. TD hybrid SRZTD1 (version 2) (version 2) | ecosystem: Host-associated > Plants > Roots > Rhizosphere >...
CCTTCCTTGGAGGAACCGATCGAGCGGGAGCACACTGTCCGCGGTCTCGGCCTGGGTGCCAGGACGGATCTCGTCGAAGCCGGCCGTGTGCGTGAGAAGATGGCGCACGGTGACGGGCTCGGGATAGGTCGCCGGGATGGCGACGCGTTTCACGTATCGACTCACGGGGGCAGCGAGGTCGATCTTGCCTCGATCCGCGAGCTGCATCACGGCGGTCGCGGTGAACACCTTGGAGATCGAGCCGATTCTCCAGATGGTCGTGTCCGGGGAGACCTTCGTTCGTCGCGCGAGGTTCGCGAATCCGTAGCCGCGGCTCCAGACGGCCTTGCCTTTCTGGACGAAGATGAATCCCGCACCGGGGATCCGTTCCCGCGTCATCTCGGCGGTGATGACCGAGTCGACCAGGCCAGCTAGCTGGACGGGATCGATGGACTCGGACGGATGCGGCTTGGGCTCCTTCGCCAACGCCGGAAAGGGCGCCGCGAGGGTGATGAGGGCCGCAGCGACGACTACGATTCGCACCATGTCTGCGCGCCCACTCTTGACAGGCAGGTCCGTTCCAGACTCCACTACGCGGACTAGCTCGCCTTCGCCCTTTTGTTCCGGCCGTTCGCGCGCGCGCGACGCTTCTGAAGGCGCGCCTCGCGCTTGGCCAGGTAGGCGTCGAGATCGTTCTCGTTCCGGAAGAGGACTTTCTCGGCGGCGGTAGGACTGTAGCGCTCGCACTCCGCCGGATCGTATTCGCGGCAGAGATCCGGCCGTAGCGAGTAGTGGCTGCAGCGGCCGTCCTTGAGCCAGTTGCAGGTCGTCTCGAACTGGAGCATCCAGTTGTTGTCCCAATCGATCCAGACCGAGACGCCACGATGAAGAACGTACCAGCGGATGTCTTCGAAGTTCTTCTTCGTGCGCGGCGTGTCGATCTGGATCGCGATGTAGTGGCAGCAGTGGTCGCACCCTTGGCAGGGGTTCCCCTTCGGGAGCGCGGTCCTTCCGTCGGGAAGGAGTGGAAGCCCGATGGGCGGCCGCGGCGGCGTCTGCGGGCCGTCGAGGACCGCGGCGCTCGGGCGTGCGGTATGGTGTCTCTCGTCCTTCACGTGGAGGCCTCCCGTCATGGGGTCGTCGGGCGATCCGTTCGTGCAGCATAGCGCGATCGGTCGCAAGCTGTCCCACTATCTGATCGAGCGCCATCTGGGCGCGGGCGGAATGGGCGAGGTCTACCTCGCCCAGGACGTCGCGCTCGGCCGCGCCGTGGCCCTCAAGATCCTGCGCGCCGGCGACCCCTCGTTCGGCGAGCGCTTGAGGCGGGAGGCGGAGGCCTTCGCCCGACTCCAGCACCCCTGGATCGCCACGTTCTACGAGGGAAGCGAAGAAGGCGGCGTTCCCTTTCTCGCGATGGAGTACGTCCCCGGCCGGACGCTCCGCCGGCTTCTCGGCGAGGGGGCGATGCCTGTCGACCGTGCGCTGGCGCTGGCGGGCTGTCTCCTCGAAGCGCTCGCCCACGCGCACGCGGCCGGCGTGCTGCACCGCGACATCAAGCCCGAGAACGTGATGGTGCTCGATGGCGAGGGAGCGAAGCTCCTCGACTTCGGGCTCGCCCGGTATGCCGTGGCCGAGCCGGCATCCGACGGAACCCAGACGCGACTCACGGTGCAGGGCGAGGTGCTTGGAACCATGGGCTACATGGCGCCCGAGCAGCTCCGCGGTCTCGAGATCGACGCGCGCGCCGATCTCTACGCCGTCGCTGCCGTGCTCCACGAGTGCATCGCGGGCCGTCCCGCCTTTCCCGGCGCCACGACCTCAGAGAGGATGGCCGCGACCCTGGCGGGCGATCGACTGCCTCTCCGCGGCCCGTCCATCCCGCCGGAAGTCGAGGCCCTCGTGGCGCGCGGCATCGCCCGCTCGCCGGGGGAGCGCTTCCCCACGGCCTCCGCGTTTCTCTCCGACGTGAGGCGGCTCCGGGGTGACTCGTCCGCGAGCGCGCTTCCCGACACACTCGCGGTGCTCGATCTGGACAATGTGACGAAGCGCCCCGAAGACGACTGGATGACGAGCGGCGTCGCCGAGAGCCTCGCATCCGACCTCGCGCGCATACCCGGCCTCCACGTCGTGTCGCGCGAGAAGCTGCTCCAGGCGCGGGCCGCGCTCGCCCAGGGCGGGGCCGTGGTCGACGCACTCGATCTGGGACATCGACTCGCTTGTCGCTGGGTGCTCTCCGGCGGCATCCAGCGGATGGGCGCGTCGCTGCGTGTGGTCGCCCGCCTGACGGAGGTGCCGACCGGACGGATGGTCGCGTCCGAAAAGGTGGACGGGACCGTCGACGGAATCTTCGAGGTCCAGGACCGGCTGGCTCAAGCGGTGACGGCGCAGCTCAACCTCGTGGCGCCCTCCCCCACTCCCGGTGTGGCAGGCTCGCCGGACGTGCGCGCCTTCGAGCTGACCGCGCGCGGGCGCCGGCTCACCAACCGGCTCGAGAAAGGGACGTTCCAGGAAGCCCAGGAGCTCTTCGAGGAGGCGATTCGAATCGATCCCAAGAACGCGCTCGCGCTCAACGGGCTCGCCGAGATCTGGTCGCTCCGCTTTCCGTTCACCAGCGACCCGGCCATGCTCGACGAATCGGAGCGGTATGCGCGACGGGCGATCGAAGCCGACCCCAAGCTCGGCTCGCCGCACGTCTGGCTGGGCTACGTGGCGCTGCGGCGGAATGACCCCCCGGCCGCGTTCGACGCCATGCAGCGCGCGCTCGCGCTCGATCCGGGCCTCCCCGAGGCGTTCTATTTCTCGGGCTGTGCCAAGCAGATGATGCGCGAGCATCAGGAGGCGATCCGCCACTTCCGCGAGGCAGTCGGAACGGGCCGGTCCTACACGTTCGCTTGGCTCGGCCTCGGATGGGCCTATGGCGAGATCGACCAAACGGACGAGGCCCTGTGGTGCATCGGAAAGGCGATCGAAGACGAGCGAAACGGGGAGCCTGGAGCCAGTCCAGGAGCGGGCGGCCACGCCGCGGAGTGCTTGCGCCGGCGGGGCGATCTGGACGCGGCGCGCCGCAGCGCGCTCGAGGGGCTTGCGCTGTCCGAGCAAACCGACCACATGTACCGCGACACGTTTCGCGGCGTCTGTCTCGTGAGTCTCGGACGGACCGCGCTCCGCCAGGGCGACATCGACGCGGCGCGCGCGGCGTTTCAGCAGGCCGTGCTCCTCTTCCGCGGACGGCCGAGGGCGCTCGGAGGAGGGCACATGCTCGTCCAGGCGCTGGCCGGGCTGGCCCAGTCCGGCTTGGGGGCCGCCCTGCTCGAGGAAGCCATGAATCTCGAGGAGAGCCGGTCCGGCTTCAATTTCAACTGGCTCTGGTGCTGCCAGCCCGAGATCTCGCACCTGGAGCTGGCCCGAGCGGCCAACGTCCTGGGGCGCAAGGATCTCGCTCGAGGCTACTTGAAGCGCGCCCGCGACGCTGGGCTTCACGAGGCGCTCCGGGAGCCCGATCCCGCCTAGGCGCCCGGGCGCTGCCCTAGTGGCGGTCGCCCGCTCCCAGCGCGAGGGGATTGCGAGCGATGTAGAGCCCGATTTGAAGCCTGTCCTGGAGCTTGAGCTTGGCGAGGATATGTCCGACGTGCTTCTTCACGGTGGGCTCGCTGATCGTGAGCGCCTGGGCGATCTCCTTGTTCGAGTGGCCGCCCGCGATCAGCTCCGCGACCTCGATCTCGCGATCCGAGAGCTTGGCCCGCGGGGCTTCGCCGGCCAGAGCATGCCTCATGATCGCCTGAGCGGTCTTCGGCTCGTACCAGGCCAGCCCCGAGGCCACCGTCCGGATCGCACGGAACAGATCCTCGGGAGACGCCGTGCGCCGGATCGTTCCATTCGCTCCCTGCGCCACCGCCAGCTCGAGGCAGTCGGTGCCGGTCGTGCAGTGGTCCGCGGGGGACACGGGGAGATTCGACCGGCCGCGGCCCGGCGGATTGAGTACGAGGCACTGCGCTTCCCCGCGCTCCGCCACCGCGAGAATGGGGACGCTCGGACCATGGCTCCGGATGTGGGCGAGGGCGGCTTGACCGTTCGAGGTCGGAAGGCGGAGCGCCAGGATCACGACCGACGGTTTGGTGCGCTTGATGCGATCGACGGCCTCGTCGGTGTTGGTCGCTTCCGCCACCACCTCGAAGTCGTCTTGCGCGTTCAACATGGCGGAGAGGCCCGCCCGGTCCATGGGCTGGTTATCGGCAATCAGGATGCGGATGGTGGATGGCGCCTGGGAGGCTCTCCGCTTGAGAGCTGATGGGCGCGCGGGAGCGCCTGGGCGGATTGCCTTCTTCGATGGGGTTCGGGCTCGCTTCACGAAAGACCCTCGGGGCCCCGAGTCGCGGTCGGCGACATGTCGCCTGGACCCGATCCCGGGCCCGCAGTATGCCCTGTCCTCGAGAGGCCGGCAAGCCTTGAAGCCCGCCCGCTCCAAACCGTTGCGGCCCAGGGCCCGGCGGCCTTCTACCAAAGTACCCTAGCCAGGGAACCCCTTCCGGCCTCACGATGCCGGCCATGGCCCGGTCGGAGCGCTTCCTGGAACGCCTGCGATCGTTCCGGTGGGGCTACGCCCTGTGGCATGCCGGAATCTTCGTCGTCTGCGTGCTCGCCGTCCTCTTCGCATCGGTGGAGGTGACGAGCCAGCCTCGCTTCTGCAACTCCTGCCACATCATGAATCCGTATTACCAATCATGGCAGCACTCGGCCCATCACAAGATCGCGTGCGTCGAATGCCACATTCCGCCCGGCGTCACGGCGACGGTCCAGAAGAAGTGGGAAGCGCTGTCCATGGTGACGAGCTACTTCACGGGCACCTATGGGACGAAGCCCTGGGCTCAGGTCGTCGACGCGTCCTGCTTCCGGTGTCACGCGACCAAGGATCTAAAGGGGACGAAGGTCTACCACGGGGTGAGGTTCGACCACGGCGCGCACCTCTCCGCGAAGCGGAACGGGATGGTTCTTCGCTGCACCTCCTGCCACTCCCAGACCGTGCAGGGCAAGCACATGACGGTCACCGCGTCGGCGTGCGTCCTCTGCCACTTCAAGAATCAGGTCACGGGCGAAGGCACCGCGCGCTGCACGTTGTGTCACCTGAATCCGACCAAGAAGGTCCAGGTCGCGGGAGTTGTTTTCGATCACGCCGAGGCGGGACGGTTCCAGATGAAGTGCGCCTGGTGCCACGCACCCTCGCAGGGCAGCACCGGCGAGGTGCCGCAGGAGCGCTGCGTCACGTGCCACAACAAGACCGCGGACCTGGCAGCCTACGGCAACACGGCGCTCCTCCACGAAAAGCACGTCCACGAGCACAGCGTGGACTGCACCGATTGCCACCTCCATTTCGAGCACGTCACCCGGGGGTCTCCGGCGGGCTCCGCGCCGCGCATCGCGAGCGCCGCGAACGAGTGCCGGGCGTGTCATGAGACCGGGCACGATCCGCAGCTCGATCTCTTCACGGGAACGGGAGGACGCGGCGTCCCGCCCATGCCGAGCATCATGTTCGCCGCCGGCGTGCGCTGCGAGGGATGTCACACGGTCACCGTGGGACACGGCACGGGAGGCGGCGTCAGCCGCGCCTCGGGAGCGTCGTGCGTGGCGTGCCACGGTCCGGCCTACCAGCGGATCTTCCGGAACTGGAAGAGCGGCACCGAGCAGCGTGCGGCGGCACTCGCGGCCCAGCTCGACCAGACCGCGAGCGCATTCAGCTCGCCTCGGGGAGGCGAGGCGACCCTGCTCGCCGACGCGCGCTACAACCTGGGCCTCGTGCGGCGCGGCCACGGCGTTCACAACGTCCCCTACTCCAATGCCCTGCTCCGGAAATCGCACGATTTCATGAACGAGGCGCGGCGCACTCAGGGTCTCGCTCCGCTGGCCCTGCCTTGGCACGAACCCCCGTACGAGTCGCCCTGTCTCCAGTGCCATTCGGGGATCGAGGATCAGAAAGGGACGATCTTCGGCCGCGCCTACGCCCACGCGACGCACGTGGCGGATCAAAAGATCGAGTGCACGGCCTGCCACCGCCCGCACGCGGAGAAGCCGAAGGGGGAGATCGTCCGTTTCGGCGCCGAAGGTTGCGAGTCCTGCCACCACAAGGCGGCCGTGGTCGCGAAGCCAGAAACCTGCGCACCGTGTCACGGCGGGATCAAGACCGGAACGGTCACGAGCTACCGGGGCGCGTTCAGCCATGCCCTTCACATCGACGACGCCGAGAAGACGTGCGCCGATTGCCACGACCTGTCGACCACTCCACCCACGCTCAAGAAGGAAGCGTGCAAGGAGTGTCACGACACCTAGGTCTTGGCGACACCCACCCGGTCCGCGCCGTTGCGGGAGGCCCCCGCTAGCCCGTCCAGCCTCGCGATCGAAGCCGTGCGATCGCCTCCGTGCGCCGATGCGCCGAGAGCTTCCCGAGCACGTTGTGCATGTGATTCTTCACCGTCGCCGGGCTGATCCCGAGCCGCTCCGCGATCGCCTTGTTGGTGAGCCCCTGCTCCGCGAGCGACAGGATCTGATGCTCCCGCGTCGTGAGCGAGGTTTCCCCCGCCGGCACCCGGCCCGGCAGCGTGGACTGGCTCAGCCGGCGAACCAGCGCCGTCGCGATCCGCGGCGGACAGTGGAATTCGCCTCGCAGCGCCGCGACGACCGACTCCACGATGCCATCGCTCGTCGCTTCGGCCGGAACGAAGCCGGTGAGCCCGGCCTCGAAGAGCGGCAGGAGCTCGCTCTCGGTTTCCTCCCGGTTCAGCGCGATCAGCTTGAGCGCGGGATGAGCCGCATGAAGGCGGCGGACCAGCGTCCCTAGCTCGGTGGACGGAAGATCGAGCAGCACGATGTCGGGCGGGCTCTCCGTGAGCCGGACGATCTGGTCTTCATCGCCGGGCGTGATCTCCTCGACCGCGAAATCCTCCCGGTCCCGAAGGATTCCGAGAAGGCTCTCGCGATAATGACGGGCCCAGACCACCACGGCGATTCTGGGAGAGGTCTGGACCAAAATCGTTTCGTGCCCCAAAGCCGGGCTCCCACCGGGAATCGGGCGTTCCAACGCATCCGGTTCTTGGTCGCGCATAAAGCTCCCCTGGCGTTCCCCCCACGGGACCGGCTGGCGAATTGACCCCCATGAACAGAACGAGTGATGCGGGCATGGCTTTCCTGCGGACGAAACGGAGGGCGGGATGTCTGGCCCTAGACCGCCGCGGGCGAGGCGGCGGTAGCAAAGCACCCCCAAGGGCCTGAACTGAGGCTAGGCCCCGCGCAGTCCTCGGGGCAAGTTAAAAAGGTCCGGGCGGGCTCAGTACTCCGCGAAGGCGTCGTCCGGGAAGCAGTAGAGCCACTTCTCCCCGGGCTCGGCCGAGGCCACGACCGGGTGTCCCACCTTGCGGGAGTGGGCGCTCGCGTGCCGGTTGGGCGAGGAGTCGCAGCAAAGCGTCGTGCCGCACTCCTGACACGTCCGAAGGTGGACCCAGCGGTCCCCCGTTTTCACACACTCGTCGCACTGGCGCTTCTTCGCGTGCTTCACCGAGGCGATCGCCTCCAGATGGGCGCACGTGTCGCTCATGCTCTCCTCCGTTCCAATTCATCGCGATTCCACCCGGCCAGCCGGGCGCCCGCGTCATAGGTCGTCTCGAGGAATGCGGTGAGCGCGGCCTCGGGATCCCCCGATTGCCGCACCGCCTCGTAGGGGAGGATGAACTCGCCCAGCTCGGTGCTCCAGCCGGCCGCGGCCGGCTCGACCTTGGCCTCGGCCAGCCCATCCGGCGGAGGCGCCGCGTAGGCATAGAACGCCGCCTCCTGCACCGGGCCGCTCCCCGGCCAGAAACCGTGGCTGATCACCTCGTGCGAGTAGGCCTCGCGCGTCATACCGTCCGCCTCCGGGCGCTCGGGGGCGCGCTTGCCGGAGAATCGCGTGACGGCCAGATCGAAGCTCCCCCAGAAGAAGTGGACCGGGCTGCACTTCCCGAGGAACTGGCAGCCGAAATCCTCGAACACCGGCTTCATCGCGACGAGCGCCGACCAGAAGGCGTGCGCTTGCGCCGGGTCGTAGGTGTGATGGATCGTGTCCTCCGGGAATCGGATGGGGTCGGGGATCTCGACCGGCATCGTCCAGATCTGGACCTTCATCCCGAGGCCTTCGAGCGTCTTCATGATGAGCGCGTAGAAATCGGCGACGCTGCGCGGCTCGAGCGGGATGCGGCGGCATTCCCCATCCGAGACTTCGAATCGGAGCTCGTGGCGGACGAAGTCGAAGGTGATCTGGAGGGTGCGGTCGCGATGGAACATCACCGGTGTCGCGAGCCCGGCCGGCGTCACCTGGAAGGCGATGTTCCAGTAGTGGTTCTTGAGTGGCGTGAGCGCGAGGCAGACCTTGCCGACGATCTGCGTCCACATGTGGAGCGTCGCGTAGGTGTCGCGCCAGCGCTCGAGCGGCAGGGCCGGCCACTCCGCGGTCCGAAGAGCCATGGGACGAGGATAGTCCCATTCGAGCCGGCGCGATAGCCGGCTTCGGCTTCTCTTGACTCCCCCGAGGGGCTCCCCCACACTGCCGCCGTGTTCGACCGATTTGATCTGAGCGTGATCTACGTCGGCTCGTTCGCCGTCGTCATCGGTTCGGTCCTTCTCGGGTACGCCCTCGGTCAGTTCCAGCGCCGTCGGGCGGTGGATTACAGCGAAGGCCCCGTCGGCGCCGTGGTCGGGGCCATGCTGGGACTTCTCGCCTTCATCCTCGCCTTCACGTTCGGCATCGTCACCTCCCGCTTCGACACCCGGAAGCAGCTCCTGCTCCAGGACGTGAATGCCATCGCGACCGCGACGCTGCGCTCCGAGCTCTTGCCCGAGCCGCACCGGACGGAGTGCCTCGCGCTGATGAAGCGCTACCTCGATCTGCGGGTCGAGGCCATCCGCGACATGAGCCGACTCCCCGCCCTCGGCGCGGAGTCGGAATCGCTCCAGGTCCGCCTCTGGGGCCATGCCGTGGCGCTCGCTCGCCAGGATATGAACTCGGACATCGGCGCACTCTTCGTCGAGTCCCTCAATCAGCTCTCGAACACGCAACGGGATCGCTTCACGGTGGGACTCCTGTACCGGATTCCGTCGCAGATCTGGTTCGGCTTGATCTGGATCACGGTCGCGTCCATGACGGCGGTCGGATTCCAGTTCGGTCTCGCGGGACGATTGAGCTGGATCATGATGATCACGCTGGCGATCACGTTTTCCTCGGTCATCCTGCTGATCGCGCGGATCGACCGGACCGAAAAGGGGGCCATCTTGGTGGACCAGCGGCCCATGATCGAGCTCCAGCACAAGCTCTGGCCGTGAGGGGCGGGCGATGATCGGGTTCGTGTTGAAATTCCGGTATCTGGCGGTGATCGCGGTCGCGATTCTCCTGGTGCATTCGATCGGGTTGCTCGGGCTCGCGGTCGTCCGGACGTACGAGGCCTATTCCGTTGCGTTCCAGGGGGGTGTCGAGGCCGGACACATACGCCCCGGCATTCCGATCGCCGAGTCGGTGGACGCCGCTCTCTTCGCACTCGTCCTCATCGTGCTCGCGCTCGGCACGGTGAGCCTCTACCTCACAGGCGATGCCGCCGATCCTCGGATTCCCGCATGGATGCGTGTCCGCAACCTGTCCGAGCTGAAGACGCTCCTGTGGGAGGCGATCCTGCTCGTGCTGGTCATGGCGGCGCTGACCTCCATCATGGCGAACACCGACCACCTCGGCTGGGATCTGCTGGTGCTGCCGGCGGCCGTCCTCATACTCGCGGCCGGGTTATTCCTCAAGGCACGGGTGGAGTAGTTGGGGAACACGATTCGCGCCAGGGTCGCGTGCGATAATGCGCTCCTGAAGGCGATGGGTGCCCCCGTCGAGGACTCATGGTCGATCTCCTGGAACGTCTTCGCGAAGCTCTGGTTCCTCGATACCGAATCGAGCGCGAGCTCGGAGCGGGTGGCATGGCGGTCGTGTTCCTCGCGGAGGATCTCCGGCACCACCGACGTGTCGCGCTCAAGGTGCTACGCCCGGACCTGGGTGTCGAGATCAGCTCGGGTCGGTTCCTCCGAGAGATCGAGACGGTCGCATCACTCACCCATCCCCACATCCTCCCCATCCATGATTCCGGCGAGACCGCCGGACTTCTTTACTACGTCATGCCGTACGTGGAGGGTGAGACGCTTCGAGGGAGGCTTCATCGCGAGAAGCAGTTGCCCGTCGAGGATGCGATCCGGATCGCCCACGAGGTCGCGGACGCGCTGAGCTACGCCCATGGCCGCGGCGTGATCCACCGGGACATCAAGCCGGAGAACATCCTTCTCCAGAGCGGACACGCGGTGGTCGCCGATTTCGGAATCGCCAGAGCCGTCAGCGCGGCAGGCGAGGCGACCACCGCGACCCTCACCGCTACGGGAACCGTGCTGGGAACCCCGGCCTACATGAGTCCGGAGCAGGCGTCCGGCGATCCAGAGGTGGATGGCAGGACCGACCTCTACTCGCTCGGCTGCGTGCTGTACGAGATGCTCGCGGGTCAGCCTCCCTTCACCGGGCCCACGGTCGAGAGCCTCCGTCGTCAGCATCTGGTTGCGGAGCCCCCGAGCATCACAGCCCTCCGGCCCACGGTTCCCGGTGGAGTGGCTGCGGCGATTCGCCGTGCCATGGCGAAGGCGCCGGCGGATCGATTCAGCAAGGCGTCACTCTTCATTGAGGCACTGAGCGACCCAGAGCGCGCCGTCGTGGAACCGAGCCTCCATGACCGCCCATGGAGCCGTGCTCTGCTCGGATTTTTCACTCTGGGTCTCGCCGTCGCGACGGTTCTCCTCCTACACCCTTGGCGAAAGCCGCCCGTCCGATCTGTCACAGCACCTGCGCCCCCGCGAAGTGCCGTCGCCGTTCTGCCCTTTCAGAGCCTGAGCACTCAGCAGCGGGACGCGTATTTCGCTGGAGGACTCCACGAGGAGCTCTTGACCCAGCTGGCCAAGGTCGCGTCCCTCAAGGTAACCAGCCGGACCTCGGTGATGGGGTACCAGGAAACCTCGAGATCTTTGAAGGCGATCGCGCAGGAGCTGGGCGTGGGGAGCGTGGTCGAAGGGAGTGTCCAGGTAGACGGCCAGCGGTTGCGTGTGAACGTGCAGCTGATCGACGCCGCAACCGACGAACACCTGTGGGCCGAGCGGTACGATCGCACACTCGCGGATGCGTTCGCCGTGCAGAGCGATATCGCGCAGCGGGTCGTGACGGCGGTGGGTGCGGCGCTGACCGCGTCCGAGCAGGGCAGGTTGGCTGCCGCGCCCACGAAGAGCACCGAGGCCTACCTCCTCTACGTGCAGGGTCGCGAATACCAGACTCGACCCGGCAACCGTCGCCAGGACGTGGAGGCGGCGCAACATCTCTTCGAGAGATCGCTCGACCTCGACCCCGCCTTCGCGCTGGCGCACGCGGCTCTCGCGAATGCACACGGGACCCTCTACTGGTTCTACGACCCTACCCCGGAGCGCCTGGCGCGCGAACGCGAGGAGGCGGAGGCCGCGCTACGGCTCGCACCCGGCCTAGCGGAGGCTCGGGCGGCGATGGGATGGGCGCGCTATCGGGCCCATGATTACCCGGGCGCCCTCACGGACTTCAAGGCTGCGCTTCGAGACCTCCCGAATGACGCGGAGCTCGTGGAGAACAAGGCATACGTCGAACGCCGTTTGGGCCACTGGAACGAGGCAATCGCCGGCCTCAACAAGGCTGCGCAGCTCAATCCGCGGAGCGCCGACATTCCCTACGGATTAGCCGGGTCCTACTATTGGGAGCGTCGTTTTGAAGACGCGATCCGCGCGTATGATCGCGCACTCGAGCTGGCGCCCGATTTTCACGATGCGGCGGTCGGGCGAGGATGGACGTACTTCGTTTGGCAGGATAAGCCCGACACGATTCGGGCGACGTTGAGACGGCTCCCCGGGGACGCCTCGACGAGTCTCGCTCACCAGCGTGCCGAGCTCTTCCTCTGGGAACGAGAGGCGGACAGCCTGCTCCTGATGCCCGAGATCAAGCGAGGCGATGTCTTCGCGCAGGGCGAGTACATGCCGGCGGTCATGTATGCCGGCTGGGCACACCTCCTCAAGGGAGAGCCCTCGGCGGCGCGGCCTGCCTTCCGATCCGCGCTCGCGCTTCTCGATTCACGGCTGGCCAAGCTTCCGGACGACTCCGACGCCCACTTTTATCGTGGGTTGGCCTTGGCCGAGCTGGGACGCCGTGACGAAGCACTCCGAGAGGCTCGATGGCTCCAACAATCCGTGGTCTACCGCCTGGACGCGTTGAAGGGCCAGGACATGGCTTGGGATCGGGCTCTGATTCTCGCGCGGGTGGAAGACGTCACGGGGGCGGTAGCCGAAATCGACCGGCTGCTGTCCGGCCACTGGGGTCTCACCGTGCGACGCCTGAGGCGTGATCCTTTGTTGGACCGGATTCGCGACGATCCGCGATTCAAGATCCTTCTCGCCAAGTACGCCTCAGGACCCGCGGCGTGAGGTGGTGGGCATCGCGCGTAGCATCAGGTTACAGAAGTGGAGCTGGACGAGGTTTGGGCCGCGTCGGTTGGGGGACTCGCGCTCCGCTACGGGGTTGTACCTCAAAGGCAAGTAGACCGCTACGGGTGAACGGGATAAGGCGGACGCTTCCAGGGCCGCTTCTTGACCGATCTCAGAGCGTCGAGTCCCGCCTTCACCGCCGCCTCGAGCTGCGGATCCTTTCCCGCGCGCCAGGACTCGGGATCGAGCTCGACCGTGATGTCGGGCGCCACACCCATGTTCTCGATCCCCCACGTGCC
>Ga0111539_10008800_pt1 | contig 12803 bp, 12 predicted proteins | sample RhiMethybrSRZTD1_FD_79667 | JGI IMG/M metagenome (GOLD analysis project Ga0111539, IMG submission 79667) | Populus rhizosphere microbial communities from Tennessee, USA - Rhizosphere MetaG P. TD hybrid SRZTD1 (version 2) (version 2) | ecosystem: Host-associated > Plants > Roots > Rhizosphere >...
GAGCGACCGCGTGCTCGAAGTGGGCACTGGCAGCGGCTATCTCACCGCGCTGCTTTCGCACCGCGCGGCGCAGGTCTGCTCGGTGGAGATCAACCCGGCGCTGGCGGCCTTCGGGCGCGGCAACCTCGAGCGTCACGGCGCCGACAACGTCACGCTGGAGATCGGCGACGCCGCGCGCGGCTGGACCGCGCGCGCGCCGTATGACGTCATCGTGCTCACCGGCTCGACGCCGCTGCTTCCGGCGGGCGTGGTCGAGCAGCTCGCGCCCGGCGGGCGCCTGTTCGCCGTGGTCGGCGAGGCGCCGGCGATGACCGCACGCCTGGTGGTGTCGAGCGGACCGAATGCATGGCACTCGAACGACCTGTTCGAGACCGTGATCGCGCCGCTCGCCAACGCCGAGCACCCGCCGCGGTTCAGGTTCTGACTTGATCCGGCAGATCGCCCCGGCGGAGCTCGCCGCCTGGCTCGCCGACGGCGGCCGGGAAAAGCCGCTGCTGCTCGACGTGCGCGAGCCGTGGGAATGGCAGACCGCGCGCATCGAAGGCGCCACGCACATCCCGATGCGCGAGATTCCGGCGCGCGCCGGCGAGCTGGAAAAGGGACGCGAGCTGGTCGCGATCTGCCACCACGGCGGGCGCAGCCAGCAGGTCGCGCTGTTTCTCGAGAAGAACGGCTTCGCCAAAATACATAACCTGCAGGGGGGCTTGGATGCCTGGTCGCGCACCGTCGATCCGGCGGTTCCGGTTTACTAGCCGCTTCGCTGCGGCGCTGCTCGGGCTGGCGCTCGCGCTGCCCGCGGCCGCGCAGGACCTGTTCGAGGTCTATCGACAGGCGCAGGGCTACGACGCGGTCTACCAGGCGGCGCGCCATTCGGTCGACGCCGGCCGCGAGCGCCGCCCGCAGGGCCTCGCGCTGCTGCTGCCCACCCTCAACCTGTCGGGCCAGGCGACGCGCACGCGCAACGAGCTCGATTCGCGCGACCCGCTGGTCGTGCCGAGCGCCACCCGCTTTCCCGAATCGGCCGGCTACACGCTGACCTTCACCCAGCCCCTGTTCCGCTACCAGAACTGGATCCAGTACGAGCAGTCGGGCTTCCAGGTGCAGCAAGCGGAAGCGACGTTCGGCCAGGCCTACCAGGACCTGATCGTGCGCGTGGCGCAGGCCTACTTCGACGTGCTCGGCGCTCAGGACACGCTTTTGCTGGTGCGCGCGCAGCGCGAGGCGATCTCCGAGCAGCTCGCGCAGGCGAAGCGCAACTTCGAGGTCGGCACCGCGACCATCACCGACACGCACGAGGCGCAGGCGCGCTACGACCTGAACGGCGCCACCGAGATCGCCGCGCAGAACGACCTCGAGAGCAAGCGCCGCGCGCTGCAGCTCCTCACCGGCAGGGAGCCGGGCGAGCTCAAGCCGCTGCGCGCCGATATCCGGCTCACGCCGCCCAACCCGAACGATATGCAGGCCTGGGTGGACATCGCAGAGAAGCAGAGCTACCAGGTGCAGATCGCCGAGGCCGCCAACGAAGTCGCGGCGCTCGAGGCGAAGCGCAACACCGCGGCGCACCTGCCCACCCTCGACTTTTTCGCCACCCACGGCCAGACCGGCGCGAACGCAACCAGCGACAGCACGGTGGGCCGCGACACCACGCAGACCGTGATCGGCCTGCAGCTCGCCATGCCGCTGTTCCAGGGCGGCGCGCTGACCTCGCGCGACCGCGAGAGCGCGGCGCTCGCGAACAAGGCCAAGGAAGACCTGGAGAACGCGCGCCGCAACGCGGCGCTCTCCGCGCGCCAGAACTACCTCGCGGTGATCAACGGCATCGCGCAAGTCACGGCGCTCGAGCAGGCGCTGATCTCCTCGCAGAGCGCGCTCGACTCGAACAAGCTCGGCTACGAGGTCGGCGTGCGCATCAACATCGACGTGCTCAACGCGCAGCAGCAGCTCTTCCTCACGCGCCGCGACCTCGCGCTCGCGCGCTACAACACCATCACCAACAACCTGCGGCTGAAAGCCGCCGCCGGCAGCCTGCGCGAGGAAGACCTCGCCGAGGTCAATCGCGCCCTAGGGAGCTGAGCACCGCGAGGTGTTTCTGCGTGGCGCCGCGGTGGAGCGCGCAGAGTTGCTTCCCTGCTTCACGCATCGTTGCCCGCCGGGCGCTGTCCGCCAGCAGCTCCCGCGCTGAGCGCACCGCGGCCGCGGGCCCGGCGGTCTGGATCGCCGCGCCGGCCTCGAGCGCCAGGCGGCTCGCTTCCGCGAAGTTGAACATGCTCGGCCCGAAGATCACCGGCGCGCCGGCGGCGAGGGCTTCGATCAGATTCTGGCCGCCCAGCGGCATGAAGCTGCCCCCGATGATGGCCACGTCGCACGCGGCGTAATAGAACGCCATCTCCCCCATCGTATCGCCGAGATGGACCCGGTCCCCGGGCTCCGGCAGCCGGGCGCGCGTGCGCCGCGATTGCGAGATCGAAGCGACGTCGTCGAAGCGCTGCGGATGGCGCGGTACCACCACCGTGAGGAACAGCTCATTTCCCGCAAGTTGCTCCAGCAACAGCTTTTCTTCGCCCTCGCGCGTGCTGGCGAGCAACAGCACCGGGCGAGCGACCTTGGTTTTCCATTCGCGCCCTGCGGCGAGCTGCGCGGTGTCGAGCGTCACGTCGAACTTGAGATTACCGGTCACTTCGACGCGTGGCGCGCCCAGCGCGCGCAGGCGAGCCGCGTCGGCTTCGCTTTGCGCGCACACCGCCGCGAGGCTGCCGATCGCCGGCCGGCTCAGCGCGCGCCAGCGCTGGTAGCCGCGCGCCGATTTCTCGGACATGCGCGCGTTGGCGAGCACGACCGGGATGCCGTAGGCGGCGCAGCCCGCGAGCAGGTTCGGCCAGATCTCGGTTTCCATCAGGATGCCGAGACGCGGATGCCAGCGCTCGAGGAAGGATTGCACCGACTCGGGATAGTCGTACGGCAGGAAAGCGACCATCACCGATTCGCCGTAGACCTGCTTCAGCGTCTCGCGGCCCGCCGCGGTCGTGCCGGTCATCAGGATGGTGTGATCGGGATAAGCCTGGCCGAGCGCGCGCACCAGCGGCGCGGCGGCGCGCGCCTCGCCGACCGACACCGCATGCACCCAGATCACGCGCTCGGGCCGCTCCCCTTCGTAGAAGCCGAAGCGCTCCGGGATGCCTTCGCGGTAGCCGGGCTCGCGGCGTCCGCGCCACCACAGCCGCAGCACGATGAGCGGCAGCGCGAGGCGCAGCACGATGGTGTAGAGCAGCCTCACGCGAGCGCCCGCAGGACTTCGTCGACCTGCGGCACCTGCCCTGCCGCGCCGACGTTGGTCGCGCGCGCGGCGCCGTAGATTCCGGTGAGCGCAGGATCGGAGCCGCAGTAGATGCCCACCGTGGGAGCACCGAGCGCCGCGGCGAAATGCGTCAGGCCGGTGTCGAGCCCGACCACCGCGGCCGCACCGACGAACAGGCCGGCGAGCTCGTCGAGGCCGAGGCGCCGCGGCATGATCGTGCCGCCGACCGCCGCGGCGACGCGCTGTGCGCGCTCGCGCTCGGCATTGCTGCCCCACGGCAGCATGGTCGGCATGCGCAGCTCGTGCGCGAGCGCGATCCAGCGCTCGTCGGGCCAGAGCTTGTCTTGCCGGCTCGTCATGGTGAGCAGCACGGTGTAGGCGGACTTGCTGGCGGCGGGGACGCGCAACCCGTATTCGGGGGGATTCGAAAGGGAAAACCCCAATGCCTGCGCGGTCAGAAGCCGATTGCGCTCCACCGCGTGGATGCCACGCCGCACGGAATGGCGCACGTCGTAGAACACCGGCGCCAGCAGCTCGCGCGCGCTCGCCCGATCGAGCCCGTGGCGCTTGCCGAGCGCCGCTGCGCTGATGAGCGCGCTCTTGAGGAGCGACTGGGTATCGATGATGGCATCGTAGCGGGCGCTCCGCAGGTCGCGCCGCCATGCGGCCATCTCCGACCAGGTCGCCGGCTTCCACAAGGACGAGCGCCAGCGCCGCACCGCCACCGGAATCACACGCCGCACCGCGGGATGCATCGCCGCGATGCCGGCGAACGGCTCCTCCACCACCCAGTCGATCGCCGCTCCCGGGAAGGCGCGGGCCGCATCGCTCACCGCGGGACAGTTATGGACTACGTCGCCAAGCGAGGACGTCTTGACGAACAGTATTGTTGTCATTCGCTAGAATTGAATCATATTGAACCCCCCGCCGGTAAACCCGCTCTCGGCCGTTCTCATCACCCGCAACGCCGCCGCAGTCCTCGAGTCCTGCCTCGACAGCCTTGCTTTCGTCGATGAAATCGTCGTGGTCGACTCGGCTTCGACCGACGGCACGCGCGAGCTCGCGGAGCGCAAAGGCGCGCGCGTGGTGCAGAAGGAGTGGCTCGGCTTCGGCCGCCAGAAGCAATTCGCGGTCGAGCAGGCGAGGAACGACTGGGTGCTGTGCCTCGACGCCGATGAGCGCGTATCCCCGCAGCTCGCTGCTTCGATCAAGAGCGCGCTCGCCGCGCCCAGCTCACCCGTCTACCGCATGCCGCGGCGCAACCGCTTCCTCGGCCGCTGGCTCGCGCACGGCGAGGGCTATCCCGACTGGAGCCCGCGCCTCTTCAACCGCATGAACGCGCGCTGGAGCGACGACCTGGTGCATGAAAAGGTGCTGTTCGCGGTCACGCCCGGCACGCTCGAGGGCGACCTGATGCACGACTCGTCCGACGACCTGGCCGCCTATCTCGAGCGCCAGAACCGCTACACCACGCTCGCCGCGCGCCAGGCGTTCGAGCAGGGGAAGAGCGCCGGCGTGTTCCACCTCCTGTGCTCGCCGGTGGTGCGCTTCATCAAGTTCTATCTCATGCGCCTGGGCTTCCTCGACGGCCTGCCAGGGCTGCTGCACATCTCCATCGGGTGCATGAACAGCTACATGAAGTACGCCAAGCTGATCGAGCTGCGCCGCGCGGAGGAGCGCTGAAATGAAGGTGCTGGTGACGGGCGCCGCCGGGTTCATCGGCATGCACTGCGCGCAGCGCCTGCTCGAGCGCGGCGACCAGGTCATCGGCGTCGACAACCTCTCGCCGTACTACTCGGTGAAGCTGAAGAAAGACCGCCTCGCGCGCCTGAAGCACCGGCGCTTCCGCTTCCACAAGCTCGACATCGCCAAGGCCGCGCCGCTGCAGGCGCTGTTTCGCAACACCAGGCCCGACGCGGTCCTGCACCTCGCCGCCCAGGCGGGCGTGCGCTACTCGCTCGAGAACCCGCAGTCGTACGTGCAAACGAATCTGGTCGGCTTCGCCAACGTGCTCGAGGCCTGCCGCCACCATCGGCTGGGCCATCTGGCGTTCGCCTCCAGCTCCAGCGTCTACGGCAGCAATCCGGACCTGCCCTGGTCCGAGTCGCACAACGTCGACCATCCCCTGAGCCTTTACGCCGCGACCAAGAAGGCGAACGAGCTGATGGCGCACACCTACAGCCATCTCTATGGCCTGAACGCCACCGGCCTGCGCTTCTTCACGGTGTACGGACCCTGGGGCCGGCCCGACATGTCGGCGATGCTGTTCGCCAGCGCGATCATGCAGGGCAAGCCGATCCAGGTGTTCAACCGCGGCGACATGAAGCGCGACTTCACCTATATCGACGACATCGCCGAGGGCACGATCCGGGTGCTCGACCGGCCGACGAAGTACGCGGTCTACAACATCGGCAACCACCAGCCGGTGGCCCTGCTCGACTACATCGCGACGCTGGAGCGCGCGCTCGGCAGGAAGGCGAAGCTCGCGCTCAAGCCGATGCAGCCGGGCGACGTGAAGTCGACCTACGCCGACACTTCGGCGCTGCGTGCGGCGGTGGGCTTCGCGCCCTCCACGCCGCTGGACACGGGGCTCGGGCGCTTCGCGGAGTGGTTCAAGGACTACTACCGGCCGGGGAAACGCGGGTAAAAACGAGCGCGATTTTCAGCGCTGCCAGGTGCAGGACGTAGCGCTTGCGCCGGGTTTTCTTGTACGCCTCGCGCAGCGCCTTGACGCGAATGCGGAGGTCGGTGTGCGCGCGGTATTTTCGCAACAGCAGCCGGGCCGTCTTCACGTAGTCGATATGGACGGAAAGCGTGGGGCCGTGCACGCGGTTGACGGCGACCAGGCCGGCGTCGTACTCGATTGAGCGGCCGGCGGCCATGTAGCGCATCGCCAGTTCCTTGTCCTCGCCGGTCTCGAAGGCGGTGTCGAACCCGCCCAGCTGCAGGAAGACCGACCTCTCCACGGTCAGGCAGCTGCCGAGATAGCCGGGGTTGAAGTAGAAGCATGCTTCCAGGCCCGGGTCGTTCCCCGCGAAGCGATAGAAGTGCCGGTCCGGGGCCGACGCAGCCGAGCGCGTGTCGAGATGGTCCACGCTCGCCACGATCATGGAGGCGGCGCCTGGCGCGCGCTTCCGGATGATGTCGCGGAGCCTTTCCGCGTAATCCGGATTCCAGAAATCGTCGTCGTCGAGGAACGCGACGAACTCGCCACGGGCAAGGGCGGCGCCGAAATTCCTGGCCTGCGCGGCACCGGCGCGCGCGGCGATCCTGAAATAGCGCAACGCGAAAGGCCAGGACGCGTCCTCGGCCAGGCTCGCGGGCACCGTTCCGTTGTCCACCACGACGACCTCGTCCGGCGCGACGGATTGCTTCGCGAGCAGGCGTAACGTCTCGCGGAGCAGGTCCGGCCGGTTGAAGGTGGGAATAACGACGGACAACTGGGTCATCGGATGGCCGTAACCGACAGCATGTCAGCCATGGTAGCTTGCCTGACGGCGAGAGGCGCGATCACGTCATTTGCAGGTATCATCCCCGCGCCATGGACGAGCTCGGTCGTGCCTGATCGGCGATGCTGACGATCGACCACGTTGTCGCTGCCGCGAAGAGCGAGATTGACGCGTATGCGGCGCGCGTGCGCGGCCTGCCCTACGAGCGCAAGGGCATCCTCTATTCGGAAATGTTCTTCCTGTCGCTGTGCACGCGCGCGTCGGCGCCCAAGCGCATCCTCGAGTCCGGCCGCGCCCGCGGCCAGAGCACGCTGCTGCTCGCGATCTGCTTTCCGCATCTGCCGATCATCAGCCTCGAGCACGACCCGCGCTCGCCCGACGTTCCGGTCGCCGCCGAGCGCCTGCGCGGGCGCACCAACGTGGACTTGCGCTTCGGCGATGCCACGCGGCTGCTGCCGCGCGTCGCGCAGGTGGACGACGTCGCGCTGATCGATGGACCGAAGGGCTGGCGCAGCGTGCGCCTGGCGCTGCGCCTGCTGGCGGAAGGCTCGGTGCGCATGGTGTTCGTGCACGACGTGCTGCCGGGCACGCCCGAGCGGCGCTTCCTCGAGAAGTGGCTGCCGGACGCGCTCTACAGCGACGACCGGCGCTTCGCCGCGATTGCGCACGGGCTCGACGCCGCCGCTGCCGACTCGATCCCCGACGGCCAGCGCTGGCGTCCGGAAGGGGACGCACGCTATGGCTACAGCCTCGCGTGCCTTCAACCCCCGGCGAGCGGCGGATTGGGCCTCGCCCGGCTGGCGGCGATCCTGGCCGGCCTGCGGCGCCCTGCCGCGGACGTGTGAACCGCATCCTGGTCATCAACGTCGCGCGCATCGGCGACACGCTCCTCACCACACCGGCGCTACGCGCGCTTGCCGCGAAATGGCCGCAGGCGCAGATCACCTTCCTCGGCCATCCCAAGCGGGTGGAGGTGATGGAGCATCTTCCTTTTCTCGCCGCGACCGGCGGCATCACCAAGCACCGTGCGCGCTGGCGCGGACGGCTGCCCGGCGCGCGCTGGGATCTCGCCCTGGTGCTCGGCTTCGACCAGGAGCTGGTGGCCTATGCGCTGCGGGTCGCCAGCCACGTGGTCGCCTTTCGTCAGGGAAACCCGCTGCTGGATGCCCGCCTGCTGCATTGTGTCGAGCCGCCGGCCGCGCAGAGCCAGCACGGCGCGTCGATGCAGCTCCTGCTCACGCGCGCGCTCGGCATCCCGGACGCCGGGCTGCGCCTGTCCTACACCGTCACCGCGGAAGAACGCGCGCAGGCCCGCGCGCTGCTTTCGCGGTTGCGGCTGGAGTCGGCAAGCCCGCTCGTCGGCCTGCAGGTGCGCGCCTTTCCCACCAAAGCATGGCGCGACTGGCCGATCGGACATTTCGCCGCGCTCTGCGAGCGGATCCGCAGCCGCTGGGGCGACGCGCACTTTCTGCTGTTCGGCGCGCCCGAAGACCGGCCGCGCACCGACGAGCTGGTCAAGCTGATTCCCGCGGCAACGACCTCGCTGGCGGGGCAGCTGGACCTGCGCGCAAGCGCCGCGGTGATGAACGAGCTCGACCTCTTCATCGGCCTCGACAGCGGCCCCACGCACATCATGGGCGCGCTGGAGGCGCCGATGATCGCGCTCTACCACTGCCTGGCGCCGGGGCGCTTCATGCAGCCGCTGGAGCGCCCGCGCTGCTACGTGGTCGACCATCCGCGCTCGCCGCAGGCCTGCGATGCCGACACGCCGATGGGCGAAATCCCGGTCGAGGCGGTCTGGAACCGGGTCGTCGAGGCCCTTGCCTAGGGCGCGCATCCTTCATCTCATCACCCGGCTGCCGATCGGCGGCGCGGAGCGATTGCTGGTCGACGTAGTGCGCCGCCTCGATCCGGCGCGCTTCGATTCCGTGGTGTGCTGCATCCAGGCGAAAGGCGCGCTCGCCGACGAGCTGGAAGGCGCGGGCGTCGCGGTGCACTGCCTGAACCGCATGCGGTCCAAGCGCTTCGACTGGGGCGCGGTGCGAGACCTGCGGCGATTGATCCGCAGCGAGCGCATCGCGCTCGTGCATTCGCACCTGTACCACGCCAATCTCTACGGCCGCATCGCCGCCTGGCTCGCCGGCGTGCCCGCGGTCGCCACCGTGCACAACGTCTACACCCGCAGCAAGCTGCACCGCCGCCTGCTCAACCGATTCCTGTCGCGCAAGAGCGTGCGGGTGATCGCGGTTTCCGGCGAGGTGCGCGACGACCTGGTCGGGCGCGATGGCATCGACCCGCGGCGCGTCGCGACCATCCACAACGGCATCGACCTCGGCCGGGTGGAATCCGCGCTCACGCGCGAGCAGGCAAGAGCGCGCCTCGGCATTCCCGCGGGCGCGATCGCCATCGGCTGCATCGGCCGGCTGGAGGAGCAGAAAGGCCACCGCTTCCTGCTGGAGGCTTGCGCCCAGCTCCCGGGCATCAGGCTGCTCATCGCCGGCGACGGCCGCCTGAGGCAGGACCTCGAGAGCCGGGCGGCGGCACTGGACATAGCGTCCCGCACCACTTTCCTCGGCGCGCGCAGCGACGTCGCCGACATCCTGCGCGCGCTCGACATCTGCGTCATGCCGTCGCTGTGGGAGGGTCTGTCGATCGCCATGCTCGAAGCCATGGCGGCCGGCCTGCCGCTGGTGATCAGCGACGTGAGCGGAGTGGCGCAAGCCTTCGGCGAGGAAGATTGCGGCATCCGTGTGCCGCCGCGCGATGTGGCGGCGCTGGCCCAGGCGATGCAGGATCTCGCGCAAAGCCCCGAGCGCCGCAGGGCGCTGGGGGAAGCGGGGCGGCGCCGGGTGCGCGCCGAATTCGACATCGAAGTGATGATCCGCCGCCTGACCGCGGTTTACGAGGACGCATGCGCATCCTCGTGATCCGGCGCGACAACATCGGCGACCTGGTCTGCACCACGCCGCTGCTGTCGGCGCTGCGCGCGCGCTACCCGGACGCGCATATCGCCGCCCTGGTGAACAGCTACAACGCCGGCGTGCTCGAGGGCAATCCGGATCTCGACGCGATTCACAGCTACACCAAGCTCAAGCACCGCGCGGCCGGCCAGTCCTGGTTCTCGGTGCTCGCCCAGCGCTACCGCATGCTCGCCGGGTTGCGCCGCGCCAGCTTCGACTACGTAGTGCTGGGCAAGTCCGACTTCGACCGGCACGGCCTCGCGCTCGCGCGCCAGATCCGCCCGCACCGTATCGTCGGCGTGCCGTCCGGCGCCGGGCCGAGCTCCGGCCTCACCGATCCGGTGGCGCCCGCGCAGTTCGCTGAGATGCACGAAGTCGAAGCGATCATGAAGCTCGGCGCTCCGCTCGGCGTGGTCGCGCCGCCCGGCCCAGCGCGGGTGTTCGCTTCGCCGGAGCGCGTCGCCGAATGGCGCAGCCGCTTCCCCGCGCTCGGGCAGGCCGATAAAGCCTGGATCGCTCTGCATATCAGCGCGCGCCATCCGCGCCGCCTCTGGGCGGTCGAGCGCTTCATCGAGCTCGCGCGCACCCTCGCGCGCGAAGCGGGGATCGTGCTCGCCTGGGCGCCCGGCGGCTCCGACGACCCGCGCCATCCCGGCGACGACGAGCGCGCGGCGCAGATCGCGACCGGCGTCGGCCCGGGTGTCCAGCTCATTCCCGCGAAAACCACGTCGCTCGGCGACCTGATCGCGGTGCTCTCGCTGTGCCGCGGCTTCATCGGCGCCGACGGCGGCGCGATGCATATCGCCGCCGGCCTCGGCCTGCCGGTGGTCGCGCTGTTCGAAGACATGCCCGACAAGAAGCGCCACTGGCACCCCTGGCACGTGCCGCACGAGATCGTTTCCGCCGGCCCCGACGACGTCGCCGGCATCACCGTCGACCAGGTGGCGCAGGCGTGGGCACGGGTATCATCGCGCCCGTCGTGAAGACCGATACCCTGCTCGCGTGGGTGGCCGCGCTGTTTCTCGCCGCCTGCCTCTTCAGCCACACGGTGGCATTGCGCATGCTGCTGCTCGCCGCCGGCATCGTGCTCGCGGGAATCACCGTCGCCCGCCACCGCCGGGAAATCCGCGCGCTGCCGCCGATCTGGCTGCCGTTTCTGCTCTGGGCGCTGTGGGCGGGGCTGTCGATCGCGTGGTCAGTCGAGCCTGCCCGCAGCGTAAAGGAATGGCACAACGAGGTGCTCTACACCGGCGTAGCGCTGTGGATCTGCTACGTCGGTGCGCAGGCGCGCAGCGCGCCGCGCATCCTTGCCGGCGTAGTGGCTTCGGCGGCGCTTGTCGCGTGCATGGCTGCGCTCTATGACTTCTCCCAAAGCCTGGCGCGGTATGCGGCCGGAATCCACGGCGGCGCCGGCAACCATTCGAGCGCGCTGATCACGATGATGCCCTGCGCACTGGCTGTCGCCTGGTATCAAGGCCGGGAACACCGCAGCCGTTGGACCGCGTTTACCGCCCTGGGCCTGGCGGCACTGCTGCTCACCAGCGCCTATACCGCGCTGAATCGCACCATCTGGCTCGCCTTCGGGCTCCAGTTCGCGCTGCTTGGCATACTCCTTCTCGGACGCAGCATGCGGCGCCCGACGCCGAGGCTCCTGATCATCGGTATCGCGGTGCTCGCGGGTTGTGCCGCGATGATCCTCAGCATCCAGGCTGAGCGGCAGGCGCTCGGCTACGCGAAAGCGCTGGAAAAAGACTCTCGCCTGGCGCTGTGGCCCGAGGTGGTGGAGCGCATCGCGGAGCGGCCGTTCACCGGCTACGGATTCGGCCGCGGCGTGCTGCGCAGCGCGCTGCAGGAAGAGCTCGGCAACGTGGACAAATACCTGTGGCACGCGCACAACTACTTTCTCGAAGCGATGCTTCAAGCGGGAGTGCCCGGCCTGCTGCTCCTGCTCGTGCTCCTGGGGGCGATCGTGCGCGAGGCGTGGCGGCTTGCACGTGGACCGGACGACTGGGACCTGGCCTGCGGCGTCGCGCTCCTCGCGGTCGTCGCCGGCATGCTGGTGCGCAACATGACCGATACTCTGCTGGTGCGGCAGAACGCCCTACTTTATTGGGGTACCGTCGGCGCGCTGCTCGGGTTGAGCAAGAGAACCAGAGGCTGACGAAGAAGCGTATTCGGGCACCCAGCGCCGCAGTTGCGCTCGCACTGCGGCAGCTCCCGCATCTCCCGGGTTGGTCAGCCAGTCGAACAGCTCTTCCAGCAAGCGCGCGTTCTCCGGCGGCCGGGCGCGTGCGATGCGCAGCTTCGGATGCGGCGTTGGCAGCGTGGTCTCCGAGTCGGCGAGCGGCTCCTCGTAGAGCTTCTCGCCCGGCCGCAGGCCGGTGTATTCGATGCGAATGTCGGCCTCCGAGAATCCCGACAGCCGGATCATCTGGCGCGCGAGGTCCGCGATCTTCACCGGCTCGCCCATGTCGAGCACGAAAATTTCGCCGCCCTTGCCCATCAGCCCGGCCTGCAGCACGAGCTGCGCCGCTTCCGGGATCGACATGAAATAGCGCTCGATGTCCTTGTGCGTCACCGTGACCGGCCCGCCGCGCGCGATCTGCTCACGGAAGCGCGGCACCACGCTGCCGGTGGAGCCGAGCACGTTGCCGAAGCGCACGATGACGAACTGCATGCCGCTCGCGCCCTGCAGCGCCTGGCAGGCGAGCTCGGCGAGCCGCTTGGAGGCGCCCATCACATTGGTGGGGTTCACTGCCTTGTCGGTAGAGACCATCACGAAGCGCTCGCTGCCGGCCTTGCGTGCCGCGCGCCCTACGGTGAGCGTGGCGAGCACATTGTTCGCGACACCCTGGAACGCGTTGTCGTCTTCCATCAGCGGCACGTGCTTGTAGGCCGCCGCGTGAAACACCACCTGCGGCGCGTAGCGGGCAAACACCTCCTGCACTCGCCGCGGGTCCTTCGCGTCACCGAGTACCGCGCTGACCGGCACGGCGGCCGCGCGATCGCGGAACTCCTGCTCGATCGCGTAGAGGGCGAACTCGGCGTTGTCGAACAGCACGATGCGGCCGGGCGAAAAGCGCGCGATCTGGCGGCACA
>Ga0111539_10008803_pt1 | contig 12801 bp, 11 predicted proteins | sample RhiMethybrSRZTD1_FD_79667 | JGI IMG/M metagenome (GOLD analysis project Ga0111539, IMG submission 79667) | Populus rhizosphere microbial communities from Tennessee, USA - Rhizosphere MetaG P. TD hybrid SRZTD1 (version 2) (version 2) | ecosystem: Host-associated > Plants > Roots > Rhizosphere >...
CGCCATGACGCAGTAGGCGCCGCCGTAGGCCTTGCGCGTGATCACGGTGATCTTCGGCACGGTCGCTTCGGCAAATGCGTACAGCAGCTTGGCGCCGTGGCGGATGATGCCGCCGTACTCCTGCACGGTCCCCGGCAGGAAGCCCGGCACGTCCTCGAACGTGACGAGCGGGATATTGAAGGCGTCGCAGAAACGCACGAAGCGCGCGCCCTTCACCGAGGCGTTGATGTCGAGCGTGCCCGCCAGGTAGGCGGGCTGGTTCGCGACGATCCCGACCGGCCGTCCGCCGAGCCGCGCGAAGCCGACGATGATGTTGCGCGCGTAGTGCTGGTGCACCTCGAGGAAGCAGCCCTCGTCGGCGATCGTGTGGATCAGGTCGAGCATGTCGTACGGCTGGTTGGCCGACGCCGGCACCAGCGTGTCGAGGCGGTCGTCTTCACGATCGGCGGGATCATCCGTCGCCTGGCGCGGCGGATCGTCGAGGTTGTTGTCGGGCATGAACGACAGCAGCTCGCGAATCAGCGCGATGCATTCGGCGTCGTTCTCGACCGCGAAGTGCGCGACGCCGCTCTTCTCGTTGTGCGTCATCGCGCCGCCGAGATCTTCCTTGGTGACGTCTTCATGCGTCACGGTCTTGATCACGTCGGGACCGGTCACGAACATGTAGCTCGACTGCTTCACCATCACGATGAAGTCGGTGATCGCCGGCGAGTAGACGGCGCCGCCGGCGCACGGGCCCATGATCGCGGAGATTTGCGGCACCACGCCCGACGCCAGCGTGTTGCGCAGAAAAATGTCGGAGTAGCCGCCCAGCGAGACGACGCCTTCCTGGATGCGCGCGCCGCCGGAGTCGTTCAGGCCGACGATCGGCGCGCCGTTGCGCGTCGCCATGTCCATGACCTTGCAGATCTTCGCGGCGTTGGTCTCCGACAGCGAGCCGCCGAACACCGTGAAGTCCTGCGCGAAGCCATAGACGACGCGGCCGTGGATGCGGCCGTGGCCGCTGACCACGCCGTCGCCGGGGATGATCTGCTGTTCCATCCCGAAATCCACGCAGCGGTGCGTCACCAGCTTGTCGACTTCCTCGAACGTGCCGGCATCGAACAGGCGCGTCATGCGCTCGCGCGCCGACAACTTGCCCTGCTCGTGCTGCTTCTTGACGCGCGCCTCGCCGCCGCCGAGCTCGGCGAGCCGTTCACGCTCCCTGAGTCGTTCGATCGGATCCATCAGCCGGCCATACAGGGGTTCGACAGCGCGCCGACCCCCTCGACCTTCACCATCATGCGATCGCCGGGCGTGAGCGGGCCGACGCCGGACGGCGTGCCGGTCGTGATCAGATCGCCCGGGTTCAGCGTCATGAAGCGCGTGACGTGCTCGATGAGAAACGGCACGGGGAAGATCAGCTCTCGCGTGTTCGAGCTCTGACGCCGCTCGCCGTTCACCCATCCCTCGACGTTCAATGCCGACGGGTCAAGCCCCACGGCAATGCATGGACCGATCGGGGAAAACGTGTCGAAGCCTTTCGCGCGCGAATACTGCACGTCCTTGGCCTGCAGCTCGCGCGCGGTGACGTCGTTCAGGCAGGTGATGCCGAGCACGTGGCTCATCGCCTCGGCCGCCTTGACGTGCGACGCGCGCCTGCCGATCACGACCGCCATCTCGGCTTCGTGCTCGATGCGGCCCGCCCACGACGGGATCTTGATCTCATCATCCGGCCCGATCACCGAGCTTTGCGGCTTGAGAAACACCAGCGGCTCTGCGGGCAGCTTCTTGTTCATTTCCGCCGCGTGATCCTTGTAGTTCAGGCCGATGCACACCACGATCGATGGCGTGACCGGCGCCTGGAACTTGTGTTCGCCGGCCGGGACCGGATCGCCAAGTTCATACTTTCCAAAGAGCTCGCCCTTGAGCCAGTGCAACTGACCGTCGCGCTCGATTGCCGGCCGTCCGCCCATTCCCTGCTTGATCTTATAAATGCGATCCATCGTTTCCCTGATCCCCGTTCCCTGATTCACTGGCGCGCGGTTTCTTCGGCGCGACTGGATTGTGGACTGTTGTTGCCGGCCCGATCGACCGCGACGACGGCGTAGACGTAGCGCGTGCCGGCGCGAACGGTCTCGTCACGATACGACGTGACGGCGACCGGCTCCTTTGTAATCGGCTGCAGTGTGTCACCTGGCGCTTCGCCGCGCAACACGAGGTAGCCCGCCAGATCGGATTCCGCGTTCGCATCCCAGATCAGGTTGATGACACCGGCGCCGGCGATCGCGGCAAGCGATTTCGGCGCCGCGGGCGCGAAGGTGTCCTTCGCCGTGTAGCAGGTCCGCGGCGAGGCCGGGCCAATCACCGCCGTGCCGAAGATCTGATCGACGGGGCGCACCTCGAAGCATCGCTCGGTGCCGAACGTCACGCCCTTGATCACCAGCTCGGTGTCGGCGACCGGCGCCGGCGTGAGCGGCACGGGCGTTGTGATCGCATACGGATCGGGATCCACCGGGCTCGCCGAAGCCGTCACGTCATACACGTGATACGTCGTGGCGGCGCTGTTGAAGCCGAGGGATTTCGCCGTGAGCGGCGGAACGACCTTGGGAGTCGCATTCGACGGTGTCGCGTTCGCGCCGGCGATGGGTTTCGCGCTCGGGGGCAGGAGGAACGTGGCGGTCCGCGCATCCGGCGACGGCGCCCAGGTGATTTTCATTTCGCTCGCCGTGTTGGTGATCGCCGGCGCACCGGGCGCCGAACTTCCGGCCTCGAGCGGCACCGACACCGGCGTCGACGGCACGCTCTCGCGGCCGCGCGGACTCTTCGCGATCACGAAGTAGTGTCGCCGCGGCAGCTCGGTTGGCGCGGGCGCCACGAGCGGGCCGAACGGCGTGTCGTTTCCGGGCGGCGCGGCGACTCTGGGGATGAGGCGATCGACCGGCAGCTCCACGGCGACGCGGGTTTCCGGGGTCAGCGTTTCCTTCACCGCCACGGCTGCGCCGCGATCGACACCAGGCGGCAGGGGAATCGGCGGCGGCGGCGTTCCGTTCGCGGGCACGGGCGGCTCCGGAAGGATCGGCCGAACCGGCAGCGTGGCGATGAGCGTGGCCACGTCGCGCTGCGGTTCCGTGGCCGGCGGCTTCGTGGCGGTCACCGCGTAGACGTCGACCTCGCCGATGTCCGCCGGCTTCTGGCCGTCGGCATTCGTGTCCGGCACCTTGAATGACAGGTACACGTCGTCGCCAATCCGCTGCGGCGTCACGGCGGTGACGAGCGCCGGCACGCGCGGGAACGGCGCGAGCGGTGGCCCCTTCTTGCCACAGGCCGCGCTCACCGATATGGAGATCAGGATCATGACCACGGCCAGCAGACGCGGGCCCGCCCTGAGCGAGCGGTTCGCGCGCGACGCGCGTGAATCGCGGGTCGAAGGGGTCACAATATGTAGCGCGACAGGTCTTCGTTCTTGACGATGTCTGCCAGCATGCGCCGCACGTAGGCGGCGTCGATCGTAATCGACTTGTCCTGGAGGTTCGGCGCCTCGAACGACACCTCGTCGAGCAGCCGCTCCATCACCGTGTGCAGGCGCCGCGCGCCGATGTTCTCGGTGCGCTCGTTGACGATGGTCGCAAACTCCGCAATCGTCGCGACCCCGTCGTCCGAGAACTGGAGATCGACGCCTTCCGTCGCCATCAGCGCCATGTATTGCTTGATCAAGGCGCTGCGCGGTTCGGTGAGGATGCGCACGAACTCGGCCTGGCCGAGCGGCTCGAGCTCGACGCGGATCGGGAAACGGCCCTGCAACTCGGGAATCAGATCCGACGGCTTCGAGACGTGGAAGGCGCCGGCGGCAATGAACAGGATGTGATCGGTCCGCACCATGCCGTGCTTGGTATTGACGGTGGTGCCTTCGACGATCGGCAGGATATCGCGCTGCACGCCTTCGCGGCTCACTTCGGGCCCGTGGCTGCCTTCACGTCCCGCAATCTTGTCGATCTCGTCGACGAAGATGATGCCGGCCTGCTCGACGCGCTCCACCGCGGCGCCGGCGACGGCGTCCATGTCGATCAGCTTCTGTTCTTCTTCCGACATCAGCCGCTCGCGCGCCTCGGCCACGTTGACGCGGCGACGCTTCGATCGTCCCTGGAACAACCCCGGCATCATGTCGCGCAGGTTGACGCCGACTTCTTCCATCGACGATCCGGTGATCAACTCGATCGACGGAAACGATTTTTCCTGGACGTCGACTTCGACCATGCGATCGTCGAGCTTCCCGTCGCGAAGCTGCTCGCGCATGCGCTGGCGGGTGCCGCTCATCTCATCGCGCACGCGCCCGGGATCTTCATCGGGCGCCGCGGGCCGCGGCGGCAGCAGCAAATCGAGCAGCCGCTCCTCGGTGTTGAGCTCGGCCTTGGCCTTCACTTCCTCGATCCGCTCTTCGCGGACCATGTTCACCGCGAGCTCGACGAGATCGCGCACCATCGATTCGACATCGCGGCCTACGTAGCCGACTTCGGTGAATTTCGAGGCTTCGACCTTGATGAACGGCGAATGCGCCAGCTTGGCGAGACGCCGCGCGATCTCGGTCTTGCCGACGCCGGTCGGCCCGATCATCAGGATGTTCTTCGGCGCGACGTCTTCGGCGAGGTCGGGCGGCAGCTTCTGCCGGCGCATGCGATTGCGCAGCGCGATCGCCACCGCGCGCTTGGCCTTCGCCTGGCCGACCACGTACTTGTCGAGCTCGGCGACGATTTCTCTCGGCGTCAATGAATCGATCCCGGTGATGGTGCGCTCGGGTAAGGTAATCATCACAGCTCTTCAATCGTCAGGTTGGCGTTGGTGTAGATGCAGATCTCGGAGGCAATCGTCATCGCGTGCTCGGCGATCTCGCGCGGCGCCATCGTGGTGTGGCGCGCCAGCGCCTTCGCCGCGGCCTGCGCGAACGCGCCGCCGGAGCCGATCCCGATGATGCCCTCGTCCGGCTCGATCAAATCACCCGTTCCGGAAAGCAGGAACATCGATCGTTTGTCGAGCACGATCAGCATCGCTTCGAGCCGGCGCAGCGCGCGATCGGTGCGCCAGTCCTTGGCGAGCTCGACCGCCGAGCGCTCGAGGTTGCCGCGATACTGCTCCAGCTTCGATTCGAAGCGCGCGAACAGCGCGAACGAATCGGCGGCGGATCCGGCAAAGCCGGCGAGGATGTTGTCGTTATAGAGCCGGCGAATCTTGCGCGCGCCCTGCTTCACCACGGTGTTGCCGAGCGTGACCTGCCCGTCGCCGGCCAGCACGGCGCGATCCTCCCGGCGCACGGCCAGGATCGTGGTCGCGTGGAACGTCGACTCCATCCCTGTAGTCTCTCACAGAGAGTTTCAGTGCTACGCTAGTACTGCCTGCCGCGTTGCCAGCGCCCCCTGTGGAGCACGTATGACGTTACGTGTGGCGGTTCCCCTGCTCGCCATTTGCCTTGCCTCGCCAGCTATTACCAACGGAGAACAGGTTGTAAAAGGTCGTGGTTATCGCCAGCGCGACGGCGGCGGGCAGGCTGCCGAAAAATCAGGCGGCGACACTAAGCCTAACAGCGGCGCTCCCGAGCGCACCGCCGACACCAGCAATCGCCCCGCCGAGCGGCGCACCGAGACACGCACGGCCGAGCGGCGCGGCGACACGCGCACTGTCAACACCGTATCCGAGCCGGAGCGCGTCGCGGTGCCTCGCGACAACAACAACGGCTACGTCGTAACCAGGCGCCGCGACGACCGGCCGGTCATTTATCAAGCCTCGCGCTACTACCCGCCCGCGCGGTACGACTATTGGACGCGTCACTACTACCGGTGGAGTCCCATCGGCTACGCGCCGTGGCCGTTGATCTTCGGTTCGATCGGCTACGCGAACTTCGGCTTCTATGGCGGACCCAATGCGTATGCGCTGGGCCCGTATTACTACGGCTACAACGGTTACGGTTCGTACCCGTGGCCGACCGGCGGTGACACCGGCGCCATTCGCCTGCAGATCCGTCCGCGCGACGCCGAAGTTTTCGTCGATGGTTACTACGCCGGTGTGGTCGATGACTTCGACGGCAGGTTCCAGTCGTTGAAGCTCTTACCCGGCGGCCACAGGATCGAGATCCGCAGGCCCGGCTTCCATGATCTGGAGCTCGACGTGCACGTGCAGCCGGGACGAACGATCACGCTCGACAGGGATCTGCGCTTCCGTCCGTAGTTCTACTTCTTCTTCGAGAAGAAGAAGTAAACCGGAAGGCCCAACCCGATCACGAGAAGGCCCCAAGCCGATGGCCCGACCGGCGTGCCGGCGGTCATCGGCTTCACGAGGTCCGTATACAACGCGTTCGCGAGAATCACGAAGCACGCAATGGTGAAGATCGCGGGGGCGATCGGATAACCGAGCGCCTTGAACGGGCGCGGCGCGTTCGGTTCACGCCGCCGCAGCACGAACAGCGCGAACACCGCGACGCCGAGGAACAGCGTGATCGAGAACCCGGTGTAAGTGGCCAGCGCGTTGCCGCTGCCGGTCAGGATCAAGAGCGACACCCAAATCGTCTGCGCCACGATCGAGAATGCCGGCGTCTTGTAGGCTGGATGCACCTTCGACGCCGCGTTGAGGAACACGCCGTCTCGCGCCATCGCAAAATACACGCGCGGCCCCGCGAACGTCATCGCGCTGTTGCTCGCCATCAGGCTGACCAAAGACACGATGCCCATGACGTGACCCGCGCCGGAGCCAAGCAGCCGATCGGCCACCACGTCGAGCACGCTGCCCTTCAACGCCGCCAGCTCAGTGATCGAGAAGACGAAGAGATACAGCAGGTTGATGCCCAAATAAACCGCGATCACCGCGATCGTGCCAATCGCCAGCGAGCGCGGCAGGTTGCGTCCGGGATCGCGAATCTCCTCCGCCACGTACGCTGACGCGTTCCATCCCGAATACGCGAGCATCACCGGGACGAACGCGAAGAGCCAGTTGGTGGTCGTCACGCCGCCGCTGCCCGCCGTCGTGACGTTCGAGAACGACCCGGTGCCGAACGCAAAGCCCGCCAGCACGAAGAGCATGAAGGCGGTGACTTTCCCCGCCGCGAGCACATTCATCATCATGCGTCCGGGTCCGACGCCGCGAAGGTGAATGATCGCGAGCAGCCAGATCGAGGCCAGCGCGACGAGGGTGTGCGTGGAGATCGTGAAGGTCAGCGGTGTATACGGAATCGTCAGCGCGAAGATCGGAGTCTGGTTGTCGACGCCCGGCACGAAGCGCGCGAGATAGATCGGGATGAAGAACGTGTTGGCGGCAATCGCGCCGGAGAAGCCGGCGACAAACGACGTCCATCCGGTGAGGAAGGCCGCAACGCGACCATATGCGGCGTCGAGGTACACATACTCGCCGCCCGCTTTCGGGCGCAACGCCGCGAGCTCGGCGTACGCCATGGCGCCGGCGAACGCCAGCGCGCCGCCCGCCACCCACAGGCCAAGGTACAACCAGGGGTTTGGAACGAGGCCGGCCATGAACGGCGGCAGGAACAGGATGGTGCCGCCAATAACGTTGGAGACGATGATCGCCGCGCCATCGAGCGGACCGAGGCGGCGTTCGAGAGTGGACTGGGCCATCGGCACGGATTATATGTGCCTATGGTGCCTAAACGTGCCTAGGGTGCCTTCGGTGCGTCATTTAAACCTGACTGACGCGTGATGAGCTGTCGCTGAATCGGGTACTCGGCGAGCTTGGCGAGCACCTTCGATCCCTGCTTCAAGTAGATTTCGACCTTGGCGTCGACGAATTCCTTGTTCTGCAGCATCTGCATGCGCGGCTGCTCGCCGGTGTAGCCGAGCGTCGAGCGCATCACCAGGGTCTTGGTCATGGCGCCGGCGGCAAGCGGCTGCTGGCGCGGGATCGCCCAGCCGAAGTACTCGCCCCACATTTCCTGCTCGCCGACGCGGCGGAAGATCGCGTTGATCTGAATCGAGCTCAGCTCCTTGTCGCTCGTGTTGCGGAGCTTCATCGAGACGCTGGGCACCAGCTTGTTCTTGCCGCTTTCGAGGATGCCGTCGTCATACCAGCCGGTGACGACATCGATGGGCTCGAGCGCCGCGACGGCATCGACTGAGGCGCCGCAGCTGATCGAGAGGACGACCGCCAGCGCGATGGCACTCAGGGTAAGGGCGCGGAGTTGAGGGGTCATACGTTGATTGTAAGACACCGACTCACGACATGGGTTCCCGATCCCGATCCCTGTTCAGAACTGAGTGACCTGCACGCGCTTCCGAACCTCGTCCCTGTCGATCTTGCCGGCGCGATACGCCTGCAGGTCGCTGCCCTTGATGCGGTAAATCATCGTCACCACTTCCTCGAGGGGATCCTGCGGCGCGAGCGAATCGCGGCCTTCATCATCGCGCGCGGCGACCGTCAGCCACTGCTCGGCGGGAATGTTCATCGGCGTGCTGTAGTCGATCATCGCGTCGACGAGCGCGCGCGTCACGGCCTCGGTGTAGGCGCGATTCGGATCCTTGGCCCACACGCTGTCGGCGGCGGCGGGGGCGGGCATCGGCGCGGGCCGCGTGTTGGAAATCCCCGTCGCGGCGGCCGCGCCGACCGCGGGCGTGGGCTCCGACGCGATCATGCTCGTCGCAATCTGCGGATGACGCGGGTCGGTTGCCGGCGGGACCTGGCGCTCGAGCTGTCGCAGCGCCTTCTCCATCGACGCGCGCGTCGTCGCGTCGGTCACGCCCTGCATCGATCGGCGCAGCTCGTTGATGGCGATCCGGTTCGCGGCATCGTCCTGGTTGATCATCTGCTGCAGGCTCCACGCCATGCTCTGCCGCATCATCGGCACGCGCACGTCGAAGAACACGCCGTAGCCGTCGAGATGCAGGCCGCGGGCGCGCGCCTCGCCTTCGAGCATGAACACGCCGGGCATCACCGCATAGATTTCGCGATTGAGCTGCTTGGCGCCGTAATCGACCGCCTTGGCGAGCGCGCCTTCCATCACGTAGATGTGATGGCGCATGTCGGCAAGGTTGATCGGCTTGCTGGTCTGCGCCGGCGCTTCGACTGGCGGCGCGGCCACTTGCACGGCCGGCGCCTGCACCTGTTCGGGCGCATCCTGCGCCGCCACGGGCGCCGCGCATGCCAGCGCGGTGAGAACAATCGACGTCGTGATCTGCTTCTTCATGGCTCCCAGTCCTATTGCTGCGGTGTCGCAGAAACCCTGATGACGTTGTTGATCATCTGACCCTGCCGCCGCAGCTGGTCTTCGTAGTTGACCATGCCGCGGCCGATGTTCATGAGATCGGCGCGGCGCTGCATGTTGATGTCGCGCGTGAACTCGATGAAGCGCGTCGCCAGCGCGCGCTCGTGACGCTGCTCGCTCTCGGCGATCAATTGCTGCACGCGGCGCAGTGTCGCCTCATCGCCCGGCGCATGCGCGGCGACGCGCGTCTCGTCGTTGCGGGCCGATCGAATCTCGGTGCGCAGCTGCTGCTCGAGCGAGACCAGCGCCGCGCGCCAGGCGTCGTCGTTCTGCGGAACCGACACCGGCTGCGCGACCGCCACGGGCGGCGTCATCCATCCGGTGCTGACGGAGAAACCCTCAGGCCCCGACTTCACCTGGACGTTGGCAATCGAGATTCCGGCCGCGACGACGAGAATCGCCGCGGCGGCCTGCGCCCACACGGGCACGGTGTTCCACCAGCGCGCGGGCCGCAGCACGTTGGCCGGCGGCAGCTGCGACTTCTTGACGATCGTGAAGTCGAGCTCCACGTCGGGCGGCACCCACAACCCGATGTCGGAGCGCACGTCGCCGAGCGCGGTCACTTCCGCCGCGCAGGCGTGGCACGACGCGAGGTGCGCGTCCACCGCCTGCCGCGTCTCGTGATCGATCTCGCCGTAGACGTACGAGATCAACGTTTGTTTGTCGTCACACGTGAACTTGATGCTCATGATTGTCTGTCACTCTCGTAACTCGTCATGCCCTGGCTTTCCAGGTGACGCCGCAACACCGTGAGCCCCTGATAGAGGCGCGTCTTCACGGTGCTCAATGGGCAGCCTTGCAGGTCGGCGATCTCCTGGAACGTCAGGCCGTGGTACTCCTTCAACACGATCGCGGTGCGTTGTTCATCCGGCAGCAGCTTCATGCCTTCCGCGACAATGCGGCTCATCTCCTGCCGCGCGACGAGATCCTCGATCGATTCGACCGGTCCCTGTTCGGCGGCGAGCTCGGCGACGTCGACGCCCTCGGGCATGTCGACGACCGGCGTGCGCTTCTTCCTGCGGATCCAGTCCCGGCAGAGATTCAGCGCAATTCTGTACAGCCACGACGAGAATTTCGCCTGCCCTTTGAATCCTGGGAGTGCCCGAAAGGCCCGGAGGAAGGTTTCCTGGGCAACGTCCCGCGCGTCCTCGTCACGCCCTATGACGCGGTACGCCAAGGCATAGATCGGCCGCTCCCAGCGCAAAACGAGCTGGTTGAAGCTGTCTACGTCGCCATCCATGGACCTGGCGACGAGCTCCTCGTCGGTCGCTACCATGCGATCAGTTTCAGAAACGTTCTCGCTATTGTCTAAGACTCCGCCCCCGCCTTGAAAGTCGGTCAAAGTCTTCTGATGGGGTAAGATACCGATTTCAGAGATACTTAGTGGGCGTGAACTTCCCAAACGACGAGATTTTCCTCACCACGGAAGAAGTCCTGGAGTACCTCCAGGTCAACCTTCGCACGGTTTACCGGCTGATCAAGGCTGGGAAGATTCCAGCCGTCCGGGTGGGGCGGCAATGGCGGTTCCGTAAGCGCGACATCGACGCGTGGCTGGACACCCAACGTCCCCGCGGGGACCGGCCGCCGGCGGCCGCCGTGGCGGATCGCCCACAGGCCCGCGACGGCCGCAGCCGGGTGCTCGTGGTGGACGACGAATCCAGCATTCGCGAGCTGCTTCAAAAGACGCTGGCCCTCGCGGAATATGACGTCGATACCGCGCCCGACGGCCGCGCCGCGCTCGAGCGCCTGCGCCTCGGAAATTACGATCTGCTGATCGCCGACCTGAAAATGCCGGGCATGGACGGCCTGACGCTGATCCGCGAAGCGAAGCGGCTGAAGACGGACCTGCCGGTGATCATCATCACGGGCTTCTCCACCGAGTCGAGCGCGATCGAAGCGGTGAATCTCGGCGTGGCGGGATATCTCACGAAACCGTTCCGCGTGCCGCAAGTCCTCGCGGCGGCGGCTCGTGCGCTCGGCGAATAAATCAATCCACGGATTTCACTGATTTCACGGATTGCGCCGGGGCACGTTGCTCGCGGCGGCGCTACGCGCCGCGTCACCAGCGAAGTACCGCGGAAATGAGTCGACAGGATCTCAGAGGACTCATTTCCGCGGTACTTCGTTGGTGACGAGGGGCCGGCCGCAGGCCGGCCCGCGAGCAAACCCCGAATCCGTGTAATCCGCGTAATCCGTGGATAAACTTTTTGAGCGATGCTCCAACTTCAGGACGTCACGAAAGCATTCGGCGAGAAGACGCTTCTCGAGCACGTGACGTGGCAGGTCGGCGATCGGGATCGCGTCGGCCTGTGCGGACCGAACGGCGCGGGCAAGACCACGCTCCTCAAGATGCTCGCGGGCCTCGACGAGCCTGATGCGGGCGTCATCCAGAAACCGAACGCCCTCACCCTCGGCTACCTCCCGCAAGACGGACTGGCGCACACCGGGCGATCGGTCGTGGCCGAGGCCAGCCTCGCGCTCAAACCGCTGCTCGACCTCAAAGCGGAAATGCACGATCTCGAAGCGCGGCTCGGCGACGCCGCGCTGAGCGAAGCCGAGCACGACGCGATGCTCGCGCGTTATAGCGAGGTGCAGGATCGCTTCCGGGTGTCCGACGGCTACCAGATCGAGCTCAAGGTGGCGACGGTGCTGCGCGGCCTCGGCTTCGAGCCCGAGGCGCAGCAGCAACTGACGGATCATCTGTCCGGCGGATGGCAGATGCGGCTCGCGCTCGCGAAGCTGCTGCTCGCGGAGCCGGACCTGCTGCTGCTCGACGAGCCGACCAACCATCTCGATCTCGACGCGCGCAACTGGCTCGAAGAGTATCTCGTCGCCTATCCGCATGCGGTGATCCTCGTCTCGCACGATCGCTACTTCCTCGATGCGGTCGTCACCCACATCGCCGACCTCACGCTGCGCAAGATCACCGAGTACCACACCAACTACACCAAGTACCTCGAACAGCGCGACGCGGCGCTCGAGCGGCTGCGCGACGCGAAGCGGCGCCAGGACGAAGAGATCCAGCGCGTCGAGGAATTCATCAATCGCTTCCGCTACCAGGCGACCAAGGCGGCGCAGGTGCAAAGCCGCATCAAGATGCTCGAGAAGGTCGAGCGGCTCGAGGTGCCGCCCGAGCGCAAGCGCATCCACTTCCAGTTCCCGACGGCGCCGAAGAGCGGGCGCATGGTGCTCGAGCTGAAGCACGCGCGCAAGGCGTACGGACAGAAGATCGTCCTCGACAACGTCAACCTCCACATCGAGCGCGGCGATCGCATCGCGCTCGTCGGCCACAACGGCGCCGGCAAATCCACGCTGATGCGCATGCTGTCCGGCGAAGAGCAGCCCGACTCGGGCTCGCGCGCCGAAGGCCACCAGGTCGTGATGCAGTACTTCGCGCAGGACGAAGCGACGCGGCTCGAGCCGGCGCTGACGGTCTACGAAACGCTCGAGGCCGGCTCACCGCACACGATGATCCCGGCGATCCGCAACATCCTCGGCGGCTTCCTGTTCACCGGCGACGACGTCTACAAGAAAGCCGGCGTGCTGTCGGGCGGCGAACGCACGCG
>Ga0111539_10008804_pt1 | contig 12800 bp, 25 predicted proteins | sample RhiMethybrSRZTD1_FD_79667 | JGI IMG/M metagenome (GOLD analysis project Ga0111539, IMG submission 79667) | Populus rhizosphere microbial communities from Tennessee, USA - Rhizosphere MetaG P. TD hybrid SRZTD1 (version 2) (version 2) | ecosystem: Host-associated > Plants > Roots > Rhizosphere >...
CGCGAAGCGCAACTACGTCGGTCGCCAGCCGAACATCAACTACGAGACGATGGTGTCCGGGCACGACTGGTCGAAGTTCGTCGAGGCCAGCGAGCTGGACGCCGAGGCGGTCGTCGAGGCCAGCAGGACGTTCGAGACCCTGTCGTCGATCATGCGCGACCCGGACGACACACACGAGGAGGGCTGGGAGGTCAAGGAGCTGGTCACCCGCATGAAGATGAAGGACGACCGACGCATCCGGGCAGAGCTGAACCTCAACCAGTGGCGGCCGGCCCCGTGGTCGGGCGAGGTCGAGGTGCGCGTCGTTCAGACCGAGGGCACCGGCACCTCACCGCACAACCCGGCCAAGTACCAGCTCGAGCAGCGCCACATCGCGATCCAGATGTCGATGGCTCCGGGCGACGACGACGTCATCAACTAGTTGCGTGTTTACGCAAATAGATCCCAGACCCCTCGCCGCCGGCGGAAACAAAAAGAGACCCGTCGTCCCCTACCACGAGAGGGTCAGACAGGTCTACGGTTGGGTGCGCTCTTAGGGGACGGCCCCGCGGCAGCCCCGCGTCCCCTAAGAGCGTAACCACCCCTGTCAAGACCCCCTCGGCTCAAGATCCGTTGGGGACATAGGGGACGGTAGGGGACGGTCCCCAACGAAACGGGACTTGCGTACTGGATGAAAGGTGGTACTCTGCGTGCCGTGGACGAAGGATCCCGTACGGCCATCCGATCGGGCCGAGGTGTTCGAGCGAGACGGACAGTGCATCGCACCGCTCGTCGACCCGAACGCCGGACCGTGCCAGAGCCGCTGGGGGCGGACCTGCAACGCGAACGATCGACGGGCCTTCACCCTCGACCACGTGCCCCCCGCGCCCGGGAGCACGCGAGTCAGCCGTCCCCGGTGGATGGTGACGCTGTGCTGGGGGCATGGCGTCATCACCCACTGGGAGACGGCGCACCGGGCCGATGAGCGCGACTACCTGAGGCGGATCTACGGTGCAGAGGAAGAAGCCCGACACGATGACGATGGCTGACATCACGAACCAGCTCGACAAGCTGGGCGTCGACGTCAGGTCGGACTACTGGAGCGAGAGGGACGAGGAGCGTTGCGTGTACGTGGTGCCACCGGCCGGCAAGACCCTGAGCATCGCCGCCATCGAGGTCCGCGGCGATGACGTCTACGTCCTGACGACGGAGCTGTGATGAAGAAGAAGTTCACGCTGGTGATCCGCCCTGACGGTCACGCCATCCTCGCCACCGAGGACGACCTCGATCAGGAGGACTACGAGCGCCTGTCCACAGCGTTCAAGGCGTGGCGAACCAAGACGAACGACATCCTCGTGCTCGGCAACACGACGATCATCACGGTGATCGACATCGGCCTCGAGCTGCCGCAGGGAGCCAAGGGCTCCTGATGTACGCCGAGGGCACCACGGTGCCGGTCAACCAGAGCCGCAGCGAGATCTTCGGCATCCTCGCCAAGCACGGCGTCATGGTGATGGCTCAGGGCACCACCCCGACCGAGGACACCATCCAGTTCGAGCTGTCGGGCAAGGTGTTCCGCCTGACCATCACCAAGCCGACCAATGAGGACATCTTCCGGCTGTACCCCAACCACCGGGACACGCAGGCCAAGCTCGATCAGGAGTGGCGTCGACGTTGGCGGGCCCACGTCCTGCTGCTCAAGGCCAAGCTCGAGTTTGCCGACGGAGACACCTCGACCGTCGAGCGTGAGCTGATGCCCTACATGCTGCTCAAGGATGGTCGTACCCTCGAGCAGGCGGTCGGATCAGACGACGCCATCAGGCTGCTTGCGGCAGGATCGTGAATGGCGACGAAGGATGACGGCCTGTACTGGGTCGCCATCGTCGGCAGCCGGACGGTAGGAGTCTGCAGTTGCGACGCTCAAGAGAAGCACTGGCCGCCGACGCCCGAGGAGAAGGCCCATCAGGAGGAGTGCCTGAAGGTCCGGCACTGGACCCTGATGCTCCGGATCGTCGGGCGTCTCGAGACGGAGCACGACAACCTCGCGATCGTGTCGGGCGGGGCAAAGGGGGCGGACACCATGGCAATGGACGCCGCCAAGATGACGCTCCCGGAGAAGAGGCGGAAGGTGATCCCCGTGCCGCCCGGCAACGCCCCGTTCCGGGAGCGAGCGTTCGGTCGGAACACGAAGATCGTCGAGAAGGCAGCGCTGCTGATCGCCGTGTTCGGGCCCGGGCCTCGGTCGGGCGGGACACAGGACTCGGTGAGCAAGGCACTCGCGAAGGGGATCCCGGTCCACGTCTGGCACGAGGGGCGCTGGACTACAACCTGACCCAGCGAGAGCTGGAGGTGCTCCACGCCGTGGCCGAGCACGGTTACAGCTACCTCGCCGGCGAGGTCCTCGGCATCAGCCAGCAGACGGTCAAGAACCACATCACGGCGGTGCTCCGCAAGACCGACTCGGTGACATCGATACAGGCCTACCACCGTCTCTACAACGGACGCCGGCTACGCCGGACCGAGACCACGACCATCGGCTACGAGGAGATCGAATGAAGTACCTCGCATGGTTCGCCGGGGCGTTCGCCGTGCTGTCGCTCGTCGCGTTCACCCTCGGCTTCATCGCGTGGGTGATGATCCAAGCCGCCACCCAGCCGGAGCTGCGATGGCTGCTCGGCATCGTCGGCATCATCTTCTGCCTCGCCGTGGTCGTGACCGTCGTCGAGTACCTGACCGACCAGCGAAAGGAGCCACCCGTTGTCTGAGCGCACCGAGCGGCTCACGATCACGAAGGGGCAGCTCAAGCAGCTCGTCGAGCTGATCGACGGCACCGACTTCCAGACCGCCTACATCGAGCCCATCAGCGTTGAGGGCAAGACCGGCCTGCTGGTGAGCTACTCGTCCGGTGTTGGGACGCGCGAGTCAACGCAGCACAAGGTCCTCGTCATCGGCAGCGGTGCCGTCAGGCTGTGAACGAGCCTCTCTACGCCTCGATCGACGGGAAGGGAGACGACGTCTACGAAGTCGTCAGGTTCGTCGGTGGTGACTGGCAGCACTGGGCTATCGTGCGCGTCGGCGACCGCCTCCGTTCATACCCGCTCGAGGACCTACGGATCAAGACCGCGGGCGAGTACAACCACGCCCAGACGATGCGCAAGCTGGCCGAGGAGGGCTACTGAATGCGGTGGGACGTCTGGCTGCCGGGCCAGCCCGTGAGCTGGGACGCCGCCTACCCGATCGGTCGGATGCCGGTGAACCGCAAGAGCGGACCGGTGCTCAACGCCGACGGCTCACGCAAGTTCATCCACCGCCCGGTGAAGTCGGACGACGCCAAGGTCTATCAGGAGGGCGTCCAGACCATCGTGCAGGCGGCCAAGCCATCCGGCTGGCGGCCCACCGAACAGGTCAGGGTGCTCGTCGATCTGTACCTGATGGAGGACATCGACTGTGACAACGCGACCAAGCTCGTCTTCGACGCCGCCGCCAAAGCGATCGGCTGCAACGACAGGCTCTTCCTCCCGTGCTACCGGCTCAAGGTCAGGGGCATGCCGTTCAACCAAGCCGGCATCCGACTCACGTTCGAAGAAGACCTTCTTATCGCTAACGGTCATTGAGGATGGCGAGGTCGTCTTCGAGAGGAGGTGGCGTCACGCAGAGGTGCAGGTCACGAACGAGTGGCGGAATGTCGTCGTCGACGACAGGCGGGTATACGAGCCCGCGCCGGTCGACGTCTCGCTGACAGTGACGGCGAAGAGCGATGACTAGGGCCCGCCGCTGGCTGCACTACCACGGCGTCCACTGCTTCTGCCGGGTCGACATCTTCGAGAAGGAGGTCGTCGACCACTACGACTACGGACAGCAGTGGCTCGTCGGCCGAGACCCCGAGACAGGCGAGGAGATCAAGATCGACGCCACCGTCTTCGGCGGCCAGCCGGTGTACCGGATCCATCGACAGGTGGTTCACCGATGACAGAGCGACAGCAGGTCGAGGACCGCGCCGGCACCCAGCTCGACCACAGGTTCACCCGCCGGATCGTCAGCGGCGGCAAGGAGCACGGGCTGCTCGACGAGCGCCAGCGCATCTACCAGTCAGGCGGCGAGCTGAAGAACTTCGTGTTCTGGAAGCTCAAGCTCGTGTCGTTCACGGTCGACGTCTGGAAGCAGATCCAAGGGGCCATCGACTGGATCGAGATGATCGACCACCCCAAGAACGAGTGCTACCGGATCTCGGCTGACAAGGCCTACGCCGAAGTGCGCCGCTACGACGGTGGCATCGGGCCACGGATGGGCATCCCGCTCGACTGCTGGGACATCATCACCGCCGACGACGAGACAAGGTACCGGGCACCATGAAGCCTGACCCCGTCATCATCATCGCCGGGAGTCGCCGGCTGCCGCCCGGACAGGGCCCGCGCATGGTGTTCAACTTCCTCGAGTCGTTGCCGCCACTGTCGCTGGTGCTGCTGCGCCGAGGACTCGCCACCGAGCCCGGCGTGTTCGAGCGTGACGTGGCCGGCCTGTGCGACGTCCTCGGCGTGGCGCACGAGTGGCGAACGCCCTACATCACGCGCTACAGCCGGGGTCGCAACGCCGTCTGGACACGGGACATGGAGATGCTCTACGAGGCCGACCTCGCCCTGTGCTTCTACGACGTCGGCCAGATCGGCGACGAGGAGTCAGGCACGGTGGCGCTCGTCGACAAGGCCATGGAGCTGAGCGTCCCGGTGTACGCCTACGCCCTCGATGTGGACGGCTCGGTCATCAGGGTCGGCGAGTACGACGAGAAGAACGAGTGGGCAGAGCTGGTGCCGGCAGCATGAACGTGCTCGCAGGCATCGGGCTGCTGGTGATCGTGGGCGGCCTCGTGCTGCTGATGGGCGGCGCAGTCTCCAGCCGCCTCGAGGGGTTCTTCGGCCTCGGGATACTGATGGTGGTAGCCCCGATGGTGCTCGCGTTGGGGGTCGTCGGGGTCTCGCTCATCACTGGTGACTACAAGCCCGGGCCACGGCTGCTCGAGGGTGCCTGCTACCGCGCCGAGCGCAAGCTGGTGCTCGTCGGCAAGGTGCTCGTGCCCCAGATCGTGCCCGTTGAGATCCGGTGCCCTTCGTGACGCTCGTGAAAGGCCGAGACTGGAAGCCGTGCGCCGGCTACATGGGGCCGTGCGCTGCGATGATCCCGCCGGGGAAGGCCAGTCACCTGTGCTTCTTCTGCGAACGGACACAGCGTCTCGCTGTAGCATCAGCATCAACCAGAGCAGGAGGCAAACATGGCGACCGACCAGACTCTCCAGCCCGGTGAGTCAGTCAAGCTCACGTCGACCGAACCGATCGTCACCACGGGGTCCGGCACCAAGACGGTGACCGCAAAGGCTGGCGCAGCAGCTCCAACGCCGCCAGACCCCACCCCGATCCCGACACCTACCCCGGGCGAGGGCGTGCTCATCAGCAAGGCCGAGGTCATGGCCCTGCCGATGTCCGGCAACGCTTGGAGCCGTGTGCAGGTCTGGGCGTCGAAGTCGCTCAGCACCACCGACATGCTGAAGAACCAAGAGAGCCCGGCGAACGTCATCACGTTGGCGGCAGCACTGGTCGCGGTCCGCAAGAACGACAGCGCCATGCGAGGGAAGGTCGTCACCGCGCTCAAGGCGCTCAAGACCCAACCCCTTGGCCGGGCGCTGGCGCTGGGTCGTGAGATCGGGGCCTACGTCATCGCCTCTGACCTGATCGGCGCGACCGACGCCGAGGTCGGCTACGAGCAGAAGGCGTTCTACATGGGGCTGGTCACCAAGTCGGGCCTCGGCCCGGACGGACCGACCTCGCTGCTCGCCTGCGTCAAGGCGCGTCCCAACAACTGGGGCACGCACGCCCAAGGTGCCATCGCCACGATCTACGCCAAGTACGGCAGCGAAGCCAACCTCGACGACCTGTACGCGATCATCAAGGGGTGGCTCGGCGACCGGGCAGCCTATGCCTCGTTCAAGTACGGCGATCTGGCATGGCAGGCGGACCCGTCCAAGCCTGTCGGCGTCAACCCGAAGGGCTCGACCAAGTCGGGCATGTCCATCGACGGCGTGCTGCCCGACGACCAGCGCCGTGGCGGTGGCTTCACCACCAACCCGCCCAACGAGAACTACGTCTACGAGGCGCTGCAGGGCTCGCTCCTCGCGGCGCTGGTGCTCGAGCGGACCGGCCGTCCGGTGGCGAGCCTCCAGTCGGAGGCGCTCTACCGGGCCTACCGCTGGCTGATCGACGTCAACAAGTTCCCGGTCGAGGGCGACGACACGTGGGAGCCGTGGGCGCTGCGCAAGCTCTACCCGGCACACGCGGGGGCGGTCGTGCTGCCGTCCTCGTCGACGCCCGGCAAGAACCTCGGCTACACCGACTGGCTGTACGCCTAAGCCCCCGTGATAATCTCCCGGCGTGACAGAGGCCATGTTCCCGCCAACCGTCATCCGGGAGACAGACCACTGGGGCAGGTTCCTCGGCCGAGAGTGGATCCGAGACTTCCCGGATCGGATCCACGTCTCTGGCACATCAGACGACGGTACACCGCAGCGCTGGTCGTCGGACTTCGCCAAGTGGCTCGAGGGTCGAGCTGATGACGGTTCACGTGGCCGAACCACGCGGGTCATGCGACGCCTACGGCGCGTCTCACCACGCGAGTACGAGGTCATGTACCGGGCGATGGTGCTCGGTCAGGACTTCAAGGAGATCGCCGAATGGCTGAACGAGCGAGCCGTTCGCAACGGCATCCCGCTTCCCCCCGGGCGAGACGTCCACTACAGGCTCAAGGACGCGGTGGCGCTGTTCATCGCGGGCGTCGAGTACGCCAGAGCCCACTGGTGACATGAGGCGGGCGGCTCTGGCCGTCCCGCTGGCTCTCGTCATATCGTCGAGTGTCTGGGCAGGTGCTCTAGCCCCAGCTAGAGAGGTGCCACCGACATCCTTCTCTCCCGTCGTGATCCCGGAGCTTGCTGCTGCCCCCAGCGCGACCCCGCGGGCACCGCGCGTCATCGACCCCCAGACGGTGATGCACGGGCCCGCGCGGGCCCCGCGCCCATCGATCAAGGTGCCTGAGGCGAAGGTGACGGTCGTCACCCCGACGCCTAGGCCGATCCCGGTCGACATGACACCCGGCAAGCGCTACGGCGTGGTCGAGGGCAGCCGGATCGCACGGGCCTACGCCCGCTCGAGGTTGCCGCTCGCGCAGTACCACTGCCTCGACGAGCTGTGGGTACACGAGTCGGGCTGGCGCTGGAACGCCAACAACCCCTACTCAGGTGCGTACGGGATCCCTCAGGCCCTGCCCGGGTCGAAGATGCGCAAGGCCGGCGCTGACTGGCGGACCAACCCGGTGACACAGGTGCGCTGGGGCCTCGGCTACGTCAGCGGTCGCTACGGCTCAGCCTGTGCAGCGCTCGTCCACTGGGAGCGCTACGGCTGGTACTAAAAGACCACCCGCCGAGAGGGATCGTCGACGGGTGGTCTAGACCGGGGGAACAGCTACTTCTTGGCGGCGTCGCCCTTCTTGTCTTCGTCGACAGGGTTGCTGCCCTTGTTCGGATCCTTCGGATCGACCTCACCACGGAGGACCGCGGTGTTCTTGTCCCAGTCCGGATCGCCCGGGCCCGGGGCAGGGCTCTGGTTCATGTCTCGCTTGTCGCTGTCGGCCATCTGGGTAGCCTCCTGAGTACGGGGATGCCAGCGTAGGTGCCGCCCTTGAGGGACGCGCCCACGAAGCATGGCCGCGTTCATCTCAGGAAGCTATCAGTCCGGCGACCACCACCTTCCGCCATCCCGCGGCCCTACTGCTCCGGGTGCCGACCGGCGGCCTGACGGGTGTCGCTATCGCAGCGTCACTTCTTCTTCGAGTCGTCCTCGTCCGCGATCTCGACGCCACCGGTGACGCTCTCACCAGCAGGGCCGTCGCCCGTGAACGAAGGCGAGTCGCCACGGTCAGCCGTCGAGCGTCCAGCTCCGGCTGCCTCGGCGGCTTCCTTCTTGGTCATGCCGGGGTCTTCCCCGAGCAGGATCTTGTTGCGTCGCTCCCACTCCGGGTCGCCGGGTCCGCTCATCCAACACGTCCTTCCGGTGCTGTCACCGTGCCGCCCGACGATCGTGTCGTGGTGGACACGGCGGTGTCCTCAGGGGTCACCTGACCACGCGACAGTAGCGCGAGGATCGGGATCACCGCAGCGTTGATGGCTGCTACGGTCTCAGGCGGGAGGTTCAGCCCATATGAACCGAACAGCGCCACGACCGCACCGATAAAGTAGGTGAACGCCACCGGGCTGATCGGCCGGACGGCGTACGCGTTGAGCGCACCGAAGGCCGCGTTGATCACGACTACCATCAGGGCAGCCTGATCGCCGTTGATGAACCGGAGACCGAACGTGCCTACGAGGATCACGAGCGAGCTGATCACCGCGATCCACAGGGTCGGCTCCCTGCCGAAGATCTTCATGCCACCTCCTTGTCGCCCCTCGTCTGGGGGTCGAGCAGAAGATACACGCCTAGTCGAGGTCCTCGGCTGGTGTCTCCTCACCATCTTCTGGTTCCTCGAGGTCAGCCGGCTGCTCGTCCGGTACCTTGTCGGTCGGGGTCTTGACCTGCTCCGCCATCACACCTCCTCCGCGTAGCCAGCGGCAACCCACCACTTGTTGTAGCTCGAGCGGTCGTCGATGACCCTCACGAGCTTCTTGACGTCGCCTGCGTCGAGCCCGGGAGCGTCGTCCCCTGCCTGCCCGACGGTCCTGTTGACGGGAGCTGTGCAGCGAGCGCTCCAGCCCTTGGTCTTGTGTGCCACCCGGTCGATGATGTAGCGCTCGTTCGCGTCCATCAGGTAGCGCCAGTACGGCCGGTAGGTGGTGCTCCCGATCGGCGCGATGTGGACTCGGTAGCCCTCGGTCTGGACAGGCGGAGCTGCGGCGACCTCTCGGCTGTACATCACGAACAGGCGGCTCTTGGTGCCGCGCTGGACGAGCGCGAGCTTCTCGGCCGCCGGTCGGATGGCGCTCTGGGGCACCCACACCAGATGCTTCGCCAGCGGATCGCCGAGCAGGACCTTCGAGTCGCTGGCTCGGTAGCCGTGCAGGGTGAAGGCGTGGTCGAAGGAGCCGCCCTTCTGGGCTTGGTATGCCCACGGCACTTGGTCGTAGTCGCCTTGGATCCCGACCGGGCGGTTGTTGCGCAGCGCCGTCAGCACGTCGTACCAGTCGGCCGACGGCGGGACCGTCATACGTAGCCCGAACAGGTTCCAGTACGCCTCGTTGACGTCGTCCCAGCCGATGCCGCCGGCGAAGTCGCGCTGGTTGTTCCTGATCGCGTTCGGCGACGTCTTCTTGAGGCCGCGGTTCCAGCAGTCCCACAGGACGGCGGCGCAGGTGGCCGTGCAGTTACGGGAGTCGTAGTCCTCGACCCGACCTGTCGTCGGGTTGTAGTGCATGTTGTCCCACGGCGAGCCGAAGGTGTACGAGCCGGTGCCCTTCAGACCTCCGATCCTGATCAACCTGTTGAACTGGTTCATCGGATCCGGGATGTACTGGGCAGCGACCATGTCTACTCCTCAGGTGGGCGTCGCCAAGGTCCAGACAGGATCGCCAGCCCGACGATGCTCGCGAACGCAGTGTAGATGGTGTAGAGCCACCGAACGACGGTGATATCGCCGACGAAGAGGGACACCAAGCCGCCGATGACGAGGAACCACAGGCCCAGCAGCACGGTGCTCATGACCAGCACCCTGACCATCGGGATGGCCGGCGACTCGTCTCGGATGAAGAGCACCGCGAGGTGCGTCCAGATCAGCGCAGCCAGCACCCTCGTGAGGATCAGCACGACGTCGATGCTTTCGACGGTCTCGTTCATCTCAGTCCAAGAACAGTGAAACGACCACGTAGATCGAACCCAGCACGTTGGAGCCGGCCAGCGCGAAGAAGATGACCACCCCGATGGTCTGGTCGTCAAGCCCGAGCAGCACCATGGTTGTCCTGAACACGAACGAGAACACGAACAGGAACATGCACCCGGCCACGATCATCTTGCGCAGCGCGGCGAGGATCTCGCTCCTGCGTCTGGGCGCTGAGCTAAAGTCGGGCGGCTCAGGTCGCTTGGTCGTCGCGTCATGCAGCACGCGCCGGTACTCGCGCACGGTGTAGCCGAGATAGATGCCCCACATCACCGACAGGAACGCCGCGAGGATGAAGATGTGCGGAGCGATCGAGCTGCCGTTGTTCACTTGTCCCCTCCGCCCTTCGGCAGGTTCGGGAGACGGCTGACGACCTCGATGCCGAGGACCAGCATGAGTGCTCCGACGAGAGTCCCGAGGAACAGCTCGGACGCGCGGAAGGTGGGGTCGATGAAGAGCCGCCCCAGCGTGTCGACCGAGACCAGCAGGACGATCATCAACAGGATGACCGCTCCGGCGATGAGTCGGAGTCGCCCTAGGAGCTTGTCTTCGCTCGAGCGCCTGTGGTTATCTCCAGCCATGCTTGACTAGGTCTCGAGCCAGCGAAAGCAGCACGACCCTATCAAGCACCACGCCAAAGGCGATCCCGATGGCGATCCCGGTAATCAGGACATCGCTCATGGTCGTCACTAGGCTACACCTCGGCACAAGCTGGGGGTCCGGCGGTAGCCTAGCATCAGCCCGCCTGCGTGCGACAGATGACATATAGGCCTGTGACGCCCGTAGGACTAACGAGGGTGATCTCACCGGTGTCCGGGTCGCTCTCGGTGAAGAACGTGCCCTTCGGCCGGAGCGTCAGACCACCCCCGGTGTCGGCGTAGAGCTGGACCGTGCCCGGGATGTACGGGAACTTCACCGTGAACACCGTGGTCGACCCGTCAGGCGTGGGCGTCGGCACGAACTGGCCGAAGCCACCCGTCGGCGAGTCGGTCGACGCGTCGTTGACCGGCAGGACGCTGACCTCTTGGATCCTCGGCTCGCGTGCCCGCAGGTACTTCCACAGGAACTTGTTGTCGTCGTTGCGCAGGTCGAACGAGCCACGGAACTGGACGTGGGTCAGGCCGTCCTTCGCACCTGATGGGAACGAGATCGACAGCGCTCTCAGCGGGAGAAACTTGGTGAACGGCGTGGTGCCGCCATCCTCGCTGAACGACCAGAGCTGGATCGGCACGATGTCGCCCGGGTACAGGTGCCGGCGCACGCCGGCGAGGTCGGGCACGTCCTTCTGGTGCCACGTGAAGCCGTAGCTCCACTGCGGGAAGCGCAGGCCTCGAGGACCCTCGCCCACCACCGACCCGGGCTCGGACAGGGACAGGTCGTGCGTCGGGGAGCCGTACACGATCATGTGGGCCCGCTGGTCGACGCCCTGCTGGAGCTTGTAGTTGGTCTCGTTGAAGTGCATCTCGGCGAGCTGCCACTTGCCGTGCTCGGCCTCGAGCGAGGCGTCGGTGGCCCGGTGGAACACGGTCGTGCCTGAGCCTGCGAACGGGCTGCCGCCCCACACGAAGGCGTCAGTGGCGAGCTGGCTGCCGTCCTCGTCCGCGTTCAGCTCCCGGAAGCCCGTGTAGGCACCGTCGAAGGTGGTCGTCGAGCTGATCGGTGCGTGGTTCGGGCGGTCGGAGAAGCCCCACGAGCACTCGCGGTCCTGAATGGCGTGGTAGTGGAAGATGTCGTCGGGCCCGATGTAGTAGACGGCCGCGCTCCAGCGGGACAGGTCGTCGGCCAGCGCCCGGAGCTTGCTGCCCTGCGTCGGCCACGCCCACGGCTTGGCGGTGGTGATGTCCATGCCGGCCGGGATCTGGACGTCGTCGATCTCGGTCACGATGTCGAGCCAGCTCGGCATGTCGAAGTAGTTGGCGAGTGCCGAGCGCAGGATGGCCCCGTCGTACGTGTTCGTGGTGATGTTCGGGATCTTCTTGAGGTAGTTGGCCGTGTTGCGCAGCACGCGTGCGTCCATCAGGCGGTTGTTGTCGACGCCGCGCAGGACGAACCGCCGTGCCTTGGTGTCCTCGACGCCGTCGCCGGCCGGGAAGAAGTTGGACCTGCCCGGGATGAGGATGAAGCCCGACCACATCGGGGTGCCGTCGATGAACAGCTTCAGCCGCTTGCCGGACACGAACGACAGGTCGCGGTCCATGTCGCGCAGGCTGACTTCCATGTCGCCCGGGGTGGCGTTCGAGGCCACGTTGAAGGTGGCCGCAGAGATCACGCCGTGGTTGGTGATGTCGATCCCGGCCCCGTCAGGGTCGGAGATCATCTGCACCTCGGATCCGTCGATCAGGACCATTCGATCACCCCGGTGAGTAGTACTGAACCATGACGATAGCAGCGGAGCTGACCGGGCTGGTGAAGGTGAACTCACCTGTCGTCGGGTCGGACTCCGTGAAGTCGATGCCCGTCCTCTGGACCTTGCCGTCGACGAACACCGCCAGCGAGCCCGGCACGTACGGCAGGGCCCCCGGCACGTGGTAGACGGTGCTCGAGTCACGCTGTGCGTTCGACGGGTTGGTCTGGCCGCCGCCAGCCGGCTCGAGGATGAAGTCGAACGGTGGGCACGGGTCAGGCTGCAGGTCGATGACCGGCGTCCCGGCGAGGTCGAGCTTGTAGGTCACGTTCCGGGTGTTGATGCTCAGCACGCCGGCCAGCGGGAAGAACGGCAGGAACGGGATGCTCCACGGGCCAGCGGCACGCAGGATGTCCCACGCGCCCTCGGTATGGACGCCCCAGCGCAGGTGGTAGCGAGGCGTCCCGAACTGGTTCTCGGGGCCGCCCAGCTCGCTGCGGTGGACCGTGAACTTGAAGTGGGCGTACTGGATCGTTGCTTCCTGCGCGACTGCCAAGACGTACGTCCTGACCCG
>Ga0111539_10008805_pt1 | contig 12798 bp, 9 predicted proteins | sample RhiMethybrSRZTD1_FD_79667 | JGI IMG/M metagenome (GOLD analysis project Ga0111539, IMG submission 79667) | Populus rhizosphere microbial communities from Tennessee, USA - Rhizosphere MetaG P. TD hybrid SRZTD1 (version 2) (version 2) | ecosystem: Host-associated > Plants > Roots > Rhizosphere >...
CGCGGATGTCGTCGAGGGTCTGGTGCACGGTCAGCGCGATGCGCAGACCGCCGTTGCCCGCCGACACCGCCGGGAACACCGCGGTGTTGACGTAGAAGCCCTCGTCCATCAGCTCGTCGACGATCCGGCAGACCTTGTCATTGTCTCCCGTCTCGACGAAGCGGATCGGCGTCTCCGCGGTCGACCCGAGGGGGAGGCCGCGCTTCTCAGCCAGGGCGTTGAACAGACGGATCCGATCCATCAGCTTGGACTGGCGCTCCTGGATCTCCGGCGACAGATGGACGCGCGCCGAGGCGATCGCGGCGCCGAGCAGCGCCGGCTGCAGCGGCCCCGAGAAGATCATCGTGCTGCCGCAGGTGCGGACGAGGCGCGCGGTCTCCGCGTCGGGAAACACCATCACCGCGCCGCCCGCCGAGAACGCCTTGGCCAGCGAGGCCACCACGACCGTTCGTGGCGGGAGGGGACCGTCGCCGAGCACGGTGCCGCGTCCGTGGCGCCCCGCCCAGCTCAGGCCGTGGGCGTCGTCGATGTACAGGCGAAGCTGCTCGTGCCGCGAGACGAGCTCGCGCAGCGCAGCGTGCGGCGCCGCGTCGCCGTGCATGCTGTAGACGCCGTCGGCGAGATACCAGACGCGGCGGTGGCGGGCCGCGAGCTTGCTGACCAGCTCGTCCAGCCGGTCGACCCGGTTGTGACGCACGAAGCGGCAGATCGTTCCCGCGGCCTGGAGCGTCGGCAAAACCGCCTGCACGCTGTTGTGAACCAGCTGGTCGCAGATGACCGCGTCGTCGCGTCCGACAAGGATCGGCAGCGCGGCGAAGTGCGCCAGCGTGGTCGTCTGCGCCACGACCAGAGGCGTCCCGAACATCTTGCCCAGCAGGTGCTCCAGCTCCGCGTACGGAGGGCAGGAGACGTAGGCCCGCGACGATGCGAACTGGACGCCGTAGCGCGCCACGGCGTCGCACGCCGCATTCTTGAGCCGCAGGTCGGTCTCGAGGCCCACGTACGAGCACGATCCGAAGTTCACCTGCGGGTGTCCGCGCAGCGTCAGGAAACGGCCGCCGAGCCGATCGTCCTCGGCGGTCAGGTGGCTGAGGCCGCGCGCGATGGCGCCGCGGAACGCATCGTCGACCAGCAGTAGCCGCTCGTCGAGGTGCCCACGGAGGTCATTGTCATCGTCGAGTGTCGCCCCGTCAGGGGCCGGCGTTACATCATGAGCTTGCAATTGCGGCCATCAGTATGGCCGAGACAACTGCTGAAGCACGCTCTTTTACGTAAACGACCGTATTGCGAAGCTCGGCCGGACATTGTGAACAAACGAGCCCGCGCATTTAGCGCGGTTCATTGTCGTTGTCGGCCGAGCTCGTTTTCTACTGCAGAACTGTTTGTTGTGTGCCGGCGCACGGGAGATCGACGATGAAGCGCGAGCCGTGTCCCGGCGCGCTGTCGACCGCGATGTGCCCACCGTGGCCCTCGACGATCAGCTTGACCACGTAAAGACCGAGGCCGAGCCCGGGAATCGGCTCCATGGACGACGCGCGCTGGAACGGCTCGAAGATCTTGTCCGCCATGCGCGGATCTATGCCGGGGCCGCCGTCGACGACCTCGAGATGCGCCAGGTTCGCCGCGCGATCGTGAGTCACGCGGACCTCGATCGGCTTGCCGGCCCCGTATTTGACGGCGTTTGACAATAGATTTGTGACGATCTGGTCGAAGCGCAACGAGTCGAGCTTCGCCGTTACCGCTCCGTTGGAGCGGACCATGATGCGATGGCGGCGGTCTTTTGCGACGCCGCTCTCGAATCCGCTCACCACCTTTCGTACCGCCGCGACGACATCCATGTCGTGCACGTCGAGGGTGAAGCGGCCGCGGTGAATGCGCGCGACGTCCAGCAGGGCGTCGATCAGCTCTCCCATCCGGACCGCCGCCGACTCGCAGCGCTCGACCCGGGAGCGGAGGGACGCGCAGTCGGGTGCTTCCTTCTCCAGCCGCTTGCCCAGCAACTCGAGGTTCAGCAACAGCGCGGTCAAGGGTGTCTTCAGCTCGTGGGAGGCGATCGAGTTGAAAAGATCGCGCAACCGCAGTGCCTCCCGACTGTCCTCCAGCATCGCCCGCTGGGCCTCGACGCGCTTCTGCGCGGTCAGATCGAGGACGAAGCCAACAACCTCGTCGTCGCTCTCGTCGAGCAGCGAGACGCCGACCAGGATCGGCACCGTCGAGCCGTCCTTGCGGCGGCAGTCACGCTCGTAAACCGAGGTCGGGCCGTGCCGCAGCTCCGACGCGAACGGCTCGACCGGCGCGATCATCCTGAGGTCGAGCGCGCCGGCGGCGAGGTCGTGGCGGTTGGCGCCGACCAGGCCGAGGAACGTGTCGTTGGCGTCCTCGATGCGGCCGGACAGCCGCCCGCGGACGACGCCGATCAGATCGGCATCGATCAAACGTTTGAGCTTCTCCTGCCCCATGCGTTGCAGCGACGCTTCGGCCTTGAGGTTCGATCGATAGAAGAAGAAGGGAACCAAAAACGCGAGCGCGAAGGTCGTCGCCGCGTTCGCCGCGAAATACCAGCTCGGCGCCGGTTTGGGATCGGCGTCGAACAGACTGACGGCGAAACCGGTCTTGCAGAGCGCGAGCAACAGCGCGGGCAGCGCCGCGCTCAGCGCCGCCAGCGGCCATTCCTTGGGGCCGAACAGCAGCAACGAGATCGCAGCCAGGCCAAAGAAAGGCAAGATCTGGCCCGACGACTCCGCGAACAGGAGCGCCCCGGAGAGCACGCACAGGTTCGCGTTGATGATGAGCAGGAAGCGGGCGGCGCGGTGGGCGCCGTTCGCGTTCAGTCCCAGCACCGCCACGAAGCCGGCGAGAAATCCCAGCTCCCAGGGAAGACTGCTGTGATCGCCGAACGCCGCCTCGAAGTACGCCCAGATCGCCATGATGGCGGTGCCGCTGATCGCGAAGATGTTGCAGAGCTTGATGCGCTTCTGCGCGTCGACGGGCAGGCGGCCCGTGATGCCCATCCGCAGCGCCCGCCCGACCGCGTAGCGAAGCGGCGCGAGCCGTCCAGCCAGCTTGCGCGCATGGGGACAATGCGGGAGCGCCGACGGACGCCAGCCGACGACGCGCCTCATCCTCTCGAAATAGATCCGCGCCCGGGTCGGGCGTTCCCTCTGCGCTTCGCGCTCCACCTGACTCGTGCTGTTCATTCGCCGATCCGCCTCTCTACGGGCTACTACCGGCTGCAGGGTTGTCAACCGGCCGCGTCGCGTTTGCCCGCTCGACCGATGTCGATTGATAGCTGTGCAGCGCGCGGCGACAGGCGCGCGCGACGATCTGATCACGCACGCGCGCGCTGATCACGCACGGCGCGCGGACGCGTCCGTCAAGCACGTGCGTTCGCGGCGGCGAGCGAATCACGGATCGTTCGTAGTGCAGCAAATCATGAGTTGCGGTCTTCGCGGCCGGCAAGCGGTGCGGCCGCGGTTGGTGCGTCGGGATCGGGCACTAGCTTCAGGTGGCAAAGGGGGACACAGCCATGAAGGGGACGTGGAACAAACATTTCATCATTGCCACCGCATTGGCGCTCGCCGCGGGCGGCGCGGTCGTCGGCTGCGAGGACGACGACATCAACGACGTCGTCGCGACCGACTACACGTACGAAGACGCCTATCTGTATGACTCCTACTATCCGGCCGACGTGGCCTACGCCGGCTACTACTGGGCCGACGCGTGGGACTACAGCACGTTCTATTACTACCTCGGCTACGGCGGGAATGGCCGCAGCAACACCGGAACGGCCGGCACGACCGGAACGGCCGGCACGACCGGAACGGGCGGCAGCGGCGGAACGGGCGGCACCACCGCCAACTCCAGCACCCCCGGGCGCCTCGGGATCGTCGGCGCCATCGAGGCCCTCGCCCGCGGCGAGCAGGTCTGTCCGGGCCAGGTGACCGTGACGGAGAAGTTTGCGGACCCCGCCTGCGACGGGTCGAACACGGACCAGGTGCGCAACGGCGTCAACATCGTGTTCAACAACTGCCAGGTCTCGGGCGGCACGATCAACGGCAGCCTCGACGTGATGTCGAACCGCTCGGCCTCGGAGCAGACCTGCAGCGCGACCACGATCATCACGCTCGGGCACACGTCTACCATCACCAACCTCAGCTTCACGCTGGCCAACGGGGCCAAGCTGGTGATCCCGTCCCAGAACAACACGGGCGAGACCACCTACGGCTTCGGCCAGGCGCCCACGACCACGAAGATCACGACCAACGGCGAGCTCCAGATCTTCAACAGCGCCGGGTCGATGCTGTCCGACCACACCTTCATGGGTGACAACACGTTCACCTTCTCCGGCAACCAGTCGTACTCGATCAGCGGCACGACCAACGTTCAGGAGAAGAACGGCAACGGCACCGCGACCATCACCAAGAGCGGTCTCACCCGGAGCGGCGGCTGCTGCCGGCCGACCGGGGGGAGCATCGCCGTGAACCGGACAGGCGGGATCGCGCCTGGCCAGCACGATTGGTCGTTCGGCCCGTCGTGCGGAACTGTGACCCGCGACGGTACGACGGCGACGATGCCGGAGTGCCTGTAGTCGGCGGCGCTAGAAAACGAAAGGGGAGACGACATGACAACGAAGACGAAGACACTGCTCATGACCGCGGGCATTGCGGTTGCGACGCTCGCGATGGGCTGCGCGACCACGGAGATGACCAGCACCTGGACCGATCCGTCGGCGAAGGGGGCGGCGATGTCGAAGATCGCCATCGTCGCCATGACCAAGGATCCGGGGCTGCGCCGGATCGCGGAGGACAGCGCGGCGGCGCAGATGGCCGGCGCGCAGGCGACGCCCAGCTATCAGGTGCTGGGCGACACCGACATCAAGGACAAGGAGGGCGTGAAGGCGAAGCTGGCGGCGGCCGGGTTCAACGGCGTGCTCGTCATGCGCCTCGCCAGCGTCAACGAGCAGGTGAGCGCGGTGCCGTACGACACGTTCGACGGTTACTACGGCTGGGCCGGGTCGACCGTGTACGGCCCGGGCTACCTGGAGACCGACACGATCGTCAGGTGCGTCAGCAACCTCTACTCGCTCGACCAGAACAAGCTGGTCTGGTCCGGCACCAGCAAGACCTTCGACCCGTCGAACGCGCAGCAGTTCATGACTGACGTGTCGAAGGCGGTGGCGAAGTCGCTGCAGAAGGACCGCATCATCCTCTGACCGGGACGGGTCAGGAGCTTGTCACCGCCCGGACGGACTCTGGGCGGTGACGGCGGCCGCCGGCTTCGCCGCCGGCGGCGTTCGTTATTTGTGCTGCGGCGCCGCGAGACGGGCGAGGCGCGGGGCGAGGGGGCTGTGCGGGTGCTCGGCGATGAATGAACGGGCGAGCGCGCGCGCCCGCTGGTGATCGCCGCTGCGATCGATCGCTTCGATGCGCATCGCCAGCGCCTCGGGCAGCAGCATGCCGCGGGGGTGGCGCGCGCGGTAACGGTCCAGGAGGGCCAGCGCCTCCGCCGGCGATCCCGCGGCGAGAGCGGCGCGCGCGCCGTCGATGAGGGAGATCTCGTCGCGCAGCGCGCCGGTCGCAGGCGCGGCGGGCGCGACGTCATCGGAGGCGCGGTGCGAAGGGCCACCCGTCGCCGGTGCGACCGTCGGCGCGGCGGCGCTTTCGGGTGTCAACGTCGCGTCATGCGCCGGCGGCGGCGCCGCGCGCGTCAGGAGCAGGACGAGACCGATCGCGCCGCCCACGCCGAGGGCCGCGAGGCTCGCCACCAGCGCCCCCTTGCCGGCGGATGCGGCGGCTTCTACCCGGGGCGCCGCCGGAGCGACGGCCGGGCCCGGCGCGATGCCGAGCGCGCGTTCGATCCGGCGCACCACCTCGGGCGGCGGCTCCTCGGTACGCGCCTCCGACAGCCAGCGCCGTTCGAGCTCCGTTCCACCACCTTCGAACATCGGCTTCGGATCCTTCATCACGTTGGCTGTCCCTGCTCCCGGGCGAGCGTCAGGTTCATGCGATGGGCGACGCCGCGGAAGGCTTCGCGCGCGCGGCGCAGGCGAGAGGCGACGGTGCCGAGCGGGATGCCGAGCTGGCGGGCGATCTCGATCGCCGAATACTCCGCGATCTCGAACAACACGAAGACCTCGACCAGTGGGGGATCGATCCGTGACAGAACCTTCCCGACGAGATCCAGCGCGGAGCGGCGATCGTCCAACGTCCCGCGATCGTCATCGGAGAGCTCGACGTCCGGCTCGAGCGTGTCCTCGACCCGCGTGCGTGCGCGCGAGCGGTTGGCCTGGACGACGTGAAGGGCGGTCCCGATCAGGAACGAACGCTCGCTGCCGGCGCGGATGTCCGCCAGGCGCTGGGCCGCGACCAGGAAGACCTCCTGCGCGGCGTCAGCGGCGACGTCCGGGGGCAGCCCGCGGCTGCGCAGCACCCGCCAGACCACGCCCTGGTGAGCCCGGAACATCTGCTCCAGGCGCGCCGGATCGGCCTGGGGAGGCACGGAGCGGTCCATGTCGGTAGCCACTGCGCCGTGTCGGAGCATCGATTCGTCCCCCGGTTGATGTCCGGGGGGGCTGCGAATTGATCACGGAAACGTCAGCGCCGCGCCCAGCCCGAAGGACAGGGCCAGCGCGGGGACGTCATAGAAGACGTTCGGGTTGAACCTGAAATGGTCGCGGATCAGCGCCACTTGCGGCGCGACGCTGGCGGTCAGCTCGACGCGCGGATGCGGCGCCACGGTCAGTAATATGGCGCCGCCCGCCGAAACGAAGGGTCGGGACTGGGTCCGCGGCGAGAACGTATCGGTTCCCGTCACCGTCAGGCGGCCCAGCGCCGCGCCCGCGCACAGGTGCGCGGCGACGGCGTGCCGTCCGAGACGCAGCGGGCAGAGATCCAGCGTCATGACGTCGAGCGAAAAATCAGCCGTGCCGTCCTTCGTGGTCCATCCCGCCCGCTGGTGGTGCGCCGCGGCGACCTGGATCTTCCAGGACAGGACCGAGGCGGCGTCGCGCTCCCAGTGGGCGACCAGCGCCACACCCGGCAGCAGCGACGGCGTGGGACCCTGGATGACCCGGGCGGCGCCGCCGACCGCGAAGCGAAACACGGACGGGACGGGCGGCGCGGCGGCGGCGACGTCGACCGCGACGTCGGGGGTGGGAACCGGGGGCGGTGGGGATGCGGGCGGCGCGGGGGGCGGGCGGCTCGTCGTTTCGTCGGGCGCGGGGGGCGGAACGGGAACGCGCTCGCGCTCCGGCGGGGATGGCTCGGACGCGGGCGTCTCGCCGGGCGACGGTTGCGACGGCGACGGCGGCGCCGGCGCCGGCGTAGGTCCCGGCGCCGCGCGCGGGCGCTGGGCGGAGGGACGCGCGGGCGGCGGCGACGGCGCCGGCTCGCGCATGGCGGCGGCCGGATCGAGCGCGAGCACGATCACGAGCGCGACGGCGTCCGCCGTCTCCGCGCAGGTGGGCGCGGTGAGACGGCGGTCCGCGCGCGTTCCGTCCGGCCACACCACCGTCAGCGCGCCGGCCACCGCGCCCGCCGGCGTCGCGTCGAGCGTGACGCGCAACGCGGGTCCGCCGCCGGCCGGCGCGCCTTCGACGAACCGAATCCGCGTCGAGCGGCGCGCCACCAGCGCCAGCACGTCGGCGCGGCTGGCGCAGTCACGCGGGCCCGTCACGGCCAGCGACGCAACGACCGGCGGCGCCGGCTCCGCGGCCGGCGCACGATCGCGCGCCGCCAGCACGGAGCCGCCCGGCAGCAGAGACACCAGGAACGCCACCGTCGCGATTGCGCGGACTGCGTGCGTGGCTCGCAACAGATGCCGATGCTACCATCGGCGACGAGCACGCCGTGATTCTTCCTGGCCGCTTGCTTGTCGTGCTGAGCGCGTTCGCCGTCGGCTGTGACGCGGGCGCGGTGGTCGACATCGGCGACGCCCGTCCGGCCGGCTACCACTTCGGGACGCCGCGCCTGCTGGCGGAGCTGGACGCCGGCTTCAACAACGAGAATCCGACGCTGACCGCCGATCTGCGCGAGCTGTACTTCAACTCCAGCCACGGCAGCGAGACCGGGAGCGACGTCTGGGTGGCGCGCCGCGATTCGGCCGCCGACATGTTCGCGGCGCCCGTCCCGGTGGCGGGCCTCGACACGATCGCGTACGAGGGGAACCCGGCAATCTCGCTCGACGGGCTCTCGCTTCATTTCGGGTCGGATCGCGACGACGGTGCCGGCGAGCTCGACATCTGGCGCACGAGCCGCGCGGGCCGGATGGAGCCCTGGTCCGTCCCCGAGAACATCGTCGCGCTGAACTCGCCGGCGAAGGACATCCCGCGCCCCCCGGGCCAGCACGGCCTGGTGATGCCGCTGTCATCCCAGCGCGACGTCGCCGACGGTTATCAGCTGTACACGTCCACGCGGCCGAACACCGGCGCGCCGTTCGGGGCGCCGGCGATGATCCCCGAGCTGAGCGATCCCAGCCACAACATCGCCGACGCCTTCCTGAGCGACGACGGGCTGACGCTGTTCTATGCGTCGTCGCCGATCGGCGCCATGCCCGACCTGTTCGTCTCGTGGCGCAAGTCCACCTCGCAGCCGTTCACGGTGACCGACCCGCTCACCGACCTGAACAGCGCCGGCGACGAGCGCGATCCCTGGCTCAGCCCCGACGGCACGCGCCTCTATTTCGTCTCCGACCGCAGCGGCACGCTGCAGATCTACGAATCGTCCGTCACGCGCGCCCCGCTCTAGCGGTTACTCGATCTCGGGCGGCGGCGGCGGGGGCGGCGGGGGCGGCGGCGCCGGCGGGACCGGGATGGTGCCGGGCGGCGGCTGTGTGGTTCCTGTTGGCGGGAGCGGCGGCGGCACGGGCACACCGGTTTCGATCTGGGCGCACGACGACAGATCGAACAGCATGAACTCCAGCGCCTTTTGCTGGGGCGACAGCTCGGTCGGTATGGCGCCGCAGCGGGTGGGGAAGGGAACGGCGGCGTTCGAGCCGCCGCCCTGCGAGACGTGGACGTCGCTGAACACCATGCGGCCGCAGACGTTGGCGCTGCCGACCGGCGTGGTGAGCGAGAAGTACTCGACCACCGGCTTGGTCGGGCTCCGACTGGTGTCCTGGCCGTAGATCCACTGCTGGGCGAGGGGCGGGATCACCGCGTCCACGGTGTGCTCGCCGTCATTGATCAAGATCGTGCCGGGCGTCGGCGTGGCGCCGACGGCGACCAGCCAGTCGCGGAACGCCACCCCCTTGGGGAACGAGGTGTCGATCTGCAGCGGGTACGGAACCGGGTTGTCGAGGCCGTGGGCGCCGGACGCGAACCGCACCACCTGCTGGTAGCCCTGGTTCGGCTCGCCGTCTTCGGACCGGATCCAGTTGTTGTGGTAGTGCGAGCCGAAGATGCGGCCGCCCAGGTCGGCGTAGCCTCGGACCGCCGCATATTGCGCGGCCGTGCGCGATTCGGACTGACCGGAATCGCCCTCGCACGCCATCAGCGCGATGTCGTAGCGGCGCATGCTGGTCACGCTCGCCCACAGCTGGTCGACAACACGCAACGCCGAGCTGGCCCCGCCCGTCATGATGGTGGGCGACGCCCGGTAGCCCTGGAAGAGGTGGATGCGTCCGGCGCCGGCATCGTTGGTGAACTCGTTCTCGTCGATGCCGACCGAGCGGAGCAGGCACTCGACCGCATCCGAGCCGCCGGTCGCGATCGCGATCAGCGGGATGTCGCCCTCGCTCTTGTTCTTGGGCAGGCGGGTCTGGTTCTTGTCGGTGAGCGCGGTCGACGTGCACGCCGGCACGTTGGCGACGGTGATCTGCCGGCGCCACTTGCCGGTCTGGAGGACGACCGGGATGTTCGTCCCCGACGGCACGTTCTTCAGTGAGAAGCGCCCCTGCGCGTCGGTCAGCGCGACGGCGATCGGCTGTCCGGTCACGTAGGTGTCGCACTTGTCGCACGACGCGCCCGAGGTGATCGCCGACGGCGTGGTGTTCGGAACGTAGACGAGGATGTTGTAGAGCGGGTTCTTGCCGGCGGGATCGTAGACGACGCCGGTCAGCGTCGTCTGCGACGTCGCCGGGCAGGCGTCCTTCATGATCTGGCACTGGATGCCGCTGCAGGTGGTGCCGCCGCCACCTGGACAGACGTGGTTCGCCGGGCAGGCGGCCCCGCCCGTGCAGGTGGCCGGACAGTCGAGCGCCTTGCCGCAGCCGTTGCCGATCTGCCCGCAGTACTGACCGCCGCCCGCCGGGCTGCAGGTGATCGGCACGCAGTTCGGATCACCGCACACGCCGGTGATGCCGGTGCCGCCGCAGGTCAGCGGCGCCGCGCAGGCGCAGTCGATCGTGCGGCCGCAGCCGTCGCCGATCCGGCCGCAGTATTTGCCACCGCCGCCCCCCGGCACGTCGCAGCCGGACGGGGTGCAGTTGGCGGGCACGCAGACGCCGTCGGAGCTACAACTCTGGCCCGCCGGACAGGTGCCGCAGTCGATCGAGTCTCCGCACCCGGTGCCGATCCGGCCGCAGTAGCGGACGCCGCCCGCGGCGGTGCAGGTGCCCCGGACGCAGGTCGGTCCCTCGACGCAGATGTGGTCGGTGCAGGTCTGCCCGGCGCCCGGGCAAAGGCCGCAGTCCTTCGCCCGGTGGCAACCGTCGCCGATCTGACCGCAATACTGGCCGCCGGGCGGCGTGCACGAGACGGGCACGCAGGCGCCATCGGTCGGCGGCGTGACGTTGATGTCGATCGCGGGCGCGTCGATCACGGGCCGCCCGGTGTCGACGGACGGCGCGACGTCGACGGCGCCGCCGTCGATGCCGCCCGTGCCGGCCGGCGTGGGGGTCGCCTTGACCCCGGCGGAGCAGCCGCCGAGCAGCGCCAGGGCCAGGCCGCAGCCGGCGAAAACGTTGCCGTAATGGACTCCAGTGACAGCCCGAGGCCTTCGTCCCATGGCCTGCCCAGTGTCCGGACGGCGCTCCGACGGTCCACCCCGGCCGGCAAAATCGAGATGCCGCGGTATGGAAACGCCCTTGGGGTTTCCATACAGATCTGAGACGCTATGACTGGAGGTCGCAGGATGGTTCGAAGCAGTGGCCGGGCGCGTCGGCTCTTGTCGATGCTGTGGGTCGCAGCCACCGCGCTGCTCGCGCTTGGCGCGTGCGGAGCGCCGGAGCCGCCGCCCGCGGACACGCCCGCGGGGGTGTTCAAGTACGCCATCGATCTGGCGCCGATGCTGCCACCGTCGGCGGACGTGGTGGGCATCGCGGTGACGCCGGAAGGACAGCGCTACCTGCTCGATCGCAACTCGGGCCTCTATGAGATCGCCGCCGCCGGGGCCAGGCGGGTGTTCTCGACGTCCGACGCCGCGTACGCGCACCTGTCCGGGATCGGGGAGCTGACCGACGTGGTCGCGCTCGGCTCGGAGCGGTTTGCGATGACCGCCGTGAATGACGGTTACGTGCTCGACCTGCACAGCCAGACGGCGGGGAGCTACTTCTGCTATCTGCCCGCTCTGCCCGATCCGACCGGTGATCCCGGCGGCGGCCCCGTCGTCCCGCCCAGTGTCAGCCAGACGCTGCGCAACCAGGGGATCGACGTGCAGGAGCGCACCGAATCGATCGCATTCAGCCCGGACAACCAGCAGCTGTACGCCCAGCCGCAGACCATCCGCGTCGACACCGGTGAGATCATGGGCTCCGAGCTGTTCGTCTTCTCCGACGGCGGCGGCCAGCCCATTCAGGTGTGGGGGATGCCAAGCGCGTCGTTCATTGCGGGCGGCATGGTCGCCGTCGACCGCGGTTTGCGGCTGGTGCTGGGAACGCGCAACGAGCTCTACGCGATGGATTCGGGCACGGGCCCGACGCGGATCCGGCAGTTCGATCCGTCGATCGACATCTCGGGGCTCGCGCTGGACACGAACGGGGATCTGCTGGTGCTCGATCGGGCCGGTCGCCGTCTCCTCGCGACGACGCTCTACTAGTTACACGTCGCGGGGGTCGGGCAGGTGCAGGCGCCAGTGCGCGCGGCCGTGACCGTCATGATCAGGAACTGGCCGTCGAACGGATTCTCGATCGTGGTGCCGGGCGGTTCGCGGACGGCCGGCAGTGGGCCGAGATCGTAGGGGGTGCAGGTGCCGACGGGGCCGGGCGAGCAGTTGCCGACGATGGTGCCGTCGAAGTCGGCGGCGATGAACTGCAGCGACGAGCCGCCGTCGATCGGGAAGCTCGCCGTGTAGTCGATGACGTAGCTGGTGTCGCTGGTCCGGGCTTCGCCCGGGAAGGCGATCGAATTGAGGTAGTAGATCTGGAGCGGCGAGCCGACCAGCAGCGCGTTCACGCTGTGGTTGTCGCTGGTGCCGGGCATGCCGCCGGCCACCCAGCCGTTGCTGCCGTCGTTGCCGTCGGCGTCGAAGCTGGTGCCGAAGCTGGCGTTGCCGGCGAGGCCGTACGGCGCGCCGCTCCGGTTGGTCACGCTGTCGTTGACGTAGCTCTTCGACGCCGTGACCCCCTGGACGCGCACGGTCACGCAGTAGGGTGAGCCGGCCACGCCGCCGAAGGCGCCGAAGTCGTTGCGGCTGACGCGGCCGCCGAGGGGATCGGAGCTGGGGTAGTTGTTCGTGATGGCGTTCGCGGTCGTGCAACGGCGCGCGCCTGTCGCCTCACCGCAGCGGAGCACCCAGGCCTGGCCGTCGAGCACGCTCGCCGCCGCGAGCGCCGTGGAGCCGCCTGCGCCGCCGGTGCCGCCGGTGCCGCCCGCGCCACCGCCGGTGCCGGTGCGCCCGCCGAAGCCGCGCCCGCCGGTTCCGC
>Ga0111539_10008809_pt1 | contig 12795 bp, 11 predicted proteins | sample RhiMethybrSRZTD1_FD_79667 | JGI IMG/M metagenome (GOLD analysis project Ga0111539, IMG submission 79667) | Populus rhizosphere microbial communities from Tennessee, USA - Rhizosphere MetaG P. TD hybrid SRZTD1 (version 2) (version 2) | ecosystem: Host-associated > Plants > Roots > Rhizosphere >...
CAAGACACCGCTCAAGCGCACTCCGTAGCGCGAATCGAATTTTGCGGTCTCGGCCAAGTCACATGTGACTGTCTGTCGGCAGCGGAGACGGGCAACCAAGCTCCCCGTACAGGAAAGGGCATGGTAGGGTTGTCGCCAACGGGGGCCGACCGCACAGTGACGGTCCAATGGCCGCTTGGGGACCGATGGGCAAAGGGGAGCGACGTACGGCGCGGGGCAAGGCGCGGGGCAACGGGAAATCCGGTCCCGGCGCGGCGAAGAAGCGCGCGCCGGCACGCCCACTGACGCGCGCGCAGATCGAGGCGCGCGCCTCGATCAGCGAGCGGCTGCTCGCCGCGGCGCAACAGATAACGCACATCGGCAGTTGGGAATGGACGCTGAGCACCAACGGCGTCATGTGGTCGGACGAGCTTTATCGCATCTACGGCCTCGAGCCCCAATCGTGCGCGATCACGTTCGAAGGCTTTTTGGCGCGCGTTCACGCCGACGATCGCGAGAAGGTGACACGGTCGGTCTCGAATGCGGTGAAGCAGCAGTCGGCCTTTCGGTATCGCGAGCGCATCGTGCGCCCCGACGGATCCATCCGCGAGCTCGACTCGATGGGCGAGCCTCGCTTCGACGAGCGCGGCCGCTTTACAGGGTTGGTCGGCACCTGCCGTGACGTCACCGAAGCCCGTGCCCGTCAGCGGTTCGAGCGGGGCGTTCACCAAACGCTTGAGCTCATCGCTATTTCGGCTCCCCTCGGCAAAACATTGACCAAGCTAGCCCTCGCCATCGAGGGCGAAGTGCAGGGAATGAGCGCGTCGATTCTTCTTTTCGACGAGGTCCGCGAGTCCCTGCGCGTGGTCGCTGCGCCGAGCCTGCCCGAAGCCTTCAACCGCGAGGTCGCCGATTTCCCCATCGGCCCGGTGGCGGGATCTTGTGGAACGGCAGTGTTTCGGCGCGCGCCGGTCTTCGTCTCCGATATCCTGATCGACCCGCTGTGGGCGCCCTATCGCCATGTCGTGGACCGATATGGACTGCGCGCGTGCTGGTCGATGCCCATCTTCTCCAAGGACGGGCGGGTGCTCGGCGCGTTCGCCCTCTACTACATGCATCCGCGCAAAGTCTCCGAGCGCGAGCTCGGGCTCATCCGCCGCGCCACGCACATTGCGGGCATCGCGATCGAGCGCAAGCAAATGGAAGAGCAGCTCGACGCGCTCAATGCGCATCTCGAGAGCGCGCGCGAAGACGAGCGGACTGGTATTGCGCGCGAAATCCACGACGAGCTCGGGCAAGCGATGACCGGGCTCAAGATGGACGTGGCATGGCTCGCGCGCCGCCTTTCGACGCTGGACGCGGCGCTCTCGCCCGACCTGCGCGGTCGCATCGAGGCGATGTCGGGCCTCATCGACGAGACCATCCACCAGGTTCGACGGATTTCCGCCGAGCTTCGGCCCGGTGTGCTCGACCACGTCGGTTTGGTGGCCGCCATCGAATGGCAAGCCAAGGAGTTCGAAAGGCGGATGGGCATGCCGTGCGTCATTCGGTCCAACGTGGAGAACATCGATCTCGCGCGCGATGCCTCGACCGGCGTCTTCCGGATCTTTCAGGAGGCGCTCACCAACGTCGCCCGCCATGCCGCGGCTACCCGGGTCGACATCAATCTCGACAAGCGGGACGATCGCCTATCGCTCGTCATTGCCGACAACGGCAAAGGGATTCGCGAAGGCGCGGCAAAAAGCCCCACGTCGCTCGGACTTCTCGGCATCCGTGAACGCGCGCGCCGATTGGGGGGCGAGGTCGAAGTCTTCGCCGGTCAGCGCGGCGGCACCACGGTCAGCCTGGCCCTGCCGCTCGCGCGCGCGGCCGGAGGTGCGGCGTGATCCGCGTGCTCATCGCCGACGACCATGCCGTCGTCCGTCGCGGCGTGCGTCAAATTCTCGAAGAAACGAGCGACATCCAGGTGATCGGAGAGGCAGCCAGCGCGAGCGAGCTGTGGCCCAAGGTCCGCGAGGGGCGCTTCGACGCCGTGGTGCTCGATGTCAACTTGCCCGGGCGCAGCGGGCTCGAGCTGCTCGGCGACATCAAACGCGAGCGCCCCGAAGCGCCCGTTCTCATTCTCACCGTGCACTCCGAAGAGCAGTATGCCGTTCGCGCTCTGAAGGCCGGCGCATCGGGATTCCTCACCAAAGAGAGCGCGCCGGAAAAGCTGGTGGACGCCGTGCGCTGCATCGCCGCAGGGCGCCGCTTCATCACCCCCGAGGTCGCGGAAAAGCTCGCTTCGTCGGTCGCGCTCGGTGAAAAGGGCCCCCTGCATGAGACCCTGTCCGACCGCGAGTTCCAGATCCTGAAGATGATCGCGTCGGGCAAGACCGTCTCCCAAATCGGACGCGACCTTGCCCTCAGCGTGAAGACGATCAGCACGCATCGCACGCGCATCCTCAAGAAAATGAACCTGAAAACCAATTCCGAGCTCACGCATTACGCCATCCGGAACGGTCTGGTCGAGTAGGACGAACGCTGACAAGACGGCGTCCGATGCTCCTACGAAGGGTTCGGAGGACCACGGATGGTCACATTGGGCGTCAGTCGCTAAGACCTGACAAGATGAAGATTTTGGTGGTGGACGACTCCGCCGCGATCCGCGGGCGTATCGTTACGCTGCTACGCGACGTCGACGGTGTGAGCGGCGTGATCGAAGCCGAAGAAGCGGTGGCCGCGCTCGAGCTATTGCGCTCGGAGCGCCCAGATCTCGTCATTCTCGACTTGAACCTCGTCGGGCAGAGTGGTCTCGAAATATTGCCGCGGCTCAAAGCCATCTTGCGCGCGCCCGTGGTGGTCGTGCTCACCAACCATTCAGGCGACGCCTACGAGCGCCGCTGCCGCCAACTCGGCGCGGACCACTTCTTCGACAAATCCGCCCAGTTCGAGAAGGCCATCGACGTCGTTCGCGCCGCGATCGGCGGTCGCCGTCAGCCGACGCGCTGAGCGGGGCGCTTGTCGACGCGCGCTTGTAGGCGATCGTCCTACGAAACGTGCAGAAGAGTCCCACCCGACAATTGGCCTCGCACCGATACCTGAAACTTCACGGAAGCGTGACATTGGAGTTATGAGTCCCAATGCCCCGAGTTGTCCGAAGTATGCCGTTCTTCGTCGCCAGCTCGACTTGGTCGATGCCGGCGCGAAATTTTTCTCCGATCTGTTCGATCGGGCGCCCGACGCGATGGTCGTCATCGACAGCACGGGCCGCGTGCTCGCCGCCAACGCCGCGGCTTGCCGGCTCCATGCCGTCGATCATGACGAGCTCTTGTCGCTCCGCGTTCAGCAGCTCTTGCCGCGCGGGGTCGATATCAGCGGCGCCTCGCGCCGCCTGCGCGAATTCGGCGAGACGTCGCTCGAATTTTCGGAGACCGGCCGAGACGGCAGCCTCATCGACATGCGCCTCGACGCGAGGCTTTTCCAGGCCGGGCGCTACCTCGTCACGTTTCGCGACGTGACGCGCGAGAAACGCTTCGAACGCGCGCTCGAACGGGCCCACGAGCAGCGCACGTTCGGCGAAGCCGCCGCGGCGGTCGTGCACGACGTCAACAACCTGCTGGTCCCGATCTTTTGCTACACCGATCTCCTCGCGCTGCGCGAACCGACCGACGGCGAGCTTCACCGCAGCGTGGCCGAGATACGCGAGGCCGCCCACCGCGCGGCGACCCTGGCGCGAAAGCTCTTGTCGATCGCCGATCTCTCTGCGGAGAAACCCACCGCCGTGCAGATGAACGAATCCATCGGCCAGATGAAAGAGATGCTCACGCGCTTGGTGGGCAGTCGAATCGAGCTCTCCTTCCACTTCGACCGCAAGCTCGGAAAGATCGCGATCGACCGCGAGCGCCTCGAGCGGCTCATCTTGAACTTGGTTTTCAACGCGCGCGACGCCATGCCGGCGGGTGGACAGCTCATCATCGAGACCAGGAGCGAGCCTCGCGACATGGGCGCTCCTGCATCGGCAGACGCCGGGCCGATGTACGCGGTGCTGTGCGTCACCGACACCGGTGTAGGCATGGACGCGGCGACGCGCGCCCGCATTTTCGAGCCCTTTTTTACGACGAAAGCCGGCCAAGGGGGCACCGGTCTCGGGCTCTCCACCGTGCTGTCCTTCGTGAGCCGCAACAACGGCTTCATCGACGTAGACAGCCGCCCCGGGTCGGGAACGACCTTTCGCATCGGTTTTCCGGTGCTGGCTGAGCTCAAGCGCGACAGGTCCTAGCGACGCGACGAGGTCGCGCGGCTCAGGCGCGCTGCACATGGGCACCGCCAGCGCCGGTTGAGCGCGGCGAGGCTCAGCGCGGCTCGCGTAGCGCTTCGGCGAGAAGCTCGGCTACGAGGCGCACGCGCGGGACGTCGAGCGCGCTCTTGGCGCAAACCAAGTGCGTCGATGAGCGCGCGTGCGCCCCGAGATCGAATTTGAGCGGCACGAGGGAGGTGGATGGAGCGAAGCGATGACGCCAATCGCCGAGCGCCATCACACCGAGCCCCGCTTCCGCGGCTTGGCGTTGGACGAGGTAGCTGTCGGACGTGAAGGCGGGCACGAAACCGGGAACGAGCTCGGCGAGCTGCGGATTCGGCGCGAGGTCCTCGTAAGGAGGCGCCCAGCAGATCCAATCGAGATCGCCGAGCGCCGGACGGCGCGGGAGACGTGCCACGTATTCTTTTGCGCCGAAGATGGCGTTGGGATGCTCGAACGACGCCACCGTCACGAGATCCGCTTGATTGGCGGCCTTGGTGCGCAGCGCGAGATCCGCTTCGCCTCGCCCGAGATCGAGAAAGCGCGTATCGGACAACACCTCGAGGCGGATCGCGCGGTGTTTGCGGCGAAGCCAGGCCGCGAAGGGCGCGACGAAATCCCAGGCCACCCCTGGCGGCGCCGTGATGCGCACGAGCCCCTCGGGTTTGTGATCGACGCTGCTCGACGCGCGGGTGACCTCCCCCGCCCATTCCGCCATACGACGCGCCGGCGAAAGCAGACGCTCCCCCGCCGCGGTGAGCCGCACCCCCTCGACGTTGCGGCGAAAGAGCGCGTAACCAAGGCGATCTTCGAGCGCGGCGACGCGCCGGCTCACGGTGGGCTGTCCCAACCGGAGGCGCCGCGCGGCCGCGCTCATGCTGCGCCCCTCGGCCACCGCCAGAAAGACTTGGAGGTCGTCCCACGGTATATCCATTTTTGCATGATACCATGCCATCTTCGTCACTTTTAATGCGATTGCGCATGCCGTAGGTTCAGAGCCAGGTGAGGGTCAACACGGCGCATGACGCCGCTCTCCTGGCCGCTCGCACTGCAGAGGAATCATGAAAACGAGGTCCTTCATCGCCATGACGCTGGGCGCGACGTGGCTCGCGGGGTGCGCCTTCTCCTCTCACCCCACCAAGCCGAGCGCGATGGGGACGAGCCGTAACTCGCGCGATCTCTTGGCCGTCGTCGATCAGCCGGGGCCGGTCGAGGTCGAGACCGTCGCCTCGGCCGACTGGTCGATCGATCGCAGCGGGCTCGTGAACCTCGATCACCCCAAGGCTAAAGCGGCGGGGCTCAAGGACGGAGAGGAACCGATCCAGATCTACTTCCACATCGTGCGCCACCCTTCGCGCGGCATGTACGTCGTCGACACAGGGGTCGAGCGCGCGCTGCGCGACGATCCCGACCACGCGGCGGTGCGCGGCATGGTGGCGAGCTTCATGCATCGGGAGAAGCTGAAATTTCACGCGCCGCTGGGCGAGTGGCTGGCGCAGCACAAAGAGCCGCTGCGAGGCGTGCTGCTCACGCACCTGCACCTCGATCACGTGATGGGAATGCCCGACGTGCCCAAGGGGACGCCGATCTTCACGGGCCCCGGCGAGACGACGGCGTCGGCGTTCATGAACATGTTCGTTCGGCCAAGCATCGATCGCGCGCTCGAAGGGCAGTCGCCGATCGAAGAGTGGCAGTACCAAGCGGACACCGACGGTCGCTTTGCGGGGGTGATGGACGTATTCGGCGACGGCTCGCTGTGGGCCATCTCCACGCCGGGGCACACGCGTGGAAGCACGGCGTACCTCGCGCGCACGCCGAAAGGCCCCGTCCTCATGACGGGGGATACGTGTCACACGGCTTGGGGATGGGAGAACGACGTCGAGCCTGGGACCTTCACCGCCGACCACGCGGGGAACGCTGAGAGCCTCGCCCGTTTGCGCACGCTCGTGCGGCAGCACCCGTCCATCGACGTGCGCCTCGGTCACCAGCCTCTGTCTCCCCGCCTCCCCGCCTCCTTCTGAAATCCCCCCAGGCGGACCCTGGAGGCACGCGCTTCCAGCCTGTCTTCAATTGCGATGGAACGTGATTGCGGACAGATGTCGAGACCGGTAAAGAACCGCCATGGGAGCCTCGACAGGAGCCGTGCTCGCCGGCCGCGTCGCTATCGTGACCGGAGCGTCGCGGGGGATCGGGGTGGCGATCGCGCGGCGCCTGGCCAAAGAGGGGCTCAAGGTCGCCCTCGTGGCGCGCTCCCGCGACGCGATCGAGTCCCTGGCGCGCGAGCTTGGCGGCATTGCGGTGACGGCGGACGTGACCGCCAAAGGGGCGTCGGAGGCGATCCTCGAAGAGGTCGAGTCGCGCCTCGGTCCGGTCTCGGTTCTGGTGCCCAACGCGGGCGTCGAGGCGTCGTTCAAGCTGGCCGCGACGAGCGACGAGACGTGGGACGCGGTCATGGCGACCAACGCCACCGCGGTGTTCCGGCTCTGTCGTGCGGCGATCCCGGGCATGATCGATCGCGGGTATGGACGCGTCGTGGTGGTGGCGTCGACCGCGTCGCTCGTGGGCTACGCGTACACGACCGCCTATTGCGCGAGCAAACACGCCGTGCTCGGTTTGGTCAAAGCGATCGCCTCGGAGATCGCGACGAGCGGCGTCACCATCAACGCCATCTGCCCGGGGTTCGTCGACACGCCGATGACCGAACGATCGGTGGCGCGCATCGTCGACAAGACGGGGCGTGACGCGAGCGTGGCCAAAGACGTGCTTGCGAAGACATCGCCCCAGCATCGCCTCTTCGAGCCGGACGAGATCGCCCACCTGGTGGCGTCGCTCCTGCCCCACGACGCGCGGGGCATTCACGGACAAGCACTCGCGATCAGCGGTGGAGGCGTTCATGGCTGAGGGCTCGATGAATGTGTTGCGCAAGGTGCAGCCCGAGGGGTGGCCCCCTCCGCTCGGTTACGCGAACGGGATGTGTACGCTCGGCCGAGGTGAGCGCGTCCTCTTCGTCGCAGGGCAAGTGGGATGGCAACCCGACGGAACGTTCCGCACCGACGATCTCGCCGAACAGTTCGCCCAGGCGCTCGACAACGTGCTCGCCGTCGTGCGCGCCGCAGGGGGCGAGCCGTCGTGCATCGCACGCATGACTGTGTACGTGACCGATCTCGACGCTTATCGGTCGAGCACGCGCGCCATCGGGCACGCTTGGCGCGAGCGCATGGGGCGGCATTTCCCGGCCATGGCCCTTTTGGGGATCGCGGGGCTCGTCGAAAAGGGCGCCAAAGTCGAGATCGAAGCGACCTGCATTTTGCCGCCTGAAGGGAATCCATGACGCTCCCGGTGCCTGCCCATTTCCGATGTTCGCTCGAAGGGGGCGTGGCCACGATCACGCTCGACAATCAGCGGACGCTCAATTCGCTCACGTTCGAGAGCTACGCCGAGCTGCGCGATTTTTTACCGCTGCTCTCGGCCGACGAGGCGGTGCGCGCCGTCGTGGTGACGGGCGCGGGCAAAGGCTTTTGCTCGGGCGGCGATCGCAACGCGATCATCGCCGAGCTCGTTTCGTACGACGCGCCGAAGCTCCTTGCGTTCACGCGCATGACCGGCGCCCTCATCCGCAACCTGCGACGCGTACGGCGCCCGGTCATCGCCGCCGTGAACGGCGTCGCCGTCGGTGCGGGCGCCGTGATCGCGCTCGCCTGCGACGTGCGCATCGTGGCCGCGTCGGCGCGCTTTGGCTTCGTTTTTCCGCAAGTGGGACTCTCCGGGGCCGACATGGGCGCCGCTTATCTCTTGCCGCGCGTGGTCGGCCTCGGAAGGGCGAGCGAGATCCTCTATTCGGGTGAGCTCATCGGCGCTGAAGAGGCGTATCGCATCGGGCTCGCCAATCGCGTGGTGGCGGACGGCGCCGCGCTCGACACGGCGCTCGAATTCGCGCGAAAGCTCGCGGAAGGTCCGGCCTTCGCGCACGCGATGACCAAGCAGATGATCGAGGACGAGCACGGGATGTCGCTCGACGATGCGATCGAGGCCGAAGCGCAGGCCCAAGCCATCTGCATGATGCATCCCGATTTCCGCGAAGCGTTCGACGCCATCAGCAAGAAACGCGCGCCCCAGTTTGCCGGCGCACCCGCGCAGGGCCCGCGCGGCACAGGGGACACCGAAAAGGGACGGCGATGAGCCCCCCTCCGCCGAGCGGACCTGCTCGTCCCGGGCTCAGCACCGACGATCTGGGTTTTCTCTTCCGCGACGAGCACCGCGAGCTCGCGGCGAAGATCCGTCAAGCCATCGCCAAGGTCACCGAGCTCGAAGAATCGGGCAGCGTGTCGCGGCCGATCCCCGACCAGGGCAAGACCGAGCGAACGATCGTGCTCGAGCTCGGGGCGCGCGGATTTCTGCAGTCGTTCGCGCCGAAAACGGGCACGGTCGACCTGCGCGGCATCTGTCTCGCGCGCGAAGGGTTGGCTTGGGCGAGCGGCGGGGCCGATTCGCTCTTCGCGGTGCAAGGGCTCGGCACCTACCCGATCCATGCCTTCGGATCGGTGGAGCAGAAGTCGCGCTTCGTCCCGGCGGCCGTCGCGGGGCGCGCGGTCGCGGCGTTCGGACTGACGGAACCGGACGCGGGCACCGACGTCGCGTCGCTGCAAACGGTGGCCGTCAAAGACCCGAGCGACGCGACGCGCTGGCGTCTCACCGGGACCAAGACCTTCATTTCCAACGCCCCCATCGCTGATCAGATGGTCGTCTTTGCCAACGCCGATCCCCCGCAGCGGCGCAAAGGGATCACGGCGTTCATCGTGCGGCGCGACGCCCCTGGGCTCGCGATCCACGGGCCCATTGCGATGATCGCCGATCATTCGATCGGCACGCTGCACATGGACGGCATGGTGGTTCCCGACGCCGATCGGCTGGGGGAAGTGGGGGCCGGTTTCGACATCGCCATGTCCACGCTCGACACCTTTCGCGTCAGCGTGGGGGCCGCCGCGTGCGGCATGGCGCGCCGCGCGCTCGACGAAGCGCTCCACCGAGCGGTCTCACGCAAACAGTTCGGCAAAGAGATCGCCGAATTCCAGCAGATTCAAGCGTATCTGGCGGACTCGGTGGCCGAGCTCGACGCCGCGCGCCTGCTCGTCTTCCGCGCCGCCCTCTTGAAGGACGAGGGGGCCGCGTCGATCACCGAGGAAGCGGCCATCGCCAAGATGTTCGCCACCGAAGCCGCACAAAGGATCATCGACCGGTGTCTGCAGATCCACGGCGGCCTCGGGGTCGTGCGCGGCATCGCGGTCGAGCGCCTGTACCGCGAGATCCGCGCGCTCCGGATTTACGAAGGGACGACCGAAATCCAGCGGGTGGTGATCGCCACCCGAAGGCTCGAACGCGAGCGGCGCCGGCAGTCCCAGGGCGAGGCGAGGTAGCGATGACGAGCGCGGTAGGAAAGATTCGGCACACGCTGCCGGTCATGCGAGCCCCCTCCGTGACCGAGGCGGGGAGATCGCGCCTCTTTTCGCCGTGCACGCTGGCCTCTGGGCTTCGCTTGAACGAGCGAACGTGGGTGCCGGCCATGGTGCCGTGGCGGGCGACCGACGACGGCTTCGTGACGCCGGCGGTGCTCGATTGGTACGCGCGCTTCGCGGAAGGGGAGCCGGGCGTCATCGTAGTCGAAGCGACCGGCATTCGCGATGTGCCGAGCGGCCCCCTCTTGCGCATCGGGCATGATCGCTTTCTCCCCGGTCTTCGCACGCTGGCGGAGTGCGTTCGCGAAAAGAGCGCGGGGCGCACGCGCCTTTTTATTCAGTGCATCGACTTTTTGCAGATCAAGCGCCGTCCTCCGCGCGAAAAGTTCATTCTGCGGTTTTTGCGGGTCGACGCGGGACTGCGCAAACGTCTCGCCGAGCACGTGGGTGAGCCCGGCATCGAATATTGGCCGGAAGAGGACGTGCGCGGGCAGGTCTTCAACTTGTCCGACGAGTCGCTGCGCGCGGTGCTCGATCCGCGCGAATACGAAGCGCTCACCTTCGGTTTCCGCGAACGCGTAACGGACGTCGCAGAGCCGCACATCCGCGACTTGCCGCAGGTGTTGCCCGGACTTTTCGCGGACGCCGCGGCGCGCGCACGCGACGTCGGATTCGACGGGATCGAGCTTCACTACGCCCACGCCTACACGATGGCGTCGTTTCTCTCCGCGCTCAACACGCGCGACGACGGTTATGGCGGCGCGCTCGAAAATCGCGTTCGGCTCCCCGTCGAGGTTTACCAAGCGGTGCGCGCGCGCGTGGGGCACGACTACACCGTCGGGTGCCGGTTTCTATGCGACGAGGCGATCGAAGGGGGGAGCACCGTCGAGGACGCGGCGTACTTCGGCGTCGAGCTGGCGCGCGCGGGGATGGATTTCTTGTCGCTATCCACCGGGGGAAAGTTCGAAGACGCAAAGCAACCGAAGATCGGCGAGGCCGCCTATCCTTATACGGGTCCGAGCGGGCACGAATGCATGCCGACCGCGCTCGGCGACGAGCGTGGCCCCTTCGCGCGCAACGTCCCCAAGCAAGCCCAGGTTCGCTCGGCCGTCCGCGCGGCCGGATTCGAGACCCCCGTGGTCGTCGCAGGGGGCATCTGTAGCTTCGATCAGGCCGAGGCCATCCTCGCCAACGGCGAAGGAGACTTGATCGGCGCGGCACGCCAATCGCTCGCCGATCCCGATTGGTTCAAGAAGCTGCGCCTCGGTTACGGCAACGAGGTGCGCTCCTGCACGTACACGAATTACTGCGAAGCGCTCGATCAGAGGCATCGTGCGGTGACCTGCAAATTGTGGGACCGCACCGAGCTCGACGAGAGCGGAGCCCCCATCCTTTTCGAAGAAGGCAAAAGCCGGCGTCGTCTGGTGGCCCCTCCCTGGAGGCAGCCCGTCAAAAGAGGCGGTGAATCATGACCGAAGTGTCATTTCCGGAAGAGTTCAACCTCGCCGATTACTTTCTCTTCGATCGCTTGAAGGAAGGCAAAGGCACGCGCGTCGCGGTGCGCTTCGGTTCGCGTTCTTGGACTTACGAAGACATCGCCGATCGGACGAGGCGCATGGCCGCCGCGCTGCAAGCGGCGGGGGTACGCCAGGAAGAGCGCGTGCTCGTGGTGCTGCCCGACATGCCGCCGTTCGTGTGGTCGATCATGGCGACTCTCACGTCGGGCGCCGTGCTGACCATGGGAAATCCCGACGCCCCCGCGGAGGACCTCGCCTACCTGGTCGAGTACACGCGCGCGTCGGCGATCGTCACGCTCGCGCGCGTCGTACGCGGCATCGAAGCGGTGGGGGGCGCGCTCTCCGGCGCGCGACACCTGCGCGCGCTTTTCCTCGTGCCCGACGTGGCCACCGGCGAAGACCCCGAGCAGCGCGACGAAACAGCGGCGACGCTGCTCCCTGCGACGGCCAGCGCGACCGTGATGTCCCTCTCCCAGGCGATTGCCGCGGCGGGTCCGATGACTCCGGTGCGCACGCGCCGCGACGACGTCGCGATTTGGCTTTTTACCTCCGGCTCGACGGGGAAATCCAAAGCCGCCATCCACACGCATCGCGACTTCGCGTTCAACACCGAGCATTACGCCAAAGCGACGGTCGGTTACCGCGAAGGTGACGTCACTGTGAGCGTGCCGCGGCTGTTCTTCGGATACGCGACGGGGACGAATCTGTTTTTCCCGTTTGCGGTCGGCGGAACCACGTGCCTCTTCGCCGAGCGCCCGACCCCCGAAACCTTGGTTGCGGCCATCGCGCGTCATCGGCCGACGATCGTGACGAACGTGCCGACCATGATCGGCAAGCTGCTCGAGCACGACGCGGCGATCGTCGCCAAAGGTGAAGCGGGGCTCGATCTCGCGTCGGTTCGCTTCTCTCTTTCGGCGGGCGAAGCGCTTCCCCCCACGCTCCTCGAGCGTTACCTCGCTCGCTTCGGCCCCGGTTCGCCGCGCGGCGGCGGCGAAGTCTACGACGGCATCGGCTCCGCCGAGATGTTCCACATCTACGCAACCAATCGACCCGGTGACGTCAAACCGGGATCGCTCGGGCGTGTGGTGCAGGGCTACGAGATCGCCATTTTGCCGGAAGACGCCAAAGGCCCCGGCGCGACGCCCGTCCCCCCGGGCGAGATCGGCGTCATGTGGGTGCGCGGTGACTCGGTCGCGCTCGCGTACCACCAAGATCGTGACAAGAGCTGGCGGACGTTCCACGGGCGCTGGTGCTGCACGGGTGATCTCTTTCGTCTCGACCCCGATGGGTACCTCTGGTTCGGCGGGCGCGCCGACGATTTGCTCAAGGTGAGCGGGCTCTGGGTATCGCCGCTCGAGGTCGAGGAATGTCTCGTGAAGCACCCCGATGTCGCGATGGCCGCCGTCATCGGCGCCGACGACGGTGGCTTGCTCAAACCGAAGGCGTACGTCGTTCTGCGCGACGGAGCCAAGAGTCGCTCGGCGACGGACGTCACGGCCGAGCTTCAAGCCCATGTGAAAGATCGGCTCGCCAAGCACAAGTATCCGCGCTGGATCGTCATCGTCGA
>Ga0111539_10008810_pt1 | contig 12795 bp, 15 predicted proteins | sample RhiMethybrSRZTD1_FD_79667 | JGI IMG/M metagenome (GOLD analysis project Ga0111539, IMG submission 79667) | Populus rhizosphere microbial communities from Tennessee, USA - Rhizosphere MetaG P. TD hybrid SRZTD1 (version 2) (version 2) | ecosystem: Host-associated > Plants > Roots > Rhizosphere >...
CGATGGCCAGCTTCATGTGGAGTACTGTAACCCTAGCCTCGCTGGCTAACAAGGCGCTGCACCCGACGCCATCCGCGTCGCTCGCGCGACGCAGCTGGCGCGGGTGAGCGCCGAACGTTAGCCGGACAGGCGTGATGCCCGACGACAAACCCACAGCTGAAGAGATTGAGCGGCGCCGACAGTGGTTCGAGCGTTACACGCGTCAGCTCGACGAAGCCTCGGTAGTCAAGCCGCCGCGACAGGGACTTCGACACGCTTGCCCCTGCTGTCTTTTCCTCACGTTGCCTGACCGAGGCGGATTCTCAATCTGCAAGGTTTGCTTCTGGGAAGACGACGGGCAGGATGAGCACGATGCAGGGCTCGTCCGCGGTGGCCCCAACGGTTCCTTGAGTCTGGAAGAAGCTCGTCAGAACTTTGCGCGCTTCGGCGCATGCGAGGAGCGCTTCAAAACGAAAGTCCGACCTCCGCTTCCTGAGGAGCGGGGCGATTGATGCTGGCTAACCGCCGTTGCAGACGGACGGGCGCGTCGGTCGCTGCGCTCCCTCTCGCGCCCGCCGCTGAACGGCTATATCGTTACCAGACTCTCTCGATGCGTGACATGACCCAGGGCGAGTGGGACCGCGTTGCAGATGCCATCGTGGTGTGGACGGGCAAGGGGGAGCTGGCATGGCCTCAGGTCGATGATTCGCGGGTCCTCGCGCGGTTCGGCCGTAATGGCGCCGACGAACTGCTGCCAGTCTTGAGAGAGCTCTACGAAGACTTCTACACCTCTGATGCACACCTGAGGGCAGACAATCTCTCAGAGATGGCCGCCCTGGCGTCCGCGCAGTTCCGACGGAAGTACCCGTTCATGAAGCAGGCGGCAGTGGATGCACTCGCATGGTGCTACACGTTTGATTACCCCGATGGCTGGCTAACACGCCGCTGCAGCCGACGAGCGGCGTTGAATCTTGATCGAGGCCGCTCGCGGCTGAGCGGCAAACGTTAGGCGGAACTGAGCCGGGCAAAACCTAATGACGCCGATCGAGATGATGCGAGACGCCGTCGGCAAGAAATTCACAACCGAGGACGGAGATCCGCTACCGCTGGAGCTGATGCCGCCGCTATCTGGGGACGAGCTGCTTGGGTTTGAGGCAACCCTACCTTCACGGCTACCTGCCGAGATTCGGGATCTTCTTAGCTACTGTAGGGGCTTCACCGGCCCCGGACCTGAGCTTGTCGACTTCACCGGCCGCGAGTGCGCGTTCGAGTGCGAGCCTGCGTTTCCACACGGCCTTCCGATCGCAGCCGATGGCTTCGGCAATTTCTGGGTGGTGGACCTTCTTCCCAGTTCGACGACGTGGGGACCCATCTACTTCGCATGCCACGACGCTCCGGTGATTCTCTACCAAGCCGCGACTCTCGAGGACTTCCTCGAGCAGACGTTTCAGCTCAGCCTCCCGCCGTACAAGAGCTTGCTGGACGACGTTCACGAGGATCGTCTTTTCCGAGTGTGGCGAACAAATCCCGGCGTGCGCTCCCATGATGAGTGCCTTCAGTCCGATGATCCAGAGCTCGTGACCTTCGCCAAGCAGCTTGGCCCGACATTCCAAATTGTTGATCTTCGCAGCCCGAAGATTGGATTTGGCTTCTCATGGGGTCGTTACGGGCCTCGCACCGTTGTACGACGTTACGGCGAACGGGCCCTCTTCGCGTACGCGCGGCCGGCGAAGAAGGGCGTTCTGGCTAGGCTATTTTCGAGGTCCGCCTAACATCGGCTTGGAGCCGTCGCGCCCACTGTCCTGTGCGATCATGTCGCCGCGGCGCCCGGCTCAAGCCGCGCGTTAGACAGCTGAACAGCGAGCTGTCTGATTGAGAAACCGAGGTGCCGATGATCTCAAACCGTGCTGCCGCTATGGAACCCCGGAATCACGGCAGCCTCTTCGTCTGGCGCGCGGCCGGCTTCCTTGTCGCGGCTCTTCTCGTTGTTCTGGGCGCGCGCTTTTTGATCAATGACGCCATCCCGTTCATCACCGACATCTCGCCAGGCAAGTTCGGCCGCTACTGGCCACGTCGAGCCTGGCTGCTGACCCATATCGCTGGGAGCGGCCTCGCCCTCCTCGTCGGCCCCTTCCAGTTCTGGTCGGGCCTGAGGCGACGTTCAATGCTCGTTCACCGCTGGACCGGCCGACTCTATGTCGTTGCGGTACTCATCGGTGGCTCTGCCGCTTTCTACCTTGCTTCGCACGCGGGGCAGGGCGCTACTTTCGGCATCAGCCTCGGCACCCTGGGGGTCGCGTCGTGGACCACTACTGGGATGGCGTACCTCGCCATTCGGCTCGGCCACGTCAGCCAACACAAGGAGTGGGTCGTTCGGAGTTACGTCGTGACGTTCACGTTCGTGACTACCCGCGCGCTGGCGGAGCTCGGCATCTTGCCGAGCCTCGGGCGCGACCCCTTCGCAACGTTAGTCTGGCTCTCCTGGAGCATGCCCCTTCTTGCGACCGAGGTCATCCTTCAGGGACGGAAGGTGCTTGCTCGCAGATGCGCTGTCTAACAGGCGCTGCACCAGACGGCCGCGCGAATCGAGAGCGGCCGCTGGTGAGCGCCGGACGTTAGGCAGGTGATGTTCGTTTCCTGCCGTGGAACTGAAGGAAAATCATGAAATGGATTCTTGTCATCGCGACAATTTGCGTGCCGTTGATTGCGGTGTCTTGTGGAGCGCCCGGAGATCCGCCAAGTAGTTCCTCGTCTGCTCCCATACCTGCCGGTCAGGGTGCAAAGAAAACTCCTGAGTTAACAGCAAGCAGTCCCGAGCTGGAGCAACGAGACCAGCCGGTTACAGATGACGACTTACGGATTCTCTCGAAGGCTGATGAAATCCTTAAGGACGAATCTGTTTGGAATCGAAACGATGATCGAGTGTGCGATGACGACGAGTCTACTGGTAAACGTAGCCTTTTTTGCGCGCTGCAGAAAGCCTGCATCGACGTCCTAGGAGGGTACGATCACCGAAGAGTTGCACTGCAGGAAGTGCGGTTCGCTGTGGAGGACGCCACACGAGGCCGAGACTTTGAACATCGGCTTAGAGATTTCAACAACCTGCCGGAAACTCGTCTTGTCGATGTTAAGAGAGTCCTGAAGGTAGCAACAGATCGTGTGAAGTCGCGTTTGAAAGAGCGCGCACCGTAGCTCAGACTGCCTAGCACGCCGCTGCAGCCGACCGCTGAAAAGCGCGGCGGCTGAGCGGCAGAATCGTTAGACGGACAGTGGGCAGGTCAGCTGTGGGTAGCAAAGCCTTGGACTTCGACGAGGTCCGAAAGATCGCTATGGCGCTGCCGGATGTCGAAGAGAGCACCATCCACGGTGCTCCGTCGCTGAAGGTGCGTGGGAAGCTTCTGACATGCCCAGCCATTCATCGATCGGCCGAGCCAAACACGCTCGCAGTTCGGATCAGCTTTGATCAACGTGCCGAGTTGATGGCCGCGGAGCCCGAAATCTACTACGTGACGGATCACTATGTTAACTATCCGACGGTGCTCGTGCGACTGCCACGGATCCACCGAGACGCGTTGAACGATTTGCTCGGCATCGCACGCCTGTTCGTGATTTCGAAGAACAAGAAGAGCGGATCAGGCGTACGAAAACGTACGAGCTCCCGCAAGAGCGCTCGTTGATCACACGCAGGACGCGCACCGAGGTGAGCGGGAACTCAAGTGTTGGGATGAGGCTCTGGGTCCGAGAGATCGCCGCTATGCGACGGGGGCCCAGGTCGCAAACGGTCGCTGCTGGAGCCAGACGGCCCAGACGATCCGTGCGAGCTTATTCGCGACTGCCACGGCGGCAATGTTGTGCCCGCGACGCTGTTGCGTCCGCAACGCCCAGTGTTGCAACGCAGACGGATTCGCGCAGGCCTTCGCGTGGCAGAGGACCGATCGTGCACCGTGGATCAGCAGCATGCGGAGGTAGACATCGCCCTGCTTGCTGATCGCGCCGAGACGGCGGTGCATCGCCGTTGAATCTTCTTTGGGGGTGAGTCCCAGGTAACTGGCGAAGTGACGACCGGAGCGAAAGCGCCGGATATCCCCGACCGACGCCACCAGCGCCGTCGCCGTGATCAGCCCTACGCCGGGCACGGTTTGCAGCAACGTGACGTCGGGCATCTGTGGCGCGAGGACCGTGAGCTGCCGGTCGACCTCGCGAATTCGGGTTTCGAGCGCCCGAATTTCCTCGCAGGCATCGGTGTGTGAGGTCGACGGCGATAGTCGTATGCTCCATGTGGACTCCTCCATGCCTTGGCCTTTCACAAGGCCGTTTATCGATTGGCACGATGATGCCGCAACGGCACGAGGAGTCCATTCCATCACTGCAGCCGACGAGCGGCGGGCGCGTGCCGGGAGAAGGCGGTAGCACGGGGCGTGCCGCTCGCGGCTGAGCGGCAGTCGTTGGGTGGGCGCGTGAACGGCGTGCTGATCTCGGCACGCACCTCAGGTAGTGGTGCAGGCGCGTCTTCGCGCAGATGGTACGGTCGGAATCGCGAGCGCAGCGATCAACGCAGTCAGGGCAACGAGGGACGCGAGCCAGAGCGACCGACTGCGCGGTCGCGGCGCGAGACTCACAGCCGCGTGCTCAGCCTCGTGTGCCGCCTCCTCGATCTCGAGCCGTGCGTCACGGATGTCGGCGAGCCCCTGCCGTGGATCCTTTTTGAACGTCCACCGCAGCAGGCGCTGGACCGCGCGTGGCGTGTCGGGTGGCAGACCCTTCCAGTCCGGCTCCGTATTCAGGACACGACCGAGGACCTCGACGACGTTGTCGCCAGCGAACACACGGCGGCCCGTCAGCATTTCCAGGAGCACGACACCGAACGCCCAGATATCCGCGCGCCGGTCCACCGGTTTTCCACGCGCCTGCTCCGGTGGCATGTATGCCGCCGTGCCGAGGATCACGCCGGCCTGCGTCATAGCCGGCGACGTCACGGTCGGTGAGTCCGCGACGTAGGCGCCTCGCTGCTCGAGGCGATCGCCTTGGCGAGCCCGAAATCGAGCACCTTGACCGCTCCGTCCGGCCGCAGCTTGATGTTCGAGGGCTTCAGGTCGCGGTGGACGATTCCCTGTTCGTGGGCCGTTTCGAGCGCGTCGGCGATCTGCCTGGCGATCTCGAGTGCCTCGCTCAGTGAGATGGGCCCGACGTCCAGGCGGTCGGCCAGAGTCGGGCCCTCCACGAGCTCCATGACGAGCGCTTTCATCCCGTCGACGTTCTCGAGGCCATAGATCTGGGCGATGTGCGGGTGGCCCAGCGACGCGAGGACCTGCGCTTCGCGGGAGAAGCGCGCGAGGCGCTCGGGGTCCGCGGCAAGGGCCGCCGGCAGCACCGTCAGCGCATCGTCGCGCTTGAGCGACGTATGACGCGCGCGCCACACGTCGCCCATGCCCCCATGGCCCAGGAGAGCGATCACGTCGTAAGGGCCGATGCGTGCACCCGGGCCGGCGATCATGTGCGCCGATCGTGCCTGGTCGATCGTGTTATGCGTGACGTCGTGTGAAGGCGCAGCACCTCCATGCGCGTGTCCAAAGAATCTGGCGATCGGAAAGGACCCGCCCTGATCGAGAATACAACCGGCACCGGCGTCGGACCGGCAACGACGTTGGCAACGCTTGCGCAGCTTTATCTCTCACGCGAGGTCGATGATGCATCGTCGTCTCTTCGTTGTCCTCGTCTCGATGCTCCTGCTCAGCGTCGCGCTCACCGACGGACAACAGCGCGATGGCGACATGGTGGCGCGCATCCGCGCGGAAGGCCTGCAACGCTCCGGCGCGCTGGCGCTGTACCGCTCGCTGACGGACGGCATCGGCGCACGACTGACCGGATCACCCGCCCACATGCAGGCGGCGCGCTGGGCGGTCGACCGGTTCACGGAATGGCGCCTCGCCAATCCACATCTGGAACCATACGAATTCGGTCGAGGCTGGCAGCTCGAACAGATCTCGGCGGCGATGACCGAACCGCGATACGTCCCGCTGATTGCCTATGCGGACGCCTGGTCGCCGTCAACCGCGGGGGTGTTGAGCGGACCGGTGGTCTACATCGGCGACAAGACCGCGCCGCAGATCCGCGCGATGGCAAACCAGCTGCGCGGCGCTATCGTACTGACTCACCTGCCGGTGACTGAGTTCGTCGTGCGCGACCGGCCGCAACCGGGTCTCGACGAACGGACCGTGGCGACCGGCAATCCTACGCTCCCGCAGCCACGGAGCACGACAGCGAACGCTGAAATGATGACGCTGCTGCGCGAGGCGCGCGCGGCAGTGGCGTTGCGGCCGAGCGCCTATCGCGATGGCACCGTCGGCGTGACCGGCAATCGCGCCACGACGTCCGACACCGTGCCCGCGATCGTCGTCGCCGGTGAACAGTACAACGTCATCGCCAGACTGGCCGCCGAGGGACGTCCGGTGGTGCTGCGAGTCGAATTGCGGACCCGCTACTTCGAGGAAGACCGGAACAGCTACAACGTCATCGCCGAGATTCTGGGGCGGGATCCGGCGCTGCGGGATCAGATCGTCCTCCTCGGCGCCCACCTCGACTCGTGGCACACCGCGAGCGGCGCCACCGATAACGCGGACGGCGTCGTCGCCGTCATGGAAGCGATGCGTATCCTCCGCGCGCTCGGCGCAGAACCGCGGCGCACCATCCGCGTCGCGCTGTGGAGCGGCGAGGAGCAGGGACTCCTCGGCGCTCGTGCCTATGTCGCGCAGCACTTCAACACGCCAGCGGCGAAAGATCAGCTCGCGGTCTATTTGAACGACGATCCTGGAAGCGGCAAGACGCTCGGCTTCTACATGGAAGGAAACAGCGCCGCCAAAGCCATCTTCGATCGCTGGCTTCCGGCGCTGACCGATCTGGGCGCGACGCGAAACATCATCGAGGGCATCGGCTCAACCGATCATGTGCCCTTCAACGAAGCGGGCCTGCCAGGCTTCAATGTCATCAAGGACTTCGACGCCTACGACGAACGCACGCGCCACACCAATGCCGACTATCCCGAGCGCATGAGCGAGGACGAGTTGAAGCAGTCGGCCATTTTCATGGCGACGTTCGCCTGGCAAGCGGCGACGTCCGACGAGAAGGTCCCACGCAAGACGGCCAAGTAGTCCAGAAGGATGGTCGCCGTGCGGGAGAGTCTCATGACGTTTCACCTCCGCGACGCGCACGAGACGGACATCGCCGCGTTGGCCGCGCTGCACGTGCTGACCTATAACGAAACGCACCGTGGCGGACGACCGGGAGGACCGTCACACGAGTTGAGGGAGCGCCAGTGGCGCGACGCCTTCGCCCGGCAGGACGGCAGCTGGTTCTGTTTCGTCATCGAAGATGACGATGGCGAGCTGGTCGGGTTTGCGAAGGGAACACCCCACGATGGCGGCATGCCTGGATACGCCGGTGAGCTCAACAAGATCTACTTGCGACGGCGCGTTCAACGTCACGGCCTCGGGCGACAGCTCCTCTGCGCAGTGGCCCGCCGGTTCCTGGAACGCGGCGTGACCTCGATGCTGCTGTTCGGTGACGCGAAGAACCCGTCGAACGGCTTCTACGAGGCGTTCGGCGCCGAACGGCTGTATAGCGACACCGGCGAGTTCCACGGGGGCTACGGCTGGCGCGATTTGGGTGCACTGGTCGAGCGGTGTTTGTCCCGCGGGTCCACTGCCTAACCGAAGTGGTATGCCGACAACCGGATCCCGGTGAACGTGTCGTTGAACGCGACGACCGCGCGATCGTCTCCGGCGGCGCCGGCAGACACCATCAGCGGAAGCAGGTGCTCTTCACGCGGGTGCGCCGCCCGAGCGGCAGGCGCGTCGGTCCACTGAGTCAGACGCCGATCCCGTTGCCCGGGGTCGAGCGTCATCGTCTCGCGCAGCCACTCGTCGAACGCCTCTGAGACCGGCGCCGCGCGCGGGTCACGGAAGGCGCGCAGGTTGTGGAACGTCATGCCGCTGCCGATGATGAACACGCCCTCATCTCTCAACGGCATCAGCGCGCGGCCGATCGCCAGATGGTCACCCGGATCGAGACCGCGGCGAAGCGAGAGCTGCACCGCCGGCACGTCGGCGTCCGGATACGTCAGCTTCAGCGGTATGAACGTGCCGTGATCGTAGCCTCGGGCCTCGTCAGCGGCGTGCGGGATGCCGGCCGCGTCGAGCAGGGTTTCGACTCGCGCTGCCAGCGCAGGTGAGCCAGGTGCCGGCCATGTGATTTCGTAGGACTCGGGCGGGAAGCCGTAATAGTCGTAGAGGATCGGCGGATGTTCCGACGTCATCACCGTCGGAACCGGCTCTTCCCAGTGCGCGGATACCACGAGGAGTGCCTTCGGGGCCGAGGGCGGGACGTCGCGAACCGACCGCAGATAGTCGGCGAGGCGATCGACGTCCGCCTTCGGCATCCCCATCTCGACGAATGGCCACGGCCCGCCGCCGTGGGGGATGAAGACAACCGGCATTCGTGAAATGGGGTCGGGAGTCATTTTTCAAGAAACGTAAAATGACTCCCGACCCCATTTCAATTCTAGTACCCGAGGGCGCGGAACATCACCAGGCGTTGTTCGCGGATCGGATCGTTCTCCACCTTGCTCTCGTTGTTGAACACCATCGTCGGACGATCGGTCGCGTTGTAACGGGGCCACTTCGGCAGCTTCGAGGTGTTCGGGTCGCCCGTGCGCGCGAAGGCGATCCACGTCTCGCTGACCTTGTCCGCCAGCGCCATCGCCTCCGGACCCCCACCGGTGAGGCGCGTCGCGGCCTTGACGTTGTCGAACGCAAAGGGGATCTCGATCGTGTGCGGCGACTTGAGTCGTCCGCCGTCGACCGGCGTCTCCCATCGGAAGTAGTACAAGTACACGGGACCTCGGCCGAGCGCCGCCCGCCGTTCGGCGATCTTCATCACCGGCCCGCTGTATCGGTGGTCGCTGGCGATCAGGAAGTACAGGTCCGACGGCGTCGCACCCGGATTGGCTTTGGTGTAGACCTGAATCGCGCCGTCGGCGTGCTCACCCAACAGCGTGCGCACGCGCGTGCGCATCGCCGCATCCGTGAGCGTGAAGTCCTCGGGCTGCGCGCTCGAGGTGAGCTCGGTGCGCGTCGACCCGAGCATCACCGGCACGTCAGCCGACACCGTGGACGCGTTCGGCTGAAACGGATGCTGCGGGATGACGCTGCCGTCGACGAGCGGCGAGAAGCCCTGCGTCATCTGATCGACGTTCATCTTCCGGACGACCTCGAAGTACGCGCCCATGATCTTGTCGAGCGGCAGCCGCTGCAGCTCGCGGACCTGCGTCTTCGACAAGCCGAGCGCCGACATCAGCTCGCGCGCGACCTGCGTGCCCTGGTTCGGCTCGACCAGCCGCAGGGTGGCTCCGCTCTCGATCGTGGCGCGATGAAACAGCCCTTTCGCCGACGGCATGGCCAGCAGCGTCGCCACCTTTCGGCCGCCACCCGACTGCCCGAAGATCATCACGGTGTTCGGATCGCCGCCGAACTCGGCGATGTTGCTGCGGACCCAGCGAAGCGCCGCGACGATGTCCATCATGCCGACGTCGCCCGACGCGGCGAACTCTTCGCCGCCGATCTCTTCGAGCGCGGTGAAGCCGAGCACGTTGAGACGATGGTTGATCGTGACGACCACCACATCACCTCGGCGCGCCAGATTGGCGCCCTCGGTGACCGGTGACGAGCCGGATCCCGAAGCAAAGCCGCCGCCGTGGCACCAGAACATCACCGGCCGCTTGCGTCCGTCCTTGATCGCCGGTGTCCAGATGTTCAGGACGAGGCAGTCCTCGCTCTCGGCGGGTAGCCCGGCCGCGGCAACGGCAATTGGCGAAGCGTTCCGCGTTCGTCCCGGCTCGGTCTGGGGGGCACTCGGTCCGTAGGCGAGCGCATCGCGCACGCCAGCCCACTTCGCGGGCGCCACCGGCGGCATGAATCGGTTCCTGCCCGTCGTGTTCGCGCCGTAGGGAATGCCCTTGAAGACTTTGACGCCTCCGAGGTCGGCGCCGCGCACCCTGCCGTAGGTGGTATCAGCGACGATGGCGTCCCCGCCCTGGGCGGCGAAGACGCGCGTGACGCTGGATGCGGCGATGACGAGCCCCGAGTGTTTCAGGAAGTCGCGACGGGATGAGGTCATTGCAGCCTCCTGCTTCCCGCGCGGGCTGAAGCCCGCGCGCTACGCGGTATCAGAGATCTTGCCCTGCAGGCACGCGAAGAAGCGATCCTGCATCATCTTCGAGACGTTACCGATCAATCGCTGGCCGAGTCGCGCGATCGGGCCGCCGGTCTCCACCTTGCCGCCGACGTCGACGATCGTCGTCGCGCCTTCGGGCCGAAACGTGATCGTCGCATTACCCTTGACGAAACCGGGCTTGCCCTGCCCTTCCACGGTCAGCCGATAAAACGAGTGCGGACTCTTGTCGCTGATCGTGACGGTGCCGTCGTAGGTGCCGGTGATCGCCGCCAGCGCAACGCTCAATCGGGCGCGATAGCGGTCCTCACCATCGGGCTCCAGTTGTTGACATCCAGGGATACACGAGGCGATGACCGCCGGATCCATCATGAGAGTCCAGACACGCTCGGGGGGTGCGTTGAAGGTGTAGGAGCCGGAGATGTCCATGGTCGCCTTGGCCGCGACGGAGCGGCGAGGGTGTTCAAGTGTAATGCGAGGTCGGCGAGGTTCGACAGCGTTCGCACAGCCAGGAAATCGTCGACGAACGGCAATGCGGCCTGGAGCCCTCGTGTGAGCGGGGCGTAGCCCACGGTTCCAATCAACGGGTTCAGCCAGATCAGCCGGTGGCAGGCGCGCTGCAGCCACGCCACCTGATCGCGCAGCTCGATCGGATCACCGCGATCCCAGCCGTCTGAAATCAGCAGAACGACCGGGCCGCCGCGGAGAACCCGCCGCGCCCAGTGGCGGCGGAAGTCGACGAGGGCGCCGCCAATCCGCGTTCCGCCCGACCAGTCGGGCACGGCACGCGCGACCGCGGTGATCGCCTGGTCGAGCCGGCGTCCGCGGAGCTGCAAGGTGATGCGAGTCAGACGCGTCGAGAACAGGAACACCTCGACGCGCCGATGGCGCCGCGACAAAGCGTGCATGAAATGGAGCAGCATCCGTGAGTACCGCTCCATCGACCCGCTCACATCGCACAGCAGCACGAGCGGACGCGTCCGTCTCCGTCGCCGACGGCGCGGCAAGACGACGACGTCGCCACCGGTGCGCAGGCTCTTCGCGAACGCGCGCCGGAGATCGATTCGCGAGCCGCGGCCGGCCACCCATCGTCGTGTCCGGCGCTCGCCCGGAGACCAGACCAGACGATCGAGCGCGGCGCGCGCGAGCGCGACTTCGTCCTGCGTGAACTCGGAGAAGTCCTTGTCGGCCAGCACATCGAGATCGCCGGCCGACGCCGCGCCTTGCCCAGTCCTCGCGGCTGCGTCTGGTGCGACGAGCTCCTTGTCGAACTCACGCCGTTGTTGAGACGGCTGAGTGGCCGGGCCTTGCTCTTGAGGCCCGGCGTCGTACAGGTCCGCGTCACCCGATCCGTCCGAAGAAACTGATCCAACGCGAATCCGTCCAAGCCAGAACGCGTCGAAGGCACGATCGAACAGCGGGATCTGATCGGCGCGATACACCAGCAGGGAGCGGCACGTGTAATAGACCTGGTCGCGCGAGCCGAGATCGACGTGCTGCAGGGCCTCCATCACGTCGAGCAGACGTCCGACGTGTACGTCGATCCCCACCCGGCGCAGCACGCGGCCGAACACGAGCAGATTGCGCGGAAGGTGCGACAACTGCACGTGCTCACTCTATCAACGCCCAACTCCCAATTCCCAACTCCCCCCAACGCCGTAAAACCAGCAATCCCCAAGGATCCGGCAAGGACTTCCCCACAGCCTGCTGGCGATACTCCGCACTCGATCTCAGGAGGCGGATATGACCAGAAAGCTCCTCACCCACTCCCTCGTCGTTCTCGTCGTCTGTGCCGCGACGACCGCGGGCGCGCGCGCCGACGAGGTCACGGACTGGAACCAGACCCTGTTCCGATCGGTTGTGATTGCGGGCACGTCGCCGCTCAACACGACTCGCGTGGCGGCGATGCTGCAGGCAGCCGTATTCGACGCGGTCAACGGCATCGACCGTCGTTACAGCCACATTCACGTTGCCCCGGCGGCTCCCGCCGGCGCCTCGCGCCGCGCCGCCGCGGTGCAGGCCGCGTACGTCATCCTCGGCAAGCATTACGGCACCGGCGGCCTGTTGACGCAGAATCAGCAGCCGGTCCTGAACGCCAGGCGCGATGTCGCGCTGGCGGTGATCGGCTTCGACGAATCGAGCGCGTCGATTGCGAGCGGGGTCGCGTGGGGCCAGCAGGTCGCCGACGCGATCTGGGCGTGGCGATCGACCGACGGTTTCAACACGGCCGCGCCGATCTTCGCCGGCGGGCCGGCGATCGGCCAGTGGCGTCCGACCCCGAACGCGCCCGGGGCTGGCGTCTCGGCGCTCGGCGCCGGCTATCCGCAGTTCTTCGCCGCGCCGACGTGGTCCGGCGCCGCATCGAACGCGTTCGATCCCGGTCCGCCGCCCGCCCTGGGGAGTGCGCGATATCTGGCCGACTACAACGAGACGAAGACGATGGGCAGTCAGACCAGCACGTTGCGTTCGGTCGATCAGACAATCGCGGCGCTGTTCTGGAACTCGAGCACGGCGGGCTATCTCTGGAACAACCTTGCCGTGTCTCTGATCGACGCACGGAATCGGGACAGGAAGGATGCCTCTCCTCGCAAC
>Ga0111539_10008811_pt1 | contig 12792 bp, 11 predicted proteins | sample RhiMethybrSRZTD1_FD_79667 | JGI IMG/M metagenome (GOLD analysis project Ga0111539, IMG submission 79667) | Populus rhizosphere microbial communities from Tennessee, USA - Rhizosphere MetaG P. TD hybrid SRZTD1 (version 2) (version 2) | ecosystem: Host-associated > Plants > Roots > Rhizosphere >...
CAGCAGGTGCGCGCCGTGAAAGGTCGCGAGCGCCAGCAGCAGCCGCGCCTTCTCACCGCCGGACAGGCTCTCTGCGCGTGTGTCCGCCTTGTCGACGCCGAAACCCAAGGCGCCGAGCCGCGCCCGGCGCTGCGCCTCAGTCGCCTCTGGCATCAGATCCAGCATGTGCTGATAGGGCGTCTTGCCCGCGGGCAGGTCCTCCATCTGGTGCTGGGCGAAGTAGCCGACCACCATCTTCGGCGAGCCGAAGCGATTGCCCGCCATCGGCACGAGGCGCCCGCCGAGCAGCTTGGCAAAAGTGCTCTTGCCGTTGCCGTTGGCGCCGAGCAGACCGATCCGGTCGTCGACGTCGAGCCGCAAATCGAGGCCCTGGAGCACCGGAACGTCCCCCACGTAACCGACCGATGCGCCCTCCAGACGTATCAGCGGGCTCGCCAGCGCCTTGGCAGGGTTGGGGATGGAGAACGGCGCCACCCGCTCCTCGATCTGCTCGGCGATGGGTTGCATGCGCGCCAGGGCCTTCATCCGGCTCTGGGCCTGCGCGGCCTTCGAGGCCTTGGCCTTGAACCGGGCAATGAACGCCTCGATGTGGCGGCGTTCGTCGTCCTGCTTCTTCTTGAGCTTGAGGTTCAGCCGCTGCTTCTCGCGCCGCGTTTCCTCGAAACGATCGTAGCCGCCCGTGTACAGCGTGAGCTTGCCGCGCTCCAGGTGCAGGATCGCCGTGACTGCGCGGTTCAGAAGCTCGCGGTCGTGGCTGACGATGAGCACAGTGTAGGGATAGTCCCGCAGGTAGTCCTCAAGCCAAACCGCGCCTTCGAGGTCGAGATAGTTGGTGGGCTCGTCCAGCAGCAGCAGGTCGGGCTCGGCAAACAGCATGGCCGCCAGCGCCACCCGCATGCGCCAGCCGCCCGAGAACTCAGCGCAGGGGCGTTGCTGCGCCGTCTCGTCGAAGCCGAGGCCGGCCAGGATGCGCGCCGCCCTCGCCGGGGCGGCATGCGCGCCGATGTGGTTCAGGCGCTCGTGGACGTCGGCGATACGCGCGGGATCGTGGGCGGTTGCAGCCTCCGCCAGCAGGCTGCTGCGCTCCTTGTCGGCGGCCAGCACGAAGTCGATCAGGCTGTCCGGCCCGCCGGGCGCCTCCTGCGCCACGGTGCCGATGCGCGTGGTGCGCGGCACGCGGATGCCGCCGTCGTCCGGCTGCAGTTCGCCGGTGATGAGGCGCAGCAGGGTGGTCTTGCCCGAGCCGTTGCGGCCGACAAGGCCCACCTTGTGCCCGGCCGGAATGCCGGCCGTGGCCTTGTCCAGGATCATCCGCCCTTCGATGCGGTAGGTCAGATCGTTGATATGCAGCATGGGCGCTGGCAATAGCCCATGCGAGCGCCCGTGTCATTGGGCGTAGATCATGTCAGCGCTGGTCGTATCAGTCGGTGCGTGGCGAGATGCTCGGATGAAGCCTGTGACGACAGGCGTAGGTTGTGTCGAGCGGAGCGAAGACACAACACAAGGTAGAGACTGGAGCGGCGTTGGGTCTGCGCTTCGCTTGACCCAACCTACGCCGGCGGCCCGCTCACCATCTCACTCGGTCCCCTTCGAGCGTGAAGGGTCGAGATGTGAGGAGCTGAGACGTCGTGCCGGCACCTCGCGCGGCGCAGCCTACGAAGAGACACTCAGGGCCTTGGCGAAGTTGGTGAAGAATTCGTCGGCAAGCTTCTTGGCGGTGCTGTCGATGAGGCGGCTGCCGAGCTGGGCGATCTTGCCGCCGACCTGGGCATCGACGTCGTAGCTGAGCTTGGTGCCGCCCCCCTCGGCATCCGTGAGGCGCACGTTGGCCCCGCCCTTGGCAAAGCCGGCAATGCCGCCCTCGCCCTGGCCGGAGATGCGGTAGCTGTTGGGCGGATCCATGTCCGTCAGATTGACCTTGCCCTTGAAGCGGGCGCTGACGGGGCCGATCTTGACCTTGGCTACGGCCTGCAGCTCCGTGTCGGAGAGTTTCTCCAGGCTCTCGCACCCGGGAATGGCGGCCTTGAGCGTCTCGGCATCGTTGAGCCGCGCCCACACCGTCGCCTTGTCCGCCGGCAGCACCCGTTCGCCCGACATCGTTACGGCCATGGCCTCACCCTTTCCGCGCGCGCCGTCCTCGCTCCCCGCCTGTCGAAGGACGCCGGCGCATGCCAGTCGTGGTTCAGCAAGCTCACCAGAGGGCGTGCAGATCAACCCGCCTTGACCACCGCGCGACGGGCCAGCACGCCGACAAGATGTGCGCGATAGTCGGCACCGCCGTGCATGTCGCTCATCATATCGGCGGCACTGGTTGCCACGCCTGCAAGCGCCTGCGCCGACCAGTCCTTGCCGAGCGCCGCCTCCATGCCCTTGTGGCGGAACACGCCGTTGCTGCCGGCACCTGTCACTGCCACGCGGACATCGTTGCCCGTCTTCGCCACGGCCACGCCGACCAGGGCATAGCGTGAGGCGGGGTTTGCGAACTTGACGTAGGCGAACTTGCCCGGAAGCGGGACGGAGATGCGCGTGATGATCTCGCCATCGCCCAGTGCGGTGGAGAACAGGCCCTTGAAGAAGTCGTTGGCCGCAATCTCGCGCTTGTTCGTGACGATCGTGGCGGCAAGCGCCAGCAGTGCCGCCGGATAGTCGGCGGCGGGGTCATTGTTGGCGACCGAACCGCCGATGGTGCCGCGATGGCGCACGTGCGGATCGCCGATGGCGCCCGCCACGTCGCACAGGCCAGGGATCGCCGAGCGCACCGCGGAGGAGTTCGCCACCTCGTCGTGCGTCGTCATGGCGCCGATCAGGAGGCCCGTAACCCTCTTCTCGATGCCCCGCAGCTCCGCGATCCGCCCGAGATCGATGAGGGCGGGGGGGTTGGCCAGCCGCTGCTTCATGGTGGGGATCAGCGTGTGGCCACCCGCCAGCAGCTTGGCCTCGCCGGTCAGGAGCTTAGCGGCGTCCGCGAGCGACTGCGGGCGGTGATACTGGAATGCGTACATGGAAGCCTCCTTATTCCGCGGCCATCTTGGCAGGCGCCTTCTGCGCCGCGCGCCAGACGGCGCTCGGGGTCGCCGGCATGGCGATCTGCTCGTGGCCCAGGGCGTCCGTGATGGCATTGATGACCGCCGCCGGCGCCGCAATCGCTCCGGCCTCGCCGCACCCCTTGATCCCCAGCGGGTTTGACGGGCAGGGCGTGCTGACCATGGCCACCTGGTAGGACGGCAGATCGCCGGCACGCGGCATGCAGTAGTCCATATAGCTGGCCGTGAGGAGCTGCCCCTCCTTGTTGTAGACGGCTCCCTCCAGCAGGGCCTGGCCGACGCCCTGGGCGATGCCGCCGTGCACCTGGCCTTCCACGATCATGGGATTCACGAGCGTGCCGAAGTCATCCACGGCGGTCCAGCGCTCGATGGTGGTGGCGCCGGTCTCTGGGTCGAGCTCCACTTCGCAGATGTGCACGCCCGACGGGAACGTGAAGTTGGTTGGGTCGAAGAAGGCACCTTCCTTCAGGCCGGGCTCCAGCTGTTGGCCCGAGAACTTGTGGGCGATGTAGGCCTGCAAAGCCACCTCGGGGAAAGTGAGCGTCTTGTTGGTAGCCGTGCTGGAGAAGATGCCGTCCTTGAAGTCGACGGTGGGCTCCGGCACCTCCAGCACGAAGCCCGCAACCTTCTTGGCCTTCACGATCACCTTGTCGATGGCCTGGTAGATGGCCGACATGCCGACGGCGCCGGAGCGCGAGCCGTAGGTGCCCATGCCGAACTGCACCTTGTCGGTGTCGCCGTGCACGACGGTGACTTGCTCGATCGGGATCCCGAGGCGCTGCGACACGAGCTGGGCGAAGGTGGTCTCGTGGCCCTGGCCGTGGCTGTGCGAGCCGGTCAGGACCTCGACCGAGCCCGTCGGGTTGACGCGGACCTCCGCCGACTCCCACAGGCCGACGCCCGCGCCCAGCGATCCGACCGCCTGGCTCGGAGCGATGCCGCAGGCTTCGATGTAGGCCGAGAAGCCCAGGCCCCGCTTCTTGCCGTTCTTCGTGCTCGCCGCCTTGCGCGCGGCAAGGCCCTTGTAGTCGGCAAGCTCCAGCGCCTTGTCGAGGCAGGCCGCGTAGTCGCCGGCGTCGTAGGCCATGATGACCGGCGTCTGGTGCGGGAACGACTTGATGAAGTTCTGCCGCCGGAACTCGGCCGGGTCACGCCCTGTCTCGCGGGCCGCAACTTCCACCAGCCGCTCGACGACGAACGTCGCCTCCGGCCGGCCGGCACCGCGATACGCATCAACTGGCGCAGTGTTGGTGTAGACGCCGTCGACCTCGCAGTAGATGGCGGGGATGTCGTACTGCCCCGACAGGAGCGGCGCGTAGAGGTAGGTCGGCACCGAGGAGGCAAAGGTCGAGAGATAGCCGCCAAGGTTGGCCTTCGTGCTGGCCCTGAGCGCCAGGATCTTCCCGCTCGCATCCACGGCCAGCTCGGCTGTCGTCACGTGATCGCGGCCATGCGCGTCCGCAAGGAAGGACTCGGTGCGGTCGGCAACCCACTTCACGGGACGGCCGACCTTCCTGGACGCCCACAGGCACACCGTCTCTTCGGCATAGATGAAAATCTTGGAGCCGAAGCCGCCGCCCACGTCGGGTGCGATTACGCGCAGCTTGTGCTCAGGAGCTATGCCGATGAAAGCCGCCAGCACCAGGCGCGCGACGTGCGGGTTCTGGCTGGTGGTCCAGAGCGTGAAGCTTTCCTGGCCCGAGTCGTACTCGCCGATCGCTGCGCGCGGCTCGATGGCGTTGGGAATGAGCCTGTTGTTTGTGAGCTCGATCTTCGTCACATGCTTGGCGGCGGCGAACGCGGCGTCGACCTTGGCCTTGTCGCCGAGATGCCACTGGTAGACCGTGTTGCTGGGGGCCTCGGCGTGAATTTGCGGCTGGCCCGCACTCTGCGTCGTGGCCGGATCGACCGCAGCAGGCAGCACCTCGTAGTCGACTGTCACCTTCTCGGCCGCATCCCTGGCCTGCGCCAGCGTCTCTGCAATGACGACGGCCACGTGATCGCCGACGTAGCGCACCTTGCCCTGCGCCAGCACGGGATGCGGGCCCATCTTCATCTGCGAGCCGTCCTTGGACAGGATCATCCAGCCGCAGATGAGATTGCCGACCTTGTCCTTGGCGACGTCCTCGCCAGTGAAGGCGCCGATGCAGCCGGGGGACGCCAGGGCGCCCGACACGTCCACCTTCTTCAGCGCCGCATGGGCATGCGGCGAGCGCACGAACACGGCCCAGGCCTGCCCGGGGCGGGTGATGTCGTCGGTGTATTGGCCCTTGCCGGTGATGAAGCGCTGATCTTCCTTGCGCCGTACGGGCGCCCCGATGCCGGTTGCCGTCACGGGTTTCCTCCTGTTGCGTTCATTGCTGGACGTCAGTCCTGCGCTTTGGTCTCGCCCTCGTCCTGGGCTCGTCGAAGGACGGCTTTTCGTCCGGCCCGCGCGTTGTCCGACAAGCTCACCACGAGGTTTCCAGCGCGCGCCGCGTCACGGACGCGCCGGCGATCTCATTCGGCGGCCTGCCGCATGCCGCCCATGGCGGCTGCGCCCGCTTTCACGGCGGCGACGATGTTGTGGTAACCCGTACAGCGGCAGAGGTTGCCCTCCAGGCCCTCACGGATGGTGTGCTCGTCGAGGTTGCCACCCTTCTTCTGCGCCAGGTCGACGGCAGCCATGATCATGCCCGGTGTGCAGAAGCCGCACTGCAGGCCGTGATGCTGACGGAAGGCTTCCTGCATGGGATGCAGCGCGCCGTCCTTCGCCAGGCCCTCGATGGTCGTCACGCTGGCGCCGTCGCAGGATTGGGCGAGCACGGTGCACGACTTCACCGCGCGACCGTCGAGATGCACGACGCACGCGCCGCACTGGCTGGTGTCGCAACCCACGTGCGTGCCCGTGAGCCGCAGGTGCTCGCGCAGGAAATGCACGAGCAGGGTCCTGGGATCGACATTCTCGGCGGCGACGGCCTTGCCATTCACCGTCATGGACAGTTTCGTCATGCTGCTCTCCAGGGGCTTGATCGGGGGCTCGGGCGATGCTCGGACCGGCACCTCGGCGGACGGTGCCGGGGCCTTCCCCTTGCGGAACAGGGAAAACATGGGTGGCGCCTCCTCTGCACGGCCGGGGACCGGCCACGCGTGTTCTTCCGCTTTTTGATTAGTCTGGTTCTCGATTACGCCACAGCTGCAGCATTTGCGCAATCGCGACGCGCCAGTTCGCCGGCGATCGGTCGGGTTGCGCCATGGCGCACCATCCGCAGCCGACGACACAATGCAAAACTCCCCTGCCCAGCCGGGAGCAGGGGAGTCGCAATCGAGAGCGGCGCGGCAGCGGCCCTGCGGCAAGCAGCCCGCAGGATGCCGGCGCTGCTAAGGCGGTCTAGACGAGAAGGCGGGCGAGGATCACGACGATGATGGCGCCAATGGCGGCGATCACGATCTGATCGACCCATTCATTGCCGAGGTTCAACTTCCAGCCGGCCATATTGAAGACAAAGCCGCCGACGACCGCGCCGATCAGGCCCGTGATGAGATAGCGCAGCAGTCCACCGCCACCTCCGACCACGACGCTGGCGAGCCAACCCGCGACGATACCGATTAGTGCCCAGACGATGAGCTGCTGCGCGTTGAAGTTCATGGCATTCTCCCCTGGCTAGGCCAGCCGGAGCAACGCTCGGACGCTCACGGCTCCGGCGAGTTGCAGGGAATCTGACCGACTCGCCGCAATTCGTCGAGCCCTAACGATCTCGCAACGCAGCAAGTGGTCGCAGCACCGGCCAAGCGGCCAGCACCGGCGCGACGGTCACAATGTGATGGGTACCCCGGCTATCGCCGCCCGCATCACACATGGATGACGCGTCCGAAGGCGTCGAGCACGCTCTCGTGCATCATCTCGGACAGCGTGGGGTGCGGGAAGACCGTGCGCATCAGGTCCTCCTCGGTCGTTTCGAGCTGCATGGCGATGACGAACCCCTGGATCAACTCCGTCACCTCGGCGCCGACCATATGCGCACCCAGGAGTTGACCGGTCTTCGCGTCGAAGATGGTCTTCACCAGGCCCTGGTCCTCCCCGAGCGCGATGGCCTTGCCGTTGCCCGCGAAGGGGAACCGCCCGATCTTCACCTCGCGGCCCTGCTCCTTCGCCGCCTTCTCGGTGAGGCCGACGCTCGCGATCTGCGGATTGCAGTAGGTGCAGCCGGGGATTTTCAGCTTGTCGAGCGGATGCGCATCGAGCCCCTTGATCGCCTCGACGCAGACGACGCCCTCGTGCTCCGCCTTGTGCGCGAGCATCGGAGGTCCGGCCACGTCGCCGATGGCATAGATGCCGGGCACGCTTGTGCGGCCGAGGCCGTCCGTGACGATGGCGCCGCGGTCGGTTTTCACTCCGAGCTTCTCGAGCCCGAGGTTCTCGATGTTGCCGACCACGCCGACTGCCGAAATGACGCGCTCGACGCTGAGCGTCTGAATGCCGCCCTTGCCGTCGTCGATGGTGGCGGTGACGCCGTCGGCTTTCTTGTCGAGCTTGACCACCTTGGCGCCGGTCAGAATCTTGATGCCCTGCCGCTCGAAGCTCTTGCGCGCAAAGGCCGCGATCTCGGCGTCCTCGACGGGCAGGATCTGCGGCAGCACCTCCACGACGGTCACGGCCGCGCCCAGCGTGCGGTAGAACGAGGCGAACTCTATGCCGATGGCGCCGGAGCCGACTACGAGCAGCGACTTCGGAATCGCGGACGGCACCATCGCCTCGAAGTAGGTCCACACCTGCTTCTTGTCGGGCTCCAGCCCCGGCAGGACCCGCGGACGCGCCCCGGTTGCGACGATGATGTGCTTGGCCTGGTAGGTCCCCGGCCCCAAAGCGCCTTTCGGAGCTTCACTTTTGGACGCCTTGACGGCGACCCTGCCCGGCGCCTCCAGGCTCGCCTCGCCCCAGATCACGGCAATCTTGTTCTTCTTCATCAAGAAGGTGACGCCGCTGTTGAGGCGCGAAGCCACCTTGCGCGAGCGCTCCACCACGGCCTTGGCATCGAAACCGACATGCTCCACCGTCAGGCCGAAATCCTTGGCGTGCTGCAGGTTGTGGAACACCTCGGCCGAGCGCAGCAGCGCTTTCGTGGGGATGCAGCCCCAGTTGAGGCAGATGCCGCCGAGATAGTCGCGCTCGATGGTCGCGGTCTTGAAGCCGAGCTGACTCGCGCGAATGGCCGTCACGTACCCACCGGGTCCCGAGCCGATGACGATGATGTCGAAACTCTGATCTGCCATGGGGGATGTCGCTCTCGTCGCGGCGCCCGACCCAGGCACCATAAGGCCCCGGGCGGTACGCCTCGGGGCCCGTTCATTCAAGCCAATTCAGCAGCTTTGCGCAAAGCCGTCGGTGCCGCGGTCGCCTTCAGGCGTGGCAGCGCGCTCCAAGGTATTGGTTGAGCAGCGAGTTGTAGCGGTCGACGTCGGCCCTGTCCTTGGGCGACAGCTTCTTGCCCTGGCTTGCGGCCTCGACTTTTGCCTGGGTCCCCTTGCGGTCCAGCGAATCCAGCTCTTGGCGAACCGATCCGCAGCTTTGTCCGACCGCCAGCGGCGTGGCGCCGGGATCGCCGCCGAAACCATCGCCGTCCGCGCATGCACCGAGCGCGGCAACCGCGGCCGCAGCAGCCAAATGCCTGAGCGCACTCGACACGTTCCGGCCCACCGATTGTCTCCTCGTCTCCCTCCGCACCCCGTCACCTTACGAAACATACGGCCGCGATATTTTCAACAGCGCGACGCCGTACTGTGACACGATTACCGCAGCACAAGCTTGCGGCGAAGCATGGCAATGCAATGGCAAAAAGCGACCGCGCCGAACGGCAGCGTCGGCGCGGTCGCACAATGTCTGGGGCATCAGTTCTGGGACTGCGGTCGCGCCGCAGCGGTCGGCTTCGGCGTAGCCCTGGCTGTTGCTGCCGGCGGCGCGGGCTCCGGTGCGGATGCGACGGGATCCGGCATGATCGGCGAGCAGCGCAGCTGGAAATCCGCGTTGGCCTTTGTCAGCTGATCCGCCTTGGAGAGGTCTGACTGCGTCATCTTGTATTTCTTGGCTGCAGCCTTCTCGATCTTGTCGCCGACGCCTTCCTTGCGAAGGCCGTCGATGCGGGTCGCCAGAGCGATGCACTGCGGATCGGAGCGGGAATCGCTGCTGGCCTGGGTGCCGAGCGCACCGGTTGTGAACAAGCCGTCGCTTCCATCGGCGGCGCACCCCGCCAACCCGACGACGCCGGCGACAAGCAATACCCTCGCGCTCGCACGCATGGTGGGAAACATGGCAACACCCCCGAGGTGATTATTTGGTCGTAACGGGTACGCCGAACGACTGCATTCTTCTTCTTCTTCCGATTCTTAGTCCTGAAATCAGGCACCGGCAAGCCGAGGGCAAGCGATTCCGGGGGAGTTCCAAATACGCAGGGCCCGAATCTGTGGACGGTGGGCCTCAGTGCCCATGGCGCCACAGCACGAGAAAATCCACAAAATTTGCAGACTTGCGGCTCAAGCAAGCATCCGCACCGGCTCCTCGACCAGCATCTTGAAGGCGCCGAGAAGCTCGGCACCCACCGCCCCGTCCACGACGCGATGATCGCCCGAGAGCGTGCAGGACATGACGGTTGCGAGTTCGACCTTGTCGCCGCCTGCTATGGGGCGTCGTTCCCCGGCCCCGATCGCCAGGATGGTAGCATGCGGGGGATTGATCACGGCCTCGAAACTCTTGATCCCGTACATGCCGAGGTTCGAGATGGAGGTCGTGCCGCCCTGGTACTCGTGCGGGGCCAGCCGGCGCTTGCGCGCACGCTCGGCCAAATCCTTCATTTCGTTGGATATCTCGGACAGCGACTTCATGTCGGCGTGGCGGATGACGGGTGTGAAGAGACCGCCTTCGACGGCCACTGCGACACCGACGTCCGAATACTTGTGGCGCAGCGTGCCGGCGTCGGTCCACGTCACGTTGGCGGCCGGCACCTGGGCCAGGGCCAGCGCCAATGCCTTGATGAGGAAGTCGTTGACCGAGAGCTTGTAGGCGCGGGGCCCCTCCTTCGGTGCCGTGGCGTTCATCCGCTCGCGCGCACGCAGGAGCTCGTCGAGCCGGCAATCGACCGTAAGATAGAAGTGGGGGATCGTCTGCTTCGACAAGGTCAGGCGCTGGGCGATGACCTTGCGCATGCCGTCGTGGGGAAGGACCTCGTAAGAGCCTTTTTCGTAGAGGGCGAGGATCTTGTCATCCGGCATGGGTTGGGCGAGTGCCGGCGCAATGGCCGTGCCGCGGCGCGCCGGCTGCAGCGCCACCACGCCGCCGTCCCGCAGAGCCGCCTCCACATCGCGCCGGATGATGCGGCCGCGCGGGCCAGAGCCTCTGAGCGAAGCAACCTCGACGTTGAACTCGCGGGCGAGCCGTCGCGCCAATGGAGAAGCAAAGATTCGCCCGTGTCCATTGACTGCCGCCGGCGGCGCTGCGGTGGCACGCGCCATGCCGGGACCTCTCTCTCCCTTTGCGGGGGAGGGCTGCGGTGGGGGGGAAACCTGCCGGTCGCGCTGTGCCACCGCCCCTCTTCCGTCCCCGCCAGGGGGAGGGGAAGCGGTCGGTGCACGTGCGGAGCCTGAGGCCGTGGCACCCGACGCGCGTGCGGGCGCTGGCTTGGGCGCAGCGGTCGGCTTGGATGCAGCGGGCGCCGCCGCGGTCTCGCCCTCCGCCAGCAGCACGGCGATCGGGGTGTTCACCTTAACGCCCTCCGTCCCCTCCGCGATCAACAGCTGCGAAACCTTGCCTTCGTCGACCGCCTCAACCTCCATGGTCGCCTTGTCGGTCTCGATTTCGGCGATGACATCACCGGCCTTGACGCTCTGGCCTTCCTTAATGAGCCATTTGGCGAGCTTACCCTCCTCCATCGTGGGCGACAGCGCGGGCATCAGGATTTCGGTCGGCATGCTCTGCTTCTCTTGGGCGTAGGTTGGGTCAAGCCAAGCGCCGACCCAACACCGGCTGCGGTCTCATTCTTGTGTCGGGTGATCCCCCGGCCTTCGCGGGGGTCGACCCAACCTGCAAATTCATCTGTACACGATCTCCGTCGGCGTCCACTTGGCCATGCGGCGCGCAATGCGCGCCTCCGGCGTCTCGCCCTCATACACAACCGCCTCCGCCTTGCGATCCTTGAACCCGGGAACGGCAAGGCCGCGCACATTGAGCACGGACCACACCTTGCCGCCGTCCTCCAGCATGACCCCGGCGTACATGCCGCAGCGGGCGCAGATGAGGCTTGTGCCCGTGCGGGTGGCGAACTGATAACGCGTCAGCGCGGCGCGCTCGATCTCGAATGTTGCCTTGCCCGCGGGGTCGCTCACGGTCATGGCGCCATGCCGCGTGCAGAAGCCGCACTGGCAGGCCCTGACCTGCAGCTCTGCCGCCGGCTTGGTCGCCGCAAGCGTGCCGCGGATCGCGCCGCAATGGCAGGTACCGGAAAGAATGACCCGCTCAGTCATCGGTTTGTCCCTCCTTTGACTGGTGCGGCCAGCGATAGAGGAATGTGAGATAGCCGAGCGCCAGATAGACGAAGATCGCCACGCTCCAGCCGATGCCGACGCCGATCTGCTGCTGCGTGACAGGCAGCGTCTCGGCCAGGGCGGCCCCCAGCGGGTTGCGCACCTCGCGCAGGCTGAAGGCGGGAGCCGGCAGTCTGTCCCAGGCCGCAAAGAGCCCGTTCTGCATGGTTTGGATCACCGCCACCGACCCCCCGAGGAATACGAGGCCCAGCGACAGCAGCACGAAGGCCAGCAGCCGCAGCGCCAGCGGCGCGCGGTTGAGGAACAGATAGAGCGCGGCCAGATAGGCCGACACCATCGTGAAGAACAGCGAGAAGATGGTGATGACGGAGCCGATGGCGTTGAACAGCCCCTGCAGAATCTCCGCTTCGGTCACACCCGGGGCTCCGCATCGTCACGCGTAACACACGCTCTTCGCCGCATCGACCACCTGCGCCGGGCTCGGAAGTGCGAGGCGCTCGAGGTTGGCGGCATACGGCATCGGCACATCGGCGCCAGACACCTTGGCCGGCGGCGCGTCGAGATAGTCGAAGGCTTGGATCGCAACCTGCGCGCAGACCTCCGAGCCTACCGAGCACACCGGCCAGGCCTCCTCCACCGTGACGAGCCGGTTGGTCTTCTTGACGGACTCCACGATGGTAGGCAGGTCGAGCGGCCGGAGCGTGCGCAGGTCGATCACCTCGGCCTCGATGCCCTCCCTGGCGAGCTGCTCGGCAGCTTCCAGCGCATGCACCATCCCGCGCGCGAACGACACGATGGTCACATGGTCGCCGGCTCGCGCGATGCGCGCCTTGCCGATCGGCACCAGCCACTCGCCTTTCGGCACCGGGCCCGAGGAGCCGTAGAGCACCTCGTTCTCGAGAACCAGCACGGGGTTGGGGTCGCGTATGGCGGACTTCAACAGGCCCTTGGCGTCAGCCGCATTGGAGGGCGCCACGACCTTGAGGCCGGGAACATGCGCATACCAGGCCGAGTAGCACTGGCTGTGCTGGGCGGCGACGCGGGCGGCAGCGCCGTTAGGTCCGCGGAATACGATGGGGCAGCCGAGTTGCCCGCCCGACATGTAGAGCGTCTTGGCCGCGGAGTTGACGATCTGGTCGATCGCCTGCATGGCGAAGTTCCAGGTCATGAACTCAACGATCGGCCTCAGCCCCGCGAAGGCGGCGCCGACGCCGATGCCGGCAAACCCCTGCTC
>Ga0111539_10008814_pt1 | contig 12789 bp, 10 predicted proteins | sample RhiMethybrSRZTD1_FD_79667 | JGI IMG/M metagenome (GOLD analysis project Ga0111539, IMG submission 79667) | Populus rhizosphere microbial communities from Tennessee, USA - Rhizosphere MetaG P. TD hybrid SRZTD1 (version 2) (version 2) | ecosystem: Host-associated > Plants > Roots > Rhizosphere >...
CCGAATCTCTCTGTTCGGTCTCACGGGAACTAAGTGCTGCCAGAGCAGCAATCAGCTGGATGCCACCCTGGCAGGTAACAATTCGCGTCAGCGTCTTCGGTTGTTTCATGAGCCTAGGCAATGCTGATTCGTGAGGCCACACCCTTAAGGACCTTCTTCAGCGGCGCTGCCAGCTGCCTCACCAGACTTCGCTGGGGCTTAGAGTTCCCATCCAACAAGTCGCGCCTGATGTAGGACCTGAGCATGCTCAACCTTACATCTTCTGCTGTGACGTACCCTTCGGCCAGGGCCTTATTAAAATAGCCGAACCACAGCTCTCCATAAGGATGATCTGGGTATTTCCAGGGCTGCATATAGAGGTTGGTGTAATGAATTAACTTCGTCCGGCTGTCTCTCTGGTCGAACATGTTCCATGCAGTATCGAGCTGCCCGACCTTGTACGGGTGGTACGCCAGGAAACGAGAACTCATCCACGAAAAGTCGGACATCGAATACAGGCCGGCGTCGATTTCATCGACGACTCTTTCCAGGTCGAACCTGCATCTGTGACAGTCAATCAGCATGACGCTTAATCCCCAAAGCACTTCATCCGGATTGATGTCGCGTCGTGCCAGGAAATCCGCATCGCCCATGGGAGTCTCAAAAAGTTCCCCGATATCGGAAAGGCATACTGTGTCTGAATCGATATAAATTGCGCGTCCCTGATAATTACAGAGCTCAGGAATCAAGAACCGATACAGACTGAATTCGGTAATATTTTGGTACTTCACCTTCAACGACATGGGCGCAAGAAATGGTTCGCCACCATTTAGCTGAACCGAATTATGCGTACCGTTAAAGACATAAATATCGAGCTCTCTTCTGGAATTCTTACGAAGAGAATAGATCGCAGTGTTGCGTTCGATTCGGCTTGCCTCGCCGGAGCCAATGAAAACTCTGATTCTGTCTTGACTGTTCACTGTTCTTTACACTCTGAGCACTGTGATTTCCCGAAAGACATTCAATGATCGCTGGGTCGTGTGACAATACGGGAATATTGGTGCTTGCAGTATGCTGTGTTAACGAGGGGTGAATTCATGTCAGGCATTCTGAAGCAAACGATCCGAAGCGGCGTTCGCAATCTATTTGGGATTGATTTAGTGCGCGCCAGCGCGACCGTTCCTTTTGATGATGGCTGGGCAGAGGAGCGGCAATACTGGTTGAACACCATGCGCAGCTTTTACCAAACCAGGTATGGCCTGGACTTGCACGCTTCTCAAACCGATCCGTCCCTGGTGCCCTCTCTCGAGAACGTCGTCAAGATACAAGGGTCCAACAAAGCAGACCCTGATGCATTTTTCGCTTCCGGTTACCGAACGGCTCTCGCTTATCAGACTGAGCTGTGGGATTACGACTCTCCTGCCAATCGAATGCAAAACATCCTGGAAATGGGCGTAGGCCTGGGACGTCTGATTATTCATTATTTTCCGTTCAAGGCTGATCTGTACGGGTGTGATGTGACTCCCGAAGTGATTGAATGGACTCGTACAAAACTGGGCCATCGCGTGCAGATCGACATCACAAACGTCGAACCGCCACTGCCATACGCCGACGGCTTATTCGATTTCGTTTACGCCAACTCTGTGTTTACTCACGTTCCATGTCAGTTGCTGGACGCCTGGGCGGACGAACTGCGGCGGATTATCCGACCAGGAGGATTTCTGATTTTTAGCGTGCTGGATCCGAACCATTACCTGCGGGACCTCACCTATCGAGAGTTCCATCAGAGCTATCAATCCGTAGGATGTCGCGACTGGAACAGGGATCAGGGAGTATTGATGCTCACGTACTTAAGTCGAGACTCGTTATTCAAAACCTGGGGCAAGTACTTCCGAGTGCTCGAGCTGAGACCGCAGTACCGCGACCAAAGTCACTTGATTTGTCAGCGGGCAGCCTGAAACGTCAAATCTAAAGCCCGCTGCGCACCAGATCATGCAGCCGTAACAGCCCAATCGAGCGTCCGTCGCTCTCAATTACAGGCAATACGGAGATCTGCGAAGGGCGATTCTCCATTAACTGTAGAGCAGTGTACGCCAGTTCGTTTGGCCTGATGGTAACAGGATTCGAGGTCATGAATCTTTCGGCCTTCAAGCTTGCGAGTTCGGCTACATTGCTGTTCTGAATAGCACGCCTGAGATCGCCGTCCGTAATAATTCCTGCCAGCGAGCCTTTGTCGTTCACGACGTTGACGGCACCCAACCCTCCGCGAGTAATAGCTGACACTACCTCGAGCCATGAGGCAGCGGGCGAAACCGTGGGATTGTCCGCGCCGGAACGCATCAAATCTGCAACCTTGAGCGTCAGTCGTTTCCCGAGCCTTCCGGCCGGGTGATTAAGGGCGAAGTCTTCTGGCGTCAGTCGCTTGATTTGCATCACGGTCAACGCCAAAGCGTCACCGATTGCTAAAGCCACGGTCGTGCTCGCCGTGGGGGCCAAATTGAACGGACACGTCTCCTGATCGACGGACGCGTCCAGTACTGCATCGGCGTTGCGCGCGACGGTCGAATTTGTGTTGCCGACGACTGCAATCAGCGGAACCTTGCGATGCTTGAGGTATGGCAACATCGCGAGGATTTCATCGGTTTCGCCGCTGTTGCTTAGCAGGACGATTACGTCTGACGAATCCACAATTCCCAAATCTCCGTGAAGGGCATCGGACGGATGCAGGAACACGGCCCGGGTCCCCGTGCTCGTTAGTGTCGCCGCTACCTTGCGAGCGATAAAACCGGATTTTCCGATTCCGGTGACAATCACCTTGCTACGACATTCGACGAGCAGCTTGACGGCGCGCTCGATCTGCAGGGGTTGAAGTCGCCGGGCGGCACGCTCAATAGTGGCAGCCTCATGTTTGAGCAGCTCAGAAAACTGAGAGAGATAGTTGTCCATCGGCCTTGACGTTAATCAAACTTTTCTTAGCCGGTGAATGATCTTTGCCGGCGTTGCCCTTCTTACCCTGTTTAGGTTCATTCCGATCGAATCTCTGACAGCGAGCAGCCGCGCCAACAGTTGCCCGCGACACAAACCCAGTGAAAACAGCTTTTCTGTCCTCCTCAGATAGTTAAGCATCTCCGCGCCGTGGCGTTCACCTTCGAGTGTGGCAGGTGACGTCAGCGAATCATGGAAAGCCGCCGCCGGAACGAACTCCACCCACAGTTCCGGCATCAGTGACCAGGGTGTCGGGATATTTGCATCAGGCTTCAGCCGGCGGAGGTCAAAGCCCGCCCGAACGGCCAAACGGCGTAATCCCTCAAACGAGAAATTGTATTTGTGAGCGATGTGCAGAAAGACGAGCAGGTCGCCGGCGAGAAAGCTGGATCGATCGATGCGGCTGACATCGGGGACGATCACAATAATCCTGCCGCCCGGTGCAAGTTGATTGCGGCACTCCCGCAACAACTCGAAAGGCCGGTTGACGTGCTCAAAGACATGGTGAAGATAAACCAGGTCCGCTGCTGGCCCGCCCTGATTGTCCTTAAGCGATCCTTGGTAGAGATCAGTCAGTCCCCTGCTTTTTCCGGCGGCGATCAATTCCCCACTGTAATCACAGCCAGTTATTCGATAGCCATTCTTCTGGAAAACGTCGAGCGCACCGCCGGCTCCACAACCGAGTTCACAGACTCGGCTCCCGGGCCTCAGCCAGTCTTTTGTCAGGGCGAGGATCTTTTCTCCATACGTGCTTTGCCTTTGGAAGTAGCTCTCAACATCCGTTACTCTCGCATACATTTGTTGAAAGCAGCGACCATAAAAATCTTCCAGGCTCTGGGAGTCCAAATAGGGATCAATACGAATGGTGCCGCATGCTGTACATAGAACGAAATTCAGAAACAGCCCATATCGATCAATGTCTGAAATGACTATTCCGGTCGCTTCGCCACACGGACAGTCGGATCTTTCAAGCTTGTATGTCCCGGCTAGCAGCCTGGATTTGACCTCAGCTATTAACGGCAGTTGAGATGGCTGAAGATTTTTTGGCTTGAATGATCCTTCCGCCGAGAAGCGAGCCGAAATCAGACTCTTTTGATCGGATAACGAAGCTGCGGCCAAACCTATCCAACTTTCTCAATATTTATCGTCAAAGTTTTTCTCATCAGCTTTGGATCGCTCGCCTTCATCGGCCGCACACCGTGCAGTGAATTGAACGTCTTTATAAAAATCACGCAGTTGTTCGGCGCGTATTCGAATGTCGCGAGCGTCTCGACATCGTGAAATTCCAAATATCTGTTTTTGTAGTTGTAATTATTCTTTATGTCTCTTGGTTTCAGAACCTCTGTGCCGCCGCCGAATGATGGACTCCATTCGCCTCGCAGCAGGATCGCGATTACCAGGGTGATAATCTTCTGCGGACCATCCGTGTGGGGTTTGATGAATCCGCCATCGGCCGGCAACATTGAGAACTCAAATCTCGCGCTGAGGCCTGATCGCGTGTGGTGCAGCCGGCGCAGTCTTAGTTTCTCCAACACTGAATGTCCCACGTCACCATTTCCGTGGACTCGAGGTACATCCAGATCAATGTTGTGATGGCAGAGCATCGCGAGTATCTCGTCCGGGAATTCTTCTCTTTTGATCCATTTGTGAAAGTCGCGCCAGGGCCCGTTGGATCGTACAAATTCATGATACGCATCCGGATTGTTCAATTCGGAAAGCGAATATTTGTTGCCGTGCAAGGGCATGAAGTTAAAAAGGTCCTGCGGCGGGAAGGAATTTACCAGTTCATCGTAGAAACTGCTTTCAAAAACATCACGAGCTGCCCCGATGGGGTAAGGTTCGTAAATGAAATCTGCATTCTTAAATGACAACATGGCGCGGAAACATCCTTCTGACGCGAGTAACCGACATTGGAGAATTTCGCACAAACGGTCGCTATTGGCGGCCGTAATCCTTCATGGGCTTTTCCGGATGAAGACACAATTCAGCATTCCGGGCGTCCACCTCTTGTGCTGGGAATCCAGCGCAAAGCCTTTCCCGGCGAGCAAGTCGACAATCTCCTGTTGCCGCTGACCTTCTTCCAATTCAACAACCAGGCTCCGGAGCGACAAATCTGAAAGCGCGCCTTGCGCGCCTTGCAGCACTGCTTTCTCAATTCCGTCCACGTCGATCTTGATATGAGTCGGACCTGGTATCTTGAATTGATCGATCAAATCATCGAGCCGGTAGCTCAAAACGCTTTGGGTCAAAACCGGCGTGAACCTGTCGCCTTTGTAATCGATGGCCTCACCGAGTGTATGCAGCGAGCCACCCGTTTCCAGATCGTGATACTTGAATTCACCGATATTTGTCTTATCCGAGAGTGCCAGCGAAAGCGGAAATACCGCCTCCTGGCAACCGTTGAGAGAGATGTTCCGGCATAGTTGGCTGAAGTTTAAGAACGCCGGCTCAAACGCATATACTTTTACGGCGCCTGCGAAGCACTTGGCGGCCACCAGCGAATAAACGCCGACGTTAGCACCAACGTCATAAAGGACGTCGCCCGGCTTCATGGAGTCTTCGATCCACTGAACGGTGTCAGGCTCCTTCCGGCACGAATGAAGACGCGTCTCGTACTCGGTCAACGAATCCACATGCAGGTAAATGGGGTGTCGGGCATAATCCATTCTCCCCGTGACCTTGATTCCATTTCGAAGTTCGAGCAAATCTCGCTCGCTTAATGCGCTTTGTTCGATCAACCGCATCATCGAAAGCAAGGGACCCTTTTTCCGCGAGTTCACGCGGCGGCGCAATCTGGCCACCGACTCGTATTGTTCCTCCGGCAATAAGGCTCTGAGCAGCTTCTTCATTCGCTCGTTTAGTACAGTCACTTCTTAATCATGACGCCATTTCCTGTCGTCAAAGCGACCGGCGTGACCAAGTGATATAGCTGACAGAATTCATCGACAGCCTTTCGCGCACCAGGCCAGCGAGGAATAGCATATTCGTCTATTACGATTACCCCACCTTTCACCATGCGCGGGTAAAAGTACTCGACGGATCCTTTGATCGGTTCATACAAGTCGAGATCGAGATGAACAAATTTGTAATTCTTCTCAGGAATGCCGGTGAAGCTTTCGGGAATCCATCCGCGATGATATTCAATTTGAGGGAAATCCCGGAGCGTGGCTTTGACCACTTCGAGGCTTCCGTGGAAAGCGCCTGGTTTTTTGTATTCGGAATGGATTGCTTCATCGGCTTCCGCCGAGACGAGATCTTGTTCTCGAAGCTGGCTCAATCCCTGGAAGGAATCGAAGATATGATAGCCACGCCCATCAAAATCCGGGCAGGCCAACCGAAGATAACTGCAAAACAAGTAAGACGATAGTCCCTGAAAGGCTCCGCACTCTGCCACCTCTCCGTCGAGGTCTAAGGTGTAACCCAGAAACTGGACAGCGTTATACAGTCGCTGGTGCACAACTTCCGGATCATGTGTGCTTGCGCTTGCTTTGACACCCTTGCGGAAAATTGACTTAAACGTTTCATCAATCTCGAAGCCAAAGTTGGATGAGGCCGTCGTACCGGGCGTCGCCGAGCTCAGTTTTCTCAAATCCAACCCCACTGCCGCAAGAATCTTTTTAGCTGCTCGCTTAGGCTGATTCATGTGATTTGGTGTACTGCTCGTCGCCAATCAACTATTCGATACTTTCCACCGACGTGGCTGGTAGAACAGATTTTGTTCATTGGTGCCGTTCGAACTTACCTGGAAACGAAACGACTCCAGGACGTCGAGCGTCTCAACAGCTTTGTGAAGCACGACAATCTTGGCGTCATATAAGCCCGCTGCTAATCCACAGTATGGCAATTCGAGCTGTAGTTCTACCTCGCCCGTTTTGACGCTCATGGGCTGATTGTCATATTGGCTGCTCAGGTAAAGAACTCGCTCGTTTTCCAACGACATGTTCGATACAGCGACAATCAAGTTGATGTCGTTCATTTCCTTATGTGCTTTGCAGCGCACACATACTGACGCCGGCTTTCCGGACTGGGGAGCTGCCAACATCGCTCCGCGCTCGTCCCTGAAGCAGACGCCGGTGATGTCCATGCCTGAACTTTCTGCGGGCGATTTTTCCGAGATTGCCAGGGGCTTGTTCTTGTATGTTTGCGAAAAAGAAAACAAGTCCTCTTCATATCGGCTCAATACCTGAGCCGTTTGGCCTGCAGCAACTATCTTTCCCTGAGAGAGATATATCGCGCGCTGACAAACAGTGAGAATGGCGTGAGGATTGTGCGAAACCAGGATGAAGCAGGTGCCGCGTTCCAACAACTTCGCCATGTGTCGCAAGCACTTCATCCTGAACTTCATGTCGCCCACCGCCAGAACCTCGTCGACGAGCAAAACATCAGGATCGGTGTGCACGGCGCAGGCGAATCCCAACCGCGCCGCCATGCCCGAGCTATAGGTTTGCACTGGTGCGATCAGCGCATCTCCGATATCGGCGAAGTCGACAACCTCATCCAATCTCGCGTCGATCTCTTTTCGTGTGAGGCCCAGAATGGACATGTTGACGTAAAGGTTTTCACGGCCGGAGAGGATTGGATTGAAGCCGGCTCCCAACGCGATCAGCGGAGCAACACGGCCTTTAACTTTCAGTCTGCCTGCATCCGGCTTGATTAAGCCACTGATTAGCCTTAGAAGCGTGGTCTTCCCGGCGCCGTTTCGGCCGATCAGTCCCATCGACTCGCCGCGTCTTAATTGAAAACTTACTTTGTCCAACGCCCAAAATTCACCTTTTCGCAGGGCCTGGCTATGTCTACTTCGGCCGGACAGCTCGGCGGCGATGTCTCGCACGCCGTATAAAAGTGATCGCTTCAAATCGCGGCAGAATTTCTTCGAGACACCTTCGACCAACAACTGCTCTTCAGTCTCATAGGACGCCGTAGCGACTTGGGCAACTGTTCGCGCGTTTTTCATCAGGAACTGACCCGCTCAATCGCGAAGGGCATCGCGAGGCGAAAAACTACCCACGTCATGAACAAGCCTGCAAGCGTCAAGGCGCTCACAATCAGAAAGCGATGCGGATCGGAGACGACCCCGGTGGTCGCCAGCTCACGCGTCGTCACTAATAGCGGTGTGACCGGATTGAGTTTGACGATTGTGGCAAAGACCCCACTCTGCGGGACGGGGTAAATAATCGGAGTTAGAAAAAGCCATAAACCGGTTAAGACGGTCAGTCCTTGCGTTACATCCTGATAAAGCACGCCCAGGGGGGCCAGCAGCAGACCAAAGAAGGTGCCGAGCAGAATTAAGGAAAGCAACGCCAATGGAGCTAGTGATGCTGCCCATGTCACCGGCATCTGATACCAAATAAAAATGGCTACGATCAGAATCAGCTTGATACCGAAGTTAAAGAAAACCTCCCCCAATTTTGCCAGTGCGATAGCCTCCCTCGGAAAGTTGATGCGGGCGAGCATTTGCTTTGCGTTCGTCACGGCAACCAGGGGGCCGTTCAATGCCTCGACGAATGTTTGCCACAAAACCATGCTCAAGACGACGTAAGCGGGGTAAGGAAGTTGAGTTTCCCCAACGCTGATCACGTTAGCCTTCCCAGCCAACGTGAAGCCGGCGGCCATAACAATCGGCGGCAGCAGAGCCCAGGCGAAGCCCAGGAACGATTGTCGGTAGTGAGCGCTGATGTCGCGCACCAACAATCGCCAGGCGAGGCCGCGCGAGGCCAGTAAATCCCGCCACATCTGAGCGAACAAGCGTCCGGGATGCCGTAGGTCACTCGCAGGTGTGTATACGACCTCGGTCGGCGCGAAAGCGGCGCTGTTGCGTGGCGAAGTCTTCATAGGGGTAGAACGTATGATTCCAACTTCAAGAAGTGTAGGGGCAAGAAACTGCACGATACTCACCCCGCGAGATCTTCAGCTTTTTTCGTCTGCAGGCGCGATCGGTAGTGGACTTTCCAGCGCCACTCTATGCGAGAGCAACCACTTTGCCGTGGTCATTTGTCCGCCGGGTGACGAGTGAGGGGTAGGATTTCAAACGAGGGGACGAGTTATCAGCTTGCCCGCGTTAGCCGATTAACGGCTCAGATCCGAACATTTGGCCTACGCGGCAAGTTTCATGAGCTGATCTGCGAACACGCCGACCGGATCTTCGGGGACCGTCAACCTTATTCGGCGAGCTGCTTCCCGACCCATATCTTCCCATTGGTAACGGCGCTGCCACGCGCGTTCCATGGCTTCATCGAAGTGTGCCGCAGTCGGCGCGGCTGCAAGGAATCCCGTCTCGTTGTCATCCAGAACTTCTGAATTGCCGGCAACATTGGTAACGACAGCAGAGCGACCGCAGAGCATTGCTTCAACAAGGACGAGAGGCAAACCCTCTAAACGGGAGGGAAGCACCAGAAGGTGGTGATTCTTCCAGACGTCTTGAATACTTCCCACGTGGCCGCGAAATTCGGCGTTTTCCACACCCTGGAATCTCGAGAGTGCTTTCAACGATTCCAAATTCGGGCCCTTTCCGAAGAACGACACTTTCAGATTGCGATTCTTCCATTTCTCCTGCCCAAGAAGCTCCAGCAGCAGGTCCTGCCCTTTAGCGTACGGCTCGAGCCTGCCGATGCAAGCCAGGTTGAAAACGGGCTCGGTGGACGGATAGGGACAGAACGAATGGTAGTCGACGTTGAAAGGGTTCCTGACCACACCGCCGTTTGGAATTCGCGCACCCAGCATCTTCTCGACGAGGGTCATATTGCGCTGGGAAACAAAACACACACGCTCCGCGGCTTCGTACACCGACCTGACGAGTTTGAGCTCTTCATCAGTCGGCCACCACATTTCCGCGGCAGCCTGCGCGACGATGACATACGGGATTCCCTGTGCCCGACATGCCTGTCCCCACCACAAATCCTCTGCGAAACCGCCGCATGAAATCACGACGAAGTGTGGATTTTCGGATTTGAGGAATCTCTCTGCCCTCCACAAATCGGGATCGCGACCCACAGCTCGAAGCGTGACAGTGACGGCGCGCCGCGGAGTCCTTTCAGCAACTCGACATCCGGCATTGCGAAGGCGGCTCAAAGCCGGGTCCGGATTCGGCCAGTAGGGGATCGACGCAGTGACACGCTGTCCCGCTTCCGAAAGTCGAATAGCAGTCCTGCTCCAGAGCTCTTCGCTCCCACCCCACGGAGTTCTTTTCAGAACGCTGACGAAGAGAATTCTCTTCTGGAGAGCGTTGCTAGTCATTCCGGACGCCTACAGCAAGCAACGCTCGAAGAGAATCCTGCCCGGTTCATCCTCTACGTTTGAAGACTCCAGGATTTCGGGCATTCCGACTGGAAAGAAAGGTCTGCTTCTCTTCATCGTGTCGCCAGTGCCGTGAAAATCGGCCAAGCAATCCCCAAGTCCACTGTCTCAGAAAAGGAGCGAAGCTACCGCGGCGAGCCTCACACCCTATTGATGAGACCCAAAAAGATTATTGAATCAATGCAGGATGGGCGCGACCGGGATCGAACCGATGACCTCTACCGTGTCAAGGTAGCGCTCATTCCAACTGAGCTACGCGCCCGCAGACTTCAAGACTATAGGATGCTTCATTAAAGAGTGTCAATCCGGGGTAGTGGCCTGGGGTTTCAAACAGAATTGGTGACAGTGACCGGTTTCGCTGCGCAATCTGTTCGTAGTCCTGGAGCGAGTCAATGAAATCGGTGACTGTCCCCAATTCCCGTTCGCTAAGCCAGGATTTGCCAGTTGAGGCCCTGCTTCAGATTGACGGTGAGCGGAACGCGAAGCTGAACGACGTTCTGCATCCGCTCGCGAATCCTGTGCTGGATCTGAAGTTCATCCTCGGGAACCTCAAAGATAAGTTCGTCGTGGACCTGCAGGACCATGCGGGTTCGCAGCTTCTCGCGTTCGAGGTCCTCCGCAATACGGATCATCGCAATCTTGATGATGTCGGCGGCGGTACCCTGGATCGGAGAATTGATCGCGGTCCGCTCGGCGATGCTGCGACGCATTCCGTTCTTGGAGTTGATTTCAGGATGTTGCCGGATGCGGCCGAAGAGTGTCTTCGTCACGCCCGTGTCGCGAGCTTCTCTTAAGCCCTCGGCAATATAGCGTTGGACTCCGGGATAGCGCGCGAAGTAGCGGGCGATGAAATCGGCGGCCTCGTCATTGCTGATTCCCAGCGCTTGAGCCAGCCCAAACGGTGTCTGTCCATACACGATGCCAAAGTTCACTGCCTTGGCGCGGTCGCGCTGATCGGGAGTGACGGATTCCAGAGGGAGGCCAAGGACCTCTGCGGCCGTCCGGCGATGGATGTCTTCTCCGGCAAGAAAGGCTTCAATCAATCCTGGGTCCTCGGAAAGGTGCGCGACAATTCGCAACTCCACCTGAGAATAGTCTGCCGAGACGAACCACCATCCAGGCTCAGGAACGAATGCCCCGCGAATCTTGCGACCCAATTCCGTTCTCACCGGAATGTTCTGCAGATTGGGATTGCTGCTGGACAAGCGTCCCGTCGCTGCGCCTGTCTGATTGAACGACGTGTGCAGACGGGACGTCTTTGGGTCAATGAGCTCCGGTATTACGTCGATGTACGTCGATTTGAACTTCGCCAATTGCCGATACTCGAGAATCAGCCGTGGTAGCGGGAAGCTTTCCGCGAGTTCCTCCAGCACTTCCACCGCGGTCGAATATTGTCCGGATTTTTTCAGCTTCTGCTTATGGGGGAGATTCAGCTTTTCGAAAAGGACCTCTCCCAGCTGCCGCGGCGAATTCAGATTGAACTCGCAATTCGCCTCTTCGAAGATGCGTCGCGTGAGCTCCTGAATCTGGGATGCCATTTCTGCAGACATCTTCCGGAGCATCACCGGATCTATTCCAATTCCAGTCCGCTCCATGTTGGCCAGCACCGGAATCAGAGGCAGCTCGATCTGCTCGTAGACGTCCCGAACCTGCTCGTCTACCTGCGGGCGAAGATGCTCGTGAACTTTTTGTATCCAGGGTGTGGGATCTCCGGCCGGCGTGCTTCCGAAGATGTCGAACACCACTTCCTCGAGGCCATACTTGCCGCGGTTCGGAAAGAGCAGATACGCCATCAGCTGAGGATCGTCGTAGGGTGCACTCAACTCCAGTCCGTGTTGACGAAGCCTGCCGATCGCCGTTTTAAGATCGAACGGAACCTTGCGCAAGTCCGTCTTCGCAAGGAGTGCGCCGGCTTTTCCGTCGAACGGGACGCTCGAAACGTCACCCGTACCCGTCCACAACGACAGGCGATCATTCTGAAAATCCAGGTAGACGGTTTCGCCGACCGCCGGCAGGGTGTCGGTCTGAACCACCTGCGCAACTACTGCATTGTCTTCGGGCAGGTACTCCTTGATCAGGCCTGTGAACTCCAGCTCCCGCAGCAGGGGCATCAGGGTTGCACGATCCGGCGGCTTGACCGCGAAGTGTGGCCAGTCCAACTCCATCGGCACTTCGCGATTTACCGTTACCAGTTGCTTACTCAGGAGGATCTGGTCGCGGTTCTGCTCCAGCGAGTTTCTTTGCTTGGCGTTTTGGATTTCGGCCGTCCGCTCCAGGCAAGCCTCGATAGAGCCGAAGCGCTGGATGAGATCCTTCGCGGTCTTCTCGCCGATCCCGGGCGCTCCCGGAATGTTGTCGGACGTGTCGCCCCAAAGGCCCAACAGGTCCGGAATCTGCTCCGGCTTCACCCCGAAAAGTTCATGAACCTTCTCGCGATCGACCAACAGATCGTCTTTCGACGTGTTGAGGATCAGTGTCGTGTCGACGAGCTGGTACAGATCCTTGTCGAGGGTCACGACGAGGGGATGAAGC
>Ga0111539_10008816_pt1 | contig 12789 bp, 10 predicted proteins | sample RhiMethybrSRZTD1_FD_79667 | JGI IMG/M metagenome (GOLD analysis project Ga0111539, IMG submission 79667) | Populus rhizosphere microbial communities from Tennessee, USA - Rhizosphere MetaG P. TD hybrid SRZTD1 (version 2) (version 2) | ecosystem: Host-associated > Plants > Roots > Rhizosphere >...
CTCGCCTCGACGCGTCTCGCGCGATTGGCGAAGGTCGTTGCCCAGACGGCACCGCCCCCGACCGCAATCTGAAGAGCCTGGGCGCTGTCCAGCTCGACGGTGTCGACGACCTCCCCGGAGCGCGGATCGATCCGAGCAAGCCCGTCGGGCGCGCCCGCCCAGACCCGTCCGTCGCCGACCCCGACCGAGGGCACGCTGGGCACGACGGGATCCTCCGGATCCCCGAGCGGGATGCGCTGCGCGACCGCGCCGACCCCCGGATCGATGCGCACGACCTCGCCGAAGCCGCCCGTCGCTGCCCAGACCCCGCCCAGGCCGGTCGCGAGATCGACGACCGGCGCGCCGATGCCGATCGTCTTGACGACCTTCCGCGTCTCGGGGTCGACGCGGGTGATCGTCCCGTCTCGAGCATCGCCGACCCAGACACCGCCGGCCCCCACCGCGAGCGCGACCGGCTTGGAGCCGACGGGGATCGAAGCAACCACGCGGTTGGTCGCGGGGTCGATCACCGCGAGCGTGGGCGGCGTCGCGGTGATCGACGCCGACGGCTCGCCGGCGACGAGGAAGTAGCCCAGCGTCGCGGCCGCGGCGGCGACCCCGACGAGGACTGCGCCGGCGGCGACGCGGCGATGTCCTCCACGCCGGGCGACGCCGCGCGCGGGCGGCGACGCGGCGGGTTCGTGCGTCGGCGCCGGACGTGTCGCGGGCACGTCGAGCGAGGCGTCCTGGGACAGCATCGCCTTCTCGAGCCGCTGCAGGTCTGCCCCCGGCTCGAGCCCGAGCTCGTCGGCCATGAGACGGCGGCCCTTGCGGTAGACCTCGAGCGCCTCTGCCTGGCGGCCGCTGCGGTAGAGCGCGAGCATCAGCTGGCCGCGCAGGCGCTCGCGCAGCGGATGCTCGGTGACCCGCGTCTCGAGCTCGGCGACGATCGCACCGTGGCGCCCCAGTCGGAGCATCGCCTCGAACCGGCCCTCGAGGGTCTCGAGACGAAGCTCCTCGAGCCGCGTGATCTCGCGTTGTGCGAAGTCCGCGAAGGCGAACTCGGCGAGGGCCGCGCCGCGCCAGAGGGCCAACGCCTGGTCGAAGGTGGCGAGCGCCGCCACCGGGTCGTCCTCGAGCGTGCGCCATCCATCGGCGGCAAGCAACTCGAACCGGCGCCCATCGATTGCCTCCGCAGGAATGCGCAGGACGTACCCGGGCGGTTGCGTGACAATCGCGCCGTCCGAGCCCAGCACGCGACGGAGGTGGGACACGTAGCCCTGAACGGCCTTCACGGCGGTGCTCGGGACAGCCTCGCCCCAGAGCGCGTCGACCAGAGCGTCGACGGAGACCACCTCCCCGCACCGGAGCACGAGTGCCGCGAGCAGGGCCCGCTCGCGCCCCGTGGGGAGCACGACCTCTCGGCCAGAGTCGTCGAAAGCCTGGAACGGGCCGAGGATCCTGAGCTCCACCTGTCCTCCCGCGGGAGCCGAGCGTAGCACCCTCCCCCGACTGCGCCCTACCCGTTCTTTACCGGTCTTGACGGCTTTCTGGATGCGGGATTGCAGCCTGCCGAGCAACCGATCGCCACGGGGGCGAGCGGACACCGGAGGAGGCAGAGATGAAGGCTCATCGGTTTGGCATCACAGTCGTCGCCGTCGCGTCCGTCGCCGCCGCGATCGGGGCGGGCGCGGCCGCAACGGACGGGACGCCCGACTGGCTCGACGCGCTCAACGCGCGGAGCGCGGCACTCAACGAGCGGTACGGCCTGGGCGACGACGCGGGACGGCGCACGCTCGGGGCGCCGGGCCCGAGTTGGCTCGAGGCGCTCATGGCCAGAAGCGACGCGATGAACCGCGAGTACGGGCTGGGCGACTACGCGCGTCAGACCTCGCGCGCCTCGTCCACGCCCGACTGGCTCGCCGCGCTGAACGTCCGCAGCGACTCGCTCAACAGGAAGTACGGGCTCGGGGAGTACGCCCCGAAGGGCTGAGACCGGTGCACCGGGGGAATGGTCGGGCCGCCGCGAGGCGGCTCGACCGCTGTTCGGGGTCCGTCAGTCGACGTGCACGCGAACGCGCTGCACCGCGTTGTTCTCGTAGCCGCCGAGGTTCCACACCACCTCGAGCGGCTGCACGTCGCCCGTCTCGTCCGTCGCCCGGGAGCAGAGCACGTGGTCGCCCTGGGTCGCAGCCCACGAGAACGACCAACCGCACCAGGCGTAGTGCTCGTCGAACTCGCGCAGCAGAGTCGCGTCGGACCAGGTCCTGCCGTCGTCGACGCTCACCTCGACTCGCGCGATCGGGGCCCGGCCCGACCACGCGCGCCCCTCGAGCAGGTGGTGCCCGCGCTCTGCGATCCGGTCGCGCGTCTCGAACTGCGGGATCCCCGGCGGCGCCATCAGCGAGCGTGGGCGCATGCGAGTGACCGGGCGCCCCTCCTCCTCCTCGGTCTGGCGGACCCGGTAACCGCTCGCGACCTGGTAGCCGGTGAACGGCTCCTCGACGACGTTGATCTCGGTGAGCCACTTCACGTTCGTCATCCCGTACCAGCCGGGCACGACGAGCCTGAGCGGGAAGCCGTGCTGGGGCGGGAGCGCCGCGCCGTTCATCTCGTACGCGAGGACGCAGCCGGCGCCCATCGCCTCGGAGACCGGGAGGCTCCGCTCGTAGCGCTGCTCGAGCTCGCCCTCGACACCGCGGTCGAGCCCACAGAAGACGACGTCGACCGCATCGCTCGACGGACCCGCCTCCTCGAGGAGCGTCGCGAGCGGCACGCCGCGCCAGCGCGAGGTGCCCACCGCCTCGTTCAGCCACGGCTGGCTGACCGGACGCGGCTCGAGCAGTGCCCGGCCGTTGCCGGCGCACTCGAACGTCGAGACGATCTCGACGGCGGGCCACGCCTTCAGCTCGTCGAGCGTCAGGGTCGAGGGACGCGCGACCGCCCCGGTCAGCTCGAGCCGGAACGCCTCGGGGTCGACGAGCGGTACGTCGTAGTGGATGAGGAGGTAGTGGAGCCCCACCGGCGTGATCGGCCAGCGGAGGGCCTCCAGCGGCATCCCGTGGTTTCGCGTGGCCAGGCGGAGCTCGTCCTGGCCGATCCCTGGATCGGTCGAGAGCGCCATCGTGGTCCTCGAACGTAGCGGCGTGTCCCCGGCATGTCCATTGGCTACCCGCCGTCGAGCTTCGCGCGCACGAGGTCGTTGACCACCCGCGCGTCCGCGGCGCCCTTGGTCTCCTTCATCACCTGGCCGACGAAGAAGCCCAGCAGCCCCTGCTTCCCGCCGCGGTACTGCTCGACCTGGGCCGGGTTCGCGGCGAGGATCGCGTCGACGACGGGCTCGAGCGAGCCCGTGTCGGAGACCGCCTCCTGCGCGAGGTACGGCTCGGCGGAGAACCCGGGCTCGCCGACCCGTCCGATCGCCTCGTCGAACGCCTTGCGGGGGATCCGCTCGCGCGCCCCGACGAGCTTCGCGAGCTCGCCCGGGTCGACCGCGGACGGGTCGACGCCTGCGCCGACGAGCTGGTTCGCGACGACGTTCGCAGCGCCGACCGCGTCGGCGCCGGCCGCGACGGTGGTCTCCCACAGCACGTCGAGACCCCCTGTCACGAGAACGACCGCACGATCGTGGTCGAGGCTCTCCCCGATCCGCCGAATCCGAGCCGCAGGCAGCTCGGGCAGCTCTGCGCGCAGGCGCTCGACGAGCTCCTCGGGCGGCTCGACCGGCACGAGGTCGGGCTCCGGGAAGTAGCGGTAGTCGTCCGCCTCCTCCTTCTCGCGGCGGGCGGTCAGTGTCCCGCTCGACACGTCGAAGTCGTACGTGTGCTGCTCGACGACGCCGCCGGACTCCCACGCCTCGATCTGACGGGCGATCTCCGCCTCGATCCCGCGGCCGATGTGGCTGAAGGAGTTCATGTTCTTGATCTCCGTCCGGGTCCTGAGCTCGTCGGAGCCGGCCGGGCGGACGGAGACGTTCGCGTCGACGCGAAGCGTGCCCTTCTCCATCTCCGCATCCGAGATGCCGAGCTCGACGATCGTCTGGCGGAGCAGCTGCAGGAAGCTCCGCGCCTCCTCGGCCGAGTGGAGGTCGGGCGCGGTGACGATCTCGACGAGCGGCGTCCCGCCGCGGTTGTAGTCGACGAGGGTGTAGTCGGCACCGCCGATCCGGCCCGACCGGCCGCCGACGTGGACGTTCTTCGCCGCGTCCTCCTCGAGGTGCGCACGGACGATGCCTACCTCATGTTCACCTTCTTGCAACGTCACTATCATTTTCCCATTTGTGCAAGAGGGTAGATCGTACTGGGAGATCTGATAGCCCTTCGGCAGGTCGGGGTAGAAGTAGTTCTTGCGCGCGAACACGGCCCGCGGCGCGATCTCGCACCCGAGGGCGAGCCCGAGCTTTACGACCCACTCGATCGCGGTGCGGTTCGGGACGGGGAGCGCGCCGGGAAAACCGAGGCAGACCGGGCACGTCTGCGTGTTCTCGCCCGCCCCGAAGCCGACGGGGCAGCGACAGAACATCTTCGTCCGCGTCTTCAGCTGCACGTGGATCTCGAGCCCGATCACCGGCTCCCAGGACGTCGCGCTCATCGGAGGCGCTCCGGGACGAGGTCCAGCCCGAGCGACCGTTCCAGCGCGTGACCCGCGCGGAAGAGCCTGTTCTCGGAGAGCTGGGGCCCGATCAGCTGGATCCCGACCGGCAGACCCTCCGAGAAGCCGCACGGCACGCTGAGGCCCGGCAGGCCGGCGAGGCACGACGGGATCGTGAGGAGGTCGCAGGCGTACATCGCGAGCGGATCCGCCGCCTTGTCGCCGACCGGGAACGCGACGGTGGGCGACGTCGGGGTCGCGAGGAGGTCGAACTGCTCGAACGCGGCCGCGTGCTCCCGCATGATCAGCGTTCTCACCTTCTGCGCCTGCCCGTAGTAGGCGTCGTAGTAGCCGGCCGAGAGCGCGTACGTGCCGAGCATGATCCGACGCTTCGGCTCGTCGCCGAACCCCTCGTCGCGGGTCCGCTCGACCATCTCCCGGTACGTGGCATCGTCGCTGCGCGGCCCGTAGCGAACGCCGTCGTACCGGGCGAGATTCGAGGACGCCTCCGCCGGCGCGATGAGGTAGTAGCAGGCGATCCCGTAGTCGAACGCGCGCGGGAGCTCGCACTCCCCCACCTCGGCGCCGAGCTCTTCGAGCCGGGCGAGCGCAGCCTCGAACGCGGCACGCACGCCGGGCTCGATCGCGTCGAGCGCCGTCGCCTGGCGGGGGACGCCGATCCTGAGCCCGGCGAGCCGCTCCTCGTCGGGCAGCACGACCGACTCCGCGAGCTCGACCGTCGTCGAGTCGGCCGGATCGCGGCCCGCGATGACCGAGTAGAGCAGCGCGACGTCGCGTACGGTCTTCGCGACGGGCCCGACCTGGTCGAGGCTCGAGGCGAAAGCGACGACCCCGAACCTCGAGACGGTGCCGTAGGTCGGCCGCAGGCCCACGTTTCCGCAGAGCGCGGACGGCTGCTTGATCGAGCCGCCCGTGTCCGAGCCGAGCCCCCAGGGTGCGAGGCCCGCGGTCACGGCGGCGGACGTGCCCCCACCCGAGCCGCCCGGCACGAGCATGGGATCCCACGGGTTCCGGGACGGGCCGAAGGCGGAATTCTCCGTCGACGAGCCCATCGCGAACTCATCGGTGTTCGTCTTGCCGAGGAGCGTGAGGCCCGCGGCCCGGCAGCGGGCGGCGACCGTCGCGTCGAAGACCGGGACGTAGCCGGAGAGGATCTTCGAGCCCGCGGTCGTCTCGACGCCCTTGGTCGAGATGACGTCCTTGAGCGCGATCGGGATGCTCGTTCCCTCCGCCTCGTCGACGGTGCGCAGGTAAGCGTGGAGCTCGCCGTCCCGCTCGGCGATGGCCTCGCGGTACGCGGCGTGGAGCTCCGCCGGCGAGACCTCCTTCCGCTCGACGAGCCCGATCGCGTCCTCTGCGGTCAGGCGCAGCGTGTCGACGAGCGCGGTCATGCCGTGGGAGGCACCCGGAACAGGTCGCCCTCGCGCTCGGGCGCGTTGGCGAAGACGTCCTCGAGGGACAGCGACTCGTGGGGGACGTCCTCCGCCCATGCGTTCACGAGCGCGAGCGGATGCGACGTCGGCGGGACGTCGTCGAGGTCGAGCTCCGACACCTTGGAGACGGCGTCGAGGATCGCGCCCAGCTCCGCGGTCAGCCGCTCGACCTCCTCGTCGGAGAGGTCGAGGTGCGCGAGCCGGGCGACGTGGAGCACCTGATCGCGTGAGATCGACACTGAGTTCCATCCTTCCAGAACGACGGCGGGCCCTCGTCGGGGCCCGCCGAGAGTCGTATCCGCTCCGAGCTACACGGCGGCGGTGACGTTCGCGGCCTGGGCGCCCTTGGGCCCCTGCACGACCTCGAACTGCACCTTCTGGCCCTCTGTCAGGGACTTGTAGCCGTCCATCGTGATCGCCGAGTAGTGGACGAAGACGTCGTCGCCGCTCTCACGTGCGATGAACCCGAATCCCTTTTCGTTCGAGAACCACTTGACGGTACCCGTCTCTACCTCAGACAACGACGTCCTCCTAAAAACAGCGTCGAACCCGTCCGACGCAGGTACACGAACGCCGGACAACGTATCGTCAGAGAGACGGGTATGCAAGGAGCCCGCGGCGAAACCGCGCGGCCTTCACGGCGCTACGGAGGAGCAGCGCGATCGTCATCGGGCCGGTGCCTCCGGGCATCGGTGTGAGGTGGCCCGCGACGTCGGCCACCTCTGCGGCGACGTCACCCCGGATCCCCTCGTCCGTGCGCGTCAGCCCGACGTCCAGTACGGCCGCGCCCGGCTTGACCATGTCCGCCGTGACGATCCCCGGCACGCCGACCGCGGCGACGACGATGTCGGCGCGCCGCACTTCCGCCGCGAGGTCGGCGGTCTTCGAGTGGCACATCGTCACGGTCGCGTTCGCCTGGAGGAGCAGCATCGCGGCCGGGCGCCCCACGATCTCGCTCCGTCCGAGGACGACAGCGTGCTTGCCCGTAGGGTCGACGCCGTAGGCCGTGAGCAGCTCCATGCAGCCGGCCGGCGTGGCCGGGACGTGCAGCGGCGCGCCGAGATAGAGATAGCCGGCGTTCACGGGGTGGATGCCGTCGACGTCCTTGGCCGGCGCCACGGCGCCGGTCACCCGTGCCTCGTCGATCTGGCCCGGGAGCGGCAGCTGCACGAGGATCCCGTCGACTTCGACGTCGTGGTTCAACTCCCTCACGAGGGCCAGCACCTCGTCCTCGGTTGAGCCCTCGGAGAGACGGACGTCGCGCGCGTCGATCCCCGCCTCGGCGGCCGCCTTCTGCTTGAGCGAGATGTAGACCTGCGATGCGGGGTCGTCACCGACGAGCACGGTCGCGAGCCCGACGTGCCCGAGCTCCGCGACCTCCCGCGCGACGTCCGCGCGGATCTCGGCCGCGAGCGCCTTCCCGTCCATCAGGGTCGCCGCCACGCGCGCGATCGTACTCACGTCTCCGTCCGGAAGAGCGCGCGCGGGCCGCAAGTTACAACTTGCAACTTGCTCTCCTCGCCCCCCGCATGAGCCGCCGCTCGTCGTTCCAGACGGGCTTGCGCCTCGCCGCGCTCGTCCTGGTGCTCGCGTGGCTGTTCGTCGACGCGCTCCAGGAGTGGGTGCCGTTCTGGCTGCCGTTCGTGGTGCTCCTCGCAACGGAGGCCGAGTTCGTGCTGCGCGGGCGGAGCGAGCCTCGGCGGACGCAGCGCCGGCGGGCGCCGCCGGGCCCGGAGGACGCCGATCTCGGGTTCGGTGAGCTCGTCGAGGACGAGGACGGCGTCCACTGGGTGCCGCCCCCGGCGAGGCCCGAGCCGCCGCAGGCTCGCTGGCTCGTCCGGGCGCTCGGTGTCGCGGCCGTCGTCGTCCTGTTCCTGCTCGCCGCCCGCACGGACCGCGCGGCGACGTGGCAGGCGCTCCCCCGAGAGGAGCGGACCGCGGCCGTGAAACGGTTCACGTTTGAGGCAGCGGCGATCGCCGACCGGCCGGTCACCCTTCGTTGCGACGAGCAATACGACTTCACCGGCGCCGGGAGCGACACGTTGGGCATCGCCTTTCCCGCCGCGGGCATCGCCTACCTCGACCCGAGCATCTGCCGGGCGCTCCACGACCTCCTCTCCGACGGCAAGGCCGGGGAGCGCCAGGCGGAGGCGCTCGTGGTGCTCGCCCACGAGGCCGTCCACCTCGGCGGCGAGCGTCGCGAGGGAGTCACGGAGTGCCTTGCGCTCCAGGCGGCGGTGCCGCTCGGCGTCCGCTTCGGGCTGAGCGAGTCCAAGGCGCGCTCGCTGATCCACGCTCAGTACGAGGACCGCCTGGCCGAGCGGACCGTGATCCGCGCCGCCTACGCCCTCCCGCTCTCGTGCCGCGACGGCGGCGCGCTCGACCGCAGCCCCGGAGACGGGCAGTTTCCTTAGACGTCTTCTTCGAGACGCCGACGGAGGAGCGTGACGCTCGACGCCCCGAGCGGCTCGCCCAACGCCCCGGAGGCGAGCACGTTCGCCTCGGTGACGATCCGCTCGCGCTCCCCCTCGAGCGCGGCGCGGGCGACGAGCACCCGAGAGCGGACGAGGAGGCCCCACTCGACGAGCTCTCCGAGGCTGCTGCCCGGCTCGAGGATCCCATCGGGGGGAATCCGCGGGGATCGTGCGAGCTCGGCCGCGATCCGCTCTGCGTCGTGGACGAGGGTTGCTTCCTCCCGTCGCAGGCCGGGCTCGGCCGCACGCAGCCGAGCGAGCTGGTCGCGGAGCCGCGACACGTCGGACTCGGAGTCGGCGACCAGCTGCCGTGCGGTCGCCGCCTCCCGCTCGGCCCGGTCGAGCTCGTCCTGCTTGCGGCGGCGCGCCCGCGTGAGGGCGACGACGCGTTCGTCGGCCTCGGCGAGCGCTGCACGCGCCGCGACCGCCTGGGCGCCCGCCGCCTCGACCCGCCCGCCGAGCTCTTCGACCTCGTCCGGCAGTCGCTCCAGCAAGGAGAGGACCTCCTCCGCCCGGCTCCACACGTTCCCGGCGCGCTCGGCGACGTCCGCCAGGGAATCGAGCTCGCGCGCGAGCGTCGCGTCCCGACGTTCGAGCTCGGCTGCGACCGAGACGAGCTCTGCGTGGGTGCCTGCCACCATCCCATTCTGCAGATGCGGACCCCCCGGTGACCGGCTTCGTACACTCGGGCGATGAAGACGTGCGCGGCCTGCGGCACCGAGAACCCGGACATCGCGCGCTTCTGCCTCGCGTGCGGCTCGCAGCTCGCCGAGGCTGCGCCGCCGCAGGAGACGCGCAAGGTCGTGACGATCGTCTTCTCCGACCTGAAGGGCTCCACGAGCCTCGGCGAGGCGCTCGACTCGGAGGCGCTGCGCGAGGTGATGACGCGCTACTTCGACGCGATGCGCGCCGAGCTCGAGCGTCACGGGGGCGTGATCGAGAAGTTCATCGGCGACGCGGTCATGGCCGTGTTCGGCCTTCCCCGCCTCCACGAGGACGACGCACTCCGGGCGGTTCGCGCCGCCGCCGGGATGCAGGCCGCGCTCGAGCGGATCAACGTCGACCTCCAACGGCATTACGGCGTGCAGCTCGCGAACCGCACGGGGGTCAACACCGGGGAGGTCGTCGCCGGCGATCCGTCGACCGGCCAACGGCTCGTCACCGGCGACGCGGTCAACGTCGCCGCGCGACTCGAGCAGGCGGCGGGCGAGCGCGAGGTACTGCTCGGCGAGCTGACGTACCGCCTGGTCAGGCACAACGTCGATGTCGAGGAGGTCGAGCCACTCGAACTGAAGGGGAAAGCCGAGCGGGTGCCTGCGTTTCGGCTGGTCGGGGTGCGCCAGGCTGCCGTCACCCCCGCCCCTCGCCAGTCGGAGGTCGTGGGGCGTGAGGTCGAGCTCGCACGCCTCGCCGAGATCTTCCAAGAGGCGCGCGCGGCGAGCGCGTGTCGGCTCGTCACGATCGTCGCGGACGCCGGCGTCGGCAAGACGCGCCTCACGCAGGAGTTCACCCGGCGGCTCGGCGACGACGCCCTCACGCTCGAAGGCCGCTGCCTGCCCTACGGCGACGGGATCACTTTCTGGCCGCTCGCCGAGGCGCTCAAGAACGATGCGGGGATCCTGGACGACGACACGCTCGACGAGGCGAAGGCAAAGCTCCGCTCCGCCGTCGGCGAGGCGGGGGATGACGTCGCGGAGCGGGTCGCCGCGATGGTCGGGCTCGGCGACGAGCCGTTCCCGGTCGAGGAGCTCTTCTGGGGCGTTCGTCGCCTGCTGACGACGCGCGCACGAGCACGGCCGGTCATCCTCGTCGTGCAGGACATCCACCTCGCCGAGCCGACGCTCCTCGAGCTTCTTCGCCAACTGGCCGCGATTGACGACGCGCCGATCCTCGTCCTGTGCACGGCACGCCGGGAGCTCGAAGACCGCGATCCAGGGTGGGGAGAGACGGAGCGAGGTACGACGATCGCGCTACCGGCGCTCGGCGGGGATGCGAGCAAGGCGATGGTCGAGGGCCTCCTCGGCGGCGGGACGCTCCACGCGGAGACGCTCGAGCGGATCGTCTCAGCGGCCGAGGGCAATCCCCTCTACGCCGAGCAGCTGCTGACGATGCTGACCGACGAGGGGCTGCTCGAGCGGCGGAACGGGGAATGGGTTCCCACGGGCGAGATCTCGGAACTGCACGTCCCGCCCACGGTTCAGGCCCTGATCGCCGCGCGTCTCGACACGCTCAGCGGCACGCAGCGATCGGTAATCGAGCCCGCCTCCGTCGTCGGGTACCTCTTCGTGGAGAGCGCCGTGACCGCTCTCGCGCCACCTGACGTGACGCCCCAAGTGCCATTGGAGCTGACGACGCTCGTCCAGAAGCATCTCGTCCAGCGGATCGAGGACGGCGACGAGGGGGCCCACCGCTTCGAGCACATCATGGTCCGGGACACCGCGTACGACGGGATCCTCAAGCGCGCCCGGGCCGACTTGCATGAGCGCTTCGTCAGGTGGGCCGACGGGGTCAACCGCGACCGGGGCGTCGAGTTCGAGGAGATCCTCGGCTACCACCTCGAACAGGCATGGACCTACCTGTCGGAGCTCGGGCCGCTGGACGAACGGGGCATCGCGATCGGGGCGGACGGCGCTCGTCGACTCGCGTCTGCCGGCCGACGGGCGTTCGTGCGCGGGGACATACCCGGTGCAGCCGCGCTGCTCGGCAGGGCGGCAGCCCTGCTGCAGGACGACGCGCCGGAGAGGATCCGTCTGCTCCCGGATCACGGCGAGGCACTCCTGATGACCGGCCGCTACGACGAGGCCACCGCCGTCCTCGACGATGCGACCGGTCGGTCGGTGGAGGCGCCGGCGGCCGCGGCCCGAGCCTCGCTCGTGCGCCTGCTCGTTCGTCTGCGGACGGGTGAGGCAGGGGAGTGGCGGCCGGAGCGCGTCGACGAGGAGATCAACCGCGCGATCGGCGTGTTCGAGGCCGAAGGAGACGACGGCGGCCTCGCGATGGCCTGGCGCCTGCTCGGTTGGTCGGCGGGCACCGCGTGTCGCTTCGGCGACTGCGTCGCCGCGGAGGAGCGGGCGATCGACTACGCCCGGCGTGCCGGCGACGTCCGTCAGGAGCGCCGGGCGACGACGGCGTATGCCGGGGCCACGTCGCTCGGCCCGACCAACGTCGACGATGCGATCAGGCGCTGCGAGGAATGCCTCGCGTCAACCGCGGGCGACCGCCAGTCCGAGGGGAACCTTCTCGCGGTGCTCGGTGGTCTCTACGCGATGCAGGGGGAGTTCGATCACGCGCGCCAGCTCATCTCCCGTGCCCGCGCCCTGCTCGACGAGCTCGGCCTCGGCACGGAGGCGGCGTGGGTCGGAATCGAGGCGTGGCGGACCGAGATGTTCGCCGGGGACGTCGCCGCGGCGGAGCGCGAGCTCCGCCGCTCGTACGACGCGTTGGAGGCGTACGGCGAGCGGTACACGCTGTCGACCGTCGCAGGCCATCTCGCCCAGACGCTGTTGGAGGAGGCTGCTCCCCTCGAGGAGGCCGAGGCGATGGCTGCGAAGAGCAGAGAGCTCGCGAGCGACGGGGACATCTCGACCCAGGCGCTCTGGCGCTCCGCGAGCGGCCGGATCCATGCGAGGCGCGGCAAGCTCGAGGAGGCCGAAAGGCTGGTTCGCGAGGGAATCGCGCTCCTCGACGCGACGGACTTCACGATCCTGCGTGTCGACGCGTACCTCGATCTCGCCGAAGTTCTGGTCGCTGGGAGTCGGTTCCAGGAGGCGCGCGACGCCTACGAGGCGGCGCGCGGGCTAGCGGAGAGCAAGGGCAGCGTCGTGCTCCTGGCGAACGTCATCCTGCGCATCGAGGCGCTCGACGCCGCCCTTGCGTAGTCCCTCGTCGTCGCTACATCACCAGTTGAAGTGCCCGTTCGTCGGCGACTCGACGAGGATCGTCCAGATCGGGTTCTTGTTCGTCGGGGGGGTGATCGACAGGACGCAGAACCCGCTCGTGTCGCACTGACCCTGGGCGACGGAGGTGCCGTCGTTGTGCGAGACACCGGTGATCACGTACTTCTTCGGCAGGGCAGCCGCCGAGACCCTGAACACGAGGCTGAGCTTGTTCGGGCTGAAGCTCTGCGAGAGGTAGTTCGGGTTGTCGCAGTCCTGGCCGGGTTGCGCGACGCACACGTCGGAGCGGTGCGCGTAGTTCGCCTGATCCGTTTTCGGCGGCTCCGTGATCGCGGACTGGAGTCCGCTGCCAACCGACGCGACGAACGAGGACGGGAGACAGAACGACGTGGAGAC